>Ga0209536_100017570_pt1 | contig 10124 bp, 7 predicted proteins | sample DeeMarSeWOR28_12_FD_187461 | JGI IMG/M metagenome (GOLD analysis project Ga0209536, IMG submission 187461) | Marine sediment microbial communities from White Oak River estuary, North Carolina - WOR-2-8_12 (SPAdes) (version 2) | ecosystem: Environmental > Aquatic > Marine > Intertidal zone >... | reverse complement strand
GTGTTCGAAGGCCGGCCGTGACTACAACATCCGGGTTAATTCAGTCCATCCCGGTGCGATGGAGACACCAATGATAGCGGACATGTTGCGGGATGAGACGATACGCGCAACTGTGGAGAATGCTCACCCCATCGGTTCTTTGGGGAAACCGATCGATGTTGCCTATGTTGTCCTATATCTTGCCTCCGACGAATCCAGGATGGTCACAGGTGCTGAGATGGTGATCGATGGCGGTTGGTTAGCCCGTTGAATGGAAGATCTTTCACTATTTGCTCGTAAGTTAGAGAAACTGCAGGTTGATTAGTTGAATGAGTTGAAAATCACATTTCTGTCGCATCACGGGACTTCAATCCCGTGAAATAGCTACTCAGTACTTTATGAGACCCCCGCAGAATACCACGCCATTTATGGCGGGGATGAACGCGGAGCGGGGGAAAGGGGGATGCAATCTCCCCATTGCCTTCCGTAATGCCCCGCTTTTTTAAGCGGGGTCCTTTACTCTGCTCAAAAGGAGAGAACAAAAATGCCTCAGCATGAGTTGCCTGATTTTTTCAACGCGACCGATTTCTTTATTGACCGAAACATTCGTCAGGGGAGAGGTCACAAAGTAGCCATCTACACTGACGTTCGTAATTACAGCTACAATGATGTCCAGAAGATGGTCAACAAAACCGCCAATGGGATGCGTGATCTTGGCGTGAGAGTGGAAGACAAAATTATGCTTCTCATGCTCGACATACCCCAGTTCTATGCCATGTTCTGGGGGTCGATAAGAATAGGCGCCATACCTATCCCGGTGAACACGATGTTAACTCCGGATGACTATGAATTCTATCTTAACGACAGCAGATCTCGTGTGCTTGCCGTTTCCGAAGAGTTGCTTTCGGTCATAAACAAAATAAAGGGAGACCTTCCCTACCTGAGGGATATCGTCCTTATTTCAGAGACCGAGGGTGCCAGAATACCATTCAAACAGAAATATAAACGGGCTCCGTCTGACATAAAAACGGCTTACACAACAAGGGACGATGTGGGGTTCTGGCTTTACAGCTCCGGGTCAACGGGCGCGCCAAAGGGGGCTATCCATTCTCAGAACGACATGCTGGTTACTTCAGAAGCCTATGCCAAAAACATACTCCAGATCAATGAGAACGATATCCTCTTTTCGGCCGCGCGCATGTTCTTTGCCTATGGACTTGGAAACAGTGTCTGTTTTCCCATGTATGCGGGATGTTCCGTAGTACTTAGTCCTGAGCCGCCAAAACCTGAAGGCGTATTCAGGTATCTGGAAAAATATCGCCCCACGATCTTTTTCGGCGTTCCCACCCTTTACGGACAGATGCTTGAATATCAGAATCAGCGTGATAGGGAGAACGGAACAACGAATCCTGATCCCAACGGGAATCACGCCCTTTCCTCCGTAAGGATATGCGTATCGGCAGGAGAAGCACTGCCCACGGATCTTTACCATCGCTGGAAGAAACGTTACGGCGTTGAAATCCTTGACGGGATTGGCTCAACCGAGATGGGCCATATCTTCCTGTCCAACCGTCCCGGTGATGTGAAGCCCGGCTCAACAGGAAAAGCCGTCCCGGGGTATGAATTGAAGCTGGTGGATGACGATGGGAATGAAGTTCGCCAGGGAGAAACAGGCACACTCATGGTGAAAGGTGGAAGCGCCGCTCAGATGTACTGGCGTAAAAGGGATAAATCCCGTAAGACAATGGTAGGCGAATGGATAAACACTGGAGACAAATACTATGTGGATGAAGAGGGGTACTACTACTGCGCGGGTAGATCTGACGACATGTTAAAGGTGGGAGGGATATGGGTCTCGCCCCTTGAGGTGGAAAACTGCCTTATGGAGCATCCTGCCGTTTTCGAAGCGGCTGTTGTGGGTCATGAAGATGAGAAGGGCCTTGTCAAACCCAAGGCCTATGTGGTTCTTCGTGATGGATTTGAGGCAAGTGACGACCTTGGTGAGGAGCTCAAAAAAATGGTTCTAAACAAACTCGCCAAATTCAAATATCCCCGCTGGATAGAATTTGTGAAAGAACTGCCAAAGAGTTCCACGGGGAAAATTCAGAGGTTCAAGCTTCGTTCCTGATCACGCTGGGTTACAGACGACATCATGCGGACAGCGAAATAACAGAATTTCCTTAAGTGGCTTCTTTCGGCTTCCGAATCAGAATAGCGAAGGATTCAGAAACCGGAGTGAAGAAAGCCACGAAAGGCGAAGCAAAGATACCCTCAGCAATAGGAAACATTCAGAAGTCAAGCGGCATTGACATTATCGGATTTCTTTTCCATGATACTGACGTAGTAGGGTTCGGGCGTTTTTCTTACCAACGGTGATCAAGGATCAGTATGTTATGTATCGGGCATCGTGGCGCCATGGGTTATGCGCCGGAGAATACTTTGAAGTCAATTGAAAAGGCTCTGGAATTAGGTGTGCCCTGGGTGGAAATTGATGTGCAATACATTGATGGCCACCTTATTGTTATCCATGATGACAGATTGGAACGGACGACAAACGGGACAGGGTATGTCTTCGACAAGTCCTTCTCATTCTTACGGACATTGGATGCGGGAGAGGGTGAAAAGATTCCCACACTTGAGGAGGTCGTGGAACTGGTGTCGGGTCGCGCGGGCATCAACATCGAGTTGAAGAGCGCTGATGCGGCCGGTCCGGTTATTGAGCTGATACGCCACGCTGTAAAACAGAATTGGGATGTGGAGCAATTTCTAGTCTCTTCCTTCATCCATCACGAGATTCGGAAAGTAAAACAAATGGATGACCGAATACGGATCGGAGCATTGGTTGGAGGAATCCCCATTGACTATGCCGCGTTTGCGGAGGGCTTGACGGCCTATTCGGTGAACGCGAGTATCGAGTTTATCAACCGGGATTTCGTAAAAGACGCCCATTCCCGCGGTTTGAAGATTTTCATATACACCGTGAATCATCCCGATGATGTGAAAAGGATGATGTCGCTGAAAGTTGATGGTGTCTTTTCCGACTACCCTGACCGAGTCCTGGCTATCCTCGAGAGAAGCGAGGAGGTCTGTTGAGGTGAATCACCCCACAACAGGGGGAAGACGGGTCAGAAACAAACGACGGCCCGTTATTGGACAATCCCTTTTTGAGGTTGTGCTATTACACAAAACATCATCATCGGTATTCATGGCATGGGGAATAAACCTCCCCGTCGTACGCTTGAGTCGTGGTGGGAGACCTCTCTGCGCGAAGGGATGAAGGGCCCCTGGGAACTAAAAGGCGAATTCAATTTTGAATTGGTCTATTGGGCCCATTATATCCATCAAGTCCCCCTGGATCCGAAAATAACAGATCCGGAAGATCCTCTGCACGTTGAGGATCCATACGTCCCTGCAGATCCGGATTCTGAAGGGCAGAAACCCCGCGAGCTCAGAGTCAAGATTGTCCGCTATCTAGAAAAACAACTGGACAAGATATTCCTCAATAAAGATCACACCATAAACTTCTCTTCCATCAGCGATTTCATTATCCACCATTTTTTCAGTGATCTGGAGGTCTATTACAAAGCCCAGTGCCAAGAAAAACCGGGCTCAAAAATCAGCTCCAGAGATGCCATATGTTCAGATTTGGCCCGCACGTTACGAAAACATCGTAAAAAGAGGATTATGTTGATCGCCCATTCCATGGGATCCATAATCGCATATGATGTATTGACTCGTCGCGTTCCCGACATAGCCATTGATACGTTTGTGACGATGGGTTCGCCCTTGGGATTGCCCATCATCAAGAGCAAGATTCTTGCGGAGCAAGAAGGTGCAGAGCGCCAGGGTCTACCTTTACGCATACCTGAAAATGTGAGATCCCACTGGTACAATCTATCGGATTTCAATGACAAAATAGCACTGAACTACAAATTGAATGATGATTTTGAGGAAAACTCGAGACACGTCCGCATCATTGACAAGGCAGTGGTCAACAATTATGCAATAAAGGGCAAAAAGAATCCTCACAAGTCATACGGGTATCTGCGAACTCCGGAAATGGCAGAAATCGTTCATTCATTCATCAAGAGTAGAGGGCCTTCTCGATCAGCGGTCCAGTGGCTAAAGAAGATTTTCAATAGACCGAAGTGGTTCTGATGGGGGATTTCAATGTAGAGTCGTGCATCAAGGGCTCGCAACAGGGGAAGAGAAATGAACAGAGACACCATGCTGGAACGGATCGAAGATTCCAAACGACAATGGGACTTTATCATCATCGGAGGTGGGGCCACGGGTGTGGGGACGGCACTTGATGCCGCATCTCGGGGATTCAGTGTTGTGCTTCTTGAGCAGAGCGATTTTGCGGCGGGAACTTCCAGTCGTAGCACCAAACTGATCCATGGTGGTGTTCGCTATTTGCAGCAGGGCAACGTATCCCTGGTCATGGAGGCGTTGCGGGAACGTAGTATATTGAGACGAAATGCCCCTCATCTTGTGCATGATCTACCCTTTATCGTTCCCACCTATGATTGGTGGGAAGGCCCGTTTTACGGCATCGGTCTAAAACTCTACGATATATTGGCGGGCAAAGAAGGCATGGGCCCATCCAGAATACTGACAAAGGAGGAGACGATAGAGAGAATCCCAACGGTTGAAACCGATGGACTAAGGGGTGGGGTCATATATGGCGACGGGCAATTCGATGATTCAAGATTGGTTATCAATATGGCACAGACCGCTTCGGAGCAGGGTAGCGTCCTTCTCAACTACATGAAGGTCATCAGCTTGCTGAGAAAGGGCGGCTTTATCTCTGGAGTGATTGCATACGATTCAGAGAATGATCGTGAGTATGAAATCCATAGCCGGGCCGTGATCAATGCCACCGGTGTTTTCACCGATTCAATCCGGAACATGGATGATCCCTCGAGCCGTCCAATCATACAACCCAGCCAAGGCGTACACATCGTGCTGGACAAATCATTCCTCCCGGGAGAGACGGCCATCATGGTACCGCATACGGATGACGGAAGAGTGCTCTTCGCCATCCCGTGGCACGATGGTGTGATTGTGGGAACCACGGATACTCCAGTGAAAGAGATCTCCTTGAGGCCCCTTCCCATGGACCATGAAATAGAGTTTCTATTGAAACATGCCGCGCAATACCTTGAAAAAGACCCAGAACCGAATGATGTGCTCAGCGTCTTCGCCGGATTACGTCCATTATTTACTGATATCCGACAAATGGATACCGCCGCCATTTCGCGGGAACATGCCGTATGCATCTCCCGAACAGGGCTGATAACCATTACAGGAGGTAAATGGACGACTTACCGCAAGATGGCCGAAGAGACTGTTGATCAGGCCATAGTGGTCGCACAGCTGGAACATCAACCATCGTGCAGCAAAGACTTACAGATACACGGCTATCATCATCACACAGATATTTTCGGCGAGTTGGCGGAATATGGTTCTGACGCCCTTGACATTAGGGAGTTGTATAAGAAAGACGGCGATCTAAAGAAACCCATATACAAGAATTCAATTCTGGCCTCGGAGGTGGTGTGGGCCGTCAATAATGAAATGGCCCGGACTGTTGAGGATTTTTTAGCGCGTCGCCGCCGTCTGTTGATCTTGGACGCACGGGCAAGCGCTGAAGTCGCCCCTGTGGTTGCAGAATTGATGGCTAATGAATTGGATAAAGACAAAGAATGGCAAAGACTACAGGTGAAAGAATTTCAGCAAACGGCTGAAAATCATCTGGTTCATTAGGCGCCATGCTGCTCATCTTATTCACTCAAATCCCGCAGCATCTGGTGAAAGTCTTCACCTCATCAGATTCGCAATCCCAGTGTTAATCAATACCGACCCCTGCCCAGTAACCACGGAACAGGGCGTCTGTTACATGACCGGGTTTTACGCAGTCACCTATTTCAATGACTTCCGGTGCACAGTCTTGAAGCTCTTCCGCGACACTGTGAAGCGGTTTCTGGCCTACCGCACATATAATCGTATCCGCATTGAAGAGAATTTCATCGTCATCTTCATCAGCACATACAAGCCCCTCTTTGGTGATACCGATGCCTCGCGTTTTGGTCTTGCAGGCAACAAACTTCTCAAGCTGATCAAGAAGCAAGGGCCTGTAACGTGGATTAGCATCAGGGGCGAGTTCATGAAGCATTTCAATCAAAGTGACATCCTTGCCTTTCTGTGCCAAATGCACGGCTGTCTCACACCCGACGAGTCCGCCACCGAGCACCACGACTTTCGCTCCTATTGTATCATATTCATTCGGAAGATCATTCGCGATGATGACTCTGGGGCTGTCAATGCCCGGCAAGCGAGGGATGATTGGTTCAGCTCCCACGGCAATAACCAGGACATCCGGCTTCATGTTCTCCACTAAATCAGGTGTGACCTTCGTGTTCATTCGCACATCCACACCTGCTCTTTGCATCAGAAGGGTTTCGGTGGCAATGAATTTGTAGAGATCCTCCTTAAATGAAATACCGCGTACAGCCTTCAGTGCGCCTCCGAGTTCATCTTCTTTTTCACAGAGTATGACATGATGGCCTCGTTCAGCAGCTGTTATGGCTGCCTGCATACCTCCGGGACCTCCGCCGGCTATGAGGACCTTCTTTGGCTTGGTTGTGGGACGTATGAAATTCGCTTCATATTCACTGCCTATGACCGGATTCAATGAGCAAATACGCAAACCCGTGGTCATGCGTTCGCCCATGCAGGTAAAGCACCTGTAACACCGCACTATCTCTTCATCTCTACCCATGAATGCCTTTTTCGGCAGATAGGGATCGGCAAGAAGTGCCCTCGCCATGACAACGGCATCGGCTTTGCCGGAGACAATGATATTCTCCATCATCTCCGGCTCATTCAATGCCCCGATTGCAGATACCGGGATAGAGACATTTCTCTTTATGTCTTCAGCATAATGCACATTCAAACCCCGTTCCATAAATGCTGAAGGGTGTGTTTTGTCAAAACTCCCCTCATGCGCGCCTGTTGATACCTGAAGTAGATCAATTCTATTTTCAACCAGCTTCGCGAATTGTATGGCTTCATTGAAGAAATACCCGTCATCCAGGTACTCTTCCGCGCTCATTCTGAGCTCAAGTGGAAAGCCCGGCCCAACAACAGAGCGCACTTTGTCGATTACTTCAAGGGCAAGACGTGCCCTGTTTTCCAGGCTGCCGCCGTATTCATCTCTCCTTTTATTGGTTGATGGAGACAGAAACTGCTGCAGAAGCCAGCCATGCCCCGCATGTATAAGGAGCATTTCAAATCCTGCTTCCTTACACAAAGAAGCTGCCCTTCCATACGCTTCGACAATTTCGTCTATGACTTCCTTTGGCATTTCTCGGGCGATCTGGGTTCCATCCGCGAACTCATCGCTTGGGCCATAACTTATGGGGTTTTCCGCACTCCTGAGAGAGTATTTACCGCCATGGGATAGCTCCATACTCGGAATTGCAGCGTGACGCTTAACAGCGCGGGCCGCGGCTGCCAGACTGTCTTTGGCATTGGAGGCGTCCATAAGTACCTGAACAGGATAGTACTGGCCTGTAGCGCCGTGGACTATGAGTTCACTTACGGTCACAACTGCGGCTCCGCCCTTTGCTCGCAGTTCATAAAACGCAATCGCCTCAGGAGTCAGACAACCGTCAGACGTCAGCACAGGGAATGTCATCGGTGCTGATATGATTCGGTTCTTTAAAGTGAGATTGCCCACTTTCAAAGGACTGAAAAGGTTAGGGAATTTTCTTTTCATTGGGTTCTCGCTGTTACTAAAGTCTTCACTCGCCCGTCCTTCACCCGCTGAAGCGGGACTAGGGGGGATGGATCGTTTGATGCAGAACTTCGTTAGTAGGATTCAAATTACTGGAAACAGCTTTTCCAATATATATCCAGTACCTAACAGGATCTGGGTTATCAGAATGAATTGTACGTTGCTGCCCAAGGCCGGAACCAGCTTGTTCATGTCGTCATATTTCATGGATCCCTTCATGGCTTTAATGGCAAAGGGCAGAGTCAACAAAGCGATCAGGCAATAGACAGGCATCACGGTTGTTCCTGTTATCAGGGTAGCCAGTACGCATCCAATAATCCAGACATAAACCAATATGGTTGCGATTCTGAATAGTTGACCTGCCGCTTCAAAGCCAAAAACAACAGGAGTTGTTTTTCTGCCCCCTTTTCTGTCCGCATCTACATCCGGAAATTCATTCAGTAGAAGCAGGTTATGAACCAGTATGCCGCTGGGTACAGACGCAATAAGCACCACCCCGTCATATCTTCCCGCTTGCACAAAATAGAACCCAAGTATGGGAAGTATACCCAGGCCCAGGCCTGGAGACCATTCAGGCCACGGTGTTTTCAAAATAATGGGCGTATATAGAACGAGACAAAGTGTCGCTATGATTAAGAGAGGGATCAGCTGCCAGCCCTTGACGATGACAAAGAAAATGCCAATGACCAGCGCGGTCGAAGACGTGATGATTCCAACACCTAAAGCCTGTTTCAAAGGGAGTTTCTCTTCAACCACCAGACCGCTTCCGCCGCTGAAAGGCGTTCTTTTTGTGTTTAAATCGATACCGCTTTTATAGTCAAAGTAATCGTTCAGAGCATTCACACTCCCGTGCGTGAGCATGAGACCGAATGCGGCAAGCAATGCAAATCCGATATTGACAGGACCATAATACCAGGCAATGGCCGTTCCGAGAAATGCCAGAACCGCTGAGAGAGTAAGGAACTGCGGTCTGGTTTCTTTAACCCACAGGATCAGTCTTGTCATGGATACTCCTTTCTACGCCCCAAAAAAAATCCCCGCGTCACTGCCGCGGGGATTGAATACTCCATAGAGATGGGCAAGAAGACCCTATATTTGATTAGCAATTCTCCAGCCTGAGCCGGTCGCGTCAGGCAGGATTGCGGGATCATCGCAGTCACCAATGGCATAGAGTTCCGGGACCTTCCCCTTGAGCGCTTCGTACAGATCGGTATTGGATTCGAATCCAACAGGGAGAATGCTGTCAGCAGGCAGGAGTTTTTCCTCACCTTCTTTTGTAATGATCTTAAGCCCTTGCTTGTTAATTTCGACCAGTTTAGCTCCTGAATAGATGACCACTCCCTTTTTCTTAAACCATATGAACAAACGGTTTTTGTATTCAGGGGCGAGCAACCTTCCAACATTCTCTTCATCGGGTTCAACAATCGTGACCTGTCGTCCCCTTTTGGCCATAAATTCACCGAGCTGACATCCATGAATCTGACCGCCTATGATGACGACTCTTTTCCCGATGGTCTTAAGGGGATTCCACCCGGCGGGAAGCCTTATTTTTGAAACCCAATGCCAAAACGACGGGCCAAAGAATCTGAGAATAAATCTTAACAGGTTATACAGGGTGGTTGATTTAATGACGTTGGGACTGTCAAGTCCGGGCACATCCGGATAGCTTGGTACGGCGCCTACGGCGATAACCACGGCATCCGGCTTTTCTTTGATTATTCTATCGGCAGTGACTGCTTGCTTCAGATGGACCTTAACTCCCAGCTTTTTAAGCTGGGTTTTGAAAAACGTGATGATTGACGGAATATCTTCAAGGGTCGTACCCTTTATGGTCGCGGCCATGGGCATATTCCCGCCAAGGTAATGTCCCGCTTCATATAAAGACACATCATGGCCTCTTTCGGCTGCGACTCTGGCTGCCTGCATTCCGGCGGGTCCGCCGCCGACCACGATAACCTTTTTCTTTTTATCGGCCTTGTCTATTTCGTACTTGGTCGTACCAAAGGCCGCGTTTATTCGGCATTGTCTGACTTGATTGTATAATTTCGCGCAATTGTTGCAATGGGTGCAGGGCTGAATATCTTCCGGACGGCCTTCTTTTATTTTGGTTGGATAGAATGGATCAGCAAAAAGGCGTCTGTTAAAGCCGATGATATCAGCGTCTCCCCGCTGAAGGACCATTTCCGCGTAATCAGCAGTGAATCCGGCTGTAGTCATGATAGTCGGTTTGGTCACTGCTCTTTTGATTCTGGCGGAGGACGGTACGTTGATCAGATCTCCGTAACGGCTCCAATCCATCTCCTCAGTCAGTTCATCCTCCGGAATACAGAGTTCAGGGTACCAG
>Ga0209536_100017569_pt1 | contig 10124 bp, 9 predicted proteins | sample DeeMarSeWOR28_12_FD_187461 | JGI IMG/M metagenome (GOLD analysis project Ga0209536, IMG submission 187461) | Marine sediment microbial communities from White Oak River estuary, North Carolina - WOR-2-8_12 (SPAdes) (version 2) | ecosystem: Environmental > Aquatic > Marine > Intertidal zone >... | reverse complement strand
TGAATCGCAGGTCGAGTACCTTCCGGCGCAGCTCCGGATCATGTATCTGTGGCTGCCGCAGGCCGTCTTCATCCACGGTGAACTCGACGCGATCGGGCGCATCTTCGACGAGGGCGCGACTGGGCTTCTCGGAACTTTGTTTCGGGTTACGGCCACCGCGCTTTGCGGCGACCTCCAAACGATCAGACCGATCAGACGCATCTTCTTCGATGGTCCGTCCGCGCTTTGGCGAGTCGGAAGCTCGTTTGCGTTTCGCAGTGCTCATTCCGCGCCCGCGTTCCACGACGGGTTCCGACTCGATGCTGCTTAGCTGTGACGTGCTCGTGTTGTCGTGGACTACCTTGAAGACACTCACTCCTCTGTTTGCGGCTTGTCCCACGTAGAGATTGCCGCTGGGGTCGATGGCCAGATCGTCTGGCACAACCAGGTTGGACGGCTGATCGCCGCGGTAGCCGAACTCCGAGAGGAAATTCAGATTCTCGTCGAAGATCAGGACCACGCAGCGCAGCCGATCCGATACGTAGAGATAGCCGTCGTCGTCGGCGGCGATGCCCGCTGCGACGCCGAACTTGCCGCGTCACTCGATCCGGCGTGAGGGCGCTCGTCCAGTCCAACGGCCCATTTCGGTAGAATCCGGCCCGACGGGACCGAGGGATGAGCGGCCAGCAGCTGGGGTCCTACCGCCTTCTTTCCGAGCTGGGCTCGGGAGGCATGGGGACGGTGCATGCCGCCGAGGTCACGGAGGCGCGCGTCAACGAGATCCTGCAGAATCTCTACGGGCGCGAGATGGCGACCGAGCAGGTCGCGCCGCCCTCCATCTGGTATGCGTTCAAGATCCGCAGGACCTGGAACAAGACCATGCAGAGGACCAGCTGGACCGATCAGGGCAAAATCGTCGGCTACGAGGGAGACTACAAGGAAGGCGGGACATACACCGTCCTCGGTGTCCAGGCCAACAACGCGGCCGTCTATCCGGCGGGTAGCTGGTCCTCTGTCGCCACAGCACTCGCCGAGAGCCTCAGAGGAGGCGGCAAGACTTTCTCGATGCCCACGCACACGAAGGGCTTCGCGCCGTCGAACATCCGCACGCTCCTCTGACGGTCGTCGAATCGCAGGACGCCTGGTGGGAGTCGTCCGAAGGCAGATGGCTTAGGGCCACCCGAGGTCAGGATCGAGCGGCCCAGCCCGGTACTTGTCCCCTCAGTCCATGCGCAGATTCAGACTGTTCACATCGTTGATCGCGCCGGTCTGTTGGTTGAAGTGGTACGTCACGGTGATCCGGAACGTCCCTCCGTCCTCGAGCGTGCCGCCGGCCTGGACGTGGAATACGACCTCCCTCGAGGATGTACAGACATCAGACCGCTGAGGGGCACGCGGAGCATGTCCCGTGGAAGCACTGCCGCGAAGCTTTCTGACCCCTTCATCCGTGGCCGCCGGGCCGCGCGCGTCGCGCGACCCGGCGGCTGACGTGGGCACCTCCAGAGGCCGAACCCCGCGGCCTACCCGAACCCTACATGCCCGGCATGTGCGACAGGTCCGGCCTGAGCACCCAGAACCGACTCGCCGTGGGCGTCAGGTACTTCTCGAACGTCCGGACGATCTGGACGGCATCCGCGTGGCCGTACGCCTCGGCGAGCAGGCGTTCGAGGGCGCCGGGCCCGCCCCCGTCCATCTCGCTCATCGACTGGTGCGCGATCGCCACGAACAGCTGCGGGGCGGCATCGATGCCCAGGACTTCGTTGACGGTGTAGCGGAACGGTCCACCCTGCTGCTCGAGGGCGCCCCTCACCTTTCCGAAGGCGGCTCGCACGGCCTGGTACCCCTCGGCGGTGTTGTCGAAATCCCACTCGATGACCTGCCAGATGGGAACCACCGCGTCGGCGGCAGGCGGAATGGACTGGTCCGCCCACGTCACCCACGTGCGAACGTCGAGGCTCGTCACGTGAGACCCCGCACGGTCGGCGAAGTCCGCCATGTCGGCCTGGGTGTCGACCGGCGGATTGTCGAAGTCGGCCCACGTGTGATTGGAGGAGACCCAGACGTATTCGACTCCGCCGTGCATCGCCTGGTAGACCATTCCCGGCCAGGGATCGTTCTGCTGCGCGTGCCAGGCGACATGATCGCGCATGCCCTCCTCGAGCTGCACGGCGTTGGCGAGGTCGGTCGTCACGAAATAGGCCATGGCGACGTTCCCATCCTGGGCCTGTACGGGCAGGGCGAACGCGAGGACGGCGAAGACGAGGGCGAGTCGAGCGCGGATATCCATAGCGGACTCCTGATTGGAGGGAGGAGTGACGGCGGGCCGGGATGGCCTCGCACGTCATCCGCTGAGCCGACGCCACCGGAACCGGCGAGCGGGTCAGCAGCTTTGCCGCGTTCTGCGCCGCTGATGGTACTCCGCGGCGCAGTGGGCCGCAACAAATCCGCGCAACCTCAGGGGCACGCCGGAGAGGAGGAGCCCCCCCGGGGGCTCCCCCTCTTCAGCAACCGGAACCGTGCGCACCCGGCCAGGCTCAGGAGGCCGGCCGAGTGCTTCCAGCGATCAGTACGCACCTGGTCCCTTGCGGGCAGAAGCCCGCCACGGCGCCAGCGTTCTCTCGCGAAGCTCGGTGAGGTACTGACTGAGAGATCGAGTCAGCTCCCACCTCTTCACGAGCCCCGAGCGCACTCCGACGGCGGACGGTGCGACCCCACTGGCGGAGGGATCACCTACCGTGAGTGTGTACGCGCCACCGACACCCGGTACCAGCGCGCTCGCCTCGATCACGTACGTACCGGCGCCTAGCGACCGCTCGATCCGGGAGTTCAGGCCGGTACCGCCGTCGTCGTCGGCCTGAAGAACCGTCCCCTCGCTGTCTCTCAGCACCAGATAGGTGTCGAAGACAGGCGACGTCAGGTCGATCCGAACCGTCGTGTCTGCGGGTAGGACGAGCTCGTAGTTGTCGACCCAAGCCCCCCTGTTGCCGAGGCAGTCACCTGCTTCGAGTGTGCCCGATGCAGAGCTTCCGAAGGCGATCGGGGTCGGATCGTCGCACACGAGCTCGCTCACCGTGAGCTGGTACGCACCGGTCGCAGAGGGATACCCCTCCGTGACGGCATAGACGGCGTATGAGCCCGCAGGAAGAACCCCTCCAGCACGTGCGACGCCCGTCGGTGCGCCCGTGTTCGGGTCGAAGCCCTGGAAGCCGACGAGCACTTCGGCACCCGTCGCGTCGAAGACGACGAAGAACGGGTAGAAGTCGGTGCTCTTCATCACGATGTCGACGGCCGCTCCCTCGTCGAGGACGAGGCTCAGGGAATCCGCAGGGGTCCACCCCTGGAAGATGCAGTCGTCCACATCGATCGTCCCGTTGAAGGTCTGATCGAGCACGAGCGCGGTCCCCGGTGTGCAGGCCGGGCGCACGTCCACCGACAGCTCATAGCTCCCCGGCGTCTCGAAGATCGAGACGGCCGAAACGGTCCACTCGCCCGCGGCCAGGTCGAGGTCGGCGATTGCACGGCCCGTGGGGCCGAATCCGTCGGCAATGTAGAAGATGTCGCCACGCGAATCCCGGATGATGAGCGCCTCGTCGAAGTCCGCGCTCGAGACCTCCAGACGCAGAGCGGACGGTTGGTTCAGTGAGAGGGTCCAGTTGTCCATCAGACCACCCCACTCGAAGAGACAGTCCGAAGCATCCAGGGTCCCGCTCACGGATTGCCCCACCGAGATCGACCCCACGGCGCTGCAGTCGGGCCCCACGACCACGCTGAGGCGGTAAGAGCCGACCTGGCCCTCACCCAGGCTCCGGGCCACGATGACATAGGAGCCCGCCGACAGGTCCTCGATGATTCTCGAGTCGAGGCTGCCCGCGTCGTCATTCTCCGCGACGACCGCTCCGGAAGCGGTTCGCAGCTCCAGATAGGCATCGAAGTCGTTGCTGGACAGGTCGATGCGGACCGCAGTCGCCGAAGCGAGATCGAGACTCCAGCGATCCGTCCACACGCCACTCCGGGGGCAATCACCCGAGCCGAGTGACCCGGTGACCGACTGTCCGAGGGTAATGGGCGCTGCAGAGGTGCAGGGGTCGACGAACGGCTCGGGGTCGGCCTCCGGTTCGACCGAGTTGTCACCGCACGCGATGCACGCGCAGGCAGCGGCGAGGGCCGCCATCAAACGAGACTTCAGGGCGTTTCGGGTCATCGATACCACCTCCGTGCACGAAGTCACCGCCAACTACACCGAGTGCGAAACGTCGTGGACCGGGCAGACGGCTGCCCTACGCCATCCGACGTAGAATCGCCGGAACGAACTCGGCCCTCGCGTTTCGCAGCCTACGGCGCAGCACTTGCCCGCGCCACCAGGACCCCCCGGTCACGTCTCATCGGGCCAGCCTGCCCAGCATCACCCGAACGCCCATGCTCGAGGTGGCGATCTCGTCACCGCCGGAGAACCGCATGTAGAAGTCGGGCGACACGGCCCATCCGCGCCAGTCCGCTACGATCGGGGCCACCGTGAGTTGCACCGCGATCCCGCCGTCCGTATCCACCCATGGGTCTTCACCGCCCCACGAGCGGTTCTGATAGCCCAACCCCAGGCCGAGCGGCCCGAGATATCCGCTCACGATGACGGCGAGCGAGGAGAAGTGCTCGGCGCGCACGGGGTTGGGGACCTCGAAAGGCTCGTTGTGCACCTCGAGGGTGAAGAGACGCCTGCGGCCCTGCACGCCGCCCAGCACGAAGGTGTACGCGAATGCGCTGGCCCGGCCGGTGCTGCCGGACACCTTCGCCGTGCCTTGGGAAAAACCCCCGCCGACACCGAAGAAGATCGCCGCCGGCTGCCGGTCACTACCCTCGACGTCCTGGGCCTGATTCTCCGGAGCGGCCTGCGCCGCGACTCCCGCGCTGGCCGTCGCACCCAGGGCGAGCACGAGCACCCAGGTCACGCCCGAGGGCCCTCGCGGCCTCGGCCTCTCTCGTCGATTCCGATGCATTTCTCGCCTCCGCCGTCGTGACGATGGGCAGGGTGCCGAGCATCGAGCCCGCGAAGGACCTGCGGGTGATCGATGATGCCTGATCCAACTCTCACGCGGACGCGCGAGGACGACTCTCATCCACACGACGTAGCCGCTCTGTAACAGACAACGGTCCGGAGAAGACGTCTCCCACCGGGCACCCGTCGCCGGCGACTACAGTCGCTGCATGACGATCTGCACCGCCTCTTCGTTCAGGGTCCCGGTCCAGGTCATGAAATCCCCACCGCTGATCGAATAGGCGAAGGTCACGGCGTCAGCGGGCACGTCGTCGTCGATGGTCACGGTGGTGGCCGTGTACGAGTACGACCCAGTCGCCTGGCAGTCCTGCACGCCGACTTCGCAGATCTCGAGCTGGTCGTTGGTTACCTCGAAACGGTACGTGCCGCCACTGTTGAGGATGACGTCGAGATCCATGCCGGCGCTCACGAGATCGACGCCGCCCTGAACGAACGAGGTCACCTGCCAGCTCCCCAGAATCGCGTCCGCCCCCGGACCCGACGTGTCGTCGTCCCCACACGCGCCAAACGCGATGGAGGTCACGAGAATCAAGGAAGTCGCCCACGTAGCGCGGGCCCGGCTGACCGAGTGCATGAGGTCCTCGTGGATTGGTGTTGAGGTCGGAATCGGATTCACACAGTTCGAGGGGCCCACCCGGTCAGAGATGGGCCCCGTCAGTCTCGATTACGACGAACCGATTGCAGTCAAGAGAAGCGCGAACGCGTCGAAGACGTCTCCTCCCAGGCCGAACTCACAGTGGCCGAAGGGCGCCGTCCTCGAGGGGTCGAGTGGATTCGTCGGAGCGATCATGTACCGCCCGGCGGCTCCGGCGCTCTCCACCTTCAGCGCATAGAGTTGCTGGTGAAAGCTCGGGGCGACGGGGTCCTGCGGATTGTGGACGCTGACCACGGGGATCTGCAGCGCGCCCCTGGTCTCGTAGTACTTGCGAACGTAGTTGCGGGCGTCCGGCGTAGCGGAGAACCGATCGACCGGAAGGGTCATTCCGTAGTCCGCGGCCGTGTTGTCGAACGGCGAACGGCCGTGGGTTCGCGCCAGAACGTCCTCCCACCGTGTGAAGCTGAACTCCACCGCCGTGTAGACCGACGCGGCGAACGTCTGGGGCTCGAGCAGGTCTCCCTGCAGGGGCAGCCCGATGTTCGTCATGGCCGCCTGAATTCCCAGCACACCCGCCGGGTGCGCCTGCAGAGCACCAGCCACCGCAAGCAGCAGATCGTCGCGGATCTCCTCAGGTGGAAGGTTCAGGAGATCACCGAAATAGTACCCTGGAGGAAGCGACGCTTCGATGGCGTCCCGGTAGTACGCGTCGAACAGTACCCGGACGTGCGCCAGGTAGTCGATTTCGGTTTGCGTTCCGTCGAGGAAGCCGCAAAGCGCGAGCGCGCCCGCATAGAGGTTCGGGTGTCGCTCGGCCAGGTCCACCACGACGAGCCCTCCCAGCGAGCTGCCCACGAGAATCGTCTCGTCAGGGCGGCCGACCTTGGACACGAAGATACCTCGCAGCTGCTCGGTCCGCTGCGCACCGTCCTTCACCGCCAGGCCGTTCTCCGAGAAGCTGGAGTGGGCTACCGCGTAGCCCGACCCGACGAGCCCCTCGATCAGCGCCTTCTCGGCGGCGGCCTCGGGGTTGTCCGTCACCAGCCGGACGGGCTCGCCCGGATCGACGTACCCGTGCGCATAGAGGATCAATGAGCGGTTCCATTCGGGTGGAACCAGGATCTCGTACAAGGCCCCCGGACCCAGGCGCCCCCGAACCTGGCCGAACGGGAGTTTCACCCGGCTGGCTGCCAGCACCGATTCGGCGTCGTCGGCCGGCGCCGCGAGGTGTGCGTCGGAGGAGCAGGCCAGGACGGCCACGGTCAGTATGGCCGTCGAAAAGAACTTCAGCGACATCGTGGTACCCTCCTACCTACCCACCTCTCCCGGTCGACCGGTGGTGGGCCTGCCCATGGGACGTGCGAACGCTGATTCCAAGTAAGGGGGAAGAGTGCGATCAGCGCTGTCGGGGATGGGCTGATTTCGCCGTCCGCCGACTCTCGATCGAGATCCGCCGAGGCGGCGCCCTCTCGGCCTCCCGCCCCAGCGCCTCAGGGAGCACCGCCCAGTCGCTCCTGCAGGGCGCGCTTCGCGACACGGCACTCGTTCACGCGGCGGTTGCCCACGAAGGCGGACACTCCGACGGGCACGCTCACTCCCAAGGAAACGGCGCCCCACCGCGAGAAGTCTTCGGAGCCGGGGCCCACGCTCGCGAAACCGGTTTCGGGCTCCTCTTCCTCCTCTGCAGCCACGAGCAGCAGCGCTCCGGCCACCACGAACAGCCCGGCCCCGATGGCGTCGACATAGGGGATCGTCCGGTCCTCCGTGCAGGTGAACTCGGCCATCTGCTCGTGACCCTGCGGCGGCCCCTTCACGAATGCGAACGAACAACCCGTCGTCGCGAAGACGAGAAGCGCCGGCAGCGTCACCCTGTGCCTCATCGGTCACTCCTGGTTGAGTGCCAGGGCAGGTATACCGAATCGTACGTGCCACTGCCGGATGCTGCTGTCAGGCGACACCCGCGCCGTGGCGTCGTCGAGGCGAGCTCGCTACGGCCCCCCTCGAGAGAGCCAGAAGAGGCCCCGCCCACCCGGAGGCGGACGGGGCACAGGCCTGCGTTGACCGCTCGTTGTCAGCTCATGGCGAAGCGCTCCACGACGTGCCTCGCAGGAGCTCACTCGCTTCGGGCTCCAAGGCCCCTACTTGCACTCTGCCTTGAAGTTGTCGACGGAGGCGGTCAGTTCACCGTTCGCGTTCACGGTCACGTGGTAGTTGTAGTGCAGGAGGAAGTTGTTGCCCGGACCCTGCCCGATGATCCGGAAGTTGTCCACGAACGTGTCGGTGAACGGGAGGGGATCACCGGCGTTGAAACGAAAATGGGAACCCCCGTTTGCCTGGTAGGAGTCGCCGCTCGTCTGACCCACGCCCGAGACCCCCTGGTAGGAAGAGAGACCGCCAATGTGGAAGCCTCCGCTACCATCCTCGGTGACGTGGAAGACCGAGTGCAGGTCCCCCTGCAGCTCGACCAACTCACCCGCACCATCCAGCGCACAGGGCACGTAAGCAAGGAAGTTGATCGGGAACTTGTCGACCTCGGTGAAGGTGAGCGCCCCGTTCTCGTTGACGTTGAATTGGCACGTCATCTGACCTTTGCCGCTCTTGTTCCAGACGAAGAGCGACTCGGTCGTGAAGCTTATCCCACCCAGGTTGAGGAAGCAGTTGAAGTCCTTGATCTGCTCGGTCTTCTCGACCGGGGGCAAACCCGAGAACGAGCAGGAGAGCTGCGCGGTGCCGCTCGCCGCTCGCACCGCCGTCACTCGATCGGCGGTAAAGGGACCGAAGAAGCAGGACCCATCGGGCTTTCCCTCACCCGAGTTGAGGACGATCGCTCCACCGGAGTGAGAGGCGTTCGGGGCAACGTGGCTGAAGAGCGGCGGCGCGCCGTCGATGTCGACGGGCGCGCTGGTCGGAGTGTCTCCACACCCGACCAGGAAGAAAGCGGTGGCAAGCGGAACGAGGCGTTTCATGGGGCCTCCCGGGCCTGGGGGAACCGAGGGGTTCGCCCGGCCGTCGAGAGCGATCACCTCGAAGCCTCCCGCGACGGGATCCCGTTTCGACGACCTATTCCCGCCTGAAGGCGCCGAAGCGTACCTTTCGCCCCGCGCGCACGCAACAAACACGCGTTTCCCACGAGCTGGGCGACACCAAGGTGCGGCCGCCCCCTGTCCTTGCGCCTCTCATGCCCTCCCGCCAGACCGTGGTTGGGCACCCTCCAACCATGTGCGGAGCTCGGACCATTCCCCGCCACAACGCCGCCCTCGAGGGCGTTACCGCTGCCGACTACGCCTCGGTCTCTTCCTCACCGGAACGCGGCGACGTCGGAGGTGCTGCCGGGGCAGCTTCCTCCCGGCCCCGTCCAGCTCCACGCCTCGGTCCCGCTCATCGAGTCTGCAGATACCACGGTCAGCGTGTGCGTCGCAGTCGTCGTACCACCGTCCTCCGGATAGCTGCCTCCGACCGAGACGACGCCCGACGTGAGGTTGCCGTTCAGATTCTGGCTTCCGGCATCTCCGAACGGGCCGGTGATCGTCATCGAGTTGCCCTGCTGGGTGATGTTCACCTGGATCGTGTCGACGGGCTCCAGCTCCTCCCCTGCGCAAGCCCCGGTCGCGGCCGTCACGTCAACGATCATCGTCCAGCCGCCACTCAGGCTGGTGTCATCCACATCGACCGGGTCGTCCGAGCATCCGACAGCGGCGAGGGCGAACGTGGCTACGGTGGCGAGACGTGGGGCGACGATGCGCACGGCGAGCTCCAGGTGGGGGGATGCGGGCGGGCAAAGACCGCTTCTCGCACCTTACGCGGTCCTCGGCTCGGATGTCAATCGCCCTGACCCGGACACCGTACAGGACCCGAACAAACCCTCGATATCGCACCCCCGCATGGGCGCCATTGCCCTACATGCGGGCGCCGGCATCGCCCGACTGAAACCCTCCCCCGGCCCAGCTAGGCTTCGTGGACGGACTCCTGCTCGTCACGGATGCCGGCGCGAAGCCGAGAGGAGAGACCATGGCGCAATACGTCGAAGAAGGCCTGTCCAAAAGCGAAGCCGCCGAAGCACAGGCCGGTGCCGCCCTGCGGAGCAGGGAGCCATCCACCGTTGGAGAACTCCGGCACGGCGCATGGATCGCCACCGCCAGGAAGGACGTCGCGATCAATCCCTTCCGCACGCCCGCGTTCGCGCTCGTCGTCGTGTTCGCGATCCTTTACGTGGGCTCGGTCTTCCTGTTCGAGAACATGGGCGCGCTCGCAGGCACGCTCTACGCCGTGAAGATCGCCGTGTCGACGCTCTTCGCCGTGAGCCTCGGCGTCGTCATTTCCGTGTGGTGGCAGTCCACGGCCCGCTTCGACGAGAGGATCCGCGAGGTGGAGCGTCTCGACCGGGAGTACCGGGAGCTGCTGCTCAGCTTCTCGGACAGCCTCTTCGACATCATCAATGCGCTCAACACGCTGGCAGAGAAGCCACCCCGGCCCTTCGTGATCGCGCCCGAGTTCATGCTG
>Ga0209536_100017568_pt1 | contig 10124 bp, 10 predicted proteins | sample DeeMarSeWOR28_12_FD_187461 | JGI IMG/M metagenome (GOLD analysis project Ga0209536, IMG submission 187461) | Marine sediment microbial communities from White Oak River estuary, North Carolina - WOR-2-8_12 (SPAdes) (version 2) | ecosystem: Environmental > Aquatic > Marine > Intertidal zone >... | reverse complement strand
GAGCAGCGCCTCGAAGCCGCCAAGAAAGTACAGGAGGAACCCTTTGCGGTTCTTCTTGAGTTTTATTTCACGCAAATCGGCTTCAACCTCTTTCGAAATGGCTTCCGCGCAAACCCGTGTTTTCCCAGAATGTGTAAAGAAAATAACAACGTATTTCATTGCGATCAGAATCAATCCTCAAAAGCGCCCATTGAGACATAAGACGAGTTATTCCTGGGATCGCCCGCGTAATCATCAGCAGGAGCGCCTTCCTTTGTGCCGCCTTCCGTCACCAAGGGTTCGGTTCCATCAAGATCTAGGTCGCTAACATCAGCCGGTGGAAAACCAACAAAACCGGGATCAACCTCTACCGTTCCAACGCCTCCCGCAAGAGGATTCAACGTACGCCAGGTGCTCATGTCAGTATACGATATGTTAGTTGTGCCCGCTGCCTGCTCACAAATATCATCATAAAGGCCGGTTGAAACGTTGCCCCAGAAAATGCAATTAACTATGTTGGTTTCACGCCCAGATTGACCGCCCGTGAAAAGCCCTCCTCCGAAAATACTACCAGTCTCATTGGTAGCAACAGTGCAGTTCATCATATCCATCGTTCCATCATAATGGAATATCGCGCCACCACCAGAACTTGAAGACGAATTGCCGTAGAACACGCAATTCTCAAGCGACATTATGCCAGTCGCATAAATGGCGCCCGCTGTGGAACTGGATGAATTGCCTTCAAACAAACATTTAGAAAGGAACACATGAGATGAAGTATCAGCATACAAAGCTCCCCCAGCAGAACTCGTGGAAATATTATTTCGAAAAACACAATTCGTCGCTTCTAATGTCCCCGCAGTAATCTCAATTGCTCCCCCCGAAAACATAACCGCGTTACTCGAGAATTCACAATTATCAGCAACAACTCGACCTCCATTAATATATAGGCCCCCCGCCTCTCCACCATTCAAGCTTTTATTATTGTAAAACAAAACATTAGAAAGATGAAGAACCGCAGAACCGGAGAACCAGATGCCTCCACCATTTTGATTCCCGTCCTGTATCGTCACGCTCTCAATTGTAGCCCCTACAATCGAAGACGGAACACTTTCCATGCTGATAACACGTGTAGTTCCGTTCGGTTTGAGAATGGTGTTAGCTCTCGATTGTCCCTTTATCGTTACCGCCTCAAACGATGGCTCCCAAATGATATTCTCCGTGTAAGTTCCGTTCATGACGCCGACTGTCTCTCCCGTCCCGACCTCAAACAAGCCCTTCATAATCGTTCTGTATGGATTATCGTATGATCCTGTGCCGGTAACATCGTTTCCTGTTGTCGAAACCCATACTTGAGCCGCAAAGGGAGGAACCTTCGACCCACTGCTGGCGGCATTGGTCCCGCATCCGTTCACAAGGATCACAATCGAGAAAAGAAAAACAGCAAGCAATACCTCTTTTTTCATGACAGATCCCCCTTTCTTCAATATACAGAAGACTTACTAATACTAGTATTATTTAGGGAGAAAAACAAGGGAATGAGAGGAGGGCGTGCCCTCAGGCGCCGACGTAGCCTTTTCTTTTTCTTCTGCTATAATTACATTCATGAAAAAACCCGCAATAAAAGCTCTCCTCTTTGCATCTTTCCTAACAGCAGCATTACTTCAATTCACGGCAGCAGAAAGCAGAGACCTCTACTGGGACAGCATCATTGTAAAGGCAACCCTTGACGAAAATGGATCGCTGCATGTCTCTGAAGTCCAGGACATGGTCTTTGACGGGTACTGGAACGGCGGCGAGAGATGGTTTGACTTAAACCCCGGCGAAGGGTTCGCTTTCCACAGGATCAGCCGCCTGAACGAAACAACAGGCGCATTTGTGGAGATGAACAAAGGCGGTCTGGACAACATCAACGATTATAAATGGGTGGACAGCCAAAAGATCCGCTGGCGCAGCCGCCTCCCCACCGACCCGCCATTCAAAGAAACCTCTATCATTTACAAGCTTGAATTCACTTATTCGAACATCCTGAAACGCTCCGGGAATGAATACATTCTGAACCACGAATTTCTATTCTCCGACAGGACCGGTATTGTCGTCTCATATTATCTTGAGCTTGATCTCGATCCCGAGTGGAAGGTGTTGTCAGGAGGAGAAAACAGGATAGTCTACAGATCCAGGAATATCCCTCCCGGAGAAAGCCACTCGCTGAAGCTTAATCTGGGATTCACCGGAACAACTGATCCATCAACCAACAAATCATTGCCCCCATTATTCAGGTTCGGCGGTCTTGTGATCGCTGGCATAATCATTATTTACCACATGCATTTATTCTACAAAAGGGATAAGCAGCTCGGCAGGTTCAAAAAAATCCCTTCCTTTAAAAACCAGGGCATTGATTTTCTTAAAGAAAATCTGCTCAAACTCCTGCCCGAAGTGGCAGGCGCTTTGTGGGATGAAGAGATAGGAACCGCGGAGGTCACGGCGGTCTTCGCTCGCTGGGAACGGGACAAGATCATAAGCTCGGATTTCGTTCAGTCGGAATCATTCTTCGGGAAACTATTCGGCAAAAAGGAGATCAGGCTTACGCGCCATGTTGAGGCAAAATCCCTTAAGGGCTACGAAAAAAGCCTTTTTTCAAAACTCTTTTTTAACAACAGAAAAACGGTAACGCCGTCCGAACTGAAAGAATATTACAAGAAAAAGGTTTCCGGCTTTTATCCGGTTCAGATCATCCAGCCGCAACTCGCGTCTTCAATGAACAAAAAGTTCCCCAAGTTCAAGGATAAGGGTTTAAGCAGCAAAGAGTGGGCTATCACATGGCAAAGTTTTCTTGTATGGCTTGCGTTCGCAATACTTTCTTTTGTGATTTACGGCTTTACGGGCGCATGGCCGATTCTGGTTTACAGTCTGCTGATCATAATTGCCTTTGTCATCACAATAATCATTTCGGCCGTTTCAAAGTCATATGCCGCGCTCGGAAGGCCAATCCTGGTCATGTCCGGGCTCACCTTTGTTATATTGCCTATCTTTGCGGCATATCTTGTCTGCGATCTTCTGTTTCAAATCAGCATCATGCCGGTCTCGTTCCTTGCAATCGTATTTCTAATCCTGTCCTTCTCATTTATTAACATCAATACTTTCAAGATAACCAACACAAAAGAAAAGATCGCCCTGCGCCGCAATCTGATCGCGATAAGGAATTATTTCAAACAAGAACTAAAAAAACCTTATCCCAATCTGAAGGATGAATGGCATCCTTATCTTCTGGCGCTTGGGCTTGCCGACCAGATGGACAGCTGGTTCACCGTTCACGGAGCGGCCCGTTCAACTCGAACCTACATGCCGTCCTCTTCGCGCTCTCTTTCGGGCAAAGGCTCATCCTGGACAGGCATGGGCGGCGGCCGATCCGGCGGAGCCGGGGCATCACGCTCCTGGGCGAGCGCGATCTCCTCGATATCCGGAATGTCCCCGTCATCCTCGGGTGGAGGCGGCGGAGGCGGAGGTGGCGGCGGTTCCGGCGGCGGTGGCGGCGGGGGATGGTAAGATACAGGGAGGTCAGAACATCCTCTCGTCCAACCATAATGAAGTGATCTTCTCTACCGGCAGACCCCACGAAGTTACAGTTTCGACAGCTTTTTCCAGATGCTGTTTTTGCGCGTTTTCGTCAACCGGATTCCCAGCGCAGTCATGATGAGCAGCGATTACAATCACCTTTGAGCCATGTTTCTTTACAGAGATCTCCACTCTTTTCTTTATTGATTCGACCAGATAAGTATCTTTACCTTCAGCAAGTATCCTGTTCGGGCCCGGTTCCGTGATCATGTCAACATAATCAACGCCAAAGTTAGCCATCACATACTCAATAACCGGTTTCTGCGCCCGCCCGTCCATGCAGTTTATTGCTGTCGCGAATTTTTTGGGCATGGGGAGATTATATCCAATCTCTCATAGGCGCACAAGTTCCAGCTTTTTTTGCCTCGACCAACTCTTAATTTCCGCCTCTCTCTTCGCCGCTTTGCTGCGGGTTTTGAAGGTTTCGGAATAGACAAGCTTCTTGGCCGGATTGTAGGCCGAAAATCTGCAGCCCGCTCCCCTCTTGTGCTCGCTGAAACGCCTTTGCAGATCTGTGGTGATTCCGGTATAGAGGGATTTATTCTTGCACTCGATTATGTAAACATGCCATTTCATATAAATACCACATGCCCCAAACGCCATAAATTGTCAGCAGAGGATGCAGTATCGTTATAAAAATTAACTTTTCAGCCGCTAAAGTGATGGAAACCCGGTCAACATGATAAGCATACAACCAAACAAGCGGCCAGTATGCTGTAATGGCACAAGCGCCAAACATCGTATAAATTGCCCATCTTTTGTTTTTCAACAATCCAATGATCCCTGAAATCAACAACGGCAAATAAATCAGCATATCGCTAAAGCCAAAGCCCTTAGAAAAAGCAACGCCGACATGTTTAATTTCCTCAGCAGATTCCTGCAATTGAAGTTTGACAGTAAGATCGTAATTAAATACCGCCAATGACTGGCCGAAAATGAGGATTAATGATATTAATACCCCGACCCCGATAAGCACATAAAAACCGATTTCCCGTTTTTTCGTTTCCATGAAGATATTATACCATGAACAGAATAAACATGATCCAATCATATTATGAATGCTGTCCGTCCCCAAAAGCTTCTGGTATAATCTAATGAACAATGAAAAGAGACGAGTCCGGTCAGAAAAATGCCAGAATAATTGCTCAATATCGGGACAAATATCGAGCGAGATGCCGCGGAAAAGAGTATTGGGCTGAAGTAACCGGAAAAATAAGATATTCTTCAGATTCAGTGCTTGATTTTCCTGTGGTCGGAGATAATGTAAACGTAATTATTACAGGCGACGACGAAGCGATAATTACAGAAATTTTACCGAGAAAAAGCATTTTAAAAAGAAAAGCGGCCGGGAAAAATGAGGCACAGCCGATCGCGGTTAATGTGGACGCTGCTTTTGTTGTTCAATCCGTGGACCGCGACTTCAATTTAAATCGTTTTGAGCGATACCTTACAATAATTCAGTCTGAAAAAATTAAACCGGTTTTCGTTTTAAACAAAACCGATCTAATATCCGGGGAAGAGCTTTCAGAAAAAGTCTCCCTGGTGAAGGGTCGTTTTAAACTAATCCCTCTTTTAACAACAAATATTACAAATGAGAGCGGCATTGACGGGCTTGTTCAGAACATAAAAAAAGACAAGATCTACTGCCTGCTCGGATCTTCCGGAGTCGGAAAGACATCGCTTATCAACAAACTGTTAGGCGAAGAATTATTAAAGACAAAAGAAATTAGCGCCAGCACAAAGAAGGGCAAACATACCACGACTCACAGAGAGCTTTTCGTTCTCAAAAACGGAGGAATGATAATTGACAATCCGGGCATGAGGGAAATTGGATTAACAGAAACCGGAAAAGGGCTTGAAAACGTCTTTAATGAAATTCGGCACTTAAGCAAGCATTGCAAGTTTTCGGATTGCACCCACAAACATGAAAACGGATGCGCGGTTTTGGCGGCAGTTGAATCGGGCGAACTTAGCAAAGATAAATATGCTAATTACGTCAAGCTGAAAAAAGAGGCGGATCATTATTCCATGTCCCGTCTGGAAAAGAAGCGTAAAGACCGCGCTTTCGGCCGCATGGTCAAAAGCTTCATGAAACTCAAGAAGAAAAACAGGTAGAAAAATCGCTCCTGGTGTATAATATCTGATGTTAGAACAGAAACCTGAGAGGAGTGAATTTATGAAAACAAGGGAAAAGCAGCGAAAAATTGTGATCCTAATAATGGCTGTGTTCATTGTAGCGATTCTACTTTATACGGTTATCCGTTTTGATTATATCGAAAACCCCCTCAGGTACGGACGCATGGACACCGAGACATATCGTTATCACACTTCGATCGCGATGAAGCTGTACTATCAAACCCAACAAGGTATTCAGTCCGCAATTTTGATATTAATTGTTTTAATTGCTGGCGGGGCGGCACTTTACTGGCTTAAAGAAGAAAAAACTGCGAAAAAACCTTAAGTCTCCCCTGACACAATTCTGAAAAAGAAGAACTCGTCCGACGACCTCCCTTCCAACCGTTTCTTTGATTATACCAAATTCAATCCATGGCTCAAGGAAGAAAAACTTGGGGAAGCTCTGAGGTGAGCGCAGCGGTCGGGCTTTATCCCGCCCCGGCGGAGGTTTGGCCTGTTCAGTCGTCGGTGATCGTGGCCTCGGCCAAAGCTTGCATTTGCTGCGCAATGTCAGGATAATCCGTTGTCCAGAGCAGCTCCTCTACAATCCGTAAGGGGTGGGCTTCCAGCGCATGAGCGATCGAAGAGTTGCGGCGCACAAACTCCAATGTCAAATTATCCACTTTTCTATCATTCGAGGTCTTCCGCTTAAAGACGTCCTTAAACGTCCGGACTGGAGTGAACAAAGCCACAGCTTTCCCCGGATTGTAAGACATGAGCCTGTCTTCAAGGAAGTCAGGCTTATCATTTGCGGAAGACATCGCCATCATCACCCTGAACTCGCTTAAAGCACCCAGCTCCGCTCTCAACTCCATATTCTCAAGCTGCCCTCCGCCAAGATTCGGATTTTTAAACAACTTTTCCCTGAGCTGCAATAAGGTGATTGGCCCGGTTCTTTGGCTGCCGGAAACGCCCATAGGGAGATGGTCCAGGCGCGAGTGCTGTGATTCATGGCGCGCTGTTTCTGCCGCCTTGTCCAGCCCGAAATCCAGGTTGCTGATCCCCACAAGGCTGCCAAGCTCGCTTTTTGCAAGATCTCCAGAGACCAATGTCCTGCCAAGCTCTGATGTTGTAAAATATGTTTTCTGTTCAGTCCCGACAACTCGTTCATAGGTCTTCCCGTCTACCATAAAATTGAGATGCCAAGGGGTAAAGTATCTTGAAACCTGAGAAACGACTTCGCGTCCCGTGATCTGGCGGAAGGCCCTTCCCGGGCCCATATTCAGCCATTCTTTGACCAGATTATGGGATGATGATAAGGCCTCGGCGTGCAATTTTAACGCTTCCCTGAAACGGCCTTTAAGGTCTGTCTTTGCAGTTGCCTGCTGAAATGCCAGCTTAGGTGAAACAGAAAGGTCTGCGTTAAAAATGGAATGCATGATCCGGTATGCGCCGCCCAGCTGCATTAATTCCATGAACGGTGATGCATCCAGGCCTTTGGGCAAAGATACCTTGCGGGTAACGAGCCTCTCTTGAACCTTAAATCCCGGCAATAACGGCTTTCTCATTTCAATTGATCGCATCTTGAATTCCATCGAAAGTAACCCTCTGATATATATATCGTCATTTTTGAGGCTAAAACCCGGCTACGCTTAAAAAAGTGGCTCCCCCGGCTGCCTGCCCACCCATGGAGGGGACTCGAACCAGCAACCATCAGACGAGTTGAAATGAGCTATTCGTAGTTCATTTGATTAGAAGGAGATTAGAAGAAAAAATCCTGAAAAACGCCAACAATCAGCGCGATTGCCGATGTTAAGAATATAAAGAAATAATTAATCGAGGATTCCTTGGAAGTGAAGCCGCACAATATACTCCTCAACACATCGTAATCGGCGTCGCCAAGTTTTTCCTTGCACGAGAGTTTCTCAAGCATTCCGTATGAGTCAATCTCTTTCTGAAGGGCTTTGTAGTGTATAAATTTATAGACGAAGTATAACGTGAAACCAATCACGCCTATATACCAACAGACCTTAGCCCAGACAATATTAAGGTGCAGTATGAAGTTTACGAGCCTTATGGATATTGTTGCGATAAGCCCCACAAAAAGAAACACCCAAGACAACGGCGTTTCCCTGCACTTTGATTCAATTGAGCAAGTGTTCGGCTTGATTTGCATACGTCAGGATTATACATTCAAGCAGGAGTATTGGCAAATTGCCGGCAAAATTATGGGTTCATTTGATTAGAAGGAGATTAGATAAGAAGAACTCCCCCGACTGGATGAGTTTCGCAACTGGTTGATCGAAAATACACATATGTGATACCCCTGAAGAGATACAGCAGGATCAAACTGATGAAATGGCAAAGGGGCAGCCTTATAATCTGTTCCCGTAATAGAGTTGTGGCGGCTCAATGAATTGCTCGCTCTTAGCTTGCATGCGAAGATATTCAATTGCCTCCTTTTTAGCCTTCTCCAAATTAGAATACAGAAGATCAAATTGGCTCAAAGGAAAAGTTACTATACTTGCCTCAATGTCTGGAATAACAGATGGATCACCAATATCTACGGCAGCCTGTAAGGCAGCCCGGCGCATTTGGGGTATTATATACTTTATCTCATAAGGCAAACACGAAAGGCTCGGATCCTCTTTCAACAAGTGCTTTACCTCAGATAAAGAATTGTTTTTTATAAAATCTACCGCTTCAAGATTGTTCGTTCTGCGGGCCTCCCTAGCAACACCTCCTATAACAACCACAGCCTCATATATCGGCCTGGTAAATTTCTCGGATACATACCATGGGTTTTCCTCTGTAACTCTCGTTTGAAGAATTGCAACCAAGCCAGGTATTAATTCTTTATATCTCTGTAAAAGGAGATCCACATGGCCCAAACGGACCAGGCACTCAAGAACATCCATACACGGAATTGTATCCGAGGTTTTTAGCGTATTGACATCGGCAAGTATGTCTACCAGGGCGTTCACCATTTCACGTTCTTCCTCTTCCGGGAAAACAATCATTGTCGCCAAAATTGTTCTCAAAGCCGAAACAGCGCCAACTTTGGTATTCAAATCACCCACACTTAAAGCTTTGATCAGCCTTCTCCGTATCATGGTAACATCGATGCCGGGAGAAAAGGAGGGACTAAGAAGGCCCACAAAGATTCTTCCCAACAATACACCATGGGTATCCAATAATTCGAAGAGAGGATCAATCATTTTGTTTTTTAATTCCAGTGACATTTTTGATCTCGCAAGTTTCTCAAAAGCAATGAGCGCTCCCGTTATAATATCGTCATTCTTGCTTTTCAAAGAAATAATGAGGAGATTCACGATCTCATCCTTTGATGCGTTAGGAATGTCACTTTCAACAAGATTTTTCAAGCCATCAGATGCCCCGTAGCGCGCACCAGAATTATCTCCCAACAATCCAATAAAGGGTTTTATCATCTTTGTCTTCATTGCCGGTGAAATATCGGAAGCAGCGAATTTCGATAATGCATCAGCGACATCATCCCTGACAAACGGATCTTCATCATTCAACCTTGCGATAAGAGGATCAACGGCCCTGGATTTAATTTCTGAAGAAACATCAGATCCAGAAAGCTCTTCAAAGAAATTGGCTGCCCCCCTTCGGCCATCCACCTTTTCGCCAGTCAAAGTCTGAAAAACAAAAACCAGTATCCTTTCCTTCTCTTCAACCGAAATTTCCGATTCCATGAACCAGACCAAAGAAAAGGAAACATCCCAACGTGTTTCATCAAACTCATCGCCCAAAGCCTTAATAAGGGGGTCTATCATCTTTACTTTTACTTCAAGGGGAAGGTCTGAAGACACAAGATATCTCAAGCCGGAAGCTGCTTGCGCCCGTATGACAAAGGACATCTTATCCTCTAAAGCTTTGAGAAGGCCTTCCAATATTCTTATTTTCACTTCGGGAGAGGCGTTGGTTCTCGCAAGATCCACAAGAGCATTAACGGCATCTAATCGCACCTGAATGTCATTGCTGTCCAGATTCTTAATATAATTGTCGACTTTCTTTTCAATGGGGGTGTTGCCTTCGACTTTTTTTTGATCATTGGTAACGCCTGCCTGCGCAATCAGAATATAGGGCCTGTTGTACTTGGTGATTCCATTTATACTATTCATTATGCCGCTCATTTTGTTTACCTCCTACATAAAAACAAAAGCCAAGCTCACCGGGCTTGATGAGTTTGGCTTCTTGTAACTCCATCCGTAATATTATCGATTCGATTTGGCCAAGATTTCACTTTAAAGAGAATTTGAGGAGATCTCTTGAGTCTTTCGCGATACAACTCAAAAAAGTGGCTCGACCGGCCGTTCCATCTCTAACCTCTCCCTTGCCGGCCATTTCTTTGATTATACCTAACGCTATACATGGCTGCAAGAAAAAGG
>Ga0209536_100017566_pt1 | contig 10125 bp, 12 predicted proteins | sample DeeMarSeWOR28_12_FD_187461 | JGI IMG/M metagenome (GOLD analysis project Ga0209536, IMG submission 187461) | Marine sediment microbial communities from White Oak River estuary, North Carolina - WOR-2-8_12 (SPAdes) (version 2) | ecosystem: Environmental > Aquatic > Marine > Intertidal zone >... | reverse complement strand
ACCTACCCACTGCTCGGCACCGGCACGTTCTGGGACCCGTTCAACCTTCTGACCCTGGCCATCACCACGGTTGCCCCCGGCGGCACGGAGTGGATCACCACCGAGTTGGCGCCGATCCTGGCTCCGTCGCCAACGTTGATCGGCCCCAGCAGCACCGCCGCCGCGCCGATCACCACGTTGTTGCCGATAGTGGGATGCCGCTTCTTCTTCTCGAGGCTGGTGCCGCCGAGCACCACGCCCTGGTAGAGCAGTACGTCGTCGCCGATCTCGGCCGTCTCGCCGATTACAACGCCCATGCCGTGATCGATGAAGAAGCGCTTGCCTATCCTGGCGCCCGGGTGTATCTCAATGCCGGTGATGAAGCGGCTGATATTGGAGATGAAGCGGCCTAAAAACTTGAATTTATGGGTCCACAAAAAATGCGCCAGCCGGTGAAACGATATCGCCTGCAGGCCGGGATAGCAGAACAGCACCTCCAGCTTGCTGCGCGCTGCTGGATCCCGAACGAACACCGTGCCGATATCTTCGCCGGATATCTTGAGCATACTTGTTTTATCCTTTGGCCAGTATCTCCTGTGCCAGCTCGGCCGCCCTCTTGCCCGAAAGCAGCATGCCGCCGAATATGGCCCCCATCCTGGGGAAGCCGTATACAGCATTGGCCGCCATTCCGGCAACTATCAGGCCGGGGTAGACCTCCCTGGTGTTGTCCACTATGGTACCCTCGCCGACCTCGGCCCACATGCATTTTTCGCCCATTATATTACCGGTATCGGTTCTGAGCTTGGGGCCTATCTTGCGAATTACTATTTTACACACCTCGGTATCGTGGCCGGTCGCTTCTATTACCACCTTCGAGCGTATTACCAGGGGATCGACGTGAAGCTTGGCCATAGTGACCGCGGTCCAGTTGAGCACCAGGCCGGTTATCCTGTCCTCTTCTCTTATCATCACGTCTTCCACGCCGATGAGGTTGAAGAACTTGGCTCCGGCCTTCAGCGCTCTGGCACAGATGGTGGACGATGTCTCCAGCGAGTCCGCGGTGTAGTATCCCTTTTCATATTCCTTGGTTCTTATACCGAGTTCATCGAGCAGTTTCTTGCCGTCCTCCTGAACGACGATCGTGTTGAACATCATGCCGCCTCCGGGCATGCCGCCGCCAACTTTGAGGTGACGCTCGAAAAGCACCGTCTTTACTCCAGCCTTCGCCAGGTAGTAGGCCGCTATCATGCCGGCCGGCCCGCCTCCGGCTATGGCAACGTCCACCTCCATGTTATCCATGAAATCGTTCATAAAGGTTTCAGTTATCGCTTTAGATATTATTATCTCGTCCATTTTCTCTCCTCAAGTTTCTGCTGGTTTTCTCTTTTCTATGCTGCTACTTGTGTAGTTGTATTCTTTATAGCCAAAGATAATACTACCGCACTTCATACAGATTTGTACATCCTCTTCATCGAAAAGATAGGTACCATCTCCGCATATCAGGCATGTTTCAATCTTTCCATCCCCATTTGTTTGCTCCTTTCTTAATTTCTTATATGTAATACATTTCTTTTTGCGGTTTTACCTTCTGCTTCTGGCGCTCAACCAGGTCCTGCAGTGTCTGTGAATCGAGTATTTGAGTCATCGCCTTGCCCAGTTCGCCCCAGATGTCCCTGGTTACGCACATGTCCACGCGCGAACAAAAGTCCGGATCGTCGACGCATGCTACCGGGCAGATGCTTCCTTCGAGCGTCTGAATTATGTCGATGAGCTTGATTTCCGCTGGCGGCCTGGCCAGGACGAACCCCCCCTTCGCCCCTCTGACGCTCTTGAGCAGTCCTGCCGCTTTGAGCGAAAGCACCAGTTGCTCCAGGTAGCGCTCAGATACCTGCTGCCTGGCGGCGATGTCTTTGAGATGTACAGGGACCTCGCCGTAGTGCAGGGCAAGGTCGAGCATAGCCCTGGTTCCGTAACGCCCCTTAGTTGATAATTTCATACGACCTCCTTTTGGATGATAAGTAATATTAGGATAATAGTGATGATTATTATACGAATACGTGGATTTGTTTGTCAACAGGGTGCATTGTTCCACGTGTTAGCAGTGGTATAATGCTTGCCATAATTTACTTTTTGGAGGTGAGACATGGGTTGGGTGACCGCTATCGGTACTCTTTTCGGTGGGATAGGACTGTTGTTTCTCAGTTTCGGTGTGTTCTGGCGGGTCTCGCTGATCGAGCAGAAGGAAAAGGAAGCTAAAGAAAAAAGATCAATAGATTAAAACAGACATTTCCCCCTTGTTCTATAGCTATTTCTGCCTGGCGAATATGTAGCCCACGCCGCGCTCGGTGAGAATGTACTTAGGCCTGGAGGGATTGTCTTCTATCTTGCGCCTTAAGCGCTGGATGTATACCTTCAGGTTTTCTGTTGCTTCAACGTACTCGGGTCCCTGGGCCTTGCGCAGCAGTTCGCTGTGAGTCATCACCCTGCCGCAGTTTTTGGTGAGCTGGTACAGCATGCTGTATTCCGTCGGTGTAAGTTGCATTACCTTACCTTTCACGGTAACACGCCGCGTCGCGTAGTCGACATGGAGGTCTCCGCTTTCAAACGGATGGGAGACCTCCTCGGAGGCCAGTGCCTGACTTCTTTTCAGTACCGCCTTCGCCCTGGCCAGAAGTGCAACCTGGCTGAAAGGTTTGGTTATATAGTCATCGGCTCCCAGTTCGAAGCACTTCAGCATATCCAGTTCTTTATCTCTTGTGGTCAGAACGATCACTGCCACCTCGGAAAAGGTTCGAATCTCACGCAGCACCTCGAAGCCGTCCATGTCTGCCAGATCAACATCCAGTATGACTATATTCGGTGCGGCGCTTCTGGCCAGCTCCAGGCCCTGCTGGCCCGATGTGGTGGTGACTATGTCGATACCGGGCCATTTCAGCTTAAAGCACAGAGATACCATCTCTATACTGTCTTGCGAGCCGTCGATTATCAGTGCCTTCATCTTTACACAACTTTCGCTTGGCAGTGGGGATAGCTCTCCGTTTTCCACCTGTGTGCTGCACAAATGATAGGTAACTTTTTCATTTAATGTCAACCGCCATTTGGGTGCTTACCATAAGTGCTGAAACCAGGCGGTATTACGCCTTTTCGATATCGATGCGGTCGCCCTCTCTTACCCGTGTGAACACTCCGGGATTGCCGCTTATCCTGCCGAATACGTTTACCTCGCTGGCTGGCCGTATCTCATCAGAACCGCTTATCGGAGTTGGGCCGAAGAAGATGCAGAAGGCGTTGCCCGTGGGCCAGTAGCCCAGATCACCCAAAAGGACGATTTTTTGACCGTTTTCCGGTTCCAGATCGACGGGGATGCCAAAGTATATCTCCTCGCCCCATTTATTTGCCGCGCCGCTGATGGGGAGTGCCTGCCAGATGGCCTCCGCGGTATGGGTGTCGTTCAGTTCGGCCTCCGCCGTCACATCGCCGGCCGTGATCTTTATCCGTTTCATGGTCCCCCTCTTTTTTAGATATCGTAGTTCAGCAGCTGATGGTAGTGAGAGCAGCCGCCGGTCTCTAGTATCTCCTGTATAAGGTCCTGTGATGTCTTGGTGATGCCCTCTGCTGAGAGAGTTCTGATTGCTTCCAGGCGTTTGCCCGGCGGTGACACGCCGGGCTCGAAGACAGCGCTGATGTCATCGTCCGCCGACGACAGGCTGAAGCTGACGATGGCCCTGTTCTGTTCGTCTATCTTCTTGATGATGTCGATGTCACGCAGCACCAGCATCGACTTGGTGAGAATGCTGGCGGGGAAGCCGAACTCGCCGTCAACCTGATAGGTTTCGGCACGGCCGTCGCAGTAGATGCAGTTGTGTGCACATCCCCGGTACAGGTTCATGCCGTAGCAGGAGATGAACCAGGAATCGACGCGCTCGTGCCTGCGCAGTATGCTCTTGGCTTCAGTCTCGTGTATCACGTTTGGTTATCCTTAAAAAGGATTGGCTTGCTACTATGGTTTTTGCTCTTTTTCAGGCGTCGGCAGGTAATCAGGCTTACCAAGTAACCATCTGTGAGTTGGACTCAAAGGCTCGTTGTCGGATAACGGGGCGTAGCCGGATTCATTTTGATCAGCTTCGAGGTGGCAGTGCTTGTATTTCTTGTTACTGCCACACCAGCAAGGGTCGTTTCGGTCTGGTTTTACGAAGCCGGTCCGCTTTCTGAAATTAAATAATCTTCGGATTGTATCAAACATATGGCGTCATGAATACCACCTTCGGTTGATGCCAGCATTATACCATTGCGGACAAGATTAGCATGGAATGGAAATTGCTTGAAGCTACCTGCGGCACCTGGCGCACTGGCCGAAGATGGTGAGGTGGCGCAGATCGGCGGTGAAACTGTAATCGCTTGATAATTTCTCGGTCAGAGCAGTGAAGGCGGCCTCATTTACATCAATGACGTCGCCGCAGTTCCGGCAAACAAGGTGGTGATGGTGTCCCTTTTCGGCTGAGTGGTAGCGAACCTTGCCCTCGCCGAAGTCCGATTCAGTCACAAGTTTAAGGTTCTTGAGCAGTTCCAATGTTCGATATACCGTAGACAGGTTGAGGTGCCGATAGGTGGAGCGAACCTGCGAATATATCTCCTCGGCGCTGATGTGGTCAGTGGCGCCCTGCACCGCACTTAAGATCATCATACGCTGCGGCGTCATGCGGTAGCCAAGCTCGCTCAGGCGGTCCGCGGGGTCTTTATGCTCGTATTTTGCCATTTTTAGAAGCTCCGCAGATATTATATCGAAATGTTTTGCTGTTGCCAACATTTGCATGTAGGGTTGTATCCCTCAGTCATAATGGAAAGATCAAAACCGAGGTACATCCCCACAAAGTCACCGGCAATTTTTCGCCCTGTAAAATGATCAGGATATGGCCGGAAAGAAAGTGCACAGGAACAGTGATCGAAGGTCAGTAAGAGGGTTTTGCTCTGCACCTTATTAATAGGAGGTTACTTCAATTTTTCTACTTTGAGCAAGTTGGTGGAGCCAATCTCGCCGATGGGGATGCCTCCAGTGATAACCACCAGATCGCCTGCCTTGCCCAGCCCCATTTCTTTTACAACGTTTGCCCCCATGTGGAAAAGCTGGTCGACGGATGACACAGGCTCTGTTTTGATGGTATGAACTCCCCAGTATAATACGAGCCTTCGGGCAGATGTCTGTCTGGGGGTCAGCGCCAATATGGGCGTTCTGGGCCGGTACTTTGAGACACGGCCTGCAGTACTGCCGGACTGGGTGAAGGCGACGATGGCGGCAGCACCCAGAGTGTGTGCCGTGTGGCAGGCGCTGTAGCTGATAAGCTCGCCGGTCTCCTTCTTCAGCCAGCTGTCTCTTTCCTCCAGCATTTTGCTATAGGGCAGTTCCTTTTCTGTCTGTGAGGCGATTCTGGCCATCATTTTTACCGCCTTTACCGGGTGGCTGCCGATTGATGTTTCTGCCGATAACATCGTTGCGTCTGTGCCGTCGAAGATGGCGTTGGCCACGTCGGTCGTTTCGGCACGGGTTGGCCGCGATGAACTGACCATTGACTCCAGCATCTCTGTCGCAGTGATCACCGGTATGCCGAGGCGGTTACATTTGCTTATGATTTCTTTTTGCACCAGCGGCACAGTTTCCAGAGGAAGCTCAACACCGAGGTCGCCGCGGGCCACCATGATGCCGTCGCTCACCTGCAGTATCGAATCCAGGTTTTTGATGGCACTGGCGCGCTCTATTTTGATGATGAGCGGTATATCTGCGCTTTTCTGCATTAAAATCGCTTTGACATCTGCTATATCGTCGGCGGTGGATACGTAGGAAAGCGCAAGATAGTCCGGCTTCTGTGAAATGGCAAAGAGGATGTGTTCTTTTATGGTACTGTCAACGAAACTTTTTGATGTCGATTTGCCTATTGCAACAAAGCCTGCGCCGGTTCTGATGGTGCCTCCTGCCAAAACCTTACATGCAACGTCGGCGTCCTTTTTGCCAGCAACACGCAGTTCCAAGGCACCGTCGGCAAGAAGGATTTTCGTGTTTTTCTTGAGTTCGGCAACGGGGTAGGGCAGCTTGACCGGCAGTACGTCTTTGTTACCCAGCGGACGTGTCTGGCTAAGCAGAATACTGGCACCTTTCTTAAGAGTAACGCTGCCACCCTCCAGCGTGCCCAGTCTGTACTTGGGTCCGGGCACGTCGATGAGCACGGCAACGTCGCGATTCAACTTCCGGCTTATCGACCTTATCGTGCTTGTGTTTTTACTGTGCACGGCGCGGGTGCCGTGCGACAGGTTGAGCCTGGCGATGTCCATGCCCGCCCTGACAAGGCGCTCGATAACGCTTGCTTTATTTGTAGCTGGTCCGATGGTGCATACTATCTTGGTTCGCCGTTTTGAAAATCTGCCGTGTTTCATTGTTATTTTAGCTTCTTTCTTGAGTATTTGGCTGGCAATAGCCACCTTTGTATCTGCCGACTTTAGCTTCGAACAATTTTGGACTTGGCACGCTAAAATAGGCTATAATAATAACAGGTATAAACAATGCTTAGATTAGCAATATATCACAATTTGATTTCTTCTTTTAGGCTTTGACGCGTTTTTTGGATTTGCACGCCATTTTAGTGCAAACACCGTTATCGAAATTCATTTAAGACTGTTATGATGATATTACTGTCTACGGGGAACAGTCTTGTGGGCATAAGGAGTAAAAGATATGGGCAAGATTTATCTGATTGATGTGACCAACCGCGATGGGGTGCAGACGGCGCGGCTGGGGCTGTCCAAGCTGGAAAAGACACTGGTTAATATGTATCTGGACCAGATGGGCGTCTACCAGAGCGAGTTTGGTTTCCCCACTACAAGGCACGAGTCCAATTACCTCAATGCTAATCTGGAGTTGGCCGAGATGGGTGTGTTCGACTCCTTGAGGCTGGAGGGATGGGTAAGGGCAACGGTGAGCGATGTGGATGAGGCCTTCAGGCTGGTTCCTGCGCTGAAGTATCTCAACCTTTCCATATCGACATCCGACCAGATGATAGAGGGCAAATTCAGGGGTACCAAAAGTAAGAAGGATATTGTGGCCGGCATGACCCGGGCGGTGGACAGGGCAAGGGAACTCGGTGCCGAAAGCATCGGCGTCAACGCCGAGGATGCCTCACGAACCAATATGGATTACCTGCTTGAGTTTGCCTCTGCGGCGAAAGAGCACGGTGCTGCCAGGATCAGGTATTGCGATACGCTGGGCTACGATAACCCGTTTACCATATATGAGACGTGTAAAACACTGGCCAGACAAGTCGGCCTGGGCATCGAACTGCACTGTCACAATGACCTGGGCATGGCGGTGGCTAACTCGCTTGCCGGTGCCAGGGGTGTTATCGACGGAGGACAGGACGCTTATATCAACACCACCATCAATGGTATAGGAGAAAGGGCGGGCAATGCGGACCTGCTGGCGGTAGTGCTTGCCACCAAGAAGTCCAAAGAGTGTGCCACCAGGTATGAACTGGGCGGCAACGTTGACCTTTCCATGTCGTGGAAGATAGCCAAGTTTGCCGCTTATGCCTTTGGCGTACCGATCCCCATAAACCAGCCGGGTGTGGGCGCTAACGCTTTTGCTCATGAATCGGGAATACATGCCGATGGCGTGCTCAAGGACCCGGAGAACTATGAGCTGTACGGCTACGAGGAACTGGGCCTGGGCGAGCCGGTGCTGGTGGATACCGGCAGGCAGATATGTACCGGTGAGTACAGCGGCATTTCCGGCTTCAAGCACGTGATGAGCCAGATAGAGGAGGAGGAGGTCACCTTCAAAGATGACGAGGAGGCGCGCCGGGTGCTTGAGCTGGTAAGATACGCCAACGTTGAGTCGCAACATCCGCTGGTTGAGGAAGAACTGGTGTTCATTGCCAAATACCCGGATATAGCCCGCAAGCTGCTGACTCTCAATCCCTAATAGCTGGCTGTGGTCGACTTGTATGCTTGCTAAGAACCACGCTGATTTTTACAGAATTCAGCGTGGTTTTTCTTCCGTAGCCAGTATCTGATAGGTGCTTACCTTGGGCAGTTCCGTAAGATATGGCGCAACTTTTTTGTACAGCTCGGAGCGCTTCTCCGACCTCTCCCACACCCTCCAGTCGTTGAGGCTGCGCCAAGTGCTGATTACGATTATCGCCGCCTCGTCCTCGGTGCTTACCAGTGTCTCGCCGCTGATGTAGCCGGGCCACTGCATCGCCGTCGACCTCAACTGCTGCAGCATGGGGGCTATATCCGCCTTGTCGGTAAGATGCCGCTCAACAATCACTCTAAGCATGGCTGCCTCCTTTCAACGTGTGGATTTGGGGCTATAAAATAATCCTCTAAAGAACCGTTGTCAATACCTTTTTGCCGCTGTTAAAAACAATTGACATATCATCGTTGTGAGATTTATATTGGTCTCTGAGAATTTTAACAATCTTCATGCTATTAAGAGATGCGGTTAGGGAACTGGCCCGGTGAGCCGTACGGCAACCTTTCAGGTTTTCCTTTAAAGGTGCTAAAGCCAGCCCCGTTGGGGAATCGATAGGCACAGTATCAAGTTGTGAAAAAGGAAGACGGCAAACCTCCGTCTGGAGGTTTTAATTTTTGTGGATTCAGTCATTTGTGAAGAAGGGCAAAAATAATTGATAAAGCGTTTTTCGCTATATGGATTTTTAAAAAACCAGCGCTATTTTGAGATAGTCATTCTGCTGTTTGTTACAGATCCACGGTATGGCCTGGGATTTTCCTATCTCCAGTGGGGGCTTCTGGTTGGATTCCGGGAGCTTTGCATTATATTTATGGAGGTTCCCAGTGGCGCAATTGCCGACCTGTTTGGCCGCCGCCGCAGTATGATATTTTCCTTCGTTTCATATATAGCTGCCTTTGCCATATTCGGTTTCAGCCAGCATTACTGGCACCTGTTTATAGCCATGTTCCTTTTTGCCATAGGCGAGGCCTTTCGCACAGGTACCCACAAGGCAATGATATTCACCTGGCTGCGCAATGAAGGCCGCACAGATGAAAAGACAAGGGTTTATGGCTACACTCGTTCCTGGTCAAAACTGGGATCAGCAGTATCGGTAGTCTTGAGCGTGGTCATCGTATTTACCCTGCAAAATTATAGTTACGTGTTCTTTTTTGCCATTATTCCGTATGTAGTGGGGTTAATAAATTTCTTTGGCTATCCGGCGGAACTGGAGGGACAGCCGGGAACCGGGGTAGGTATCCGGCAGGTGTGTGTTCACCTCTGGACGTGCTTACGCAATGCGGTGGCGATAAGGCGGCTGCGGCGACTGATTATTGAGTCGATGTCGTTTGAAGGGGTTTATAAGGCTGTCGAGAGCTATTTGCAGCCGGTGGTGGTTGGCATGGCTCTGCTCATTCCCGTTTTCGCAGGCTTGATTGACATACAGCGCGAGATACTTGTGCTGGGAATAGCCTATGTTGTCCTGTACTTGGCGGCAGCCTATGCCAGCCGCATGTCACACCGTATCAGCAACCGTGCCGGGGGAGAGGAGGGTGGCAGCCGCCTGCTGTGGAAGGTGGTCTTCTGTATCTACATAGCCATGGTTCCACTGTTGTTCCTTGAATATTACTACGTGGCCATAATCGGATTCATTGCGCTTGCTCTAATCCAGAATTTCTGGCGCCCAATGCTGATAAGCAGGTTTGACCACTTTGCCAGCGAAACTCATGGCGCCACCGTGCTGTCGATAGAGAGCCAGGCAAAATCCTTCTCGACTATGCTGGTGGCGCCCGTAATTGGCGCGGCGGTGGACCTGGTTGGAGGCGATCTCATCAGCGGTATTCAAGGCCCGGGCGGAAGGTTCTGGCCGGTGACCGCCATAGCAGCTGCATTCGCTTTGCTTATGCTGCTGACCCCACTCAAAGATCGAGGTGATGAGGAGGAGGCGCTGGAATGCGCAGATGTCTGTTTCGTCGATGCGGACGATATAGACGATTAGGTTCTGATGTGATCTCAACCCTTATTTATCGAATAGACTTGCTGTGGTCGAATCGATGCCGTACGGAGGCAGGTCCATCTCCCACCAGGCCCCGGGATCCTTGGGTATGTCATAGCCCATGAGGCTGTCCATCTTGGTAACCAGCCTGTTG
>Ga0209536_100017565_pt1 | contig 10125 bp, 8 predicted proteins | sample DeeMarSeWOR28_12_FD_187461 | JGI IMG/M metagenome (GOLD analysis project Ga0209536, IMG submission 187461) | Marine sediment microbial communities from White Oak River estuary, North Carolina - WOR-2-8_12 (SPAdes) (version 2) | ecosystem: Environmental > Aquatic > Marine > Intertidal zone >... | reverse complement strand
GATGCAGAAATTGTTAATGATATTGCGCTTGCCGATACGCAGGGGCTGCTCGTGGCCCGGCACCATGACCGGTTCGCCCTGCCAGTTCCAGTGGGCGGTTTGCATCACCTCGGCGCTGGCATCCGGGTGGCATTCCAGGCAGGCACGCGTGACGGCCGGCCCGTCGGCGAACGGTTCCTGGAAAAACGTCCTGTGATCGGTATGCAGCGGCCGCTCCGGCATCCTGTCCCAGGGCGAGGACTTCGCCACATCCCCGGACTGCCCCGTGCAGGCCGTGATGCCGGCAAGTGCGGTCAGTGCCAGCAGGACCAGTACCTGCCAGCGCCTGGCTCTCGCTGCCACACCTTTTACCCATGTCACTGACATAATTAAAATTTACACTCTATTCCGGACTCCGGACTTGACCAGAATCAACTAGACCATCGCGATTCCGTACGTGCCTGCCCGCACAGGCCAACCACCGCCCATGCCGCCGGTGACGGAATAGGTTTATGCGTCGGGATGGTGCTATGCTCAGTGCGGGCTGGCATTGCTGCCCGACAAGGGAAATACAACGACAGCAGGAGGAGAATTCCCATGCTTGTAAATACTGTAAAAATGAGCGGGGTTGTTGCCCTGGCGGGCCTGTTGCTTGCCAGTCCGGCTTCGGCATTCAATTTCGGCGACATGATGAACCCGTCCAAGTGGATGGGCGGGGATGATGATGACGAATACTACGGCCCGGGTCCCGGTTATGGCCCCGGACCGGGCTACGGTCCAGGCCCGGGTTATGGCCCCGGACCGGGCTATGGCGGTGATCCGGGTTACGGTTACGGCGGTCCCCCGCCCGGCTATGGAGGAGAACCCGGTTACGGCTATGGCGGCCCCCCGCCAGGCTACGGCGGTGAACCCGGCTATGGCGGCCCGCCGCCCGGCTATGGCGGTCCTCCGCCGGGATACGGTGGTGAACCCGGCTATGGCGGCCCACCACCCGGCTACGGTGCCCCCCCACCCCAGGGTTACGGTGGTGGACAGCCCTCACCCGGCTATGGCGCACCGCCACCGAGGGGCGCAAGCCAGGACGCGGAGCGTATACGTCAGCTGGAAGAACGTATTCGTCGCCTGGAGCAAGGCAACTGAGACATCGGCAGTTACACCAGCCATCCAGCCGCGCCGGTGGCGACCCGAACGGGTTGCCACCGGCAGCTGGCCAGACAATCACTCGATCTTGAGGTAGGCGAAGCCCTCGCGCTGCAGCTCGGCGATTCGCACCACGCCAGAGGGGACCAGGCTGACGGCCGGAAAGACCCCGTCCCTGGCCAGCCCGATCTGCGATCGGGTGATATCGCAAAGTTCCAGCTTGACGCCGCGGGTGTCCGCCAGGCTGAGCAACCTGCCCTTCAGATTCTCGCGCCGCTCCTCGAGCGCCGCATCCACGGCAAACGGCGTCTTCTCCAGTGCATCATCCGTCAGAAAGCGTATGCCATGCGCCACGAACACGATACGCACGTCGGCCTCGACCAGCTCGTTCTCGTAGAAGTTCATCATGTTGTTGACGCTGGTCAGCATGGCACTGAAGCGTCGCGGGTCGGCGAAGTCGGCATGGTAGACAACCTTGACCCCGTCATCTGCCATTGCGGATTGCGGGACCAGCGGCAGACACAGCAGCAGGCAAAGCAGGCTCGTCTGGAAACAGCGTAAAAATATCTTCATCTTTGTACCCCCCTTTTTGCAGGATTTGCGTACCAGTGTAGCAAATCCGGTTGGCGCTTACCGGCGTAGGCTCACGACAGGACAGCCCGACAACGCTACAATACGCGGACACTGCCTGCGACTCAGTGTACAAACTACAAGCGAGGAGACGATATGCGCAAGATGCTGCTCATACTGCTCGCCGTGACGGGATTCGTATCAACCGCCATGGCTGAGGAAATCAAGCTGCCCTTCCAGGGCATGACCCTGAATGCCAACCTGGAAAAAGCCGGGGATTCCTGGCCTGCCGGCCCGGTGGTGCTCATGACCCACGGCACACTCGCCCACAGGGGCATGGAGATCATGGCCGGCCTGCAGTCCATGTTCGCCGACCGCGACATCAGCTCGCTGGCCATTAACCTGAGCCTTGGGCAGGACGACCGCGCAGCCGGTATGTACGACTGCGCCACGCCGCACGACCATCGCCACACGGATGCCGTGGCCGAGATCGGCGCCTGGCTGGAATGGTTAAAGGCACAGGGCGCGGAGAAGGTTGCCCTGCTCGGTCATTCCCGCGGCGGCAACCAGACCGCCCGCTTCGCTGCCGCCACAGCTGACCCGGTCGTTACGAACGTGATCCTGATCGCGCCCCAGACCTGGAGCGCGGACTACGCGGCCGCAGACTACGAGAAGCGCTATGGCAAGCCACTGGCACCGGTTCTTGCCAGGGCGCAGGAACTGGTCGATGCCGGCAAGGGTGACACCCTGATGGAGTCGGTGGACTTCATCTACTGCGAGCAGACCAGCGCCACCGCCGCGTCCTTTGTTTCCTACCATGCAGCTGACGCGGACATGGACACGCCCTCTGTCATACCCGCCATCAAGGCACCTGTCCTGGTGATTGCCGGCACGGAGGATACGGCCGTCAAGAACCTGCCTGAAAAAATGGAGCCGGTGGCAGACGGCGAACGCGTCCAGCTGCTGGTCATGGACGGCGCCGACCACTTTTTCCGGGACCTCTACTCCGAGGACATCGCCGACGCCGTGGCGGAGCTCCTGGGTATGTGAACTGAACCGCAGGCCAGAGGACTGGACTGGAAATAGCGAGGGGGCCTGTGGCCCCCTTTCTATGTGTGTAACCTGCAGCTGCAGACCATGCCGGTGCACGGGTGTGGCAGCGATCGCGGCACATCGCCTTCGGCTGCATTGCGCCGGCAGTACCATTTGAAAACTACAGCTCCCGGTCTGAAAGGGCCCGGGAAACTGGCGCTGCGGTGAACGGAGTGTATCGGCCAGCCACACTCCGCCCCGCAGCCCGTCGGTCGCTTACTCCACCACGTGATGCTTGCCCACCAGCGTGACGGTGCTCGCCTGCGGTCCGCTATCTCCCATCTCTTCCACGAAACGCACCTCGCTGCCGACATCGAGCTTGTCGAAGCCGCTGTTCAGGACGCTGTTGCGGTGAAAGTAGATAACCCGATTGTCAGGGGTTTCGATCCTGCCGTAGTCCTCGTCGGTGGACAGGGCCAGGACCCGGCCATGCGCCGGTACTTCATGGGTCTTGGTCTTGCCGCGCCGCTTCTGCACATAGTCTTCCAGCTGACGACGCAAGGCCGTAAAGGCGTCGCGTATGGCGACGTAGACATCCTCGTGGGAATGGTCCTTGTGGTGATGGCCTTGATTGACCACAAGCTCACCGTCGGGCACGGTGACATCGATGCGAATATCGAACAGCCGCCCCTTGTGGTGGTGGCCATGCGGTGATTCGACCATGACACGGCAGCTCATGATGTGGTCATAGAACCGTTCAAGGCGCTCGGCCCGCTCACGGATATTGGCCTCGACGGCCTCGGAGGGTTCCATATCCCGAAAGGTAATCTGTAGTGGTAATTGCATGGCAGCTCCTGTGTGTTAGAGGTGTTGATCAGGGATGCCCCTGGCCGGGCAGCCAGCTGCAGGATGCGTTCTGCGCACCGCGAGGGTGTGACAAGTGGTTGATTTGCGGTGCGTCTGCTGCACCCTGATGTTATTGCATGACCTGAATATGATCATTTTATGCGATTGTCTGAGGACGCTCACCAGGTAAGTGGTCTCTCATATTCAAGAGTAGGCACAGTTGCTGAATTCTGCAAATCCTCGCAGACCGGCCAGTTGGTTCACCGGGACAGGTTTCACTCCCCCTCCCTTTCAATGCTGCAGCAATGGGCATCCGGCAGCTGCCCGGCAGCCAGTATGGCGCCCCTGACGGGATTCGGACGGTAGGCGGTGCAGCCCTTGAGTCCACGCTGGTAGGCCATGGCGTACAGGTCGCTGAATTCATCGAAGCCCAGCCCGGCGGGCACATTGACAGTCTTGGATATCGCGCTGTCCACGAACCCCTGCAGCCCGGCCTGCATGGCCAGGTGCGCTTCCGGCGGCAGGCTGCGCGAGGCGACAAAGGCCCCGGGCAGTTCCGGGTGAGCTCCGCCCTGCTCCCGGTACAGGCGCACGGCATAGTCCTCGAGGGTGAATTGCTCGTAGTCGCCGTGGCGGTTCAGCACCTTGCGCGTGTGAACGGCCTCGAACACCGGCTCGATACCACTGGAGACATTGCCGGCCAGCAGGCTGATGGTCCCGGCCGGGGCGATGGCCGTGAGGTGACTGTTGCGGATGCCATGCGCGGCAATGCCGGTGCGTATATCCTGCGGCAGCGACGCGATGAAACGCCCCTGCAGGTAGGCATCCCGCTCAAGGAACGGGAACGGTCCTTTCTCGCGCGCCAGCTCAATGGAACCGCGGTAGGCCGCGTGGCAGATCACCCGCATCGCGCGGCCGGCCTCGCACCGCGCCGCCTCCCCGCCGTAGTCCAGTCCCAGCATGATGAGCGCATCCGCCAGGCCGGTTATCCCGAGTCCGATGCGACGACTGCCACGGGACTGGGCCGCCTGCGCCTCCAGCGGGAACGCGGAACAGTCGATGATGTTGTCCAGCAGGCGCACGGCGACGCGGGTGGTATCACCGAGCGCCTCGAGATCCAGCCGCGCCCTGTCGGTAAACGGTTCCTTCACATAGCGCGCCAGGTTCAGCGAGCCGAGGTTGCAGGCGCCGTACGGCGGCAGCGGCACCTCGCCGCAGGGATTGGTCGTGGCGATATGCTCGCGGTAGTAGAGATTGTTCAGGGCATTGATGCGATCGACAAACAGCACGCCGGGTTCTGCCGTCTCGTAGGCCGCACGCATAATGCGCTGCCAGAGCGCGCGGGCCGGGCGCCGCGCGATCACCCGGCAGCTGACCTCGCCGGCCTGCCCGGGCCATGCCCGCATCAGCGTTTCCGCGCCCGTATCCGGCTGCAGCGAGGCATCGGGAAAGACCAGCGGCCAGTCTTCATCCGCATTGACTGCCGCCATGAATGCATCCGTAACCTGTACCGACAGGTTGAAATGACGCAACTTGCCGGGCCTGGACTTGGCATCGATAAAGGACTCGATGTCGGGATGGTCGCATCGCAGGCTGGCGATCATGGCGCCGCGGCGTGCCCCCGTGGAGAGCACCGTGTCGCACATGGCATCCCAGACCTGCATGAAGGAGACGGGGCCGGAGGCGATCCGGTCAGAGGCGCGCGCAACACTGGTCGCCGGGCGCAGGGTGGAAAAATCATAGCCCACACCGCCACCGGCCTGCATGGTCAGGGCGCCTTCCTTGAGCGCCTCGAAGATACCCTCCATGTCATCCCGGATCTGCCCCATAACGAAGCAGTTGAACAGGGTAACGCGCCTGCCGGTGCCTGCGCCCGCGAGGATGCGTCCGCCCGGCAGGAAGCGGAATCCCGCGAGCACCCCGTAGAAGCATTCCTCCCAGTGATCGGCCCCGCTCGGCTCCACGGATGCCGCCGCGCGCGCCACGCGTCGCCAGCTGGCCTCGATGCCGTCTTCCTGCGGCACACCGTCCGATATCCAGCGATACTTGGCCTGCCAGATATGACGGGCAATGGCGGTATCGAGCCAGCGTGCAGCGGCGGAGGTCATGGTTTCATTCTGTATCAGTCGGCGGCTTTTCGAAAGTCCGCGATGTTTTGCTGACGGGTATCGCCCCGCCGTTCATACCCGCCCGGAACGCGAGGCCTTAGCAGCCAGGGCATTCACTCGAACACAACGGTCCGGTTACCGTAGACGAGGATATTGTGGTGCAGGTGGTGCCAGACGGCGCGCGCCAGCACCACTTTCTCGAGGTCGCGGCCCTTGCGGATCATGTCCTCGACCGAGTCCTCGTGACTCACGCGCACCACGTCCTGCTCGATGATGGGTCCTGCATCCAGTTCGGCCGTTGCATAGTGGCTGGTGGCGCCGATGATCTTCACCCCGCGCTCGTGTGCGGAGTGATAGGGCCTCGCACCGGGGAATGCCGGCAGGAAGGAGTGATGTATGTTGATAATCCGTTCCGGATACTCTGCGACAAAGCTGTCACTGAGTATCTGCATGTAGCGCGCCAGCACCATGAAATCGATCCGCCTGCGCTGCAGCAGCTCCAGCTGGGTACGCTCCTGTTCCGCCTTGTTACCGGGATCGACCGGCAGGTGCACATACTCGATACCCAGGCGCTCCGCCGCCTCCCGCATATCGTCGTGGTTACTGATGATGAGCGGGATCTCGACCTGCCACTCGCCAGCCTCGTAGCGGGCGAGGATATCGTAGAAACAGTGCGGCTTCTGCGACACGAACAGTGCCATGCGCGGCACCTCATATGAAAAGTGCAGCCGCCACTGCATCGAAAAATGCCTGCCCACCCGGGCCTCGAACTGTTCGCCGATATCACCGTCCTCGATCGCAAAATCATGCAGGTCCCACTCGACCCGCATGAAAAAGACCTGGCACTGCGTGTCGACATGCTGGTCCAGGTAAAGAATGTTGCCGCCGTTCCTGGAGATGAACTCGGTTATGGCGGTCACGATGCCTTTCCGGTCCGGACAATCCACCAGAAGGATCGCCGATTTCGATGCCGGGCTGTTCACATGCTTCCCTCCCTGCCGGTTAACCCGGCCTTACAGGAAAATATGAAACATCCCGACTGTCCACGCAAGACGGCACCCGGCACTGCTGGCGTGGCCGTAGGGGTCCCTGTCCCTGCAGACAGCAACATACTCACACCTGGAGAAACCTCAGGCTCAGGCGGCCATCGTGGCCATTGAGGATGCAGACCGGGGGATGAATAGCGGTTAGAATTGCATGCCTCTTCAGCAGAATCGCAAGCGTAGATACCGGGTCGGCATGGATCAGAAAACCAGGGAACACTGGCATCACGAGCACATATTCGGGCAGGACAAGGTCAGGCCCGGTGAGCGCCGCACGCTCTGGGTGATCGCCATCACCGCTACCATGATGGTTGTCGAGATCAGCACCGGCCTCATGTACGGCTCCATGGCGCTGCTGGCTGACGGCCTGCACATGGCGTCGCACACGGCCGCCCTCGGCATCACGGCTATCGCCTATGTCTATACACGCCGCTGCGCGGCCGATGCCCGCTTCTGCTTCGGCACTGGCAAGGTCAACGCCTTTGCGGGCTACACCAGCGCCGTACTGCTGGCCCTGTTCGCGCTGCTGATGGCATCGGAGAGTATCAACCGCCTCTTCAACCCGGTCGAGATCGCCTTCAACCAGGCCATTGCCGTGGCCGTGCTTGGCCTGATCGTCAACGGTGTCAGCATGCTCATGCTCGGTGTGCATCACCACGACCATGACCACGGTCATGATCATCACCACGGCGAGCATCATCACGACCACTCGCATGACCCTCACCACGGCGATCATCATCACCATGGCCACGCGGACCACAACCTCAGGGCCGCCTACCTGCATGTCCTGGCAGATGCCCTCACCTCGCTGCTGGCGATCGTGGCCCTGCTGGCCGGCAAGTATCTCGGCCTGAACTGGATGGACCCGGTCATGGGCATCGTCGGCGCCATTCTCGTGGCACGCTGGTCGCTGGGCCTGATACACGACACCAGTGGCATCCTGCTCGATCACCAGGCGCCTGAACGCATTCTGGAGGGCGCCCGCCGTGCCATCGAGGAAACAGATGACAACCGGGTAACCGACCTGCATGTCTGGTCCATCGGCCCCGGCATCTACTCCGCCACGATAACCGTCGTCAGCGCCGCCCCCAAGCCGCCCCAGCACTATAAACACCTGATCCCTGACCGCCTGGGCATCGTTCACACCATTGTCGAGGTCCATCATTCGCCAGATTGAAAGGCCTGACCGGATTACTGCTGTCGACTCGGATGGCAGTCGTGAGACAGCCACTACGGTCCGACCGGCACTGCCGATACATCACCAGGCCAATGGCTGAATACTTATCGCACGCCTGCCTGTCGACCAACCGGAAATTCAAGGGAAATACAACAGAATGAGCTATCAGCGACTTGAGAAAGCCTTCTACCGCCTGGCACAGCTCGATCACGCCATTGCCATGCTGGGCTGGGACCAGCAGGTCATGATGCCCCCGAAAGGCAATGCGGCGCGCGGCCGTGCCCTGGCCGAACTGCAGGTAATGTCGACCGAGATCATGCAGGCCCCGTCACTACTCGAGGCGATGGCCCTTGCCGAGTCCGAATCCGGCGGTCTGGAAGACTGGCAGCAAGCGAACCTGCGCGAGATGGTCAGCGACATCAAGGCCGCCAACGCCGTACCGAAGGAGCTGGTCGAGGCCCTGGCCATCGCCAGCAATGACTGTGAACACGCCTGGCGCTCACTGCGGCAGGACAACAACTGGCGCGACTTCGAACCCCTGCTGCAAAAGGTCGTCGACCTGACCGTAGAAAAGGCCCAGGCTCTGAACGCGGCACTCCGGGATGAAAAGGGATTTGCGAACGACTACGAGGCCCTGCTGGATGTATACGACCCGGGCACGCGCATGAAGCGCATAGACCCTGTCTTCACGCAGCTGAAGACAGAGCTCCCGGTTCTGCTGCAGGAGGTCATGGAAAGGCAGAATGCCGAATCGCCGCCGACAGGACAGACCTCGCCGGTCGAGAAACACAGGCAGGTTGCCCTGGCACACAACATAATGGGTATCCTGGGCATTGATTTCGATGCCAGCCGGCTGGATGAGGCCGCACATCCGTTCAGCGGCGGTGTCAGCGATGACAGCCGCATCACCTCCCGCTACGATGAATTGGATGTCTTTGGCGGCATCATGGCCGTCATTCACGAGTGCGGTCATTCCCGCTACGAGACCGGACTGAACAGGGACTGGCGCTACAGGCCCGTGGGTAGCAGCATGGGTATGGGGGTCCATGAAAGCCAGAGCCTGTTTTTCGAAATGCAGCTGGGTCGATCGAGGCCGTTCATCGAGGCCATTGCCCCGCTGTTCAGCAAGCATCTCGCGGATGTACCGGCCTTTTCTGCAAACAACATGTACAGGCTCTGCACCCGGGTCGAGCCTGGACTCATCCGCGTGAATGCCGACGAGGTAACCTATCCCCTGCATGTCATCCTGCGTTATGAGCTGGAACGGGACCTGGTACTGGGCAAGGCGGAGGTAAAGGACATCCCGGAGCGCTGGGATGTCGCCATGCATGAGCACCTGGGACTGGATACCACGGGCAACTACAGGGACGGCCCGATGCAGGATATACACTGGCCAAGCGGATCAATCGGCTACTTTCCTTCCTATACCCTCGGCGCCATGAATGCCGCCCAGCTGTATCACGCCATGCAGCGGGCGATCCCGGATGCGCCGGAGCTGGTCGGCCGGCTGGAACTGCAGCCGATCTTCGAGTGGTTGTCCGCCAATGTCTGGCAGAAGGGGCGACTCCACAGTTACGACGACCTGATGACCGGGGCAACGGGCGAGACACTGAACCCCCGTTATTTCCTGGACCATCTCCGCAGCCGGTACCGTAGGTCGGATTAGGTGCGCAGCACCGTAATCCGACAGCACGCACAAATCCCGCGTCGGATTACGGCCTCCGGCCTGATCCGACCTACACAAGGGGATCAACGCATACCATCGCGGCTGTTGCCTGGATGGGCCAGTGTCCATGACAGATGGGGAAAGAATTTGAATTCTGTCCCCTTCCGTAACAACATACCGCGAATCACATCATCCCCTGATCCGGATTACATCCTGTTACGAGTGTCTCCCGTGGGAAGCTGTGGCACCAGCGCCCCCCTACTGGCGAGCATCCCCCTTTGATGCCGCTGTCGCCCCGGCCTGTGCAAACGTCCAGTACCGAACCCCGTCACGCTGCATTTCCTGCAGACCGGTGCGTTCACCTGCCCTCACCCCATCGCCGAGCAATGCCTGCAGATCGGCGGTTACCCGGGGGTGAAAATAAAAATACTCGTGCCCCGTGATCTGGTACATGCCAGCCGATGTGACGTCGATGGTTTCCACACCCTCGACGACTGTCAGGTACTCGCCGCCCTCCCCCAGCCGGGGGTAGCCGCTCAGCTGCCGCGAGAGCCTGAGTGGCGT
>Ga0209536_100017563_pt1 | contig 10126 bp, 6 predicted proteins | sample DeeMarSeWOR28_12_FD_187461 | JGI IMG/M metagenome (GOLD analysis project Ga0209536, IMG submission 187461) | Marine sediment microbial communities from White Oak River estuary, North Carolina - WOR-2-8_12 (SPAdes) (version 2) | ecosystem: Environmental > Aquatic > Marine > Intertidal zone >... | reverse complement strand
GGAATGATGCGGATACATTATCCGTTACGGGTCCTTCCAGGGCGGAATCTTTTTCGACGCGCGCGGGAACCGTCGCAGACTTAGACAGAGTTTGTTAGTTTCAGTCCGAACTCGTCGGCGCATTTTGCGCAACGCTCTATCGCGTAAGAGAATACAGCGGGAATCGCCTATGCCGAAAATGTTGACATCTCGAAAAGAGCGCGCCGCACGCCTGCTCGACATCATGGATGCCTCACTGAATGTCAGGGAGGCGATGGTGGATCTGGTGGAGAAGCACATCGAAACGGTGATGCCCGGGTACTCGGTGACCTATCAGCATGCCCAGCCAGTGACGTTTGGGTATTACCTCATGGCCTTTGTCAAGCAGCTGGAGAGGAACTTCGACAAGCTAGAGGCAGCGTACAGCGTGCAGAACATCAGCCCAGCTGGCTCAGCCATAGGGATGGGGACGGATTTCCCTGGCTTCGACAGATACCGGCAGATGGAGCTATTGGGCTTCGATGGCCTCTTTGAAAACTGCTATGACGCTGGACACAACAAGGACCATGCGGACGTCTTCGGGGTACTGCTGTGCATCAACGAGTCGCTGAGTGAGCTGGCCTACGACCTCGCACTCTTCAGCACATACGAGTTTAGATACGTCTGGCCGGCTGACCGCTACTGCAGCACCAGCAGCATCATGCCGCAGAAGCATAATGCCTCGGGCTTCATCTTCCTCTCTGGAATGGGCAGTAGGACGAAGGGGCAGATAGTCCAAAATGCGGTGGACAGAGCCATGATCGACACATTGAACAGCCTCAACATGTGGCCCGGTATCTTGTCGACCCTCACGGTCTACGAGGATCGGATGGAGAAGCGGGCCGGCGAGTTCTGGGCTCAAGCAGTCGACATAGCGGCTCAGATAGTGAGGGAGAAGGGCCTTCCTTGGAGGACGGCTCATCAGATCACAGCGACGCTGGTGAGGGTCTGCATCGACGAGGAAAGGACCCCGCAGGAGGTGACGCCAGATCTCATCGACAGATGCGCCAAGATGGTTCCTGAATGGGGGAAGCCCGTTGGGCTGAGCACAGAGGCAATAAGCCGGGCTATAGACCCCAGGGCCATGATCGAGAGGAGGAACCTCATCGGCGGTGTGGCACCAGTGCGCGTCAAGGAACAGATTGTCAAGAGCAGGGCTCTGCTGGAGAGGGACATGGGGCGTGTCGAAGCCAAGCGGAAGAAGCTGGCCGAAGCGACAAGGAAGCTCGAGAATGCCATAGACGTTATCGTGGGCGGATGACATCACACCCGATGGATGTCGATCACACATTCACGCCCAATGAAGTCAATCGAGTTTCTTCCTTTATTCCGTCCTCCAGCCTGCGCATCCAACTTCTAGCCAAACCTACATGAACCAGGGAAGAAGGAGAAGGCATCAAAACAGGGGGCTATCCCAATTTATCACAATCCTATGCGTGTGCATGTCGCCTCTATACTAATGCAGTCTTCCTGAGATTCAGGCGCCTGAACAATGTTAGAACACAGTAGCAAACCTTATTACCATTTTAAGCTCTCGCGCTTTCGGAACGGTTTTCGATGGTTAATCCGGGGCGTGAATTCAAAGTAGCTGTCATGGGCGAGGTCATGATGACGAGGCCCATCTCTGTCTTCGAGGAGCCCGACTTTCTATCTATGATCAAGCTCTTCCGGGAGGCCGATGTGGCCGTCACGAACGTCGAGGGGCTGTTCGGCGGTTTCGAGGGGTACTCCGTCTCGACGGGCACGCCAATGTCCGGCGAGACATGGATCGCCGAGGAGTACAAATGGGCGGGGTTCAACCTCGTGTCCATAGCCAACAACCACACCATGGATTATGGGGTCGAAGGGCTAATAGCCACATTGAGGGCCCTAGACAAGGTACGCCTCGCCCACGCCGGTGCCGGAAGAGATCTCTGGGAAGCGAGACAGCCGGCCTACCTCGAGACGAAGAAGGGAAGGGTCGCGATGGTGGCCTCAACCTCGGCGGGTCTATATCTCGGCACCCACACGCACTCAGCGGCGACCGAGAGCGGTAACGGTCTTCGCGGCAGGCCCGGAGTGAATCCCCTAAGATATGACGCCCTCTACAAGGTTACGCCATACCAATTTGATGAGATGAAGAAGATCGTCGGACAGTGGAGGCTAAGGCCAAGCTGGATGCTGCCCATCCGACCCAGAATAGACTCGGACGAGCTCAACTTTCTCGGATACAGGATCGTTGAAAGCGACGAGACAGGCGTGCAGTACATACCGCTCGATGCCGACGTCGAGGGAAACCTAAGGTCGATAAGGAACGCCAAGAGTAACGCTTCTCTGGTCATCGCCTCTAACCACAGCCATGAGCGGAATCCAGCTATGGCGAGTGAGTGGGGATACGCCCCAGCTGAGTACACGAGAAAATATGCGAGGGCCTGCATCGACGCCGGCGCCGATGTCTACTACGGCCATGGAGACCACAACGGTCAGGGCATGGAGGTCTACAAGGGTAGACCAATCTTCTACAGCCTAGCCAACCCCATCGTCACCAGCCAGAATATAAAAAGGCTCAGCCTGGAGGAGTACGAGAAGTACGGTCTCGGTCCGGACAAGACGATCGCGGATTGGATGAACGCCCGGAGGGAGGTTTGGGGCGGCTACGCCGAGGACAGATGGGTAAAAGCGGTGGTGGCCACATTCACTCTTCAGGACGGAGAACTGGCAGAGCTGAAGTTACATCCCGTAGACTCGTCTGCGGGCGAGCCCTCCGGAACCTTCGTGAACAGGGGGGTCCGCCCATTGATGGCGAGGGGCGAAGAGGCTAGGAGGATAATCGAGCGCTACGGCAAGCTGTCTGAACCTTTCAATACGGAGATAGAATTCGAAGACGGTGTCGGTGTAGTCAAGATATAAAGCAGACGCAGCGTCTTCCAGTCTTCGAAGCACCTGCCATGAAGAGTCCTCTGAGGCATTCGCACTGTGGCGATCTTGGAGGCCTTTGCATACCTGTGACCATGGAACACATCTTAGCTCGCATCTACTCGGAGGCCTATGTTTCTAACGAGTCGATTTTACAGGTGCAGCGTGATTTAATCTGTGTTTTTTCCAGAAAACGTTCATTATACTGCGGGGCGCCATCAATGAATGGTACCATTTTATCGCGCATGTTGATTTCGCACACTACGGAGACAACGGCGAGTCCATGACTCATCTACAGGGAATCGATGGCCGAAAGAGGCGATGGACTGAACCCATGTGGGCCACTGTTTATACTTAAATTTACATATTAATTTCCCCTTATACTAAACCCAGTGGATTTGTCTTGACGGAGGAATGGGAGATCCGACAAAATCTTTCTGAAGATTTATCGAGTTTCGATTCCGGAGCTGGCTTCGAGGCAAAGAGGGCAGCGGAGGGATCCCCAGAGAAGGGCGGTCACTAAAATGACGTCACCAAGTCTGTGGGAGGTCCTCGACAGGGCGTGCAACACCGGCCCCGTAGTATCTGTCAGGGACTTCGACATGAAGGTGTTCGAGGTCGCCTCCAGGCTTGTGAAGGAGCATGACATAAGATACGATCCCAAGACACCAATCCCAGCCGATGACAGCCTGGCAGATGACGTATGGGAGGCCGGGATGGAGCTATTCTGTGAGTTGGGAGGATACTGCGTGAACTCCAGCCGGAACATCCTATTCGACGAGTCCGAGGTAAAGGCTGGCCTCAGGGCCATTCGAGGCGAAGTAGTGATCGGTGATGGCTCCGAGAGAAGGCTTGTCGATCTAAGGGGCGTGGAGGACGATAAGCCACCTTCCATCGTCATGGGCGGGGTAGTTGAGAGCGACTTCCCGGAGGGTGAATTGTTCGTGAAACTGTACCAGTCTCTGGCTCAGGAGCCGGTCATCGACGGCTTCTACGTGGGCCCTCCGCTCCACACATCGGAGGGCAGACTGGTGAGGTCTGGGACACCGCTGGAGACACACCTTGGTCGATCAATGGCTTCCTGGGTTCATGAGGCGATTAGGCGGGCCGGGAGGCCGGGGATGCACTTCGCCTCAGCCTGTACCACGGCTATAGCGAACGCCGTCGCTTGTGACCCTGTCGAGGGGGTTCGGCGTTCTGACGCGATCGTCTCCACCATTTTGCCGGAGCTGAAGACAAACTACGAGAACCTCAACAAGGTTGTGATCTGCCATGACTATGGTTGCATTAAGCGTGTCTACAACGGAGGGATGATCGGCGGATGGGCGGGGGGGCCGGAGGGCGCGTTGGTTGTCTCCATCGCCAACGCGGTGATGGCGGTGACCGTCTACAAGATCGGGATCGGGGCGTCCTACAACTCGCTGGGCTATCTCAGGGTGTCGTCCCCAAACTACAGCTCCTACGTCACGCGCCCCTGCGTCTGGGGCTCATCCATCGGGAGCCAAGCGATCTCGAGGAATACCAAGATCATCAACACTGCCATCTGCCTGACCAATGCGGGGCCCGGCACGGAGATGCAGTTCCAGGAGATGGTGTCCGACATGTGCGCGTCGATCCCATGCGGAAGGGAGGGCACCGGCGGAGGGCCCAGGAGATGGAAGGTCAAGCCCCTCCTGGGCAGTGCCCTGGAGAACAGGTTCTGGGGGGAGCTCTGCTACGCGATGGCTGGGGTGAAACGCGATTTCGCCAACTCCCTGGCTGAGGAGATGCTGTCCAGATATGAACACAGGATAACCAAGGAGTCTGATGGCGGCCCGATAGGCCATACGTTCAAAGAGATCTACGATCTGAATACCCTGACACCTAGGAAGCAGTACCTTGAGGTCTACAAGAAAGTGAAGAAGGAGCTTGAGGACCTCGGCCTAGTATTTTAATATCCTTCAATATTTTATTCGCTTCGAAATACAAAGGGCGATCTACGGCTGCATGACCCGGAGGGTCCTCTCCATCAGCCTCATCTTGGTGTCCATCTCGCAGAGGACGAACTTCATCACCATCTCCTCCGTCAGCCACCCCCGCTTGGTGACGAGGTCTATCATCTTCTCGTTCTTGAAGACGACGTCGCTCATCCTCCTCATCCTGAGGGAGTTCTCCAGCGTCTTCCCCATCTGAGCCCTCCAGGCACCCTCGAAACGGGTTAACGGCTTCCCCTCCTCGAAGTGATCCGCGAGGACCTGTCCTGCGACCCTCCCACAGATCAGCGCCGGCGGCACACCTCCCCCGACCGTCGGGATCGTGTGGCCCCCCGCATCGCCGACGGCCAGGACCTTCTCGGTGCAGGTCCTCTCCATGGCGCCTCCCACGGGTATGAACCCGGCCTTAATGGCAGTGCGCTTCGCATTCCTGAGCTTCGCCGAGGAGACTGGATGCTTCTCGACGAAGTTCCTCTGGTAGTCCCGGATGTTGAGCCCCTTCCTCATGTACGGCGTCCTCACCCCCGTCCCCACGTTGGCGACGTCGTCGCCCTTGGGGATGATCCATGCGTACGTCCCGGGGGCGATGTCCTCCCCGAGGTACATGTCGACGTAGTCGGGGTCATGGTCCAGGTCCACCATCTCGTACTGGTATCCGACGCCATAGTCGAGGGGGTCCCGGGAGACCGGCAGGCCCGCCCTCCGGGCGACAAGTGAGTATGCTCCGTCGGAGGCGACTATGGTCTTCGCCTCTATATCCCTGACCCCGTCGATGTCCTTGACCCTCACACCAGATGCGTCCTCCAGGAGGTCGGTCGCCTTCGTGAGGGTCGCGATCTCAGCCCCCGCCCTCGCCGCCTCGTTGGTGAGATGCTTGTCGTAGAGCTTCCTCTCCACCGTCAACCCCCTAAACGGGACGGATATCTCGTGGTTGTTGGGGAAGACGAACTTGACGTACTTCGACCTGTTGACGATGCAGCTGGTGGGTGGATCGAAGAGCTCCTCCGCGTTCGGGACGCTGGGCGCTAGGCGCTTCATCTCCTCGAGGCTGGGGAGGTACTCGCCGCACTTGTCAGGCACGCCCACCTCAAGCTCCCTCTCGAGTAGGAGGACGCTGAGACCCTTCTCCGCGGCGGTCTTAGCCGTCATGGAGCCCGCGGGGCCAGCGCCGACCACTATGACATCGTACAGGGATACTCCTCCTGATGGTTCAATGGTAATGCGGGCTCCCCCTTTTAAGGATAAGGCATTTCCTAGATGATAACCTTCAACCTGTCAGCGGGGCTGAAGTCCCTGTAGAATTGGTTGATGAGCTGCTCAAGGAACTCCCTAGCCTCGGTGTCCTCGAACCTCAACAGGTGACCCCTCGCCTCCTCAGCGAAGCCCTTCATCTTCCCGATGGATCTCTCCAGCGCCCCGGTCTCCTCGTAGACCTCCTGGACGTACTCCAGATCGATGCTCTCCCTCTCCCCAGAGTAGACAGACAGCAGGTTCACTCTGTCCCCCTCTGTCATTCTGTCGGAGTCGAGGGCGTAGATCATGGGCAGAGAGATATCTCCATTCAGGAGGTCGTTCCTCGAGAGCTCGTCGTCCCTGTTCTCGGCGTAGACCCCGCAGATGTCGTCGCGTATCTGATACGCGTTCCCGAAGTGCATCCCGAAGCTGGCCAGGTCCTCGGCGACGCTCTCGTCGTCCTTGACCATGAGGCCTCCGAGGACAGCCGCAGTCTCGAAGAGGCTTCCGCTCTTGAGGTAGTTTATGTAGAGGTACTCCTCCTCGGAGACGAGCTGCCTCCTGTATAGGGTCTGCAGGGCCACCCCCTGGACCATCTTGAGGGCGGCTTCCGAGAGCCAGTCGACTATACTCGGCCTACCGGTCTTGGCGGCGTACTTGAGCCCAAGGCTCAGGAGGGCGTCACCCGTGAGGACCGCCCGCTTCCCCCCGAACTTGACGGGGACGGAGGGCGTCCCCCTCCTGAACAGGTCCTCGTCTATGATGTCATCGTGGACGAGGGTGCCGTTATGGATGAGCTCCAATGCAAGGAAGGCGTCCTTCGCGTCCCTATAATCGCCACCCACCACCTCAGCGCAGTAGACACACATGATGGGTCTGAGGCGCTTCCCCCCGCTAGCGACGGCGAACTTCGCGGGAACCTGGAGGATGGGGTTGACGTGGGAGAGGTCGAGCTCCTTGAGACAACTGTTGATGTACTCCAGCTTCTCCCCCAGTCTCTCCGCGAGGTTGATCAGATGACCGCACCTTTCCTACTGAACTCGTATCTATCCCCCCATATTCCTATTTTAACTTAAGGGTTCTTTCAGTGCCTTTGGGAAGAATTATTAGGGCGTTAATCGCAGAAGGTCAAGACATTCAGATGAGCCTGAAGACCTATTTCGACGAGACGAGGCCCCCCTTCCTGCTCCTGACACCGGTCACATACTCGGTCGGCATCGCATCCGCGTACATCACTGGAAACTTCGACGTCTTCCGGGCCCTCCTCGGCCTCGTCGGGGCGCTCCTCGCTCACATCAGCATAAACGTCATCAACGACTACTTCGACTACAAGAGCGGCCTCGACCTCACGACGAAGCCGACGCCCTTCAGCGGGGGCAGCGGGATGCTCCCCTCGGGGACGCTTGAATCGAAGAACGTCTACAGATTCGCCATGGGGAGCCTCATCATCGGGGGTGCCATCGGTCTCTACTTCGCCTACACCATGGGCTGGATGCTCCTACCCCTCGTCGCCGCTGTAGCCATCTCCATCTACTTCTACACCCCCGCCTTCTCCCACTGGTACATCGGGGAGCTGGTGACGGGCATCAACTTCGGTCCTCTCATGGTCCTCGGAGGGTACTTCATCATGACGGGGGAGTACAGCTACAACGCCCTCGCGGCGGGGGTAATCCCGGGTATTCTCGTGGGGACGCTCCTCTACCTGAACGAGTTCCCTGACATGGACGCCGACAAGGGGGTGGGGCGGAGGAACCTCGTGATCAGCCTGGGCCTTGAGAAGGCTTCGAAGGTCTATGTTGCCCTCATCGCGTCCACATTCGCCTGGGTCGTGGTGGCGATCGCCCTGCGTCTCCTCCCGGTCACAGTGCTGGTCACGTTCATAACGCTGCCCACGGCGCTGAAGGCGACAAAGGGCGTCCTCAGGGACCACAGCGACATCGGCAAGCTCATCCCGGCCATGGGGGCGAACGTCACGTTGACGCTGAACATGACCGCCTGGACCACCGTGGGCCTCCTGCTGTCCCTATTACTATAATCTACAACCCGGTAAGAGTAAACATTTCACGAAATTCGTTCACAGAATTCGTCGCCCCAAGAGTGCGTTCTTCTATACAAGAGATGACCAGCAGGGGGGTATAACTTATGGGGCTCCAACGCCGTGTCATGATCCGATGGACATCGATGGCGGAGGGACAGAGTTCGAGGTCTTGACGTATCAAGATCGGCTTGAGATGCTCAGGGCCCAGAAGCTGGAGCACGCCCGGAGGAAGGTCGAGCTCACGGGGCCCAGGGACGGAGACGAGCAGGGGAACGTGCCCCTGCCACCCGAGTACGGGGAGGTCGTGGAGGCTGTGAACGGCTCCGGCGTCCTCGTCAAGACGATGGCCCTCAAAGGCTTCCAGCCCGTGAGCAACCACCCCAGCGGAGGCTTCTTCGGCCCCAGATCCGTCGGCGAGAACTTCAGGCGACTCCTGGACCTCCACCCCACCTACGTCGACCCCCTCAGCTCGATGGCCGGGGTATACATGGTCAGCTTCACCTCCTACAGGGATCCGGGCTGGAACCCTGACTTCGACTTCTCCCACCTCCAACGGGAGCAGGAGATGTACGGTATAGACCACGGCATCGGGGGGCTCCAGCACTTCTGCCCCGACCTCAACATCGGACTGGAGCTGGGATGGGGAGGGCTCCTCGACAAGGTCAGACGCTTCCGGGAGGTGAATCCCGGGGCTGCCGAGTTCTACGCTGGCCTCGAGGAGGTGGTGCAAGGCATGCAGGGCTGGATAACGAGGCACAGTGAGGCCGCCCACGCGATGGCACAGGAGGAGACCCGCCCCCAGCTGAGGGAGAACCTCAACGCAGTCGCAGAGGTGTGCAGCCGCCTCGCCTCAGAGCCGCCCAGGACCTTCCGGGAGGCCTGCCAGTGGCTCACCCTCTTCCAGGCGGCGGCCAAGATGTACAATGGCAGCGGAGAGTGGGGGCAGCTGGACGAGCTCCTGAGGCCGTTCTACGAGAGGGACGTCAAAGAGGGTAGACTCACTGACGAGGAGGCGGTCTTCCACATCGCCTGCCTCCTCCTCAGCGAGACCGCCTACATCCAGCTCGGAGGGCCCGGCGTCGACGGCCGTGACCTAGCCAGCCCGGTCTCGTTCCTGATCCTTGAGGCGGTCCACAGGCTGAAGACCCCCGCCAACATAGGCGTAAGGGTGGGGAGGAGCCTGGACCCCGGGCTATTCAGGAGGGGCGTAGAAATCCTGCTAGAGGACAGGATGGGGTTCCCCAAGTTCATCGGGGACGACGCTGTCACTCTGGGCTTCACGAGGAACGGCTATCCCATCGAGGACGCCAGGGCGCGCATCTACGCTGGGTGCCACTGGCTGGCCATCCCCGGGCGCGAGTACAACATGATGGACCTGATCAAGATCGACCTCGCCAAGGTGTTCGACTTCGCGTTCAGGGAGATGATGGTGGACCCCGACGCGCCACCCAGCATCGCCGAGCTCTGGAGCAGATTCGAGGGGCACTTGCGCCGGGCTGTCGAGGTGGTCGCCGAGGGCATCGACCTCCACCTGGAGCACATGCACGAGGTCTTCCCCGAGCTCTTCCTCGACCTCTTCTGCTACGGCCCCCTGGAGAAGGGGATGGACGTGAGCCAGGTGGGGGCTGTCGACTACACCGACATCGGCATCGACGGGTCCTCCCTTGCCACCGCCGCCGACTCCTTCGCCGCCCTGGAGCAGAGGGTCGAGGTGGAGGGGGGGCTGACCTGGCGGGAGGTGATGGAGTTCATCGATGGGGACTGGTCGGGACCCGAAGGAGAGCGCGCGAGGCTGATGATGCGGTACATCCCCCGCTTCGGGAGTGGGGGCTCCCTCGCCGACGGGTGGGCGGAACGGATCTCCGGCGCCTTCACGAGGCTGGTCGCCGGGGCGCCTACACAGGGGGGCGTCCGGATGGTGCCGGGTCTCTTCTCATGGGCGAAGGTGGTGACCTACGGCAGGAGGCTG
>Ga0209536_100017561_pt1 | contig 10126 bp, 11 predicted proteins | sample DeeMarSeWOR28_12_FD_187461 | JGI IMG/M metagenome (GOLD analysis project Ga0209536, IMG submission 187461) | Marine sediment microbial communities from White Oak River estuary, North Carolina - WOR-2-8_12 (SPAdes) (version 2) | ecosystem: Environmental > Aquatic > Marine > Intertidal zone >... | reverse complement strand
GAGATTCCCTGTGGGGCCACGAACGGAGGTTCTTCTTCGGAGACACCGTTCGGGTGGCGCTGCGATGGCTTCCCGTCCGTGACCCCTTGCGGACGCTCGTGGGAGGCACACCGAGAATCGTTCTGCGGGGGGAAAACGTCGCCGGGCTGGAGCAATACCGGGAGGGGACCGCCCGTTCATTCATGACTGATCGCCACCCCCGGACGGGGATCGGGTTCAGCGCCGACAGTACGCGACTTCTGATGGTGACGGTCGACGGCCGTCAGCGTCGCAGCGTCGGGATGAGCCTTCCTGAGTTTGCAGAGCTGATGATTATGCTCGATGTGGCCGAAGGTGTGAATCTGGACGGAGGAGGGTCGACGACGATGGTCGTGGGAACATCTGTGGCGAATCGCCCGTCGGATCTCTCAGGCGAGCGGGCTGTGGGGAATGCTCTTCTCGTTCGGAAAAGTGGACAGTGACCTCCGTTCGATGGATGCGGCGATCCCCTCCCCCTGCCGCATATCGAACTCCCCTACATCGTTGCGGAGACGTGCTCTTCGTGTCCCGATTTTTTCCGCTTGAACGGTCGGAAGGCGGCGACGAATTGAGGGAGGTAGTGTTCCGGGAACGGCGTCTTCAAGCCGTATTCCTGCGCGCGCTCGCCCTCCGGCAGATACGCCGTGCCGAACACCCAATCCCACACCGCAAGCTTCGTTGAGAAGTTGTTGTTCCTCCCTTTCCCCGTCGTGTGATGCCACCGGTGCATTTCCGGCCCGTTGATCACGCGCTGGAGCTTCCCCGTGTGCACATTCAGGTTCGAGTGGATGTACATTCCCCAGACTGCGCTGATCAGACCCTTGTAGGCAACTACCTCCGGTGAGGCGCCTAGCAGGATAATGGGGGCAAACTCCACCGTCTGATTGATGAGAATCTCGAGCGCATGCGAGCGTGACCCTGAGAGCCAGTCCACTTTCCGGGGCGAATGGTGCGCCTCGTGGATGCGCCAGAGGAACTTGTTCCGATGCTGCCAGCGATGCATCCAGTAGATATAGAGATCATGCGTCACGGTGAAGAAGACCAGCTGGACCCAGAGCGGCCACTCATTCACGAGTGAGAGGCGGGAGAGCCCCGTGGCATCGTCGATGCCCCGGATGAGCAGCGAAAAGATGATGATCCCCAGAATGTAGCTCTGTGCGATGGTATACAGCGCGAGATCGTCAAAGAACCCCTCGCGGAAGATGCGCTGGCCTTTGTTGTAAGGGGACAGGCGTTCGAGAACGATGAAGAGCAGAGCGGCGAGCGCAATGCTGATCAATGAAATCCGTTCGGCATCAGTCATGCCGGCGAGGTAGTTGCTCAGGAGCCTTCCGATGTCCTCAAGCACCATCACGACTGCCACAGGCGTGGGCAACGCAATCACGGCACGCTCTCCTACGTATTGGGTGTGGAACTGATTCGTCGAAGCTTCTTCCGTTGTCCAAGCTCCGCCTCATAGACTTTCTTGATCCCGTCTCCCAGGGCGGCCTCAACGTCACGGATGTTCGAGACCAGGCGCATGAAGCCGCCGACTTCCACCGACGCTGCCTGGTCACTCCCCCACATGGACCGGTCGAGGGTGATGTGTCGCTCGACGAATGTCGCGCCGAGCGCCACTGCCGCCCAGGTCGGTGCCAGGCCCACCTCGTGCCCCGAATAGCCGATGGGAACAGCGGGGTATCGTGCCCTCAGGGTCTCGATCATGCGGAGATTGAGCTCCCCCTGCGGGCAGGGATAGGTGGAGGTCGAATGGGCGATGAGCAGCTTGTGCTGCCCGATTGTCTCCACAGCGCTCTCGATCTCCTCCATCGTGGACATTCCCGTTGAAATGATCAAGGGGCGACCGGTGTTTTTCTTCTTCTGCAAGAGGGCGGTGTCCGTCAGAGAGGCGGAGGCCGCCTTGTAACACGGCGGATCGAACTGCTCCATAAACTCCACCGCCTGCTCGTCCCAGCAGGAGGCGAACCAGAGAATGTCACGCTCCCGGCAGTGTCGGTCGATCTGGGCATAGTCGTCGCGGGTGAACTCGACGCGGTGCCGGTAGCTGATGTAGGTCATCCTCCCCCAGGGGGTCTCCCGCTCGATATCCCACTGGTCGCGGGGGACGCAGAGCTCCGGCGTGCGCTTCTGAAACTTCACGGCATCGGCACCGGCCAGCACCGCGCCGTCAATCAGCTTCCTGGCCAGTTCGAGCGAGCCGTTATGGTTGATGCCGATCTCTGCGATGATGAAGACCGGATGTCCCGGACCGACCGATCGATTGCCTATGGTGACGGTTGCCTGGCTCATGGGTACCTCATGGACTGGTTCGGTTCGCTAGACTCAGCGGGGCCCTCGCAGTGCAAGGATCCATTCTGCAAACTCCCGAAAAGCCCCATGCCCCCCTCTGGCCGTCGTGCGACAGTGGGCAAGCTTTGCCACCGCCGGCGATGCGTCGCCCGGAGCCCCAATCAGACCGCGCACGGCTATCTCCTTCATGATGGCGATATCATTGACATCGTCCCCGATATAGGCAAGAGTGTCCGTGTCAAGGCCGGTGTGCTGAAGGATCTCGAACAACTGGGCACGTTTGTCCTTGATGCCCAGATAGCAGTGCTGGAGACGGAGCTTTTCCGCGCGCGTCCGGACGCTTCCGGAAAGCTCGCCGGTGATGATACCGGTTTCGATGCCAGCCTCACGCAGGCGCTCAACCCCCATGCCGTCACGGATGGAGAAGCGTTTCAGGGTTTCCCCGGAATCCCCGTAGTACACCCCGCCATCGGTCAGCACGCCGTCGCTGTCGGCCAGGACGAGCCGAATGCGACCGGCCCGTCGACGAAGCTCTGCCCTCGCCAATGCTGTTTGTCTTCGCCTCGCTCTTCTTACCATGCGGTCCAGCCTCCGTCCACAACCAGATTTGCACCAGTCATGTAGATCGAGGCATCGCTGGCAAGGAAGACCAGTGCTCCCTTGTAGTCGGTTGGGGCTGCCATGCGGCCGAGCGGGGTGCGTGCGGCATACTGCTCGACAAAGTACGCATCCTGGGCATTCTCAACGCCACCGGGGGAGAGAGAGTTCACCCGCACTCCCGAACGTCCCCAGTACGCCGCCAGGAATCGCGTGAATGCCAGAATTGCCCCCTTCGTGGTGGGATATGAAGCGGACTTGTAGAAGCTCTGTGTTCCGTCGGGTCGCCGGTACAGGGACTGATCAGGTGCGACCATCCCATAGGTCGAGGCAACGTTGATGATGCTCCCTTTCCCCTTGCGGGCCATCTCGGCGCCCAGGATCTGGCTGCAGAGAAATGTCCCCGTCACATTGACATCGAGCGAGCGCTGCCAGAGCTCCAGAGGGTAGTTCTCGAATCGAGATTGCTCGGCCGCGGCTTGCGGGTTCTCGAACTTATCGTTAATGGCGGCGTTGTTCACCAGAACCTCAGGCGGGCCGAAGGTTGCAAGAAGGCGGTCCCGAAACGCGCGGAGGGCCTCCGGATCTGTGATATCGACGCCGACGCCCAGCATCGGACGCTGGTAGCTTCGGCTCAACTCCTCGGCCAGCCGGGCACAGCGCGCTTCCTCGAGGTCGAGCGCGGCCACGCGGGCCCCGGCCTCCGCGAGGGCGCGGCAATGGTGCGTTCCCAGAAGGCCGAGCGCACCGGTGACGACGGCCACACGGCCCTGCAGGGAGAATAACTGCAGCGAGTCCAGCATCATGCGCCAGCGGTCCTTTTCGGCTTCAGGTTGAAGTTCCCGGTTCTTCGGAAGACCGGCTCCAGGGGTTCTCCGCGGAGCATGCTTCGGACAGTCTTCTCCTCGACGGCTCGCTTCAGCAACGGCAGGATCTCCCGGTATGCCGCCAGGATGTGCGCGATATCTTCGTCGGTGTGCGAGAAGGACATGTTGTGGAATCCCCCCCAGATGACGCCGCGCTTGATCATCTCCTGCTGGAGGAGTGACTTCATTTCGAGGGGGTTGCCCGCCTTTGCGTCGAAGGTGATGAGGGTCCGACAGTCAAATCCGACGCAGGAGGAATACTCCATGCCGAGTGTCCGGGCGATATCGTTGTATCCGTCTTTGAGTTTCTTGCCCTGGCGCGCGAGGACTTCGGGGACACGCTTGGCGCGGAGTTCGGTGATTGTTGCCTTGGCTGCCGCCAGAGAGAGGGCTTCGCCGCCAAAGGTCGTGAAGAAGAACACATCCTTCTCGCACAACTGCATCACTTCCCTCCGGCCCGCCAGGATCGAGATAGGCATTCCGTTGGCGACTGCCTTGCTGAAGGTCATCAAATCTGCATGGACCCCGAAAAACTCCTGTGCCCCTCCGAGAGCCAGGCGAAACCCGGTCCACATCTCGTCAAAGATCAGGAGGGATCCGTTCTTGCGGCAGAGATCCCGGAGTCCCCGCAAGAACCCCTCCTTGGGTGCCTCGAATACGGTCGGCTCGAGAATGACACAGGCGGTGTCATCATCGAGGGAGTCAGCGACCGAATCCAGATCATTGTAGTTCACGGTGAACGAGAGATCCAGGATGGCTTGGGGGATTCCCCTGTTCCGATCGGTCACGCCAATATACCAGTCGTGCCATCCGTGGTACCCACAGCAGAGCACCTTAGTCCGCCCCGTGAAGGCGCGAGCCAGACGAACGGCTGCCGATGTAGCATCGGCGCCGGTTTTGCTGTAGCGTACCATCTCCGCCCCCGGAACAACTTCACGAATCATCTCGGCCACTTCGACCTCGAGGGGGTGCATCATGGAGAAGGTGATACCTTCGGCAAGCTGCTCCCGAATGGCCCGGTCCACCGGTTCGTAGCTGTACCCGAGCGAGAGCGGGCCAATGGCCATGTTCAGATCGATGAATTCATTCCCATCGACGTCCCAGACGTGCGATCCCTTTCCTCGCTGGAGGTACTTCGGCGCGACGCCATTGACGTACTGGCCCGGACCCTTTGCCAGAGTCTGGGTGTGGGCCGGGATCAGTCCAGTCGAGCGAGCATAGAGCTCGTTCGAGCGCTTGATCGACGGGAAGGGTTGATTCAGCTGGACTGTGTTGGGCATGCGAATACGCCTTTCCTGACAATCACGGAGTGGAGGAAGCGGCCGCGAGTATACGTTCTGCAATCTGCCGTCCGGTAAAACCCTCGTGTTCCAGGACGTCCTCGAGCAACGCAGGTTTGAACCAGCGATCGGGCAGGGCGATGGAGTGAAGGGGAGCCTGGACGCCGCTCCGGAAGAGAATCTCGGTCACAATGGAAGCGAGTCCCCCAGTGTGAAAATGATCCTCCAGTGTGACCAGCAGGCGCGTCTCCTTGGCTGCGGCCAGGATCACTGCCTCATCGATTGGCTTGAGGGTCCGCAGATTGACGAGCCGTACCGAAAGGGATCGCTCTTCGAGGATGTGCCGGGCCCGCTCGGCTTCCCGAAGGAGGAATCCGAAGGCGAGGATTGCGACGTCCGATCCGTTGGAGAGAACTTCTGCCTGGCCGATCTGGAACCGCCCCGTATGCGTGACGCCCGGAGGTGAGGCGTTGTAGCGGACGTACCACGGAGCGGGGTGATTGATGATGGCGGGGATCCCCGCGACGAGCTCCTGGAGATCCGCGGGACAGAAGACGTTGACGTTCGGGATGCCGCGCATCAGGGCGATATCTTCAACGGCCTGGTGTGTCGGACCGTTGGCATCCGATAGAAAGCCGGGCACCCCCCCGATCAGTTTGACGGGGAGGTTGCCGATGCCGACGTCGGTCCGGATAAACTCAAAGGCGCGCAGCGTGAGAAACGTTGCCAGAGCATGCACCAGCACGATCCGTCCGCGGAGAGCAAGGCCGGCCGCAGCCCCGACCATGGTCTGTTCGGCGATGCCAACATCAATGAACCGCTCGCCAAGACTCGCCGGGAGGTTTCTGATGGCAGCGCGATTCTCTGCCGTCAGGACCACGATGCGTGAATCGCGCTCCGCGCTGTTTCTGAGAAGGTCTTCGTAGGTCATTGGGAACGGGCGCGCTCCTCAGCGGACTATGAGGGTCTCGGAGGTCAGGGCGCTTGCTGCACCACCATGCAGCTCCTTCAGAAGCATCTCCACCTCCTCGTGAGTGAAGTTAGCGAACCAGCGGTCCGCGCGCCGTTCGATACTTGGCACGCCTCGTCCGCGAACGGTGTCGGCGATAATCACGCTCGGCCGGCCCTTTCTCAGGGGAAGCCCGTCGAAGGCTGCCTCCAGGGCCCTGAAGTCGTGGCCGTTGGTTCGACGAACACAGCAGCCGAAGGCCTCAAACTTGGGCTCGAGTGGTTCGAGCGGGATCAGATCCTCGGTCGGGAGATTTGCCTGGAAGGCGTTCCGGTCGATAACGACCGTCAGATTGTCCAGCTTCTTCGCAGCGGCGACGAGTATCCCCTCCCACATCGTCCCCTCGTTGAGTTCCCCGTCACCAGAGATCACGAACACGCGACCTGCCCCTCCGCCGATGCGGATGTCGAGCGCTACGCCGACTGCAACCGAGAGGAGGTGACCGAGTGATCCCGAATGAAATTCCACGCCTGGGATGGCACGATTCGGATGCCAGTAGATGCTGTCCGTGGTGTGCAGGTGGTGCGAAAGCCGTTTGGGGTCAAGGTATCCCAGCTCGGCGAAGGTGCCGTAGAGGGCAGGGACATCATGGCCCTTCGAGAGAAAGCAGTAGTCCCGGCCGGGGTCCGCGACGGTCTCCGGAGAGATCCGAAGGACATGCCGGTAGAGATACACAATGAGATCGGCACAGGAGAGCGATGCACCAATGAAGCAGCCCCCATCGGTCGACATGCGGATGATGTGCTCCCGAACGCGGAGCGCCAGTGCAGAGAGCTCGGTGTGCTGCTCGGTGGTCATAGACGTGTCTGATCGGGGCTAATGGTGGTGAGCTCGCCAAGGTGGTGACGATACCAGTTCTCTCCAGCGTACCGGGCGTTCAGTGCCGCGACATCCGGGTGCTGGTCCAGGAAAGCGAGGATCTCGTCCAGTGAGAAGACTGGACGCTCCGGCGTCCAGAGAGCATCGTAGACCGCTGAGATCAGGGCGTAGTCCTCTGAGTAGTCGATAGTCCACCTGTGGCTCATGGAAAAGTTTAGCCCGGTTTCCCATTCGACATTGGCGATGCGGAAACGTTCCGGGTGCTCCCAGATAAACGGCGTCGTGTGTTCGCGTTCAAGCGGGCGCGAGGCCTCCCGCCATGCTGTCTCCAGAACGGGAAGGGGGATGACCTCGACATCATTGCCGTCCGGGTAGGTGGCAGGATGCAGATTGCTGACGAAGTCGACCTCTCGTTGACGTTCAACGTAAAAGGTGAGCACCCGGTCAATCACCGCGGGATCGATCAGCGGGCAGTCCGAGGGGATCTTCACAATGCAGTCGGCTCCTGTCGCATGCCCTGCTCGAAGGTGACGGTCCAACAGATCGTTTGGGTGGCCGCTGTAGCAGGCAAGCCGGAGCGACCTGCACAGCACGCGAATAGGCTCGTCGGCCGCTTCGGTGGTTGTCGCGACGATGATGCCAGAGGGGCGTACGGCCGCCCGGACCCGTTCGATCATCCGTTCCAGAAGTGGCCTTCCGGCAAGGGGCATCAGGACTTTGTTCGGAAACCGGCTGGAGCCAGTGCGGGCCTGAATGACGACGACGATATTCACCGCTCTTCGAGCGCCTCCGAGTGCGAGGTCTGGAAGCGTTTCGGCTTCCAGCGGAGCGGGCGACGCCGCCCCGACTTCTGCGGCGGAATGGACTGGGCTCCGTCTTCGAGGAGAGTTCTGCACACCGCGGCGATGTTCTTCGCTGCTCGTCCATTCTGCAGCGGAGTCATTGACCGGAGCTCGCCAACATCGAATTCCGAGTACACCTCTTTTCCCAGCGCCAGTCCGACGTAGACAGTGGTGGAAAACCGCGTGATCAGCACGTCGCAGTTGGCGATCATCTCTTCGGTCTTTCCCGACGGGTAAACGAGTGCGCCCGGCGCCCACCGGTTGATCTCTGCTGTTGCACGTCTGACGTTTTCGTTCGGGTGGAGCTTGAAGACTAGAGGCCGACCCTTGGCAATCCGCACGGCATTGAGAATGGTCCGCTTCCGGTTTTCGTACGCCCAGGTTTCCCTCGTGTCCGAAGTGCAAACCAACACGTAGTGCCTGTGGGGGAAGTCGTTGTCGAGATAGCGGGCGCAATTGTCGAAATTCGGGATGCCGGTCACTGCGATCTTTTCCGGGTTGACTCCCTTGCGGACGAAGAGATCGCGGTAGCCTTCACTGGCAACGCAGAACTGTTCATAGCAATCACTCAAGCCGGTCGCGGCGGTGCTGGTGAGCCAGCGCGGCAGAAAGCGGAACCGTTTGACGAGGTGAAAGAGCATCCCCTCGGGATCGGTCATCCCCTCCTGAACCAGAACAATCGGTGAGGGCCTGATGTTGCGCGGAACTACCAGATCCGAACTGGTTACCACCAGGTCGTATCCCCCGCGGCGGCCCTGAAAGTCCATCGCCAGGTCATGTTCTCGCAGGTACCGCACGCATCGCCGGATGTGTTTGTTGCCCAGGACTGTGGGCTCAAGAAGGCCGGCCTTCCTCCAGAGTTCCAGGAGGCCGTCGGCGTAGTACGGGGTAAACCAGCGCTCGTACTCCGGCAGCTCATTGGCAATCTGATGCATCTGGGTCGTCTGGTTCATCGACCCGCCGATGAAGAGAATGCGCCCTGGTGTACGTCTCATCGAGGATGTCTTGGGATGCAGACGCTACTTAGAGAGGGCCGTGGTGCACGCCGCCCCCGGTTTGGGAAACCTCGCACAATTCTAATAATCTACCCTATTCGATCAACTTTAGCAACCACGCCATAACAAGGCGCACTATCGCCCGAGCCCGATTTCGGCCTTCGTCGCCGGGGACCTCGTCGCTCCTTGGGAGCACGGCCCGAGGGCTGCCACCCCGACAGATTCCCACTGCAGCCAGGCTCAGAAAGGCCCCTCCACTCGGCACCAGACTCTCGCTCATGCTTCGGTCAGAGTGCGCAGCTGTGCACCGCACCTTCCGAGGGCGAAGCCCCGAGCGGTTTCGCTCATCCAGTGGTGCTGGTCCTGTGACGACGGGGTGAGAATTTCACTCGGTAGAGGGGCCACAGACTTGCGGCCAAATCAGGAGTCGTGGAGGGCCGACGACTATTGGCATTCGAATCCCGTCCCCCCAACACAGTCGTCCCCGGCGCAGGAGCGAAAACCCTCGCAGAAGCCTCTGATGGGTGGGACCTTGGGGGGTGGCTGCGTGGCTCCGCCATCTGCACGGCTTCTGCGCGGAATGAATACTAACGAGGGATGCCCTCACCTTCCAATTCTGGAGATGGACTGAGCTGGGCGTGATCGTAGCGCCGAAGGTGTCGGCACGGGCTGGCACTTCTGCCACACTGGGGGTATGGACCGAGGGAATAATGTTCTCCGAGCAACTCCAGTGCTTGCCTCCCCCCGGTAGTCCAGGGGAGTGTGGAGAGAGTCCTACGGCCGCCGCGATGAGCCTGGATGCGAGGGACCAATTGCAGTGTGACCAGGAACAGAAGAGTAATGCAGGCAAGTCATGTCACGATTTCCCTCGCCGCCCCGGAAATGTGACCAGGAGCCCGAGGATCATTCCATAGGCGGTACTTGCAACGGGGTTCGACGTAATCGGGCACGCTCCGCCGGTGCAGCCGATGAAGTGATAGTAGGCATAACCCAGGAGACCGCCCGCCAGCGTTGCCAGCCCGGTTGTGATCCAGCGTCTCATTGAGGTGTCAGCTCTGAGTGAGCTTTGTTCAATTGCTCGACCAGAGAGACGATGTCCTGGTCGGTCCACCCGTGGGATTTGGCGAGATCTTCGACGGTTCCCCAGACCGGCTCGCCGCATACCAGGCAAGGGAGGTTCTTCCTGAGCATCAGTGAAACCGCTGCCGGGAACAGCGTGACGAGTTCCTCCACGCGCATGGTGGGTTCAATGGTCTTGGTCATGATCATGCTGCCAGGTGTGGGTGATGATCTGAGTAAGGTACTCCCGGGTCGCACTGATGATGAGGCCGCTGTGACACTCCTTTTGGAACCGCCCGCACACCTCATCCCGCAGCCTCAGAGCCGAATCGTGGTCAGTCGCACTCTTCAA
>Ga0209536_100017560_pt1 | contig 10127 bp, 8 predicted proteins | sample DeeMarSeWOR28_12_FD_187461 | JGI IMG/M metagenome (GOLD analysis project Ga0209536, IMG submission 187461) | Marine sediment microbial communities from White Oak River estuary, North Carolina - WOR-2-8_12 (SPAdes) (version 2) | ecosystem: Environmental > Aquatic > Marine > Intertidal zone >... | reverse complement strand
AATAGATAAGACTGTCCCATATTACTGCTAAGGCTGGCTGCATCCGCAGCTCGCGCTGCCACAACCTTCGGTCCGGTAGACCTCCGCCCGGCAAGAACAGCAGGGCGAGCGTAAGCGGAGGGAAGGTGCCAGCCCTCTAGAGCTCTTGCGGAGTAAAGTCAATAGGCGATTTCTGAATCCCGGCATTCCTAAGTTTAAGATGGGATTTCGACATTCGATTTTGATAGGCTTCATTCCGCATAATTTTCGTTGATGGCTCTTTCCCTTGGTTTGGTGCTGCGAACAAGGTTCTGCGACTTATGCTATGAGGATTGCCATGGGACTCTACTCCATTGAATTGACTCCGGCGGATATGATGGACCAACAAAGCGTTTTCCAACAAGAAATGGCTGATTTGCTGGGCTGCCGACAACTCACCGTTCTTCCTCCTTTTCCTGACTACAGTCTTTTGAGCCAGAACCATTCTCCGAAAGTTCTGTTGAAGGTAGTCAATGAAGTGATTCTCAGCCGGCGACCTTCCTATGAAAAGGAACTCGGCTGGCTTCTGCTTCCCCTGGTTCGAGGTGAGGGAGTGGTGGGGGTTCTCTTTGCTGAAGAGGTAGACCAGAAGTACGCGGAGGCTGAAAATCTGGTGCTTCTGGAGCGGCTAGCCCGCCTCTGTATTGACAGATTACAATGGGAAAAAAGGGGCTGGAGAGATGGGGAAACTTCATTATGGCGGAGAGAGGTGTTGATGAAGGAGGTAGGCCGTGTAATTGACCTGGCAGAGAATGGTGGCAGTTTGACTCCCAGGCGATTGCTTGGCGACGGCCCCAGGGTAGCGCACTTTACCTTCATCTGTTTTACTGTCACCCCAGCCCCGGAGCCGTGGGCTGGAGCCGGGCCAATCTGGAAGCAATTGGGTCCGCAACTGGCGGAGTCATTGCCACATGAGGTCCTGGCGGCACACCTTGGAGGTGGCTATGTTGGAATCTATTGGCCTAAGGCAAATGCCAGAGATGCTCACCTTTGGGCTGAGCGGCTGCACCAAACCCTGTGTGGCAGTGACAGGGAGACAGAGAGAGGTGGCGAGGAGTGGGATCTGGCGGCGGGAGTAGTGCGTTTCCCTGAGGATTTTTACGACGATAGACCCTCACTCCCTTGGGAAAAAAGCGATCTTGGCGTGGAATTGACCGCAGCCGAGGAAGTGATTCGACGGGCAACCCTAGCGGCGGAGACGGCAAAGCGGAAGAATGAGAAAATCTTGGCTTACAAAGCACTTCGTGAACGAGGGTTGGTAAAATTAGAGTCAGCCATGGAAAAGCGGCTATCCTCTTTGGTTGCCGACGAAGAGCCGGGTGCTCTCCTGTTGGTCAAGCTAGACGATTGGGAGGTATGGCAAAGGCAACATGGCTCAAAAGGGGCAGCATATCGGGCTAAACGTGTTCTGGCGGCGAGTGAAGGTGAGTGTCCTGTGGGCGCTGTAGTGGATTGGGCGGGACCAGATCGGTTCGGGGTGTTTTTGCCCGGCGCAGATGCTGATTCTGGCCAAGAACGCGGGAGAGCTATCCGTCAGCGAGTAAAATCGGCGTTGAACACCACGGTGCAGATGGGTATCAGCGTTTATCCCTGTCCGGGTTTTGCCAAGCAGGACATGCTGGACAACGGCCGCAAGGCACTGATCCATACAGGGTTTTTTGGGTCGAATACCCAGACCCTCTTCGACGCGACCAGCTTGAATATCAGTGGTGATCGGTTTTATGAAAGCGGGCGGCTGGACGAGGCAGTGCAGGAGTTTCAAAGGGCCCTGACCTTGGATCCAGATAATGTGAATGTCCACAATAGCCTCGGGGTTTGCTACGCCAACATGGGTAAGTTCGAGGAAGCAGTTGCTGAATTTTCCCGGGTAACCGAACTGGAACCCAGCGATTTCATGGCTCATTACAATCTGGGCTGCGCTCTGCTGAGCCTCGCACGCAAGGGCGAGGCTCAGCATGCCTTCAGTCGGGCTGCCGAATTGGAACCTGATAATGCTGCCGCCCATTTTCAGCTGGCAAAGCTGTACAGAAAGCAAGATAGGCTGGAAGAGGCCTTGACTCACCTTGGGCGCACCGTAGATCTGAACTCCAATTGGGCAAAAGCTTGGCGATTGTTTGGGGAGTGTTTCCTAGCGCAGGGTAACCACGAAGAGGCCATGGATGCTTTCAAGAAGGCTCTCAAGATCAATGGGAAAGATGGGGCTGCACTGAGCGGTCTCGCTCTTTTGTATGGACGAACGGAGACAAACCTGGAGGTGGCACTTTCTCTAGCCCGTCGCAGTGTAGAACTGAGTCCTGACAATGCTTTGTTTGCCCAGAGATTGGTAGAGCTACTGATACAAAATCGAGAATTAGAGGAAGCCCTTGCACAATGCGAGCGAGCTGTGGCAATGGTCCCACAGGACGAGCAGCTTCGTCGACTACAGGAAAAGATCACTGCAGCTCAGCGGGTATCAACCTCATAGCCGTTGGCACTCAGCGCGTTCAGCAGTTCCTCAATGTGGTCCGAGCCCCTGGTTTCCACCTCCAATTCTACTCTACTTAATTCCACAGGCAGATGCCGCCCCAAGCGATCATGGTAGACGTGAAGAATATTGCCGCGGCAGTCAGCGACCACCTTGATAAGGGTAGCGAGGGCACCAGGGACATCCCTCAGTTGCACTGAGAACCTCATTATTCGATGGCTCTTGAATAGCCCTTGCCGGAGGATTCTTGCCAGCAAATGAGTGTCCACGTTGCCGCCGCTGATAACAAGAACCACCGCCTGGCCGCGCAGATTACTAAGTTGCTTGCCCGTGAGTGCTGCCAGCGGGACTGCGCCACTTCCTTCGGCCAAAATCTTTTTGCGTTCCAGCAACTCGAGCATGGCAGTGGCGATGTCTTCCTCCTCCACGGACACCATATCGTCGACCAACCGCTCTATAATGGCAAAAGTAAGTTGTCCTACTTTTTTGACGCTGATACCGTCTGCAATGGAATACTTGGCTGAAACATCGACAGGTTTACCCAGCCTGAGAGCAGCCTTGGCCGAAGTGCAAGAAGCTGCCTGCACGCCGATAATTGATGTTTGTGGGCGAAGGGATTTTACCGCAGTGGCAATTCCGGCAATGAGACCGCCGCCGCCAACTGGAATCAGGATTGTTTCCACCTCGGGTAACTGAGAGACAATCTCCAAACCAATGGTCCCCTGGCCGGCAATGATATCTTGGTCGTCATAAGGATGAATGAAGGTTTGGCCTTCTGCTTCTAAGGTGCGGGCCTGGTCCAAACTCTCTGTTAGGCTTTTGCCGGCTAGGATTACCTGGCCACCGTAAGATCGGGTGGCAATCTGTTTGCTGATGGAGGCCCATTCGGGCATGACGATTGAAGAGGGTATGGACATCAGGTGCGCAGCATGGGCTACTCCCTGAGCATGGTTACCTGCTGAGGCTGCCACAACGCCTTTCGGGCCAAGGGTGTGGCGTATTTTTGTTAGCTTGTGGTAAGCCCCCCGGAACTTAAATGAACCGGTCCTTTGGAGATTCTCGAGTTTGAGATAGACTCTGGCATCAAAACGACTGCTGAGGTAATTGGAATAAACCAGCGGGGTTTCGAAGGCGATGCCTTCCAGGATTTCTGAGGCTTGGTTGATTTCTTCAAGGCGAAGCATGGTTTTATTCCTCAGGATGTTCGATTGCGAGAAGTCGGCAATAACCAGTGAACGAAAGGTGCAAAAATCTGACACCTTAGCCTAATAACAAAACAGGAATTGACCGTCAACTCTCCCATGTATTATCAGAGTTCTCATCATTGTTAGAGCCAGGATATTTCATGAATTACTTGCTTCTACCGCGGATATGGCCGTCCTTCCTGGCGTCCTCGGGTGTCGGCCCCTGCGACGTACCGTTTAGGTACGCCTCGGAACCAACACCCTGCGGTTGCCCAGTGGCACGTCCATCTTCGTGGTCTCGCGACAGCAATTCATGAAATATCCGGGCTAACAGAGTGTGATCCTATAAAAATGTTCCAGCGAGCGCATTCCCCGTGGTCCGCCTGAGGCGGACGGGATTAGCGAGCGAACTACAATACAATGGAATCTCTTCCTTACATTTCGAAGATTCCCTGTCCGCCGCAGGCGGACTGCAAGGAGCTTCAATTGTGGGAGAGTAACAGATTTTGTTCCACTATGAACCGGAAGGAGATAGACATGAAAGTAAGGAAAAAGCGCAGGAGTGGTTTGTTGTTTTTATATCTGGTAGCGGCACTGTTCAGCGTGAGCGCATCCGGATGCGCGTTCGTTAATATAACCCTTTATCAGCCAGCATTACCGTTAAAAGAGAAGGTTGTTGAAGGGGAAGGACCGGGCAAAGTACTGGTCATGGATATAAGCGGAGTCCTAACCTACGAAGAGGAGAAGAAGGGCGGTAGTCTCAAAGAACAGGTAAACCTGGTTGCCAGAGTGAAGGAGGAACTGGGAAAGGCGGGCCAGGACAACGAGATAAAAGCTCTCGTTCTTCGCATCAATACACCGGGAGGAACAGTCAGTGCCAGTGATTTGCTGCACCACGAGATTATGCAGTTCAAGAAAGAAAGAAAGGTTAAGGTTGTTGCCTGTTTCCTCGGAATGGCCACATCAGGAGGTTATTATGTTGCCAGTGCGGCCGACCATATCGTGGCCCAGCCAACTACCTTGACCGGCAGTATCGGCACGATAGCGCTTAAATTTAATGTACAGGGATTAATGGAAAAGGTAGGCGTTGAGGAAGAGACGGTGAAGTCAGGAAACAAGAAGGACATGTGGTCTCCCTTCCGGCCAGCAACGAGTGAGGAAAAAGTGATTTTTCAACTAATCATCGACGAGTACCAGAGTAAATTTCTAGAGGTGGTTCGAGCGGGAAGAAAGAACATGACTGACTCGGACCTGAACACGGTGAAAGACGGGCGAGTCTTCTCCGGAACCCAGGCGGTTAGACTGCATTTAGTAGATGAGTTGGGGTACCTTAACGATGCGGTACAGTGGGCAAAAGCAGTGGCGGGGGTGCCAAAAGCTCAGGTGGTTATATACTATCGGCCTGGAACGTATGTAGACAATATCTATTCCAAATCACAAGGAGAGGCATTGAGCTGGGCGGACCAGTTGCAACAGGGAGATCTGTTGCCCCAGACGCTGGAACCGCGCTTTATGTATCTTTGGCTACCCTAGCCAGGATGAAATCAATGGTCACGGATGAATTTTTCTCTTGCAGTTCATAACTAAAAAAGGTTGAGGTGGCAGGGCTGTCCTCCTGCATCCTTCATAAGGAAAGATTGACGGAATGAGCGGGATTTTCTATGGTAGAGGTCTCATAGCTGGAAGAGTGTGAAAAAAACAGAGGAGTAAATTATGACGCTACCCCATCTGGGTTTGGAGGACTGCCAGCGTCTGGCGGAGGATTTGGTCAAGCCCTATCATCAGAACTATCTAGCCATGTATAGTAGTGTTCTGGGGGGCGTGGTCACCGACCCTTTTCTTATGACCATCCCTGTGGACGATCACATGGTTCACCGCGGTGATGGAATTTTCGAGGCCTTTAAGTGCGTCAACGGTAATATTTATAATCTCACGGCTCATCTGGAACGCTTGGAGCGTTCGGCTCGGGCGGTATACTTGACGTTACCAGCAAGCTTGGAGCACATTACCGATCTCGTGATCGGGACAATACGCATAGCCAGAACCCGAAATTGTCTGATTCGGCTTTTTGTTTCTCGTGGCCCGGGAGGTTTCACCACCAATCCCTATGAGTGCCCGTCCTCCCAGATCTACATCGTTGCATGTAATCCCAGTTCGTACCCGGAAGAGCAGTCAACAGAGGGTGTCTTTATAAAAAGCAGCAGTATTCCGGTAAAGAAATCCTACTTTGCCACCATCAAGAGTTGTAATTACCTCCCTAACGTACTCATGAAGAAAGAAGCAGTGGATGCGGGGGTGCAGTACACTATTTCAATAGATGAGAACGGCTTTCTGGGTGAGGGATCCACTGAGAACATCGGCTTGGTGACGCCGAGCCGTACTCTCAAGTTTCCCCGGTTTGCCAGAATTCTCAAGGGTACCACTGTAACCCGGGTTGCAGAATTGGCCGAGTCCCTGGTTGCAAACGGCAAGCTTCAACAGGTGGTGTTCGAGGACATAACATTGAACGAGGCTTATAGCGGTGCTGAGATTCTCCTTTTCGGCACTACTTTTGATATCCTGCCAGCGGTGATATTTGACGGCCATGCCATCGGGTCCGGTAGGCCAGGCGAGATTTTCCAGCTGCTGCATGAATTGTTGACGCGGGACATTGAGAGTAACTCGGCTCTCCATACTCCGGTGTTTGAAACCGCATAGTATCAGGCGCATAGCGCAAAGAGCATAGCGCCTAGCGTTCGACCTGATTGGGATGAAGCGACACAAATGTTCTACACGGCAATGGCTATCTAACGGGGCGATTCTTGGTAGGACAGCAAACAGAAAAAACGCTGTGCTCCCTGCGATTGGCACGAGGCGTAAGAGATTGACAAGCATAGGTTGCTGATGAAGGGGCGAAAGCTCCGAAAGGAAACCCAGGTGCGGCCATGGAGGATATGAAAACTATTGTTGATCGCAGTTTCGAGGAAAGTATAGGGGCAAAACAAAGATGCCGGGAGGGCAACCAGGAGTTATTGATCCGAGCCGCCACCATGATTGTGGACGCTTTTAACAGTGAGAACAAGTTGATGATTTTCGGGAATGGTGGTTCTGCTGCGGACGCGCAGCACATTGCGGCGGAATTCGTTAACCGCTTTATGATCGAACGCCCACCGCTGCCGGCCATGGCGTTAACCACAGATACCTCTATTCTCACGAGCGTGGGAAACGATTACACTTTTGACGACGTTTTCAGCAAACAGATAAAGGCGCTGGGGATGGAAGGTGATGTGGCCTGGGGCATGAGCACAAGTGGAAATTCGGTCAATGTGGTGGAAGCATTGATCGTGGCCAGAGAACGCGGACTGTGTACCATCGGTATGACTGGTGCCAACACCGGTAAAATGGCAGAGGTGACGCAGGTGCTGCTCAGGGTAGATGCAGAAAATACTGCTCGCATTCAAGAGTGTCACATCACCATGGCCCATATCATTTCTGAACTGGTGGACTACCAGCTTTTTCAAAGGCGTTTATCTCGATGAAAGAAGATCGGCCCAAGATGAAGCCCATTTCTCTTGAGAATGTCCGTACCGGTCGTCTCAGTGAACGGAAAAGTAAGGTTTCATTGGAAATCACTGGACAGGCCTGGGACCCGGGGCAATCGCTACGGGAATTTCTGCAGCGGCTCCCTTCCGTGTTGGCGGCGGCTGATTTGCGGGAAGTGGCCCGGAGGATATGTGGGGCTCGGGAGCAGAAGCGGCCAGTACTGCTTGGCATGGGCGCCCACCCAATCAAGGTCGGACTCAGTTCCATCATAATAGATCTCATGGAGAGGGGCGTGCTGAATGGGGTGGCCATGAACGGCGCCGGGATAATCCACGATGCCGAGATGGCATTGGTGGGAGGCACCTCGGAGGATGTGGCCACAGCACTGGCAAACGGCAGTTTTGGCATGAGCCACGAGACTGCCGATTTCTTAAACAGAGCTATAGCCCTAAAAAGCGAAGAGGATATGGGGCTAGGCGCGGCGGTGGGGAAGGCACTGCTGCAGGCCTCCGTCCCTCATGTGGAGCAAAGCATTCTCGCCGCAGGTGTTAGACTCTCCATTCCTGTCACAGTGCATGTTGCCTTGGGCACCGATGTTATCCACATTCACCCGAGCGTAGATCCAGCAGCGACCGGGAGCGCTACTCACCTGGATTTTCGGATCTTCGCTGGGCTCGTGGCTTCCCTGCAAGGTGGTGTTTATGTGAACCTGGGTTCGGCAGTACTGTTACCAGAAATCTTTCTTAAAGCCGTTACGCTTGTGAGGAATCTAGGTCACCAGCTTAAGAATTTTACCACTGTTAACATGGATTTTAATCGCCACTATCGGCCCCTGGTTAATGTGGTGGAGCGACCCACCCAGGCAGGCGGTAGAGGTTTCGAACTTGTCGGGCACCACGAGATTATGTTTCCGCTGCTAGCTGCGGCGGTTATTGAGTCTATCGAGGCATAGAGCATTTGCCAGCAGACAGTTGGCAGCCCCACGACCCATTCGACAAGCTCAGGGCAAGCTCGCTCGGGACAGGCGGGTAGCCAAAAGCATGTGGAAGGCTGCGTAGCAGTCGAGTCGCGGTCTATTGTCAGTCGTTGATGGTACTGGTATTATACTGAATTTATGGAGCATCGTTGGCACATTGGTGTTGCCAACTATACCGCAACACCCTGAAGCGCTCAGGCTCAGTGGGCCAAAGAGCAACTGTGCACGATTCCACAGGAGAGGTTGATGCCTATTTACGAATATTACTGTGAAAGTTGTGACGACCAATTCGAGATCCTGGTGTTTCGGTCTTCAGATCCAGTGGGCTGCCCCACCTGCAGTACAGAGAACGTCAAGCGCGTGCTCTCCGTATTCGGTTTCAAAAGTGGTGGAGACAAAGGCGCAGCCAGCAGTAGGATGGGAAGTGGTGCCAGCGGCTGCAGCGGCTGTGTGTCCACTAATTGCAGCAGCTGTCACTAGATGCAGCTGCTTGGAAATGTCACAATGAACGAGAAGAGACAGCTGCGCATTGGCACTCGGGGAAGTGCTTTAGCCCTGTGGCAAGCAGCGTGGGTAAAAGCTCAACTGCTGGCGGCGCATGAAGAACTGGCAGTAAAGCTGCTGGTCATCAAGACCACGGGTGACAAGATCCTTGACGTGCCTCTCGCAAAAGTGGGCGGCAAGGGTCTTTTTGTCAAAGAGATCGAGGAGGCCCTGTTAGACGGCAAGGCAGACCTGGCCGTTCATAGCGTTAAGGATATGCCAGCCGAGCTCCCCGAGGGGCTGCACTTGGCGGTAATGCCTCCCAGGGAAGATCCGCGGGATGCGCTCATCAGTAGAAACGGGAAAGGCCTCGAGGCGCTGCCACACGGTGCTCGAGTGGGTACGAGTAGTCTGCGGCGCGCTGCCCAGCTTCTTCACCTCAGGCCTGATCTGCGCATTGAAACCTTGAGGGGAAATGTGGATACTCGGTTGCGGAAGTTGGAAAGTGAAGGTTTCGATGCCATTGTACTTGCTGCTGCAGGGCTCAAGCGGATGGAATTGAGCCATGTGGTTTCCGAGTACCTTGAGCCGGAGCGGATAGTGCCGGCGGTTGGACAAGGGGCACTGGGAATAGAGACGAGAACGGGTGATGGCTTCACGAACGAGATGGTGGCGAGCCTTGCCCACCAAGCAACCATGACCATAGTGAGTGCGGAGCGTGCTTTTCTCAAGCGATTGGAAGGTGGCTGCCAGGTGCCCATCGGCGCTCATGCAACCATGGAAGGTGAGACCCTGATCCTCGCTGGAATGGTTGCCGACTTAGATGGTGTCCGGTTGATCCGCAAGGACCTGCACGGAGATGCCCAACAACCAGAAGTTGTCGGAGAGAGGTTGGCAGAAGTGATTCTGGAATCGGGTGGAGCAGAAATTCTGGCGGAGATCTACTCCAGCCAATAGGTCAGCGGGAGTTGTCTTCTGAAGGTTGATTTCGCTCATGTCTGAGCAATCGAAGAAAGGATGATCTACCATTGGAATTACAGCACGGTAGGGTATATTTGGTCGGGGCCGGACCTGGTGATCCGGCCCTTGCTACTATAAAAGCAATAGAATGTCTTCAGCAGGCAGAGGTAATTATATACGATTACCTGGCTAGTGAGAAACTGCTGGAATTCGCGCCCCCTGAAGCAGAGCGGCTCTACGTAGGCAAAAAAGCCGGGGATCACGCCATGAGTCAGGAGCAAATCAATGCGCTGTTGGTGGAGAAAGGGCGCCATTCGGTTGTGGTTCGTCTCAAAGGGGGGGACCCTTTCATCTTTGGTCGCGGCGGCGAAGAGGCGCTTGCCCTGAGTGAAGCTGGCATTCGTTTTGAGGTCGTGCCAGGGGTGACCTCAGCGATCGCTGTGCCGGCTTATGCGGGTATTTCTTTGACCCACAGAGGATTGTCTGCCTCGGTGGCCTTTGTTACCGGACATGAAATGCC
>Ga0209536_100017559_pt1 | contig 10128 bp, 10 predicted proteins | sample DeeMarSeWOR28_12_FD_187461 | JGI IMG/M metagenome (GOLD analysis project Ga0209536, IMG submission 187461) | Marine sediment microbial communities from White Oak River estuary, North Carolina - WOR-2-8_12 (SPAdes) (version 2) | ecosystem: Environmental > Aquatic > Marine > Intertidal zone >... | reverse complement strand
GCCGCCGCCACCGCTGCCGCCGTTGCCGTTGCCGCTGCCACCGCTACCGCCGTTGCCGCCTTGGGCGAGAATAAACTGATTTTTCAACAGACCAGGCTGCATCAGATTGCCGGCCACATCTTGGTTCTGCAATGACGTCTGGTCTGTAACCCCTGCTGCCCAATGCACCGATTTGGCCGCCAGAGCCGGTGTCGCAACCAGGACCAGCATTGGAAATAGGAACAAAAAATACCTTTTCATGATAAAGCCTCCTCCTCCTGTTATAGTGACTGTCTATTCAAACGTTCCAATTAGGACACATTTTTTGCTTCAATCATTTAATCCGCCAGCCTTTTAGTGAAAAATTATGATGACAAGCGGCATAAATACGGTTTCTTTTGGTATCCAAGCGTTGCAGCGTCAGGGATCTCCTTTTCACCGGCGGACTGATCGAGCTTTAACCTTTAAACGGATCAAGAAGAAAAAGGTTACAGATTTTTTCATTGGTACAAAAGCAAATGTGATGCCCGAACAAATTAATTGATCCCGTCGATGTCACCACCAATAAAAAAAGCGGGGTCGCTGTCGACGCCGCTTTTTAAAAGGGAAAATATAGTGGATCCGGCTGAAATTTGTTTTCCGCTGCCACCATCGGCCGTTTCAGCCGCAGGTATTAACCATTTCCTCCAGGCCCCCCCGGGCCTCCCGGCCCACCGGTCCCGCCGTTGCCGCCGCCATTGCCGCTGCCACCGCTACCGTTGTCGCCGCCGGGTCCGCTGCCGGCCCCACCCGAGCCTCCGGAGCCGCCGGTCGCACCCCCATGTCCGTTACCCTGGCCGCCGAAGCCTTTCCCCTGCTCGATGGCTTTTGCGTAGCTGGCGGCCGTGCTTTGAGGAGCAGTGGCCCGGCAGTCTTTTATAAATGAAGTGCGCATGGCCTGCATTTGCTCGGCGGTGAATTCATGCTGGAGGGCTTTGCCGACCAGGGACACCGTTTGTGATGAAGAGACACCCAGACGCGCCATATCCCGTGCGGTTTTGAATGTCTCGAGGGCCAAGGCGTCTCGCTGATCGGACCTCATATGCTGAGATCTTGCCTGAAACTCGGTTGCGATGGCCGCGACCCCGGTTGGCTCGATGCCGGCAGCCAGGCCGGCGGCAATGATTTGCCCTATCCGATCCGCCTGCGCTTTTCGGATTGCAAATTTTTGGGCCTGCTGATGCGCAAAGGCATGACGGGTTTCAATCTTTTGCATGGCATTGACAATGCCGTCCGCCGCAACGTGCTTGGATATGCCCTCAAAGGCCTTGTTGATAATAGGGTCCGGGCTGAGCCCCTGCTGAAGGGCGTTCATCAACACCGTGTGAGCCGCAAGCGTTTGCCTGGCGGTGAAGCCGTATTGAAGCATAGCACGGGTGGCATCAATGATGCTTGCACGGTTTGCGCCGGACTGAATCAGCTGCTGGGCACTTTGCACAACCGCTTCCGGTGCAACTCCGGAAAGCGCCTGGTCAACGTCATCGCCGGCAGCTATGGAGGTGCTCACAAGAATAAAAATTGCTGATATCCAGATTTTTTTGTTCATTTCATCATTAAACCTCTTATCCCTATAACGCACAGCAGCTCCCCAGGTTACGACCCGGGAACAAAAATGCAGTTTTCGAACCCGAAATCATCGGCCTCCCTGAACGCGCATGCAGGAACAAAAACATCGCCATCGATGATGTAAAAATATCGGAATTCAAATTTAGCCGTCATGGTAAAGGCCCAGGTGCCGGCGTTGCCCTGCTCGGCCCGCTGGAGTTTAAAGCCGTTCAGGGAATGGGTGAAGTAGACATTTCGGGCTGTTGGCATTTCGAGATAAAAACTAACCCTATCCCCCTGCACGCGGTAATAATGGCCGGCAGCGGCCGTCATTCCCAGCAGCACCGATATCGCTAACATGCCCCATGCCTTCATACCCTCATCTGTGCCTCCAAAATCGAATTTTCGCCACCGAAATCATCTTTTTCGCGCGTTAGGATGGTAGGATCGGGTATGCGCCTGCCGTTTGCCAGTATGTAGCTGTATCGGTGTTCGTTCTGCGTAAGCGCTATGGTGATTTCCCAGTACCCGCTGGCTCCCATCTTTTTCATGGGCAGAGCGTTCCATTTGGTAAAAGTCCCGGTGATATAGACCTGCTCGATCTCGGGCTGATAGATAACGAAGCGGTATGGGACGGTGGAAATCTTCTGTTCGGGCAACGCAAAAAGAAGAAAAATAAAGGCTGCCGCGAGCCCCGAGGCAAATATCGCCACCGGGCGCAGGAACGCAAAGCTCAGCTTTGATCGGGTTTTAACCTCGATGATGGGGACACGACTGGCCACCGGCTCACCAATGCGCATTTCTTGCCGGAGAAGGCTGACGGTTTCGTTTTTGACCGCAGCATCAGCGTGGATGTTTTCAACAAATTGTATTTTTTCTTCGAGGTCCAGTTCGTTGTCGATGAACATGCTGATCATATAATCCTTCATTTCTCATTTCCTTGATTAAGAAATTTTCTCAGTTTTACGCGGGCTCTGTGAACCCTGACCCTGATGTTCTGCTCGCTGGTTCCGGTTAGTTCGGCAATATCCCGGTAGGACATGTCGCTGCTGACCGCCAGTGAGAGGGCATCTCTCTCCGCATCTTCCAATTGCTGCATGGCTGACAGCACCCGGCGGTACTCATCCCGCACCAGCAGGCAGTGCTCCGGATTGGCGCCGGCATGTTCGTCCGCTTCCGCTAAAGGAGTGTTGCGACGGCGCTTGCGTTGATCGTCGAGCAGGGCGTTGCGGGCAATTTTAAACAGCAACGGTGCACTGTGCAACCGGTCACCGTAGCGGTCCAGATAACGGGTAAAGCTTTCCTGCATGATGTCAGCGGAAAGGTAATAGTCCCCGGTGCGCCGCATTAAATATGCGAAAAGCATTTCTCGGTATTTAATGTAAAATGTTCTGAATTTTACCACGCCGGTAGTATAACGTGACACCCTCTAAAAAGTTACACACAAATTCAAATCTTTGCAGATAAATAAAGGGGACATCCGCGAGATAGATGAAGCGCCGGGATCTTTTTTCCAACGCTTGTACCACGGTGGTTGCATCCCCCTGATCATCGTTGACCGCCCCGGGTGGGGCGCGCGCAAATTAAAAACACCACGGCACCTCAGATAGATATCTCTTTTTTTACTGGTTTTTTTTTACCATCTCTCTGAATTATTCGAATCCAGCCCGTATGCCGATATTGATGTTTCAATGACCCCAGAGAAAGGTTTTTTCGTTACCAGTGAAAAGTCAAATATGTGTGCTGCCATTAAATGCGAAGCAGCCCCGGCGGCGTCTGCAGGTTATGCGAAAATTTTTTCGAAGCTTATCCCGTCCTGACGGCTACCAGAGAGGCCATCCGGTTTTCCCCGTCCGGACCGCTTTTTTCTTTTTCGCTGTAATGGATGATTCGCAGCGAAAGAAAGGCGTGCAGCAATTCATTTTCCCGTAATAGATAATCACGACAAATCCGGCGATCACCTTTATCTTTTTCGGCCTCCATCAGCGTTTCAAAAATCAGGACACCGTCTTGCTTGAGACCGGCACAAATAAATGGAAATAATCTGCGGTTCAAATATTTTATATTGATAATCAGATCGAACCTGTTTTCGGGTATATCAAACACATCGAGATCGATGCAAACCGGTTGAACGCGGGGATGACTGCCGACAAAAAGCTTTAAACCGGCATCCGATATATCGGCAGCGATTACCGAAAACCCCTGTGCGGCGAGAAAGACTGCATTTCTTCCATTACCTGCGCCGATGTCCAAAACGCATTTTCCGCGGGCCAGTGCGAAATAGTCTTTGACGATCTGAGAAGCAAAATCAGGATATTTCTGCTTGCGGTATTTTTTATTCCATTTAATGCGATCTTTTAACATGATCCTGCCTGCACATATGACGGCTGTACCCTAAAGAGACTGTCAGCCGCTTTCTCGGCCAATCCCGGTTTTTTTGTCTCTCAGCGTAATGCGCAGGATTTCGCCGGGGTGCCAGAGTCGCATCCGCGGCCCCCATGTGCCCGTGCCGCGGCAGACGATAATTACCAGCCCGTCGACTTCATAGCGGCCTTCGAGCAAGGGGTATAAACGGCGGACCAGCAGGCCGAATGGCCAGATCTGGCCTCCGTGGGTGTGGCCGCTCAACATCAGGCCCACCCCGGCCGCAGCGGCAGTTTTGGACTGCCAGGGCGTGTGGGAAAGCAGCACGGTCGTCCCGGGAGGCCGTTCTGCCAAAGTCTGAGAAACGATATTGGCGCTCCGGTCGGACCGGCGGTTTGTGGTGAGGTCCTCCACCCCTGCCAGAATCAGGCCCGGGTGGATCTCCACCCAGCGGTTGCGCAGCATCTGGAAACCGGCGTCTTCGATTGGCCCGTTGTACGTGTCGAAGCCTCCATAGAACTCATGATTTCCCGGAACCGCCCAGACACCCAGTGGTGCGGAAAGGCCCCCTAAAGTTTGAACCAGCTCTGCCCGGGGCGGGCCGTGTCCCTCGAAGATATCGCCGAGCAAAACCACCAGGTCGGGTTGCTGCGCATTGACCTGGGCGACCCTGCCCGCCAGCCATCGCCTTCCGAGCAGTGCACCGAGGTGCATATCGGATAGGCCGACGATCACGGTTCCGTTCATATCGTCGGGCAGGCCGTTGAGGCTTACCTCGTAATTTTGTATTATCGGCGGCCGCAGGCCCTGGAACAGCGCAACTGCCGAAAGCAAAACACCGGCGATCAGCGCGCCGCCGCGCAGTGCTGTCGCCAGCTGCGGCATGATCAGGCCGAAGGCGGTGACCAGATCTACGGCAAGCAGAGGCAAAAAAATGAGAAACAACATGGCCATCCAGTTCATGCCGAGAAATTCAAGGATTGTGGCCCAAAGGCCCGAACCGTGGTGGCCGACGGTGCGTCCGAGGTAAAAGATAACCCACATTAAAACGCCCGTTCCGATGACAACTGGAAGGGGTACGTTGCGGGAGATGAGCGGCAGTGTTGCAACACGCCAGAAAACATAGATCTGCATGACAGTCGTTATGGAAATGAGAATGATTCCGAACATCAATTCCTCTGCCGGCGGGCTTTGCGCAAGACAAAAATCCAGCGGGATCTCGCTGTTTCGCACCAGTTGTTTTTTTCAAGAACTATATTCTTAACCCAGAACCGGTGCAGAATCAATATATCATTGATGCCTCCCGGAGGTTTTCGAGTGCGATGAGGACCAGCTGATCGCGGGAGTTATCGCTCAGGAAATCCCGAAAAATTTGGAAGGCAAGCTAAGGCAGACAGCTCAGGAGTGTGTCCCGGTGCGAGGTATAGGATATCGATTGGGGCGCTCCCGAAATTGGGGGCGGTAAGGTATATGATGTGCAGTAATCGCTTTTTGTGCGATCGCGCGCAATTAAAGATCCTGGGGCTCGGTCTCCATTCGATAAATTCCTTCAAGGATCCCTCTGACTTCGGAATATATGTCGGAGCTGGAAAAATCTTTTTGACCGGTAAAGTACACGATTTCTATTTCATTTTTAATCATCCACGCCCGAATTGTTGTTGCCGCGATATTCAGCGGTGATTCGGTCAGATCAATGTGAATACACGGATGACCGTGTCTGGCAGCCATTTCTTTAACCAGTTTGAGTCCGATAGTGAGTTTCCCATGGGTAAAAATCACGCTGCCGTCTGCCTCCAGGACATTCATTTCTATGCGATTTTCAAAACTCCTGTCTGGGGTTTCGCTGATTTTATCTCGATCCGACAAAAGGGTCAATTCAGCTTTACGCCCCTTATAAGTCCAGCCACCGTAGTCGATTCCAAGCGCTATTGCAGAATCCAGAGCTGCTTTCTCAACCCCCTCATGGCCGCCTGATATGATTTTCTTCAACATAAATTTAGGCTCCGATGCTGTTGCCACATCGGTTTGATAGTGTTTAAAAATACATCTGGCTTGAAGTCTGCGCCGCAATTTTTCGGGAGATCCGGGACTATGATGTTTCGAGCCATTTTTTAAGTTTTAGGGGTGCATCCGCACAGCTTATCTCCGGCTTCCACTGACATTGGGCGCTGATTTCAGCGCCTTCCTGAATTGTGGAACAGGGTCGATCCGACGAAACGACGACAACGATGATGTTGTTATGCTCGGATGCGAATCTGAGAGCGGAGTTATAGCGTGCCCCCCGGGCCCGATCCTCGCCGGGAATCGTTCGACCGTCCAACAGGCAGGCAAACCCGTGCAAGCATATATCGGCTCCGATGTGCAGGGCTCCATCGACTTTCGCCAGAGACTTTGCCAGTTCCAGGTTCCGGGGCAGGCGCAGATCAATATGTTTTTCAAGTTTTTGGCCGGAAATCTCGACCGGCTGCTCATTAAGATCGATCACAAGCGTGCACCCATGCTCATTGCTTTCGGCACAGTGGACGATGCTGGTGACTATTTTAAATAGACTGCTGCCCGTTTCACTATCAAGATTGGATTCAAGCAGGGCTTCTTCGACATGGACCAAATTGGCTTGATGGGTGCCGGATTTGAATCTGCCATCGGAAAAGCTGCAGATCGTTTCATCGTTCACCCGTAAAAATCCGTGTCGGCCCCTAAAGTCGGCGATAAGGCAAAACGCCGGCAGTTGCTCGCCGGCAATGCCCAAAATGGTTTTGCCGTCCGACACCAGTCTTCGATTTGAATTTTCGACAGACAGCAGAAGTTTTCTGACATGCTTGAAATTTTCAAGGTGGGGTTGTTCCATCTCGGGGAATTTGGCAACAAATTCGATTTCCGCTAGTGATTTGGCATCGATGAAACTGAGCTCTCCAATGGGCCATTTTCCCTCTTCGCGGGTCCTGGATATGCCCAGAACGGCATCCAATGTTGGATAAACCCGCAGCTGAGTGTCCCATCCCTGAATTACATTCATTTTATCAACCACATAATCGCGTACCGCGTGGGTCGAATATTCGCTGAGAAAGCTTCCGGATATACCCGTGTACAATTCCTCCTCGTTGGCGATATCATGGGAGAAACGCCAGTTGGCGTGTTCCAGCCAGCATTCGGTGGGGCCGACAGAGCACATGTCCGGATGATGCTCGGTAAACCACATCTGGTAAAAGACGGAATTGGACCGGCCGCCCCAGGAGATGAGACCGGCCAGTTCTAAATTTTTTTCCGGTATCATGTGCCTGAATCTTTTTGCTTCTCCCGTAAGCCTGGTTTTCGTGCGCCAGTCGTTGGAGTTCAGGTAAAGTTCTTTGAAAATAGGCTCATGTCCCCGCAGCAGATTTTGAGGATCGTAGATGTGCATTTCATCAGCGGGTGTAATCGCATAAATCACCGCAGCACGGCTCGGACCTGAAAAATGTGATAAACCGTCCACCAGGCCGTCGATGGTGTCCTCGATGCATTTGCAGATGAAATTGATATCAGCCACCGCGCCTCTCCACAGTCATTAGCCAACAGATCTCCCGTTCCTTTGCTCCTCAGATCAACCTTAACCCGGCCGGTTTATCATCCCTTTCAAGAAACACTCGAAAGCAGCTTTTCTTTGATGTTTTGAAACCATCCTTTCTCCGATTCACGAATAATGCAGGCCTGTTTTAATGCAGTTATAAAAAGCGGATTCCTATCTTTATGTTTAATAATTCTTTCTATCGATAAAATGTTATCGAGATCGGGCGGGTCCATCCCAATATCCGACTCCCTGCGGACTGTTTCCATCATAATCGAAAGGGAGTAGACGACTACTTTTTCTGCCATCTCCTTTGGGCTAATTTTAATCTTATCGCGGTGTTGGCCCTTGAAAATTTCCAGAACACAGGCTGAAAGAATTGGATCACCGATATCTTCGGGCTCTTTGCATTCATCCAATCTAAAATTGCCGTCAAGAAACTCATCAGCTGCTTTTTGCAAACGCTTCAGCCATCGGTCACTTAAATTTTGCGGAAGCACAGCAGCGGGTCCATGGGACAGGACCTCGCTATAAAAGTCGGTTAGCATTTAGAGTTATCCTTTCTTCTGCTAAACTATCAATAGTATCCCTCAGCTTCAAAAAAGGCCGGGGCATAATCCTTCCTGATGCCAGAATCATAGCCCGACCCGCTGCAGGGTTCCTTCTTCTTCACTTATGGTTTATGAATTAATGGGCATATTTGTCAAGAATTAAACAACTTGAGCAATTGACAAAAGCTTTCGGAGAAATTATTATTACAGCAATCGTGTGAGTCGTTGCTGGACCAAATCCCTGCGGCCTGTGAAGGCAGCCGGGGATTTTTTTTGGGGCGGATTACTCAATGGAAATCTTTTCCCAAATTGACCGCCGGCTGACACGGTGAGAAGCTGATAATCGAGACGGCTAAAGGAAATGGGGTAATCGATAATATATTAATGTGTAATCAGACACAAAAAGAGATCAACCGCAGACGGACCTTCGGAATCATCAGTCATCCGGATGCCGGCAAGACCACCTTGACGGAAAAACTGCTTCTTTTCGGCGGAGCCATCCATCAGGCAGGGGCGGTCAAGGCCAAGAATGCCGCCCGCCACGCCACCAGTGACTGGATGTCGATTGAAAAGGAAAGAGGAATTTCGGTGACAACCTCGGTGATGAAATTCAATTACCGGGGTTATGAGATCAACCTTCTTGACACGCCGGGTCACCAGGACTTCTCCGAAGATACCTACCGGGTATTGACCGCCGTAGACAGCACCCTGATGGTGATCGACAACGCCAAGGGGGTCGAAGCCCAGACCGAGAAGCTCATGGAGGTCTGCCGGATGCGCAATACCCCCATTATAACATTCATTAATAAACTCGATCGTGAAGGGATGGCCCCGCTGGATATTCTGGATGACATCGAGAATAAGTTGCAGATCGAATGCACACCGCTTTCCTGGCCGATCGGGATGGGCAAACGTTTTAAGGGGGTTTACACTCTTTTTCACAAGCAGCTGCATCTGTTCAGTCCCGGCAGCGACACCCGTGGCCAGGGCGGTGTCGTGATCGATGATCTGTCTGATGCGGTTCTGGATGAATTGCTGGGCAGCCAGGCTGAAGAGCTGCGCAAAGACATCGAATTGATCGAAGGCGCAGTAAACCCTTTCGAGATGCAACATTTTTTGAAGGGAAACCAGACGGCGGTCTTTTTCGGCAGCGCCATCAATAATTTCGGTGTCAAAGAGATGCTGGATGCCTTTGTGGAAATGGCGCCCCCCCCGGGTATGCGCAAGGCCCTATCCCGTGAAGTGTCACCGTACGAAAAATCCTTTTCAGGTTTTGCCTTTAAAATCCAGGCCAATATGAACCCGGCCCATCACGACCGGATCGCTTTTGTCAGGATCTGCTCGGGAAAATTTAGAAGGGGCATGAAGGTAGTCCACCACCGGATCGGCAAAGAAGTCGCTCTGGCCAATGCGACTATCTTCATGGCCCAGGATAGAGACAACGTGGCTGAAGCCTTTGCCGGAGACATTATCGGCATCCATAATCACGGAACCATCAAGATCGGTGACACCTTCAGCGAGAAGGAATTTTTGAAATTTACCGGCATACCGAATTTTGCTCCGGAACATTTCAGGCGCGTGCGCCTGCAAAACCCGCTTAAGGCCAAGCATCTTCAAAAGGGCCTGACCCAGCTTGCGGAAGAGGGCGCGGTTCAGGTTTTCAGGCCGATTGCGGGCAGTGATTTCATCCTGGGGGCGGTCGGCCTCCTTCAGTTTGACGTCACCATGGCCCGGCTCAAGGCCGAATATGGTGTGGATGCGATTTATGAACCGGTGGATTTTGCGGTGGCACGCTGGATTGAGTGCGCTGACCGCAAAAAACTGGCCGAATTTGAGAAAAAGCATACGGCCAACCTGGCCAGGGATTCTCAAGGCTGCCTTTCGTTTTTGACCACCAGTGAATTCCAGCTCAACTACTGCATGGAAAAATGGCCGGAGGTGCAGTTCTCTAAAACACGGGACATCAGCTAGTGTTGCGCCCCAGAAATAACTTGCAACAGACAATTGCCGGGCTCCTGGTCGGCATCCCGTCGCTCCCGCTTTCGCGGGAATGACAGACGCCAATCATAATATTAATATGCGGTTATTCAGAAAGCTCAAGCAACC
>Ga0209536_100017558_pt1 | contig 10128 bp, 6 predicted proteins | sample DeeMarSeWOR28_12_FD_187461 | JGI IMG/M metagenome (GOLD analysis project Ga0209536, IMG submission 187461) | Marine sediment microbial communities from White Oak River estuary, North Carolina - WOR-2-8_12 (SPAdes) (version 2) | ecosystem: Environmental > Aquatic > Marine > Intertidal zone >... | reverse complement strand
TCCTGCTCGACCGGCGCCGTACTTCGGCGGCTCTGGTGGAGGCCGTCGGCGCCGAGGAGATCTCGCGCCGACCCGACTCCGACGCGGCGGACGTCGCCCAGCGCATGACGGGCGTCACGGTCACGGAGGGCAAGTACGTCTTCGTGCGTGGCCTCGGGGAACGGTACTCGCAGACCTCGCTGAACGGCTCTCAGCTGCCCAGCCCGGAGCCCGAGCGCGAGGTCGTCCCGCTCGACCTCTTCCCGTCGGGCTTCCTCGAGAGCCTCACCACGCAGAAGTCCTACACGCCGGATCTGCCGGCGGACTTCTCCGGGGGCTCGGTCCAGATCCAGACGAAGGACTTCCCGAACCAGTTCACGATTCGGGCCGGAGTCGGAGCTCAGTACAACACGCTCAACGACAGCGACTTCCTCTACTACTCCGGGGGCGGGAGCGACTGGCTCGGCCTCGACGACGGGACGCGGTCGCAGCCGGAGGCTGTCGAGCAGCTGCTCGGGCCCGTGCGGAGCGGGGCCGGTCTGCCTAGTGATCCCGACCAGCTGATCCAGATCGGTCAGGACTACCGGGCGCTCGACCAGACGTTCTCGCCGCTCTTCAAGAGCACGCCGCTCAGCCGGTCGTTCAACCTCTCGGTCGGGGGGCGGAACAACCTGATGGACGACGGTGAGATCGGCTATTTCGTGGCAGGCACCTATTCGGACAACTACACGAACCGCACCGACGAGATCGAGCGGAAGTGGCGGACGTCCGCGTTCGACCCGGCGACGGCGGGCTTCGCGACGCCCAATGTCGATTACGCCTTTCTCCGAGGCATGCGGACGATCAACTGGGGGACGATCGGCAACGTGGCATTCAAGCCGAATCCCAATCAGCAGATCTCGCTCAAGACGACGGTGAACCTCTCGACGGACTCCGAAGCCCGGACCTACTCCGGGGCCAACGAGGAGGACATCGGGGCGAACATCTTCTCCGAGCGGGCGCGCTGGGTCGAGCGCCTCATGCTCTGGGGACAGCTGTCCGGAGAGCACCTTTTCATCGCCGACTCGAGGCTCGAGTGGCGCCTCACCGGGGCGCAGGCGAACCGCGACGAGCCGCTCCTCCGGGAGACGATCTACGATCAGGACCCGACCAGCGGCGAGTACTTTCTGCTCGACTTCACCGAGTCGGGCCGGTACTTCTACAGCGAGCTGACGGACGACGACATCAGCGGTGAGCTCGACTGGAGCTTCCCGTTCGAGCTCTTCGACGAGGACGCGTCGATCAAGTTCGGTGGTGCGTACCGCAACCGGACGCGGGACTTCGGAGCGCGGCGCCACAACTGGCGTTTCGCGGGCAGCACGATCACCGACCTCGACAGTGACCTCGAGTCCGGCGAGGTCATCGGCACCACGCCGCCCCGGCGCGGCGAGTTCGTGATCAGCCAGGTGGTCGAGCCGGGAGACCTGTACGAGGCGGACGACGAGCGCATCGCCGGATACGCGATGCTCGACTTCCACATCACGCCCAGGCTCGAGGCGATCATCGGCGCACGCGTCGAGAACTACGCGCTCGATCTGACGTCGCGCGGGGAGTCGCTGCGGGACTCGACGCAGGCCGGATCGAAGACGGACGTGACGCCGTCGCTCAACCTGACGTACTCGATCCGCGACGACCTCAAGCTGCGCGGGTCGGTTTCGCGCACGGTGGACCGGCCGGAGTTCCGTGAGCTCGCCCCGTTCCAGTTCACGGAAGCCACCAGCCTCCGTCAGCTGATCGGTAACCCGACGCTGACGCCCGCCGAGATCCGCAGCGGCGACCTGCGGCTCGACTGGTTCCCGGGACCGGGCGAGATGATCTCGATCGGTGGCTTCTACAAGGACATGAGGGACCCGATCGAGCAGGTCTTCATCGCGGCCGCGTCGTCGGCATTCTCCTTCCAGAACGCCGAGAAGGCCGAGGTGATCGGCATCGAGCTCGACGTGCAGCTCCAGGCCAGTCGTATCAGCCCGCTGCTGAACGGCATCTCCTTCTCCGGCAACTATTCGTGGATCGACTCCGAAGTCACCGTGCGGCCGGGTGGGGTCTTCTTCCCCACGAACGAACGGCGCGCCCTGGAGGGACAGGCGCCGTACGTCGTGAACCTCGGTCTCAACTACGCCAACCAGGCAGGGATCGACGCCGGTGTCTTCTTCAACCGGTTCGGACCCCGCATCACCGCGGCTGGTGGCTCCGGAATCCCCGACATCGAGGAGCAACCCAGGAACTCGCTCGACGCTTCGCTCGGCTTCCCCCTCCCCGGGGGCGTGAGCGTGAAGGCGCGGGCCAGCAACCTCCTCGACGCCCCGTACCTCTTCGAGCAGTCCCTGAACGGGTTCACGCGCGTTCAGCGCCGCTATACGGCCGGTCGGACCTTCTCCGTCGGTCTTTCCTGGGAGCTCTGACCTCCCGTTTTCACCACCTCTCGCACCCTGACCCTGGCGAGGAAAACCATGAAGTGGAACCGAGTACTTGCAATGATATCCGTCGTCGCAGTGAGCGCGCTGGCCGCGTGTGGCGACGACGATAATCCGACCGACCCGACCGTCGATCCGCCCACCGCGGTGACGAATCTGGAAGTGACGTCCGCGCGCACCAGCGACAACGCGGCGTGGGATTTCGACATCACGGTGGCGTGGGACGAGAACGGCGATGCCACCGGTTACGGCGTCGCGCTGGTCACCGGCGGAGACACCACGACGACGACCGTCGTCGCGTCCACGGGCACGCGGGCGCAGACCGTGTTCAGCGCCGTCCCCGGTGGCTCGTTCACGATCACGGTCGTGGCGACCAACCCCGGTGGCAGCTCGCCCGAGTCTTCCTTCAACGGCGCGACGCTGAGCCTCAACGAGGAGTTCTACAACACCGCCGGCTTCAACAACATCGAGGCGGACCCGCAGATGCCGTCTTCGGCGTTCGAGTTCGGGACGCTCTCCACGCCGCCGGACTTCCGCGCCACGATGCCGGCCGGGTACACGGCGGCCACGCTCCCGACGACGGACCTCGTCGCCTCGGTCGACGGTCGCGCGCTCGTGCAGACCACCTACGCCGGTGCCGTCGATCCGGCCGCGACCGCCGGTGCTGCCTGGTACGAGGGCTGGACGGTCTGGTCCGAGAACGGCTCGGACTCGCGTCCGCCGGACGCGGGCACGGTGGTTCAGGTCACGGCTGACGTCCTGACGGACCAGACGTGGACGGCTGGGAACACCTACGTGCTCAACAAGCCGATCTTCGTGGGTGCCGACTGCGGTCCGAACCCGAATGCTCCGATCGCTGGTTGCCAGGTTGCGACGCTCACGATCGAGCCCGGAGTGACGGTCGTCGGCCGAAGCGCTGCGGACGTGGCTCCGGAGCGTGGCGCCTATCTGGTGGTGAACCGCGGCTCGCGGCTCGTCGCCGACGCGACGCCGGGCCAGGCACTCAACGATCCGCGGAAGCCGCTCGAGAGCGAGGTCATCGTCTTCACGTCGATCAAGGCGACGGGCTCCCGCGCTTCCGGCGACTGGGGCGGGCTCGTGGTCAACGGCCGGGCGCAGACGAACGCCGGCGACGAAGCCACGGGTGAGGGCGACTCCGGGCTGTACGGCGGAACCGACGACAACGACGACTCCGGCATCATCCGCGGGGTCCGGATCGAGTTCGCGGGCGACGACGTCACCCCGACCGACCAGCTCAACGGCCTCGCGCTCCAGGGCGTGGGTGCGGGCACGACGATCTCGTACGTCCAGATCCACTACAACCGCGACGACGGCATCGAGCCCTTCGGTGGCGCCGCTTCGGTCGACCACCTCGTGGTCACGGGCATCGGCGACGACTCCGTCGACGGAACGGACGGCTACCGTGGCTTCATGCAGTTCGTGCTCGGTCAGCAGAACGGTCTGGATGCCGACAACGGCTTCGAGATCTCGAACAACGGCGACGACGAGGGCGCGAGCCCGCGGGGTACGGCCGTGATCGCCAACGCCACGATGATCGGGGCGGGCGAGAACGTCGTGAGCGGTGGGATCGCCGGTCCGGAGTCCGACAACGGAATTCAGTTCCGCGAGGGCTCCTTCTACCGCGTGTACAACTCGATCATCACGGGCTTCGGCGAGGGTGGCTTCTGCATCCGCGATGCCCAGACGATCGCCAATGGCCTCGCGCGCATGAACGGTTCCGACGTCGCGACGTCGACGCTTTCGGCCGAGGGCCTGATCATGTGGGACAACCAGGCTGCCGGCGCCGCGGAGAACTTCGCCGCCTGCGGCGGTGGGTCCAGCTGACGAGCGGGTCCGACGCGGTCGCTTGACCGACGGGGGTGTGGGCGGCTCGCCGCCCACACCCCTCGTCGCTGGATGACTTCAGGAAGCGATGCCCGAACGGAACGACCAAGTGTGATGAAGAAAACGTTCTATCGCGCGGGGCTCATGCTCTCGCTCGCGGTCGCACTCGGCGGATGCTCCGGCTCCGATCTGGCCACGGGCTCGCCGCTCTCCAATGCGTACACGACACCCGAGGCGCTCGCCGAGGCCGCCCTGCAGGCGATCGCGGCGCAGGACCAAGAGGCACTCCAGGCGCTGCTGATCACCCGGGAGGAGTACGAGACCCTGGTCTGGCCGATCCTGCCCGACAGCCGGGGGAGCACCACGTTCGAGTTCGTCTGGGGGATCAGCGCCCCGCGGAACCGAAAGGGGCGGCGCGAGGTGCTCGAGGACTACCGGGGCATCCCGCTGGAGGTGGTCAGCGTCGACCCGGGAGACGAGATCGAGGCGTACGACGAGTTCGTCCTGTACAAGGAGGCGATCCTCACCGTGCGCCGCACCGACACCGGGGACGAAGGCCGCATGGGCTTCATGGACGTCCTGATCGAGATGGGCGGCGGCTGGAAGTTCATGAACTTCATGGAGGGCTGACGCCCTCCGGCGGTTGCCGGGACTACACCCCCGCCGCCACCCCCTCGACCACGGTCAGGTACCCGTGCGGGTCGTCGTTCTCGCCGCGCACGGTCTCGAGGAAGCGACGCTGGATGTCGAGCGTGATCGGACCGGCCCTGCCTGACCCGATCTCGATCCGGTCCACGCTGCGCACCGGCGTGACCTCCGCCGCCGTGCCCGTGAAGAACATCTCGTCGGCCGTGTAGAGCGACTCGCGCGGCACCGGCTGCTCGATCACCTCGTAACCGAGGTCCCTGGCCATCTGGATCACGGCGCTGCGCGTGATGCCCATGAGCGACGTGCCGTCGAGCAGCGGCGAGATCACCTTCCCGTCGTGGACGAGGAAGAGATTCATCCCGCTGCCCTCGCTCACCAGGCCGCTGGGCCCGAGCGCGATCGCATCGACGTAGCCGTTCTGCACGGCCTCAATCTTCATGAGTTGCGCGTTCACGTAGTGACCGCCGGCCTTCGCCCGAGCCGGGAAGGTGTTCGGCGCCATCCGCTGCCACGACGAGACACAGACGTCGACACCCTGCTCCAGGGCATCCTGCCCGAGATACGTGCCCCAACCCCAGGCCGCGATGTACGTCTCGATGGGGCTGTGAACGGGGTAGAGTCCCGGCGTGCCGTATCCGCGGATGACCATCGGGCGGATGTAGCAGTTCCGCAGCGCGTTCTTGCGGATGATGTCCTGACAGACCTGCGAGAGCTCCTCGGCGGAGTATTCCGGCACCATCCGGTAGATCTTCGCCGAGTCGATGAGCCGGCCGATGTGCGCGTCGAGGCGGAAGATCGCCGGGCCCTTCGGCGTCTCGTACGCCCGGATCCCCTCGAACACGGAGGTGCCGAACTGAACCGCGGTGGAGAGGAGGTGCACGGTACAGTCGTGCCACCGGACGTACTCACCGTCCTTCCAGATGTACTCCGCTTCGTTGAAACCCACAGCGCCCATCAGATCAGTCCTTTGATCCAGCCGCCATCGACGGCGAGTGATTGTCCGGTGATGTAGGAGGCCTGTTCGGAGCAGAGGAAGGCGGCCGCGGCCGCGATCTCGTCCGGCTCACCGAGGCGTCCCATGGGGACTTCCTCCGCCCAGCCCTGATACGCTTCGTCGATCGTCTTGCCCTCGCGCTCCGCCACGGACTCCGCCAGGTGGATGAGCCGCTCCGTGCGCGTGTAGCCGGGCAGCACATTGTTCACGGTCACGTTGTACGGGCCGGCTTCGTTGGAGATCGTCTTGGCGAAGCCGGTTACCCCGGCCCGGAGCGAGTTCGAGAGGATGAGCCCCGCGACCGGCTGCTTCACGGAGATCGACGTGACGTTCACGATCCGGCCCCAGCGGCGCTCCTTCATGCCGGGCAGCGCCGTGCGGACGAGGTTGACCACGCTCTCGAAGTTCTGGGCGATGGCCTGGCGCCAGACCTCGGCCGAGTGGTCCTCGAACATGCCGGCCGGCGGCCCGCCCGTGTTGGTCACGAGGATGTCGACGCGGCCGAAGATCTCCTCGGCGCCACGGATCAATCGCTCGCCCCCGTCGGGCTCCGTGAGGTCGCACGCGATCGCCTCGACCCTGGCGCCCGTCTCCTCGACGATCGCGTCCTTCACCGCCTCCAGCTTCTCCGGAGAGCGCGAGTTGATCACGACGTCCGCACCTGCTGCGGCCAGCGCGTCGGCGATGGCGCGTCCGAGCCCCTGACTCGAGCCGGCGACCACGGCGACTTTGCTCTTCAAACCAAGATCCATGGGAATCTCCTCGGTACCTCCCGACGGTGACCCGAACGGGTACGGCGAGCGTCGGTGCGCTACTCCTCGCGTGCGTGGAAGTACGAGTCGGTTCCGTCGAGCCAGTCCTGGCGCGGCGGGCTGAAGACGTCGACGTCGAAGGTGTCCTCGAGGGCCTCCGCCTTGTGGGGCACGTTCGAGGGGATGTACAAGACCTCGCCCGCCGAGACGACGCGCTCCTCGTAGCCCGGCTCCCCTTCGTTGCCGATCCAGAAGCGCAGGGCGCCCTCCACGATCCACGTGAGCTGCTCGTTCTCGTGGTGGTGCTTGGGCACGATGGCGCCCTTCTCGAGATAGACCTGCGCGAGCATCATCCGCTCGCCCGTGAACAGGCGTCGGGCGATGTCGCCCGTGACGGTCTCACGCTCGATCTCGTCCCACTTCTCGTGACGTACCAGGCTGTCGCTCATCGGACTGCGGGGTCTCCCCAGGTGGCTGCTTCAGGCAGCCGCCAAAGGGCGGTCTGGACGCCGCGATGTCAATGGTGTCTCACGCGCCCTCCCTCAGAGAGGTCGCAGCGTCGAGACGGCCCGCTCGGCGTGCGGGTAACCAGGCCGCGAGCCCGGCCGACGCCACGAGCACCACGGAGGCGATCACGAACGTCGTCGGATCGGTGGGTGCGATGCCGAAGAGGAGGCTCTGCAACGCGGTCGCGAGACCGAACGAGACCACGAGACCGAAGCCCACACCGAGCAGGCCCAGGGTCACGCCGCGGCGCAGGACGAGGCGGATCAGCTCCTCGGGGCGGGCGCCGAGCGCGATCCGGATGCCGAGCTCCCGGATCCGCTGGGACACCCCGAACGAGACGAGGCCGTAAAGGCCGACCGCAGCGAGGCCGAGGGCGAGAAGCGCGAACACGCCGACGAGTGTGCCGATCGTACGGGTCTCGCCCATGGAAGCCAGGATCGCCGCCTCGAGGTCGTACACCGTGGAGACCGGGATGGCCGGGTCTACGGAGGCGATCGTGGTGCGCACGAGCTCGACGTCCGGAGTGCGCCCGTCGGCTCCGCGCAGGTGGAGTGCCATCCGGGGCAGATACTGCTGGTCGATCGGGTAGTACACGGCCGGATTCCCGGCGGACCGGAGCGAGCGCATCTGCACGTCCGGCACGAGCCCCACGATGCGCCAGTTCGTGGGCTCTCCGCGCAGCTCCTTTCCGACCGGGTCCTCGCCGGGCCAGAAGAGCGAAGCAAGGGCCTCGTTGACGACGACGACGCGCTCGGGCTCCTCGCCGAGCCCGCCGAGCCCTCGTCCGCGGACGACCGGGATGTCCATGAGCTCGAAGTAGTCGCCTCCCACCACCGTGTACTCGGCCTCGAAGAAGATCTCGTCCTCCGGGCGATCCGCCGGGCGCACCGACGACCGACTCTGTCCGCCGGCGATCGGGAGCTGGCTGGCCAGCGTGACCTCCAGGCCCGGCAGCGCACGGGCCTCGGCGAGCAGTTGCTCGAAGAACGCCCGGCCTCGGTCCTCGTCGTAACGGCCCGTCGCGAAGAGGTCGATCGGCGCGGCGACGAGGCCGGCGGGATCGAAGCCGGGGTCGGCCGCGCGCGCGTTCATGACGCTCCGCCCCAGGAGGGCCGCTCCGGTGACGAGACCCAGCGAGAGTCCCAGTTGGACCACGACGAGCGCGTCGCGCAGGCGCATCCGGCCCGGGGTACCCGTGGAGGCCCCGTCTCGAAGCGAGCTCGTGGCGTCGCGCCGCGCCCACGACCAGGCGGGCGCGGCCCCGAAGAACAGGCCCGCGGCGATGCCGATCGCTCCGAGGAAGGCATAGACGCGGGCATCGGGGTCGAGGGTCGTGGCAAGACGGGCGGGGAGGACCAGGGGCAACAGGTCGCCGGACAGAGCCACCACGGGCACCGCGAGCACCGTGGCCGCGACGGCGAGGAGCGAGGTCTCCGTCATGAGCTGACGCACCAGGCGACGCCTTCCGGCGCCCAGGGCGAGACGCACGCCCACCTCGCCGTTGCGGCTGGTCGCCCGCGCGAGGAACAGGTTCGCCACGTTCGTACACGCCAGGAGGAGGACGAGCCCTGCGATGGCGGCGAGCACGATCGAGACCTGCCGGGCCGCCGCGCGTCCCTCCGGGTCGAGGCCGACGCCCTCGGCCAGCACGGCGAGGATGTCCTCGTGGACGGCGGCCGCTTCGCGGAGCCGATACGACACGACCTCCATCGAGGCCTCGGCCTCGTCGAAGCTCGTGCCGTCCTGCAGCCGCCCGATCACGTTCAGCGCTCGTGGGTCGATCCCTGTGACCCGATCCCACTCCAGATCATCCCTGACCCAGTAGGCCTGCACCTGGCCCAGGAAGGCGAGCGTCAGGTGCAGGTCCCCGGGGGCGCCCGCGTGGCTGAAGTCGATGCGCAGGGCGACGAGGAGGTCTGCTACACCATCTCCGACAAGGGCCGGCTCATCTCCGGCGCGGTCCTGGAATCCGCCGTGGCCTGGGTGGCGGATGTGGGAGGCTACCAGTATCCCCCCATGGGCTGAAACCGCCCTATTGACAGTCCTGTCAAGCCAAAGTAGATTTTAACCTTTACATTTTGGGCCGGGCCGCCGCGGATCCGTTACAGAGGAGCGGGGGTGCGCTAAACGTTGCAGCAGCGGGCTTTTTCGGATCCCCCGAGGGCTATCGCCCATATCCTATTTTGAAAAAACAGGTTAGACAAGACAGGTGAAACCATGAGAAGCGCGATCATCTCTTTTTGGGTCCTAACACTTTTCCTGGCCGGGCTGGAAGCGGTTCAGGCCGACACCATCGAGCTCGTCAACGGCAAGAAACTCCTGAAGGTCACGGTGGTGGAGGAGAACCTCCAGAAGGTGGTGTACAAGTCGAAGCCGGGCCTGCCCAACCAGAGCATCCCCATCGACAACGTGAAGGACGTCAAGTACTACACCAGCGCCAGCGATTACAAGACCGCCCAGGAAGCGTACAACAACGAGGAATGGCTTCCCGCCGCCGAGCTGTACAAGGAATACGCCGATTCCCTGGGCAGCGGCAAGGAGGCGCTCCTCGCCCACTGCCTCTACAACATCGGCGAGTGTTACCAGAAGGCCGGCATGTGGGCCGAGGCGATGAGCGCCTTCGTCTCCTTCGCCAACGAGTATCCCAACCACCGCCTCTATCCCGAGGCGCGCAAGAGGCATGCCCAGTGTCTCATCAACAGCGGCGACCGCGCCAAGGCGCTCGATCAGTTCGAGCAGCTCAAGGGCCTGGTGGGCAAGAAGAAGATGAGCGACTACTGGAAATACGAGGTCGATTACTGGCTCATCTACCTGAACGAGCAGAGGGATCTCAAGCGTGCCCTCAACGACTACAAGGCGCTCTACAACGAGGTGAAGGATACGTACCCGAGCGTGGCCAACAAGGCGCGGCTTCGCATAGGCGGGGGGCTCATCGAGCAGAAGAAGATCA
>Ga0209536_100017557_pt1 | contig 10129 bp, 7 predicted proteins | sample DeeMarSeWOR28_12_FD_187461 | JGI IMG/M metagenome (GOLD analysis project Ga0209536, IMG submission 187461) | Marine sediment microbial communities from White Oak River estuary, North Carolina - WOR-2-8_12 (SPAdes) (version 2) | ecosystem: Environmental > Aquatic > Marine > Intertidal zone >... | reverse complement strand
GAGGACGTGCCGCGATACAAGGTGCTCAGCGTCGGCAAGATCATGCGCCCGCCCTCCGATGCGGTCAGCGCCAACGGCACGCAAAGGGTCAGCGAAAACGCCAAGCTGGACTCGCTGATCGACATTGCCATCGCCGCGGGCGGGCCGCTGGCCGTGGTCGACGCCGAGAATCGGGTGGTCGGCGAAATCGACCAGTCGATGATTCTGAAGGCGATGGACAGCCGCAGCTGAGCGACGCTATCTTGTCCACCTTGCCGCCACTGCGCAAACCCCTCGGCGAACGCCCGGAAGACTCGTTCACGCTGTCTTCGGAGTACTACCTGTCACCGCAGGTATACGAACTGGAAAAACAGCGCATCTTTTACCGGACCTGGCAATACGTCTCGCACGAATCGATGCTGGCGAAACCGGGCGATTACATTACGCTGCGCATCTGCGACGAAAGCATCTTCGTCATCCGCTCCGACGACAACCGCCTGCGCGCTTTCTACAATGTCTGCCGCCACCGCGCGCACGAACTGCTGCAGGGCAGCGGCAACCTGCGCAAGTTGATTGTCTGCCCCTACCACGCCTGGTCCTACAGCAACGGCGGCGACCTGGTGCAGGCGCCGATGAGCGAACACCGCGGCGAGTTCGACAGGAGCTCGTTCTGCCTGCGCGAGATACGCCTGGAAACGATGTGCGGTTTCGTGTTTATCAACCTCGACGACGACTGCGAAAGCCTGCGGGATTTTGCCGGCGATCTCGAACAGGACATCAGGCGCCGGGTCCCCTATCTCGACGAGCTGAAATATGTCGGCGCAGACCTGCTCGGCGAGACGCGGATCGACGCCGGCTGGAAGGTCGTGGTCGATAATTACGTTGAATGCTATCACTGCCGCGCGGCGCACCGGGATTTCGCTTCGATCATCGACATGAGCGCCTACCAGACCGACGTTTTTGCGAACTGGTCGCGCCAGTACGGTCCCGATATCCGCTATGACAACAGCGCCTACGAGCTCGACCCCGAGGTCGGCATGCAGGAATCCCTGTTCTGGTTCCTGTGGCCAAACACGACATTCAACATACTGCCGGGGTCGAACGAGCTCGGCGTCTTCGTGGTACGCCCGTTCGCGGTCGACCGCAGTGATTTCGGCGGACATTCTTTCAGCGCGGACGGCAGGATTTACCAGCCGCGGGCCGATTACACCGCCGAGGTTCTGGCACCCGAGGATATCGACCTGTGCGAATCGGTGCAGCGGGGCCTGCGCTCGCAAAGTTACGACCAGGGCGCCTTCATGGTGAGCCCGGCGAACCCGGGAGAAGACGAACACGCCCTGCACCACTTCCATCGCCTGGTGTATTCAGCCCTCGCGCGAGACTGACAGACCCCCTTCCCTCGTGATCGAGACCTGGTCGCCGCTTCGGATCTCGCGCATTTGCCCAGGCGCAAGCTGCAGCACCGGGATGTCCAGCCCGTAGAGCCGATTCGCCACCATCACGCCCACGCCGATATTGACATCGCGCTCGCCCAGCACGAAGGCAAGCGGCCCGCTACCGTTACGCAGCGTCTCGGCGATGCCGCCCGGAGTGCCAGCCGAACCCTTGCTGCGCGGGATGAATAAGACCCGGCCGCCGACTTCCTGGCCGCACTGTGGATGGTGCACGTCGATGATCCTGCCGTCGTGCGGATCGAAACCACCCCAGAAACTGAGCGTATCGTCGAGCACCAGCGCGGGTCCGCCGGCAACGCCCGCTACCAGAACCGCGGCATCGATTTGCCGCGTCGTCATGCCTGCAGCCACTGGTCGAGCAGCACGCGGCCACTGACCGCGGACTCCACGCATTCGGCGAGACTGCCGATGACGGCCTCCACCGGCAGCATGCCGGGCGCGTAGTAGGCCCACTTCGCCGAATTCGTCATGATCTTGCCGCTGAGGCCGTTGATTGCCGGCGAAAAGTAAGTACAGGTATCGGTGATGATCCGGACTCCGGCGCGCTGCAGGGTTTCGATCCAGCCCTGCCGGTCGGCAAGCTCGTGGACATGGCGGCTGGTGGTCAGGAAGAACGCAAGCCCCGGGTGTATCTCGCGGCCGGCGAGCAAATCCACCAGGCGCTCGAACTCGGTATAGGAGAAATGCGGCGTGCCGAGCGCGACGCCGGCAAGCGGCTCTGCGCTATCGCAGCCGAGCTCGCGCCTGCTTTGCCTGAGATCGTCGACAGCGAGCTCGATACGCTGCTGCGGCGGACGGCCCTGGAATGCTTCTTCCAGAGTTGCCGCCTCGGGCGTGATCCCGATCGCGTGAAACAGGGGCACGCTGCCCGCGGAGCTGGCCGCGGCGCTGATCGCTTTCAGGTCGTCCTCGCTGCAATCAGCGGCCAGCCCGAGGATAGCCGGCACGCGCTGTCCGCTCTGGCGACCGATGCAGTGGCCGAGCAGGTGGTAAAACAGATCGCTGTCGCGAATCGGCCTCGGTATGGCACCCACGTCGAACAGGATCTCGGCCGCGCGCGCTTCGTCGCGGTGCAGCTTGCTGTAGGGCACGCGTCCGGTTATCGCGGCGCAGACATCGAGGTAATCGCCGTACAGGTTGCTGCGCGCGCCGACGACCGAGTTGTAGAAGCTGACCGCGTTCGACTCGGAACCGACGATATGCTCGCCCTTGCCGGGCCGTCCGGGCAGCTGGTAGGGAGCGCAGGTCCAGACCGGCCGGCAGCCGAGCCTGACGTAGGCCATCATCAGCTCGCGCGCTTCGGCCATTTCGCGGCTCGCCGCCGGGTCGCGCAGGCTCAGGTCGTTGAGCGCAACGAGACCGTTGTTGGTCCAGGAAGGCACCGCCAGGGTCGCTCCGTGTTCGAGCATGTAGTTGACGAAATCGAGATGCGCGCGACCGTTGTAAAAGCAGGCATCGATGTGGGCAAAACCGATGTCGATAAGGCTCTCGGCCCGGTCGATGCGGGCCGCGTTGACGACGACCTGCATGGCGAACTGCATCGCCTTGCCGAGCTTGCCGTCGAGCCGGTCCTTGTCCAGTGCGCTTAACTGCATCGCGGGCCTACCATCTCGCCACATGGCCGATCGAGGCAGAACGCTTCCGCCACCGCGCGGCCGGGGACAAAGGTCCGCGTGCTCGCATGATCGTGCTCCCGGCTTGAGTTCGAAAATGTAACGACATAATCTGCGATGAAAAGCGAACACATGCAAGTGGATTTTGTTGAGGACCCGGCAACATGACTGGCGTACGCCTGCCGGGTCGAGGGCGATCACGCCACGCTGCAGAGCCTGGACGACCAGCAGCCAAGAAATCATGACCGCCAGTTACGGGCGAGCGGCAATGCATACATCGCGATCCTTGCCGGCTTCGTCGGCAACCCTGCAGCTGACTTCGAGGCGCGAATTTTCGAGCCGACCCGTCCGCGAGCATAACCCTGTTTCCACTGTCGCCGATCGCTGTCGACAAGTACGGCCAGCAGACAACCGCCGCACCCGAGGCTGCCGGCCGCTGGCAAAAGTTCGACCAATCCGACCTGTTCCGAACCTATCCTATTTCTGACAACGAAGCGCACCTGCGTCACCGGCTATTCGCCCGTCGCAAGAGTCGCGGCGGCTGGTTCGCTCTTATTCGCGGCTGACCCGGCGGAACGAGTGAAAATGATCAATTTCTCTGCCGATTTGCGGCAAAACCCTGCAAATCCGGTTTTGTCCTCGACGCGTATCTAATACACTGTCAGCCGCATTCGGCGCCCCGGTCGCTACCTCGGAAGGGGGCAACGAGGCTTCGGTTCAAATTCAAACGGGCGGGATATCTAAAGGTGCCAGATCCATCGACGAAACGGAAACCACGCCTGTGGCTTCGGCTTTTCCTGGTGCTGGTGCTGGTTGCCGGCATCGTCGCCGCGCTCGGCTACGAGAAATACCTGCAAATCCAGCAGCAGATCGCGCAGGGCAGCGCGCCCCAGCCGCCGATCAGCGTTACCGTTGCAACCGCCGAGGCGGACCAGTGGGACAGCCGCGTGCGCGCCATCGGCAGCCTGGTGGCCTACCAGGGTGTCGACGTCACCACCGAGGCATCGGGCGTAATCACCTCGATCAACTTCGATTCTGGCAATACCATCGAGCAGGGAACGCTGCTGGTCGAGCTGGACAACCGCACCGAGGTCGCCAACCTGGAAGCGGCGCGAGCACGCCTGCAGTCGGAGAACAGCCAGTACCAGCGGCTGCTGAAGCTGAAGGGCCAGTCCTTCGTCACCAACAACGATGTTGACACCCAGGCGGCGCTGGTAGACATCGCCGAGGCTGAGGTCAGGGTTGCAGAAGTGGCACTGGCGAAGAAGCGCATCTACGCACCCTTCTCCGGCAAACTGGGTATCCGCCAGGTCGACCTGGGCGAATACGTCGCACCCGCCGATAACATCGTTACGCTGCTGTCGCTGGACCGCCTGTATCTCGACTTCACCTTGCCGGAGATCAACTTCAACGACCTGGTCATCGATCAGCCGCTCGAGTTCAGGGTGCGCTCCTATCCGCAGAGGACGTTCAGCGCAAAGGTCGAAGCATGGAATCCGCAGCTGGACGTGAACACGCGCAACGTCGCGGTACGCGCGATAGTCGACAACCGCAAGCGCCTGCTGGCCCCGGGGATGTTCGCCGACATTACGCTTTACTCGCAGCGCAAGCAGCCGGTGCTGATAGTGCCGGAGACCGCCATCTTCTACAACATCTACGGCGAAGCGGCCTACGTGCTGGAGAAACCGCCAGCAAGCGACGAGGATCCCGACCCGGATTACCGTCTCGCCGCGCGCCAGCTCGACGTACTCTACCGGCGCGACGGTCTTGCCGGCGTGCTGAGCGGCCTGAAGGCCGGCGATCTCGTCGTCACGTCAGGACAGCTCAAACTCTACCCCAGCCTGCGCGTCAGCATAGTCGACGACGTCGCCGAGTATTCGCGCGGCAGCGAGTAAGACTCCGTGTTCACCGACTATTTCATCAACCGCCCGGTGCTGTCACTGGTGATCAGCACGCTGATCGTGCTGCTCGGCGTGCAGGCATTCTTCAATGTTCAGGTTCGCCAGTACCCCGAGCTCGAAACCTCGGTGATATCGATCACCACCGCCTATCCCGGCGCCAGCGCCGAGCTGATCCAGGGCTTCATCAGTACGCCGGTGCAGCAGGCCGTTTCGAGCACCGAGGGGATCGATTTCGTCCGCTCCAGCAGCCGTAACAGCGTTTCCACGGTCGAGGTACACATGAAGCTCGGCGTCGACGCCGACGTCGCGCTGACCGAGGTCAGCACCAAGGTCGGCTCGATCCGCGGCGAGTTGCCGGCGGAATCTGAAGATCCCGTGATCGCCAAGCAGTCGGCCCAGGGATTCGCGCTCGCCTACTACGGCTTCTACAGCGATACCCTGTCCGATGTCGAAATCACCGACTACCTGCTGCGCACCGTGCAGCCGGCGCTGTCGACGGTGAAAGGCGTCGCCCAGGCCGAAATCCTCGGCGGCAAAACCTACTCGATGCGCGTCTGGATGGACCCGGTGCGCATGGCGGCGCTGAAGGTTTCGGCGGCCGACATCGTCAACGCCATCGGTGCGGAGAATTACCAGTCGGCGGCCGGCCAGACCCGCGGCGCCAGGGTGCAGACCGACGTCAACGCGGTCACCGATACCAGCGATCCCGAAGTCTTCAAGCGTTTCATCATTCGCGAGGAAGGCGCCAACACGGTCAGGCTGGGCGATGTCGCCGAGGTCGAGCTGGGCGCGGAAAGCTACGACTCGCTGGTCATGTTCAACGGCGTGCCGTCGATTTATATCGGCATCAACGGCACTACAGACGGCAACCCGCTGACGACGATACAGCTGGTCAACGAGGAACTGGAAAAACTGAAGAAATCCTTTCCGCCGGGGCTCGAGGCGACGATTGCCTACGATTCGACGGAGTTCATTCAGGCCTCTATCGACGAGGTCATCATGACGCTGGCGATCGCCGCCGTCATCGTAATCACCGTGATCTTCCTGTCGCTCGGCTCGCTGCGCTCGACGCTGGTGCCTCTGGTGACGATCCCGCTGTCCATCATCGGCGTGCTGTTCTACATGCAAATCATGGCCTACTCGATCAACCTGCTTACCCTGCTGGCGATGGTGATGTCGGTCGGCATGCTGGTCGACGACGCCATCCTCGTGGTGGAAAACATTTATCGCCACGTCAGCGAAGGACAGGCTCCGCGCCAGGCGGCCCTGCGCGGCGCGCGCGAGATCGCCAAGCCGGTGGTCGCAACGACGCTGGTGCTGTGCGTGGTGTACGCACCGATCGGCCTGCTCGGCGGGCTTACCGGGGTGTTGTTCCAGGAATTCGCCTTCACCCTGGTAGGCACCATCATCATCTCGACGATCATCGCGCTGACCCTGTCGCCGATGATGTGCTCGCGCGTACTCAAACCCAGCACCGGCGACAATGCCTATGCGCACTTCATCAACGGACGATTCGACAGCCTGCGCGCCGTTTACGAGCGAGTGCTCGCCTCATCGCTGCAAACCCGCTCGGTTACCCTGCTGTTCGCGTTTTGCATCGTCGCGATGATCGTCATCATCATGTTCCCGCCGCCGCCATTCAAGTTCATCCAATACGAGCTCGCTCCCGAGGAAGACCAGGGCGTGGTTTTCGTCTTCTCGCAGGCGCCGGATCACAGCAGCATCGATTACCTGAACAAGTACACGGCGCCCTACATCGACATCTTCCGCGAATACAAGGACGAGTATCGCTCATCGTTCATGGCGAACGGCTTCGCCGGCCCGACCGTTTCTTTCGCCGGTATGCTGCTGAAGCCCTGGGAGCAGCGCAGCCTGTCGTCTATCGAAATGATCCCCGAGATCCAGGGCGCCCTCAACCAGCAGCCGGGCCTGCAGAGCTTCGCCTTCAATCCGCCTTCCCTGCCGGGCGCGAGCGGCAATACGCCGGTAGAATTCATTCTCAAGACCCAGCAGAGTTACGACAGGCTTTACGGCGTGGTGCAACAGGTGCTGGCCAAGGCGCGAGAGAGCGGCAAGTTTTACTTCATCAAGAGCAGCTTCGATTTCAGCAAGCCTGAAATACGCGTCACCATCGATCGCGAACGCGCCGAATCGATGGGCGTATCCATGCGCGAAATCGGCCAGACGCTCGGCATCATCCTCGCCGAGGGCTATGTCAGCCGTTTCAATCTCGCCGGGCGCAGCTACAAGATCATCCCGCAGGCGCGGCGCGAGGACCGCCAGAATGCCGATGTCATCAGCCAGTACTACGTCTATTCCGAAAGCGGCCAGCAGGTCAACCTGTCGAGCCTGGTCGAAATCGAGTACACCTCGGTGCCGCCCGAGCTGGTGCAGTTCCAGCAGCAAAACGCCGCCAAGATCGAGGCGGTGCCGGCGGTGCCGCTCGGCGAGGCGCTGGAGCTGTTGCGCGACATCAGCGAAGAGGTCGCGCCGGCAGGTTACACCTTCGACTACGAGGGCCAGTCACGCCAGCTGATCCAGGAAGGCTCGGTGCTGGCGATCACTTTCAGTTTCGCCGTTATCGTCGTCTTCCTGGTGCTGGCCGCGCAATACGAGAGCCTGCGTGATCCGCTGATCATCCTGACCACGGTGCCGCTGGCTATTTTCGGTGCGCTGGTACCGATGTTCCTCGGCCTCATATCGATGAATATTTACAGCCAGGTCGGCCTGATCACGCTGATCGGCCTGGTCAGCAAGCACGGCATACTGATCGTCGAGTTCGCCAACCGGATTCAGAGCGATCAGAACCTGCCGCCGATGGAGGCCGTCGTCAAGGCCGCTTCGGTGCGCCTGCGCCCGATTCTGATGACCTCGTTTTCGACGATGCTGGGCATTCTGCCGCTGGTCATCGCGACCGGCGCCGGCGCGGCCAGCCGCCAGGCGATCGGCATCACCATCGTCTACGGCTTCGCCATCGGCACGCTGTTCACGCTGTTCGTGCTGCCGGTGGTGTATACCTTCTTCGCCAGCGATCAGCGCCCGCGCGAGGGCGGCGAAGACGCCGAGCTGCTGGCATCGCGGCTGGTTTAATCGCCCCGCGCGGCGCCACGACGAAGCGAATTACGCACTCAGCTCCATCCCCTCCAGCTGCCCGTCGGGTGCGCGCAAGTAGGCCGATTCATCGAGAATCCACTGACGAAAAGCGGCTACTTTCGCGCTGGTACTTTTTTGCGGCGATGTCACCAGGTGATAGTTCATCTTCACCGGCAGGCGCGCGCTGAAGGGCTGCACCAGCCGGCCCGCGGCAATTTCCGGTTCGGCCATGACGTTCGCCAGCAGCGCGATCCCCTGCCCGTCCAGCGCGGCCTGGAATAGCTGATCGGACTGGTTGAAATAAATGCCATGGTCGGCATCGACATCGTCGGCCTCGACCACCTTTAGCCACATCGACCAGTCTGGCCAGCCCGGGTCGAGTTCATCGTAATTGCTGTGCAGCAGCGTAAAATGCTTCAGGTCGGAAACGTCGCGCAGCTGTCGCTCAGCGCTCAGCAGCTCCGGGCTGCAGACCGGAATGAGGTCAAAGGCAAACAGGAAGACGGTTTCGAGTTCGGGATAAACGCCGTCGCCGAAACGAATGCCGACATCGATGTCCTCGCGAGAAAAATCGACCAGTCTGTCCGAGGTGTCGATGCGTACATCGATATCGGGGTGCAGGCTCTTGAAACGCGACAGTCTCGGAATCAGCCACTTGGACACGAATGACGGCGCCGATGTGATCGTCAATGGCCCGTGATCGCCGTGCTGGCGCAATCGGGTAACCGCTTCGTGAAAATTCTCGAACCCGGCAGCGATCAGCGGCAGAAACAGCTGGCCGGCATCGGTCAACACGATGCTGCGATTCATACGCTTGAACAACTGGATGCCGAGGAAGTCCTCGAGGTGCCGGATCTGCTGGCTGACGGCTCCGGGCGTGACATTCAATTCCTCGGCCGCGTGGGTGAAGCTCAGGTGCCGTCCGGCGCTTTCGAAGGCCTGCAAGGATTTCAATGGAGGCAATCTATTCATTTAGTTTTTCTAAATCGAAAGCAAGAATATATCGTTTGTAAAAGGTTATTTCAAAACCTAAATTGGCATCGTTACGTTTTTCATCATTAAACTTTTCTAGAGGATTACTAACATGAGTATCTTTCAGTTCGGAATCGCATCTATCATCGATAGCAACACAGGCTACGGATTGCCGCATGGCCAGGCGGAGACCGTTATTGCAGCCGGCGGGCAGAGCTCCGGGCGCAGTCGCTCACGAAAAATTCTTGATTACCTGCTGCGCCTCGGCAGCGGCGTCAGCGCCGCTCGCTTCGTGCTGCAGAGGCGCCGTGAACTGAAACAAAGCCTGCGCCAGCTCAACCGTCTGAGCGACCGCATGCTCGAAGATATCGGTCTTACCCGGGGCGATATCATCGCCGCGCAAAACGGACTGCTGGATCGGCAGCAGCTCGAGAACCAGCGCATCCTGAACCGGGGTGAAGGCCGCATCCTGCTGCGCGAGGCGTCCGCCGCCGCCAGCGACCTCGAAGACCGCAAGGCGGTAAACGAAGCGGTGTTCGCCAGGGTCAAATGTGCGTGACAGTTATGACAAGGGGCCGAAGCCGGTTAACGGCTTCGGCCCCTGCGACCCTGCAATACTTCTTCGACCCAGCTATTCACCAGGTATCGCGCAATCGAATCGCGCCGCGGCAGGCAATAGTTATCGCCTTCGTCGCCCCATTCGCCGAAGGTCTTCACCTGCTCGACGCCAAACCAGTGGGCTTCATCGATTTCGACGCCATCGACGACGATATCGAGATTCAGCGCGCGCGCACGGAAGCCGAGCATGATCGAGGACGGAAACGGCCAGGGCTGTGAGGCCTGGTAAACGATATCGTCGACCCGAATACCGCACTCTTCGAAAACCTCGCGCGCAACCGTCTCTTCCAGGCTTTCCAGCGGATCGACAAATCCCGCAAGCGTCGACATCATGCGATTCGGAAAGCGCGAGTTGCGCGCCAGCAGGCAGCGCGGGTTTTCAGGGTCGGACAAATCCTCGACCAGCATGATGACCGCCGGATCGGTGCGCGGGAAGTGCATGCGTGCGCATTCCGGGTTAGTACAGCGGCGCATGTGCCCGCCGTTCTCGCTTAGTGTC
>Ga0209536_100017556_pt1 | contig 10129 bp, 11 predicted proteins | sample DeeMarSeWOR28_12_FD_187461 | JGI IMG/M metagenome (GOLD analysis project Ga0209536, IMG submission 187461) | Marine sediment microbial communities from White Oak River estuary, North Carolina - WOR-2-8_12 (SPAdes) (version 2) | ecosystem: Environmental > Aquatic > Marine > Intertidal zone >... | reverse complement strand
GATTACGGCTGCGAATTTGTCAGCAGCATACAGAAGGGCAACATCCTGGCCACCCAGTTTCATCCTGAAAAAAGTGGCCGCAGCGGTTTGCGTCTTTTAAAAAACTTCATTCAAGCCGCGCAAGAACAGGCCAGGCTCGATTTTCCACTGCAGGGTACCCGGTTGGCCAAGCGAATCATTGCCTGTCTTGACGTCCGCTCAAACGATCAGGGTGATCTGGTGGTGACCAAAGGGGATCGTTATGATGTCAGGGAAAACGGTGAAGTCAGAAACCTCGGCAAACCGGTAGAACTGGCCAGACGTTATTATGAAGAGGGGGCCGATGAGATTACGTTTTTAAATATCACCGGATTCCGGGATTTTCCGCTGGAGGACATGCCGATGCTCGAAGTATTGAAGCAGACCTCGCGCAATGTATTTGTTCCCCTGACCATCGGCGGCGGGATCCGGGACTATACCGACAAAGACGGTCGTCACTACACGGCCCTGGAAGTGGCGGCTGAATATTTCAGATCCGGTGCCGATAAGATTTCCATTGGAAGTGATGCCGTGTTCATTGTCGAGGACTACCTGAAATCCGGCCGCCCTACCGGTCGAAGCTCTATCGAAGAGATCTCCCGGATTTATGGTAACCAGGCGGTTGTTATCTCCATAGATCCCAGAAGAATTTATGTAAACTCACCGGATGAGGTCGCCCATCAGGTGATCGAAACGACCATTCCAGGACCCAACGGTGAGCGCTTTTGCTGGTACCAGTGTACGGTCAAAGGGGGTCGGGAGGGCAGGGACCTGGATGCGGTGATGCTGGCTCAAATATGCGAGCAATTAGGCGCCGGAGAAATCCTGCTGAATTGTATCGATCGAGACGGAACAAATGCGGGATTCGATCTGGAGCTCATTAATTTGGTCAAAAAGGCCGTCTCCATTCCGGTCATCGCATCCAGCGGAGCAGGCAGTGCGGCGCATTTCTATGATGTGTTTACCGCCACCGAAGCCGAATCTGCTCTGGCGGCTGGCATTTTTCACCGCGGAGAAGTGCCGCTGGGTGAAGTGAAAAAATATCTCAGCGGCAAAGTAGAGGTCAGGCTCTAGAATATGGCTATTGCCCCTGCCGGTTCGGATGCCTCGGGTGGGAATTCAAATGGCATTTAGCCGGCATCGCGAGCGCAGGTCAATTAAAATAGCGCTTGAGAAGTTCCTCTCTGATTTTCACCATGGCCAGTGTATCATGCCCGCAGTAATCTAACAGGTTTTTCCGGATTTTCTTTTTTTCGGCAGGCGGTGTTGCCGGATCAATCATTCGTAAGTACTCTAGAGAGGCTTGATTTCCTTCTTGGATTATCAAGTTATTGTAGCTCAAATGCGGCAACAGGGCGGGGAGGACAAACTTCAGGGAAAATGATCCGTCAAATTTTGCATGATAATAATGTCTTCGGATGATGTCGCAAAGATCCTTAAAGCGGCTCAGCGTCTCATTCAGTTGATCATGGTATTGGGGAAGGTGTTGCGCCAGTTGGCCAATGATTGTTTTTTCATAGGTGGTATAAATGAAAATGGTGCCGTCTTTTGCTAACGTCTCCAGCAATGTGATCGTAAACGCTTCACGCGGATCCTTGTCTTCACGGCAAAGGTAGGAATGATGTTGCAGGGTGCCGTCTTCATTGAGAATATGGTTCGACCATTGAAATGGAACGGCCTGGTAGGGTCTGGTATCGGCGTAACGGGGAATGGCGGAACTGGCGGTTTCAAAATCGAGAAAATGGATCGGATATATGACGTCGGTTAACTCCTTTTCCAGCTCATCAGATATATATTCCGTCTTTTTTATGACACTGGTGCGAATGCGATCCTGAATGGGGGTTAGTTGAAAGGAATCCGGAATGTCGCGGATATCCTGGACATCAATTTCAGCCAGTTCATCCAGGCGTTCCTGAGTGATTCCGTTGAGGTTTATCACCCAAAACTCTGGCATATTCCGCGTGCAGTAATCCCAGAATTCACACAGATAGGGCCGCATGCAATGCCGGGATGGTTTAATATTCGGTGCACGCTCACAGGCAAGCATTTCGCCGAGCTCTTCCAGCAGCACCCCAATTTCAGCCTGCATACCGACCACCTGCTCGGTGAGGTCACTATATGAAAACAGGGATTCGAGATTGAGTTCATGCCCGTTGTATTGATATTGATTGTTGATGAACAGGATTCCTGCGCGATTGATCGCCACCCCGGAACCTTCCAATACGTGGTATTGAACAGCAACATCGGTGATATAGACATTTTTAACGGAGGTAGATGACTTTACCTCGACAAGATTCCAGCCGCCTTCATCTAACCGTTCGATAATATCGGCGCGCACCCGCACATTATCTTTGAAAAAAGCAGCTTCGAATATGGCCGGAACCTGCGGATCATTCATCAACCTGCCTGTTGAGCGAACCGCATCCTCATGGTGAAAATGGTCTTCTTCGACCAGCGTGCCTTTCGGGTAGAGTTGGGTTGCCATAATTCCGACTTTATGGCCTGTATCGAAGAGCGCCTGCTTGGCCGGCGATACCTCGGATGCCAGTTGGGACTCGTAACACTGGTACCACAAGCGCAGGGGACACTGAAGTCCGGCGATGAATCGTGATTTTGACAGGGCAGGAGATGTTTTTGTATTCATTTACTGGTGATTAAATGGCGTTCATGTCGGCTGCGGTCAGGATCACCCTTTGGGCGACGCCGTAATTTTTTTCATGAGACTAAATAATTCTTCCTTGGCTCCGAATGGAAATGCGCTGAATACATGATACAGCCGCTCTTCCCATCTGTTCATGATCGCATCCGCTGTCGGTTTTTCCCAGGTTAACAGCAGAAAGAGTTCATCCCTGATTTTTTTTCGCATTTTCATTTTGTCTTTGCGATCAATTTTAGACGCCCGGCTCAAGGTATCTTCAAACCATTTGAGCAACTCCATAATATGATCGTCTTTAATTTTCATTTGTCTATCATTGCCTAATAATTCAAGATATTTGATACGGCCGTGGTGGGTTTTTGGTGATAGCGCTTATAACTTTGACAATGATATTAAAAAGATATCATAGATTTTGCTTAAGATCAAAACTGAATGGCTCGGCCTGTCTAGATGTACGCTGTGTGCACGTCCGCGCGAGATTGGATGGAGACAAAACACTGGTTTGGGCAATCAATCTGAGAAAATGTCAATGCGATTGCGCGGGATGCTGTTTATGTTTGCAAACAGCTTACTGAGTTCATATCAGGATATTGGTTTGAATTTTTCTTTGATCGCCCCGCATATCGGACATCTATCCGGTGCTTCATCCTCGTTGATATAGCCGCAAACCTGGCAGACGTAATAATCGGTTTCCCGCTCGGCGACCATATCGTTGATGGCTTTTTTGTAGAGATCGGCATGTTGGCTTTCTACGTCGCGGGAGTTGGAAAAGGCCTTTAATGCGGCTTTATGGTTTTCGGCGGCGGCAGCTTCAATCAGCCTGGGATATTCCTCCACATTCGCCTTGATTTCATGTTGGAAAGCGGTTTCGAGATTTTCTTGAGTCGATCCGATTTTTCCCCGCATCAGCATCAAGTATCGGCGGGCGTGCACGGATTCCGCTTCGGAAACCGCGCGAAACAGGCGTGCAATCTGGGAGTAACCCTCGATATCGGCTTTTTGGGCAAAGGTTGCATTGCGAGCCGAAGCTTTGGATTCTGCCGCAAAGGCATAGGCCAAATTTTCTTCTGTCTTTTTTGTCATAACGCCGGGTCCTTTAACTTTTTTTTAATCGATCCGCCCCCTCGACGGCATCGGAACCGAGTAATTCGAAACGAAAGCGATCTTTCAGGTAAGCGCCGTCTTTCGGGGGAAGGACCAAAGGAAGCTTCTCCGCACGGACTTTAATGTTAACGAAAACAGGTCCAATATCGTTACGTATCTGTGGCAGGTGTGATGCCAGGCTTTTTGCATCCGTGACGGTGCGGCAGGCAGAAATGCCGCAGGCAGATGCCGTGGCCGCCAGATCTATTTCGCCGGCGGTATGAGTTAATTGCATGCCGGTTTCTCCATAGCGCTCATTGTCCAGCACAACAATACAGAGATTTGACGGACGTTGAACGGCCACCGTGGCCAGCGAACCGAGTCCCATCAGGATTTCGCCGTCTCCGGTAATCACCAGAATGCGCCGTTTTGGTTGCGCCAGCGCCAATCCGAGGCCGACGGCAACAGCTCCCCCCATGGCTCCCCATAAGGGAAAATTCAGCGGATGATCGCCCGCGGCGGTGACATCCCAGGCGGAGGCGCCGAGGCCGGCAACCACCAGCATTTCGCCGCGATCCTTGAGCAGTTCTTCGACCACCTCACGGCGGCGGAGCGGGTAATGTTTGCTGCGTTCTTTATCCATGATTTATTTTCCGAAGGTTTTTGCGCCAATGATACGTTGGGATATTAAGACCGCTGTTGTTGCCGGTCCATCAAAAGCCATGGTCGCGGCGGCTGCAACGGTTTCTTTGACACGGCGGCCCTCATCTACCGCAAATGGTATCACGCCGCTCAATGATAATAAATCCGGCGTATTTTGCCCCATCGGCACCTGCCAGGGATTAAACTCGCCCCATTGGCCCCGCATCGTCACCAGCATGAGCAGAGGAATTCGACATACGCGCGTGAGGGACAACATGTTGATGCAATTGCCCACGCCGCTGCTCTGCATCAGCAAAGCACCGCGTTGTCCGCCAAGCCAGGCACCGGTAAGCAATGCCACACCTTCTTCTTCGGTGGTTAATGCGACGGCTGTTATTTCAATGCTTGCGTGGCATTTCTCGATGAGACGCGCGTGTCCGCTGTCCGGCACATAAGCAACTTGCCGAACCTGGCGGTCCATCAGCACCTCAAATATTTCCTCCGGCCAGTTTTCAGAAAAATTTGTCGTCATATGCTCTGTCTTTGGTGATTTTTGATCGTTTTACAAAAAAACTTATAGTAAAAAAACGCGCTGGTTTTCAATCTAAAATTTCATCTGATATGCAATAAAATGTAGATTTTTAAAAATTTGAATTACGAAATAGTAATTATAGACACCTCCCACTGGTGCCCCAAAAAGTAATTTTTTTTGACAAAAATTGGCATTTTTGGATTTATCAAATATCTCAATTTTAAACCGTCAAAAGTAAAAATGTAAAAATTTCAAGGCGATATAACTAGTCCCTAATTTGTTTTTATTTGGCACGAATATTGAAGACTACTCCTGGACCGCAAAAAATGGGTCTCAAGCAAGTTATTCCACATCTACTAAAAAAGCAGAATTATCTGAAACGGGAGGTGAGCACAAGATTTAATACCATGAAGCTCTTTTAGTCGATGTGAAACAAAATGCCAATAATCGGGGGAGTCAGGGAAGGGGGATCCAAAAATGGAGAATAAAATTCATTCTACCTGGCTGATATTAGCCTGCTTTTTTGTTGTTTTTCCGCTGATGGCCTTTGCTTCGAGCAGCCAGGAAGTTTACGTGGTGACAACAGACATTTATGGCAATTCAAATTATAGCATGTCTCATGGAGATGGGACATTCACTTTACAAGAAAATTTAATTATCTTCGATGATGTGAAACGTAGTTACGGCAATGGGATTGGAGATTTTGATAATGATGGTGACTTTGATCTTATTTTAGCCAGAGGAAGAAACAGGGGGGATATTTACATTTTTGAAAAAAGTGGTTCAGGTAATCAATTTGTTCAAAGAGATCCAACCATCAGCTGGGATGGAGGACTGTATCCTACAGATATGGCCGTTGCTGATTTTAATGAAGATGGTGAACTTGACTTCATCCTGACATATTACCTGAGCAACAACTGCAGCCTTTATGAAGGGGATGGGAATTTCGGATTCGTAAAAACCTCACTCGCAGAGACTGCTCCTTCCGTATCTTTAGGTGCTGATGCTGCTGATTTCAACAATGACGGACATGCAGATTTTGTCGTGGTTCCCTATTTTTCTTCCGATGCATTCTACATCAATTTGGGTAACGGCGACGGTACGTTTATGACGTTAAAAAATGAAATTCCGGGTGCAAATGGGTATTGGGGTGTCGCCGCTGCCGATTTCAATCGCGATGGTAACGCTGACTTTGTTGCCACTTACAATGGTTTAATAGACATTTACTACGGCAATGGTGACGGCTCCTTTGAGTATCAGGGTTCGATCTTAGATTCGGGTATTTACAACTCTCCGGCGGATAATTGCGATTTTGATGGGGACGGCAATCAGGATATAGTCATAGGTCGTTATACCGGCGATGCTCCGTATTCTTATGAAGAGCGCATCGCTGTTTTCTTCGGTGATGGAGCGGGTAGCTTCGGAGACCCGGTTGTGTATGGCGGCTCCGATACCAGAGGATATGTTACCGCGATATCCGCGCCTCCTTCGGTGGCCAATAAAGAACCGGTTGCCGTTATCTATTGTGACCTCTTTGAGGAAACCGTTGCACAGGCTATCCCTGAGGTATCGTTAGCTGCCGGGCAAACATTCACGGTAGATGGATTGGATTCCTATGACGAAGACGGAGAAATCACAGACTACCGGTGGGATTTTGGAGATGGCCGTGTTGCCCAGGGCGATACCGTTCAGCACGTTTATGATGAAGTCGGGCAATATACCATCACGTTAACGGTAACCGACAACAGAGATGCCACAAATAGTGCTGAACTAACTTTACTCGTGGTGCCGAGAGAGACGATAGAGGCCAAAATTAAATTCTTACCCCGGGTGCTCAACCTCAAGAGTCGAGGACGGTGGATCTGGGCATTCGCAAAACTTCCGAAAGGATATCAGGCCAATCAGGTTGCCGTCAATTCTCTGGTGATGAACGAAGGAAATTCTGAACACACCATTAATTTCTCGGATAATAAAGAAGGTGTTGTGGTCAATGTCCCCAGAAGGCATGCCGGAACAGGGGTTTTCAAACTGAAAATTGATCGTCAGCTGGTCGCAGATGCGTTAGAGGGCACTTCCGATAGAATAGTACTGGGCATTCAGGGCCAAGTGTTGCATAATGACGAAATGATTGACTTCTTCGCCACTGACACCATTCGGGTGATTCAACCGGGTAAAAAGAATCCCAGATGGCCGCGGTGCCCCGACGGAGGTGACGACGATGGCGACGATGATGACGATGATGACGACGACCTACGCGAACGCAGATATAAATACAAATATAGACACGAACACAGATAAGGTTTAATTCATTTTAACATTTATTAGTCTCAGGCGCTGCCTCCCGGCATTTTTGTTCTATTTGCGTGACGATGCGGGTGATTATCTCTGCTGAAAGATGTCGCGGTTTAATATAGGTGAACAGGGATGAGAATTGTTGCGGATTGATGACCGGAATTCCATCGGCAGATATTCGCTTCACATACCATCCGGGTAAGACCACCACCGCGCGCACTGCTACAGGTTCTCCGACGGATTGTTGTATCCAGGTTGAAAGCCAGGAGGCCTGGTGTTTGGCAAGATCTATGGTTTTCCAATCATCGCCCTTCGGGAAGTAAAGCGCCCGGCCGTCATAGGTTACGGTGGTATCCTGCATCCGATTGGCGGTTTTTGGTTTGGCCCGAGTCTCGGTTTCCACAGCAAATACCCCGGTATGTCCAACGATGACATGGTCGATGTCAAAATTATCTCCCGGAACATTGTGATAGACATGATAACCATCCCGCATTAGCTGATTGAGTTCTTGGGCGACTGCGACTTGGCTGTCGTATGCTGCACGAATCGTTCGTTTTTCCCGAATAGATGTGACTAGATTGTATGAAAAATAAGCCATGAAAGTGATACATAAAATAGAGGTGATAACAATTCCAATTGCACTGATCTCTTTTTCGCCAAAATACAACTGGGATATATGTGCCGCATATATAAACAGGGGCACCGATAATAGATAAAGCAGGAGGATACCGATTTCCTGATTGATTTGATCTAAGCGTCGCATAAGGGTTTGCCCTGGGGATCGAAAAAGATCTTTTTCCAGCGGAGGGCTTTTTCTATTGAGCAGATAGTATTTTCGAAAAATAATCAAACCTCCAAAAAGAATCGCGGCAATCCCCAACGTTATAAGGATTGGCCAATGGATCAATATGGTTTTCAATTTCTGCTCCTGGGGGATAGTGACTCATTCAATGATTGTTTTATTTGTATCATTTTTAGCAGGTTTGATCAATAATTTGACCCTGGCAACCTATTCGTGATAACTTAAATATATACTGTCCACACCGCCTGTATGATGATCGGTTATCAAGTTTCACTACTGCCTTTGCGCCAATAGGCAAAACACGTATTCAGAAAGGTTGGTCAACTAAAATGGATTCAAGACTTTCACGATTTACATATTGTGACAAACGATTTCATCCATACCTGGAGAAGGTTTTAAATCAGATGCCCGATGACGTTCGTGAAAATATTTTGGAAAACCGGGATCTTCAAATCTTAAGTGACGACAATTTCCACGATTCTGGCAGCTTGTATTACCGCTTCGATGAATCTGTAACGAATTTGATTTACTTGAACACCGCGACCCTGAAACGACCCGTGTTTGACATCAATTATACCATCGCATTTGAGATTGCCAAATTGTTGGCTGAGAAAGCGTATAAAGCGCCGGCGCAACGGGATCGAGAGGCCAAAAAAATGCTGGTCGAGTGGAATTTCATTATGGATACGAATCTTTTGAAACCTAAAGATCCGATCGAAGAATCTGAAGGATATCAGATTGGTTATGAGTGGGCCAAAAAGCAGAAACAAGACGACCTGCTCTGGAATTATCGCCATTATTTTGATGAATGGAACGAGGAGCGGATTTCACCGGAGAGATTTGAGCAGCTTTATATCGATGTTGCCCCCTTTTCGATACTAGAGCAAATGTCACCGGGTAAAACCGATCCGCAAAAGGCGGATAAAGCCGATCCAGAAGTCTCCAGAGATGGCGATTTGCTGGAGGCCGGCATCTTATGCGGCGTCATGGCGGCCATCAAAGAATTGGTCGACAAAAACAGCAAAGAAGAATCATCCTAAATGAGCAAAAAGCGCTCATTAAACTTGGTCAATCAGAGATTAAAATCAAGACAATATCCGCTTTTTATACCCAATATTCCAATATTCCATCATTCCATTATTCCATTGGATGTCAAAAGTATACGCAACTCCTGGGGGGTGAAATCAAAGCCGGGTCCTCCGGGCGCGGAATCTCTACTCATTGTATCCCGGCCATTTGAATTTAATGCCAATTCCTCCCTGATCGATTTTAACGATTTTTCCGGTTCGCCTCAGATCAATCCCGATCGGGGACTCGTATACGACCAGAACATCATCGCCCATTAAAAAGGAACCGTGGGTTTCAACAAATACTCCCCCCTTACTCTCATTTCGAATACATCCCTGAAACCGCTGTCCTTTAACGAATACGTCCGCCAATTTTTGGCAACCATGTCGAATGTCTTTTCTCTTTTCATCAAACGGTTTGTAACTGCCAGAAGATGTCATCTAGTCCTCCTTTCGCAATAATGAGGAAAACTAATCTTCACACATTTTTTAGCATAGGTGATTTTTTTTAGTCAATAATTTCATGGTCTCAACTCTTTTTTCGCAGACTGCGGCGCAGGAATTTGCCCGTCAGGGTTTTGGGGATTTCAGAGACAAATTCGACCTGCCGCGGATATTTGTAGGCTGCCATGCGTGCTTTGCAAAACGAAATGATTTCATCAGCCGTTACCGACTCCTGCATCCCTTCCTTCAAGGCAACAAATGCTTTGACGGTCTCCCCGCGGTAATCATCCGGCACACCGATGACGGCCGTTTCTCTGACTGCCGGATGCTGGTAGATGACATCTTCCACATCCCGCGGCCACACCTTGTAGCCGGAGGCCACGATCATATCCTTTTTACGATCCACGACATAAAACCAGCCGTCCTGATCCATTTTGCCGACATCACCGGTATACAGCCAACCATTGCGGATGGCGTGCTCGGTTTCCTGGGGCTTTTGCCAGTAGCCGGGTATGACGATTGGCCCGGAATCCACGATCTCACCGATCTCTCCGGGAGCAAGTGCTTGGGTGGGATCCTCCAGGTCCATTATT
>Ga0209536_100017555_pt1 | contig 10130 bp, 6 predicted proteins | sample DeeMarSeWOR28_12_FD_187461 | JGI IMG/M metagenome (GOLD analysis project Ga0209536, IMG submission 187461) | Marine sediment microbial communities from White Oak River estuary, North Carolina - WOR-2-8_12 (SPAdes) (version 2) | ecosystem: Environmental > Aquatic > Marine > Intertidal zone >... | reverse complement strand
GCTAAGGAACAACGTTTCTTTGGAATCGGAAGTAGCCATGAAGATTTGCGTATCCATGTCGTTATTTGTTTTCCTGTCATTAGGGTTGGGACTCTTTTCTTCGTTTGCAGACGCCGCGGAAAGGGCCGCTGAATCGCGACAGACATTGCTTTTGGGGCAAGCCGTCTATGAGGCCAATTGCGCCGTCTGCCATGGCGTGAATGGCGATGGCAACGGCGCCATGGCTCACATGTTTCGCATTCAGCCGCGAGACTTCCGGCGCGGAATCTTCAAATTCCGTTCCACACCGACCGGGTCCTTGCCGACCGATGACGACATCGTAAAAACGATCGCCAGTGGGGTTCGATGGACTGCGATGATTGCTCGCCCCGACCTGACGGAGAGAGAACGCCGCGCTGTTGTTCAGTACCTCAAGGCCTTTTCTCCCCGCTTTGCGAACGAGTCGCCGGAAAAGTCGGTCGTCGTGCCGGCGGTTCCGAAAAGAAGCGAAGAACTCGTAACCGGCGGTAAGCGGTTGTACCGTGAGATCGGATGCCCCTCCTGTCATGGGGACGAAGGAAAGGGAGATGGCCCGTCGGCGCCCGGCATGAAAGACGACTGGGGCTCACCGACGTGGCCTTCGGATTTAACCTGGCGACCGCTCAAGCGGGGCTCCGATATCAGGGAAACCTATCTAACCCTCGTTACCGGGCTCTCCGGCACGCCGATGCCGTCGTACGCAAACTCGCTTGACGCTCAACAGACTTGGGCCTTGGTTTATTACCTGGAGTCACTTGTGCCGGCGGATCGTCGGCTCTCTCCGGACCGAATCCTCGGCGAGGAACAATCGGGCTGGATGGCTCTCAGGATGGGCGGAATGATGGGTCGCGGTATGATGGGTCCAGGGATGATGCGCCGGATGCCTTCACGATAGGATTTGTCTTCCGGGGATGAGCACCGCCGTTGGAATGGGTCATCCTTGCGAGGGTCGGAAGTAAAACAATTGTCGCTATTATTTTTTTTCGGCTTTCCTGTTTAGCTCTTCTTCGATTACGGCCTGGAACGCCGTAAAGGGCTGAGCCCCTACCATCAAGCGTTCGTTCACGAAAAACGTCGGTGTCCCGCGGACACCCAAAGACGCCGCGACCGCCGTTTCGCCCTCAACTTTGTTTCGATACTTCCCTGTACTCAGACAGCGCTTAAAATCTGCTTCCTTAAGCCCCAATGCCCTTCCATATGCCTCTAGTTTCGTTTGTGTGAACGCCATTCCGCCGCGATTGGAGAAGAGCTGGTCATGATACTCCCAAAATTTGCCCTGCTCTGCGGCGCACTCGGATGCTAGTGCAGCTTGCTCGGAAAACTTGCCGAGTATGGCAAAGTGTCGGTAGGCAAATCGCACCCTGCCCTGCTTGACGTAAGCGTTTTTAAGCTTAGGTAGAGTGTTGGCCCAGAATTTTTGACAGAAGCTGCATTGAAAATCAGAAAATTCGACAATTCTCACTGGCGCGCTCTTCATCCCGAGGCTTCGGTCGTTTCCCAATGCATCGAGCGTCGCCTCAACCGACAATGGCTGTGCTTTGCTCTCAGTTGAGCCCATCAAGAGAGCGATGAACACAATTGTAGCGACTCTCATGCCACGAGTATGTCCGAGAAGCTTATCCACAGGCAGTGCATATGCTTTCATTTTGTTTCAAAAAAGCAACCCATGGGAAACGGGATTTTATCGACCGGCGTTTTTGGGTAAATTGACAATTACGATCGTGTGATTAAATCTGCGTCGCAGGCGCTTGCGCCGCGTAGTCGTCGAGTCCTCATGGATGGCAAACGCCCAAACCGCCTGCCTTCATGGGTTTTTAATTTCGTCGTTTGGGTCTCATGACCGTTTGGGGTCGCAAGTGCATATTTCGATAAACGGACTTGGGAATCGATGCGGCGGTACATGTCGGAAACGACGATCGGGCATGGCTATGGGGGAATGATATTCATTGCGTCAGGCACCACAGCTCATCGGCCGGGTGTGTGAAAATTTTCTATTTCTGTTCTTTCCTTGGCTGTATACTTATTATGTAGGGAGTGTTTGATTTCAATCGCCCTGAGGTCGAAGAGTACACGTCACGGAGTTCAGGCAGTGGCCGTAATGACTCCGCCCGATTGAGAACAGTGAGTAGCACGCGAGGGGTATAGCTATGGCACCGGGACCTTTTAAATTCCGCAAGCTGGGCTTCTTGGTGGAAGTGACCCCATTCAGGGCCACCTCGCTGGAACAGCTTCTGACGAGTATTACGGTGGTGCCGGAGTCCTCGATTTTCTATCACCTGCACCAGAGGTTTTTCCGCGACCCGCATCGCCTGCCGGAGTATCCGAATGATCTCGCCGACTGGGCGCATGCGATTTTGGGCAACGCCGTGATCGCCGAACGCCTGGCCAATTTAAATCTGTTTCGTAGCGTCGATGTCAATGTCGTGCGCCGGGAAATCAGCGTGATCCTGGCGGAACATCTGATGGAACATGGGGACGGCCGCTCGGTCCCGCCGGAAGACGCGTTTATTTTCTGTCAACCGCGCCTGGTTGGCTTCGGCAGCGGCTATCAGGCCGCGACGCCGGAAGAATTCCTTCAGATCCTCGCCCAGGTGGACAGCGATGTTGTCGGCTATCATCTATTTATTCCGAAGGCGAGCCCGGGACGCGTCGCCAATGATTTTGCCGCGTGGTTTCGGTACTTGGGGTACGAGTCTTTGGCGCAACAGCTCGATGCCTTTGATCCCTACGTGAATAGTCTGGAAGACAACCGGGTCTATTTGATCGAAACGATCACGGCCGGGATCAATCGCACCTAGAACGAGGACAAAAATGCTTGAAGCCTACCGCGGTATTGCCCCGGACAGTATCCTCAGAGAAATTGCCATTCTCGCCGAGGCGCTACAAGGCCGCTCCTTGCAACATGTGAATTCTACCCGCATCGGCGGTGGTGTGGCTGAGCTCCTCACGCGTTTAGTTCCCTTTACCGAGTCCCTTGGCATCCGTACGGCATGGGATGTGATTGAAGGTAACACGGGATTCTTCGAGGTGACCAAGGCGATGCACAACGCCTTGCAGGGAGCGGATATCGAGATTTCCCACGGGGACCGCCAGCTCTACCTCCAGTGTCTCCAGGAGAACGCCCAGCGCCTCAGTCTCGAGGCCGACGTCGTCATTGTGCACGATCCGCAACCGGCCTACCTCGTGGATTATTGTTCCGCGGACCGGCGCCACCTGGTATGGCGGTGCCATATCGATCTTTCAAAGCCGAACGATGATGTGTGGCATTTTGTCCGGCAGGCGGTGAGCCAATACGCCATGGCCGTGTTCCATGTGCCGCAATTCGCTCAGCGCCTAAGCATTCCTCAGGTTCTGATCGCTCCCTCCATCGACCCGTTAAGCGCCAAGAATCGTCACCTAAGTGAGGAAGAAATTACGGCGGTGACGGATCGTTTTGGCATCGACCGCCATCGGCCGTTGCTCGTCCAGATTTCTCGCTTTGATCATTTCAAAGACCCCCTTGGAGTGATCGCAGCCTACCGTTTGGTGCGGGAAAACTCCGATTGCCAGTTGGTCCTCGCCGGAGGAACGGCCACCGATGATCCCGAAGGGCAGCAAGTCTTAGCCGATGTTCAAGAGGCGGCTACTGGCAATCCGGATATTTTCATTCTCTCCTTGCCGCCAAACAGCGACCATGAAATCAATGCGTTGCAGCGGGCGGCTACGGTGATCATCCAAAAATCCACCCGCGAGGGCTTCGGCCTTACCGTGACGGAGGGAATGTGGAAAGGGAAGCCGGTGATTGGCGGAGCCGTCGGCGGTCTGCCGTCACAGATCATCCATGGCGAGACCGGGTTTCTGGTCCATTCGGTGGAAGGCGCGGCTTTCCGCCTGCGCTATTTTTTGAGCCATCCGCGCGCGGCCGAACGCATGGGGGCGCAGGGGCGCGAGCATGTGCGGCGCCATTTCCTCAACACGCGCCACGTGCGCGATTATTTGATGCTCATGCTCATCGTCATTAATGGTTGCCCGACCAAGCCCATCTTGCTGCCGGAAAGCGCCTGGAAACCTGCGTAAATAAAACAGGGAGTCATGAACTCTCCTAACTCATCGGTGGCAAACAAATCATGCAGCCGTAGGGCCACGGCTTTAAGTTTTATTCATATTGTAGAGGACTCGGGAATCCCAGCTGACATTTTGACAAGTCGGATTTTAAACCGTTGTCTTATCTGCCCGTGTAATAATGGACGTTGCCCGCAATGACAATCCGCACGCCCCTGGGGGATTGGCGCTGTCCCCCCGAGCGCCGAGGACGGAGATGAACCCACGTCAGAACGGACATGACCAGGCTCCTTCAGGTGCGCCCCATGCATGGCTCTGGCGGGCTCGCCTTACCGGTCAAATTCCGGACAAGCCGTAAAAGCGAGCCGGGTTGGCTTCGAGGATGTGTTCCTTGGCGCTTGCCGTTAAGTCCGGTCTTTCCAGGAGCGTCTTCGCGGCGAAGCGCTCGCGGTCCCCGTGTGGCATGTCGGAGCCGAACAAGATTTGCCCCTCGCCGACGAGATCCAAAACCTGCGGCAACAGCACGTCTTCCACTTCGGCGCTGAAATACAGATTGCCCTGGCGGACGTAGTCCATGGTGGGCAACGCTTGCATGGGCGTCGTCCGTGAGACCACCTGGGAAAGGTTTTTCCCGGAGTGTTGAAATCGGTGCTGCAGGCGGTCGAGTATGAAGTGTATCCACAAACTGCCGGCCTCGAGAAAGACCACGCGCAATTTCGGGAACCGGTCCAAGATTCCGCCGCTCATTAACGACACGAATCCCATCAGCACCGGCATCAAAAACGCGATTACACCGGAAGGATAAATATGGGTGTAGAGATTATTCATCGCGGGACACGCCCAACCGACATGGACGGCGAGCGGAAGGTTTGCCGACTCGAGGGCCTCATAGAACGGCAGTAGGCTCGGATCGTCCAGCTGCCTGTCGCCCGCCGTGCCCAAAATCATGATGCCTACGGCGCCTAAGCGTTGGCATTCGATGACTTGCTTGGCGGCGGCCGAAGGATCATCCAGATTGACGACGCCGACCCATTTGAGTCTTTCGTGCGCTGACAGAATGTCGCCCAGCCATCGGTTGTACGCATTGCACAGCGCCGTTACATAAGCGGGATTGCAGCTTAGCGGATAGGCCAGAAACAATGTCGGATACAAGACCTGGACGTAAAGACCTTCTTCATCCATGATATTCAACCGGGCGTTCAGGTCGCTGAGCTCCATGCTCTCGACGCTGTCAGGTTTACGCAGCGCGTGTTTGGTCGGCTTGCCCTGGTAGCTCACAGGCGTGCCGAGATTGTTGCAGCCGCGGCCGACGCGCCTAGGATAGAGCTGCTCGTCGATCATCCAGTAGGCCAAGCCGTCCATGCCGACCACCTGGGGCCTTTGCGATCGAAACGCAGGGTCGAGATACTTGTCGCTGAACGTCACCGTATTCTCTTCGACATGGCCGTCGGCGTCGATCACTCGCATAAATTTTCCTCCACTTTTTAAGCTCAGAATTGCTTATAACAAGAGGGATTCCGGCGCGTCAACGAAGGAGAAGTCAATGTCCGAGGTCCTGGATTCAATTACCGGAGGGAGCCCGCTTGGCGCGTTGTTGACGAGCTAGAATAGCTCGTTGAGGGCAACGCAGAATCGGTACTTGGAGTTTTGCATCTTGACCCTCGGCTCCGCGTGCTGTGAAGTCATAAGCCCAAATCGTTCTCAGGCTTGCACAGAGGATTCAAGCTTTAACCGACTCACAGATCTTAGCAGACAGTTCCAGAAGTTGGTGTTCAATCCGTTTTGTTATCCGCCTCCCGAATAGTCCGGGTTGCTCAGGATCACCCCGCGCACTTCCACCCGTGGCTTGCCGCTCACCAATCCCCGCAAAGGCCCAGATGAATGCGGCCGTCCCAGCCCCAAACGAGACACGGCCGCCGTGTCGTCCTCGTCTGCAAACCACCCAAGGGAAGCACCTCTTTTACAACGCAATCGATCCCTGCTAGGTTGAAATTTCTTATTCGACGGTGACTCTCGATTGAAATTGCGCGGGTTCTTTTCTTTTGCTTCCTCACAACCACGTATCTTTTACGGCTGGTATATCGTCGCCGTCGGATTTCTTTCCCATCTTGTTTGCGCTTTTCACATGTCGAGCACGCTAAGTGTCTTTCTAAAGCCTCTAACGGAGGATCTAGGTGTCTCACGCGGAGTGTTTTCCCTGCTTCGTTCGGTGGAAATTCTCCTGGGGGCTTTTATCGCCCCCTTCGTGGGGCCGCTGGTGGACCGCTACGGTGGCCGCTGGCTCATGGCCGCAGGCGCTCTTCTTGCTGGGATTGGTTTTCTGCTCATGAGCCAGGTCGCCGCATTCTGGCAGTTCTTCGTCATTCGTTTGCTCTTCGTGACGATCGGCGGTGTTTTTATGTGTCACATGGTCGTGACCGTGACGATCTCGCGCTGGTTTGTCAAAAAGCGGGGGCGGGCAATTGCTGTCGCCAGTCTCGGTCAGGGAATGTCCAAGGTAGGAATCCCGCTCTTTTCGGCAGCGCTCTTTGCCCTTGTGGGTTGGCGCTATACCTGGGGGATTTTTGGCGTTGTTACGCTTGTCCTCGTAGTCGTACCGGCGATTATCATCATGCGGCGTAGCCCAGAGGATATGGGGTTGCAGCCGGACGGGATCGAGGCCCGGCCCGGTGTTGCCCACGAGACGACGTCGCGCAGCGAGTCGCAAAAAAGCCGCAGCGCTGAGACGGCAGTCGGCAAGGAAGTTGCATGGACGCGCATGGACGTATTACGAAATAAAAACTTCTGGATGGTCTGTTTCATATTCGGCATGGCCAATGTCGGCATTGCCGGCCTCAACCTTCATGTGTTTTCCTACGTTTCCGATCTTGGCTACCCCCCTTTGGTTGCGGCGACAGTCATGAGCATTATTGCGTCAACACAATTGGGATCGACGCTGGCTTGGGGCTTCGTGAGCGAGCGCATGAATATTCGCAAATCGACCATGCTTATGTTCCTGATTCAGGCAGCGGGCCTGGGTTGCGTCATCGCAACTACCGGTCTGGTGTCGATCTATGCAGGCTTTTTTGTTTACGGGATCGGCCTTGGAGGAAGCTGGGTACTACAGGAATTGATCTGGGCCGCGTACTATGGGCGGCTCTCTCTCGGGACGGTTCGCGGGTTGGGAATTTTTGTCACCCACGGAATCGGGGCCGCGGGTGCCCCGTTTTTTGGTTTTGTCTTCGACACCACCGGCAGCTACATGATTTCGTTCGTGCTTTTTGGATTCGCCCTGTTAATGTCGGCGGGCTTGAGCCTTATGACTCGGGCGCCAAGCAAGTAAAGGGCCGCGAGTTGCCGGAGCGTCAACGCCGACCGAAATCTCGTTACCTTCCCGCGCGTTTGACACAAGGATCTGGTTTGCATAGTTGTAAATTAGGTCCTGTGATTTTTGACCGATGCCTTCCGGCAAAAAAAAGGAGAGCAAAATGAAAGACATAAAACAACTTTGGGCGATCATGGCATGTACCCTTTTGCTGTCCATGGGCTTTGGCTCATTCGCTCATGCGCAAAGTCCCTACTATGCGAAAGCGAAGGAAGAAGGAAAGGTGGTTCTCTACACCTCGCTGGCCGGTTCCGACAACAAGCCGTTTAAGGACGCATTTGAAAAAAAATACCCTGGAGTCACTCTTGAGATTTACCGGGTCTCCGGGTCAAAAGTCCTGCAAAAGGCTCTGGCCGAGCACAGCGCGGGAACCGATATCGCCGATGTGGTGTTGACCGAGGAAACAGCTCTATTAATCCTTCGGCAAAAAAACCTGCTCGCGAAATTCGACTCTCCCGAAAGAAAGGCCTTTGATTCCCGTTTCAAGGATGCCGACGGTTACTGGGTGGACGTCTATCCCACGGTTAACTCAATCGCTTACAACACGAATTTGGTTGCGAAGAAGGATTTGCCGGTTCGTTACACGGATCTGCTGCTGCCAAAGTGGAAAGGTAAGACGGGTGTAAATGCCAACAACTTCATGTTCCTCGCGGCCATGCTCGATTTTTACGGCAAGGAGAAGGGGATGGACTTTTTGCGCAAGTTGGCGGCGCAGAATCCTCAGGTCAGGGCCGGCGGTACCCTCACGGCCACGTTGGTCGCGGCCGGAGAATTTCCCCTCGCCTATACGATCAACGCGAACAACGTGGAGAATGTGAAGGAAAAGGGCGGACCCGTGGACTGGGTGCGCATCGCTGACCCGCTATACGGCGAGCCCCATCCCGTGTGCATCATGGCCGGCGCGCCCCATCCGAATGCGGCCCGACTCCTGGCAGAGTTTGCCATTTCCAAAGACGGGCAGACGCTCATTAGCGATCTGGGCAAAGTCCCCGGACGTGGGGACGTTAAACCCAAGATCGGAGTGGACCGGGACAACATGCGCATCATCCCGCGCGAAGAAGCCGCGAGGAACGCCCACTATCGAAAAATGTTTGACGATTTGTTCGTGAAAAAGTGAGCTCGTATCTCAATGTAGTTTCAACGCGGATTCCGCAGCTGGCAGTAGCGTAGAGCGCTGGGCGTAAGCCCTGCACAGCGAAGCCAATGGGCCGGTGCCCCTTAGTGGTCATTCGGCTGCGGTGCATAGGTTGATCTCTGGAACAAAGTATGGCGGCGGGCCAAGCAAGAAAGAAGACCTTGAAACTAGCGGTTTCTGTGACTTCACTGCTCCGGGCTCACGCCCAGTGGGGAGGGCGGTCTCAATCTCAACTTCGTGATTCGGGTTTAATTCTTTTCCGGCGTTTTGAACGGCTTTAACGATTTGAACTTTTTGAACCGGGTACTTTCTAGTCGGCCGGCCGAATGCGACAGAGAAAAGAGCGATGGGGAAGCGAGCCGCTGATCGGATCGGTAAGATCCGTGCCGATGAGCGTGGCGGCATTGGCGCCACCTGAATCGTAGGGATCGTAGCCCGGCAGTTCGAGCTCTCTGCATCCCTGCCACCAGCCATGTTGGCAGCAAACCACATCGGGTAAAATATTCGTTGTCACGCGGGCTTTGATCTTGATGGTTGCGCGCGGCGTTTCCAGATAAATCCATTCTTTGTTTTTTATCCCATGTCGCAGCGCCGTCTCGGGGTGAATCTCGGCGCAAGGCTCCGGCGCTGCTTTGCGCAGAGTAGACAAGGCGCGTTGCTGGCTATGTAAGAACGTCGCGAACTTGGCGTTCGTGAGCACTAGAGGATAATCCGCCGCAATGTCCGGGCGGCTAACGGGGCTGAGCGCGGGCTCGACGTATTGCGGCAGGGGCGGAAACCCGTGGGCGCCAAAGCTATGGCAGTACAATTCGACCTTCTTAGAAGGCGTCGCAAAGCCACGAGCGACTCCTTGCGAGTTCTGCTGAGCGAACTTTTCATACTTTGGCGAAGCAGGGAGTGAAATACCTCCCGGCGAATTCTTGAGCCGTTCGAGAGTCACCCCAGTGGGTTCCAATTCATAACCGTAGCCGGCTTCGATGTCGCCATCCCAGAATTGCTCGCCGAATCCCATGCGCTTAGCCAGTTGAAAGACTATCCAGGTATCCGAGCGCCGCTCCGCGAGCGGTTGCACCACCGTTGGACGGTACTGAAGGTGGGTTTTTCCCCTGGGCCGATGTTCAAATGCCGTTGTGAGGTTGGCCATTTCAAGAAAACTGGTGGCCGGCAAAACATAGTCGCAGAGTTCGGCCGTGGGGGTCATGAAAAGCTCCGCCGCCACACTGAATTCGACAGCCGCCAGCGCATCGCGCCCGCGCCGTGAATCGGCGTTGGACAGGATCAAATTTGAGCCGAAGTTTAAGAGGGACTTGATCGGGTAGGGGCGCTCCTCGAGAATCGCCGTATAAATGTCATAAGCCGCACAGTTGCCCGGCTTGGCGGGCGGTCCAAGCGGTTTTTTTTCTCGACCGATGCGCTGGGCCGCCATTTCTTTCGGCAAGAATTCCTTTCCGCCGACGTCATTGACCGGCGCCTTGGGAAAGTTGACATTGCCCCCCTGTCGATCGAAGTCTCCCAGCAGGGCGCACAAGGCGGCGATGGCGCGGCTGGTTTGTGTGGCATTGGTGTGCTGGC
>Ga0209536_100017554_pt1 | contig 10130 bp, 7 predicted proteins | sample DeeMarSeWOR28_12_FD_187461 | JGI IMG/M metagenome (GOLD analysis project Ga0209536, IMG submission 187461) | Marine sediment microbial communities from White Oak River estuary, North Carolina - WOR-2-8_12 (SPAdes) (version 2) | ecosystem: Environmental > Aquatic > Marine > Intertidal zone >... | reverse complement strand
CGGTACACCCTCGATCAGCATATGGCCACGCGAGAGAAATATGATCAGTGGCTAAATAGTCTGATTGCAGAATGGGGTGGAGCAGCATCGCTTGGTTTGTTTGCGCCATCGATTGCTAACGACCCCGCAGCCCGCGACGGCTGGGCTCGTTATCTTCGGTCGGCGGCAACGCCCGGAACAATTAAAGGCATCTTCGAGGTACTGCGCGATATCGATGTCAGGGGCATCCTCGGCGAAATCCGGTGTCCGACACTGGTGATACACCGCAGGGACGAGAAGCTCATCAGGGCCTCCGCCGGCGCTGACCTCGCTCAACGCATACCCGGTGCCCGTTACGTGGAACTCGAAGGGCAGGACCACTGGTGGTTTGTCGGCGACTCGCGGGCTGTAATAACTGCAATCCAGTCATTTCTGGATGAAATTTAGCCCGGAATTATGGCTATGCGTTGCAGAATCAGGAAGTTCTGCGCCTGAAGCACCCGCTTGCTCGGTTTTGTTCTGGATTTGGTTAAAACGCCAAATTTCGCTTCTTTAATGCTGTACATTTACGTCTATCAGGCACTGCAGCGAACAACGCTCGGGCCGCTGCGGGCGCGAGATAAATTATAAGAATAAAAGGCTGTCCTCTAGCTGGAATAAGAAATCGGACACGCGAGCCAGCCAATATTTACCCCGCCCGGAGCAAGAAAACGGGGCCGACACGGCATAATGACTAGCCTTATAGTTAAATTATGTAAACGGCAATTGCAGGGTCGAAGCAGTTACATATACTGAAATCATATGAAGTATTTGGGGTACATATTTCTACTGGCGGGCCGGTTTGTTCTGTTTCCCGTCTATTGGCTCGTTGGCCTGATGCCACGGCGCCCTGACTTATGGGTATTTGGGTCCTGGGGCGGCTATCGTTTTGCCGACAACTCGGCTGCCTTTTTTATTCACTGCAACGACGCTATCGACGAGCAGGTGACACTGGTCTGGATTTCGCGGCGCCCCGACATCGTGCAGCATCTCCGCAATCAAGGCTATACCGCGTACTGGATCTGGTCGCCCGGTGGCATCTGGAATGCAATGCGTGCCGGCCTGCATATCTTTGACTGTTTTCCAAAAGATGCAAATTTCTGGCTTTCCCGGGGCGCAAAAAAAATAAACCTGTGGAGCGGAGTGCCCCTTAAAGTATTTGAACGCGATATCGATAACCCGGGCAACCGCTACTACAAATTGTTCCATGGCAACGTCCTCGAGCGCGGACTTTTGGGCCTGATGATGCCCTGGCATCTCGTGAAACCGGACCTGATGATTGCGACGTCAGATGAGACGGCTAGAATTACGAGCAGAGCTTTCGCTGTTTTCGACTCACAGGTATGCGTAACCGGTTTTCCTCGTAACGATGCGCTAATTGACCCTTCGATGTTGACGGTGCGCGACCCACAGAAAGTGCCGGAGGTTTTTCGCAATGCGGCTCTCAGCGACAAGACCGTATTGCTCTATCTGCCCACATTCAGAGACACCGGCGGGGCTTTCATAAACTTCGACTGGAATGTGCTGGACGAGCAGCTGGGCAGGAACAATGCCGTACTTTTTTTCAAGACGCATCCGGTCGATACCAGCGTTTACAAAACCGACTATGAAAATATTTTTCTGCTGCCGCAAGCCGTGGAAGTGTATAGCCTGCTCCCCGGAACGGATGCGTTGATCAGCGATTACTCGTCGGTGATTTTCGATTACATGCTGCTTGACCGGCCGATTATTTATTACACACCCGATCTAGTCGATTTCGAGTCCGGCTGTCGCTCATTCAACTTTCGGCCGGCCGAGGTGGCCGTAGGTCCACTGTGCATCAGTTTTGAAGAGTTTACTCGAGCCATTGATCAGGTTTGCGACAACGCGGCCAATGTTGTCTACGCGCGGCGTGACGAAATCATGAAGCGCTTGCACAAATTTAAGGATGCCAGGTCAAACGAGCGAGTCCTGCGTGCCATCAATGACCGGTGCTTTGGCGGCAAACTGGTCCTGAACGGCGAGCCGGTGGGCGAATCTAAGACCCATAGCAATCAAACCGCTGTTCTGCGGCTATCGGATTAACCGGATTAGTCCGCCGTCTGGTGGGCTTCGATAATTTCCATTATTTTTGCCCCGATTTCGCGCTGCGTATCGACAGTACCTGCGCCGATATGGGGCGTCAGCAATACATTGTCGAGACCGGCAAGCGGTGAGATTTTCCCTTCGCCTTCGTGCTCATGCACATCCATTCCTGCGCCGGCCAGGTGGCCGCTTGTCAGAGCCTCGTACAATGCCTGTTCGTCAACGACGCCGCCGCGAGCGAGGTTGATAAGAAAGGCGCCTGGTTTCATTCGGCCAAGCGCGTCGGCGTCGATCAGATTGCGGGTCGATTTGTTGAGCGGGACATGCAGGCTCAAAAAATCTGCGCGCGCGAGAACGTCATGAAAAGCAGCGAGCTTGATTCCCTGGGCCTCTAATTCAGCCGCACGGGCATCCGAGGGTTCCTCGACGCAGCCGATTACATCCATGCCCCATGCCGCACCCATGCGACCGGCGAGGGAACCAATATTTCCGGCGCCTACTATCCCGAGTGTCTTGCCGGTCAAGAGATAGCCTTTTATCTCATGCTTTATCCAATGGCCCTGTCGCAAGCTGCTATCGGCTTGGCGCAATTTTCTGGCAAGCCCCAACATGAGCGCAAAGGCAAGTTCTGAAACCGCTTTTGCGCCGGGCAGTTCAATCCGGTGCAGCTCCAGTTTGTTCTCATGCACGTAATTCATGTCGATATTGTCGAGCCCGGACCCGGCGCGTATCAGCATTTTTAAGCCGGGCGCACTTGCCATGACTTCGGCGTTTATATCCACCCCGCTGCGAAAAACCAGGATCTGGCGATCCGGAATGACCGCTTTCAGCTCTTCGACGGGCGCATTAAAAGCACAAATTACGTCGTGATTTTTTTCCAGCTCGGCGATGGTGCCGGGGTAGATAGGGCTGGCTATCAATATCCTCATAGTGTCATCTTGTCCCTGTATTCATGATGCCGGCGCAGCCACGCTCTTTTCCCAAGCGTTGCCCGGCATTTTCAAGGCCATTATATACGGCGTTGCGGCAGCCCCTTTATGCATTGGCTGCGCTTCGAAGCAGCATTATTAAGGGCTACCCGTAATATTCTCACGTTTAGGCGCGGAGATTTGGCAAGTGGACATAAGCGGAAAAGCGAAAAGTAAAAACAGGCTGATTTAGGCGCCCGATGATTTAACCGGCCAATAAAACCTCCATTGACATGACCCTGGCGACGATGGGTGGCATAGAATAGTGGCATGAGTTGTGGCGGCAACATGATGCGAACCTCGTTTCAACCGCTCGCGCATCTGGTCGATGCGGCGGCAGAAAAGTGGGTCGCCGCCGAAAATGCTTCCGAGCGAGAACAATCAGCGGTGCGTCATGAAATTACCAATAGCTTCAGGATTGGCGATAACTTCGAAATGACCTTTCACGGAATCAAGTACCAACTCATCATCAGTCGCTGCAGTTCGGCCAATTCGGCAACACGGCCCCGGGAATTCTCGATCAGGGTCCATGAAATTTCTCAGGAAAGCTGAAACAAGCTCTCGCCGCCGGCCAGGTCAAATCATTGCATAGGCAGCGAGGAGCTCCGCCTTTCTCGGTTTCGCCGCAACATCAATCAGGACGGTATGTTGCAACTCATGGCAAGGATGCATGGCCGTGTGTTTGGCAAACCAGAAAACATCCTGCAGCGACTCGTCGGCGTGCGCCGTCGTGATAATCAGCGACGCGTCCGGTATCAAGTCGGTCGAATGCGCCTTGCGATTGGCCAGCTGTATCGCTTCGTACCATGCACCACAATCGTCCCCGCAAGCCATGGCATATAGACACCCCGACTGCGCGAGCCAGTCGCTAACCTGCGAGAGGCGCGCGCTGCTTAGTCTTTCTTCAGCTATGACAATGGCTTTGAATGGTCGCAGCTTACCCAGATTGGGCAGCCTGCTGCTTTCGGTGAGCCTTAAGTATTCCATTCGAATGCTGACCCGGCTTAAACCCGCGGTTTCTTGGTTGTCGCCACAACACTAGCGCCACAAGGATTGCGGCACCCTGTAGCTACTTAGCAAGCGTATGTAATTGCCGCGTTCGTAGGCGCCCGGGTCGGGGCTGTTTTTCTGGCTCAGGCTGCCCTTGAGCTGGGCCACCGACTCATACTCGTGTTCGTCCAGCCAGGCCAGCACACCGGCATGTATCTCGTCGAGCCGGCCGGGACCCGCACTTAGCAGCGAACTGCACAGATAGGTCACATCGGCACCGCATAACAACAACTTGATCGCATCCTCGGCAGTATGCACGCCACCGGTCGCCGCCAGGGACAATCCGACCCGACCATGCAGAATGGCAATCCAGCGCATTGCCAGCAATGAGTCGGCTGAAGTCGACAAATGCAGCGTCTGATCCAGCTCCAGATCATCCGTATCGATGTCTGGCTGATAAAAGCGGTTGAACAGCGCCACCCCATCGGCCCCGGCGGCTTCTATCTGGCGCACGAGATTGCCGATCGCCGAGAACTGCGGCGACAGTTTCACCGATAACGGCAAACGAACCTGCTTACGCAACTGGGTCAGTGTCTCAATAACGCGCCGCTCGACGGCCGCGCCGTCTTCCTCGATGTTCGCCGCAACGTAATACACATTCAGCTCCAGCGCGTCGGCGCCGGCCTGTTCGAGCGCCTTCGCATGACGCACCCAGCCGCCCGGGCTTACGCCATTGAGGCTCGCGATCACGGGTATTTCCAACACCTCCTTGAGCCGCCTCAGCTGCTCGAGGTACTTCTCGCGATGACCCGGCAAGTCATCGTGCACCGGCAGGTAACTGGCCGCTTCGCCATGTCCGATATCCTGGTTTTGCAGGCGCTGGGCCACACCTTCCTCTGCCTCGATTTCCTCTTCGAAGAGCGAGTACATCACGATCGCTGCGGCGCCGTGATCTTCCAGCGCACGCGCAGTATCGAGCTGTTTGGACAAGGGGGACGAAGAAGGTACGAAAGGGTTCTTCAACTCGAGGCCGAGATACGTTGTGCTTAGATCGATGGTCATGATGAATAATCCAGCGCAGCAAGTTGTTCATAATGATGAAAGCGCTCGTCCACATCCTCTTGCGCTCTCGCGAGCAATTCATCGGCTACTTCAGGTTTGGTTCGCGTAAGAATACCGAACCGCAATTCCGACTCGGCGAATTCGCGATACGGCACGCTGGGTTTCTTCGAATCCAGCTGCAGTGGGTTCAAGCCTTGGGCCGCTCGACGAGGATCAAAACGGAATAGCGGCCAGTGGCCGCTGGCTACCGCCAGCTTTTGCTGGTCCAGATTGCGATGCAGATCAATTCCGTGCGCGATACACGGGCTGTACGCGATAATCAGGGACGGTCCGCGATACGACTCTGCCTCGCGAAAGGCCTTGAGCGTCTGCACGTCTTTCGCGCCGAAGGCGACATGCGCGACATAGACATTTTCGTAGGCCATGGCGATCATCGCGAGGTCTTTCTTGACAACCGGCTTGCCGCCCGCCGCAAATTTAGCCACGGCACCGAGCGGCGTCGCTTTCGACATCTGCCCTCCGGTGTTCGAGTACACCTCAGTGTCGAGCACCAGGACGTTGACGTCTCTGCCGGAGGCCAGCACATGATCGAGACCACCGAAACCGATATCGTAGGCCCAGCCGTCGCCGCCAATCAGCCAAACACTCTTCGACGTCAGCGCGTCGGCCACGCTCAGCAGATTGCGGGCCGCTTCGCTGTCTATGGTGGCCAGTTTCGCCTTGAGGCTCGCCACCCGCTCGCGCTGCTCGTGAATTTCGGCCTCGGCATTTTCGTCGTCGCTGTCATGTGACACGGCAAGCAAACCGTCAGCCAACTCTGCGCCGATCTCATCGCGCAACCGGGTTAACAGCTGCCGCGCCTCCTTGCGCTGCTGATCGATTGCGATGCGCATGCCGAGACCGAACTCCGCGTTGTCTTCGAACAGGGAATTGCTCCATGCCGGGCCACGCCCGTTGCGGTCGGTCGTGTAGGGCGAGGTAGGAAGGTTGCCGCCATAAATCGACGAACACCCGGTAGCGTTGGCAATAATCATACGGTCGCCAAACAATTGCGTGGCCAGACGAATATAAGGTGTCTCGCCGCAACCGACACAGGCGCCGGAAAATTCGAACAGCGGCTGCGCGAGCATCGAACCCTTGATGGTCGTCCAGCGAATTTTCTGCCGATCGTATTCCGGCAGGGTCTGAAAATAGTCCCAATACTCGTTCTCACGTTCCAGGACCGTGTCGACCGGGTGCATGTTCAGCGCTTTGCGGCTGAGATTGGTCTTGTCGCGCGCCGGGCAGATCTCGACGCACAGATTGCAGCCCGTGCAGTCCTCCGGCGAAACCTGGTAGGTGACAGCCAGATCATCCTCGAATTCGTTGCCCTTGATCGGTAACCACCGAAAGCCGTCGGGTGCATCCTTCAGTTCGGCAGGCTTGAAAACCTTGCTGCGAATCACGCTGTGGGGACAGACGAACACGCATTTACCGCATTCAATACATAAATCGGACTCGAGTACCGGAATCTCCAGCGCCAGGCGGCGTTTCTCATAGGCCGCGGTACCCGACGGCCAGCTGCCATCGACCGGCATTTTGCTGACCGGTATCTCGTTGCCCAGGCCCGCGATCATCGCGCCCGTGACCTCGGTGACAAAGGCCCCCGCATCGATCGGCACCGGCGGACGCAATTCAGTTGTCGCCGTCACGCTCGCTGGCACCTCGAGTTGCTCCAGGTTTGCCAGCGCCGCATCGATGGCTGCGAAATTCGCCTCGACGATGCTCGAGCCTTTCGACTTGTAGGTGCTCGCGACCGACCCCTTGATTTTTTCGATCGCGGTTGCAGCCGGCAGCAACTCCATCAGGGCAAAAAAGCAGGTCTGCATGATGGTGTTGATCCGCCGCCCGAGCTGGTTCTCCGCCGCAATCCGATACGCGTCTATGACGTAGACCTTCAGCTGTTTGTCGATAATCGCCTGCTGCACAGGCCGGGGAAGGTGCGTCCAGAAACCGGGCCCCGCCAGCGGCGAATTGACCAGCAACGTCGCCCCCTGCTTCGCCTTGGCAAGAATATCGAAACGCTGCAGGAACACGGCCTGGTGACAGCCCACGAACTCCGCCTGATTGTCGGCTATCTCGTAGGTCGAGCGGATCGGTTGCGCGCCAAAGCGCAGGTGCGATACCGTCACGGCACCGGCCTTCTTGGAGTCGAACACGAAATGGCCCTGTGCATACAGGTCCGTGTCTTCGCCAATAATCTTGATGGTGTTGCGGTTGGCGCCAACCGTCCCGTCGCTGCCAAGGCCATAGAACACCGCATGGCTGGACGCACGATCGGCGTCGGTCTGGAATGCCGCATCCCAGTCGAGGCTAAGGTGCGTCACGTCGTCATTGATGCCAAGGCTGAATTGACTCTTGGGTTTAGCCTGCTCCAGTTCATCGAGCGCGGCCTTGATCATGCCCGGCGTAAACTCCTTCGACGAGAGTCCGTAGCGACCGCCGATAATCTGCGGTAAGGCGGTAAATTTGCTGCCGCCGCGGGTCAAATGCTCGGCAAATGCGGTCAGAACATCCTTGTACAGCGGCTCACCGGCGGCTCCCGGTTCCTTGCAGCGATCGAGCACTGCGATTCGGCGGCAACTCGCCGGCAAGGCCTCGAGCAGCTGCTCACCGGCTAAGGGCCTGAACAGGCGCAACTTGAGCAAGCCGACTTTTTCGCCCTGCTGCACCAGGTGGTCTACGGTTTCGTGGGCGGCCTCGGCGCCTGAACCCATCATGATAAGGACGCGCTCGGCGTCGGGCGCACCGACATAGTCGAACAACCGGTACTCGCGGCCGGTAAGTTCGGCGAAGCGACGAAACGCGTCGCTAACGATATTCGGCGCCCTGTCATAGTAGCCGTTGATAGCTTCCCGGGCCTGGAAAAACACGTCGGGGTTTTGTGCGGTTCCGCGGATCACCGGCCGGTCCGGCGACAGGCCTCGTTCGCGGTGCGCCCGGACGAGTTCGTCATTCAGCAATGCGCGCAACTGATCGTCTTCGAGCGGGTGAATCTTCGCGACTTCATGCGAAGTACGAAAGCCATCAAAGAAATGCAGTACCGGCAGGCGGGTTTCGAGCGCGACTATCTGTGCGATCAGTGCGAAGTCCTGCGCCTCCTGCACCGAGTTAGAGGCCAGTATTGCAAACCCGGTGGACCGGCAGGCCATAACGTCGCTGTGGTCACAGAAAATCGACAGCGCGTGGGTAGCCACCGAGCGGGCTGCAACGTTGAACACGGTCGAGGTCAGCTCGCCGGCGATTTTGTACATGTTCGGGATCATGAGCAGCAGCCCCTGCGACGACGTAAAGGTGGTCGTCAAAGCGCCGCGCTGCAAGGCGCCATGCACGGTCCCCGCTGCGCCGGCTTCACTCTGCATCTCGATCACTTCCGGGACGGTGCCCCAGATATTGGGCCGGCTGGCGGAAGACCACGCGTCTGCGTGCTCACCCATCGCCGAGGACGGCGTGATCGGATAGATCGCGATGACCTCGTTGATACGGTGCGCTACGCTCGCAACTGCTTCATTGCCGTCAATTGTTATCATTGTTTCGCGGACATGCTGGTTCACCTCACGGAGCCATCATTAAAGGGCCGCGGTGGCATGTCCATAGTGGCTTTTCCCTAGCACGTCGCGAGGACGGTTGCGTCGCATCCCCCACGCCTTACTCAAACGCCCCGATAGGCTCCGATTCGGCTTGGGCCCTGTAGATTTAACCGTTTAGTTCTCGGATCTGCCGATCGTGGAGCTTGCCCATGAGCAGCAACGCCGCCATCGCGCCCAGCAGCGCAAAGGCCATATCTGACTGCGTATCCCACACGTAGCCCTGCGTGCCCAGAAACGACTCGGCGGCGGTATCCGAAATCAGCGCGACCCCCCACTCGATCAGCTCGTAGAAAGCGCTAAACGCAAGGCAAAAGCAGACAATAAAAAAATTTCGCCAACTACTCGAAGCCACGACCGATTTTCGAATGAGTATTTCCCGCGCGATCAGGGCCGGAACAAAGCCCTGCAGGAAATGACCCAGTTTGTCGAAATTATTTCTTTCAAAGCCGAGCAAGGGCTTCAGCCACTCGAACAGCGGCACTTCGGCATAGGTATAGTGACCGCCCACCATCAATACGATGCAGTGGATCAGAATCAACACATACAGCAGCGGTGTCAGGGGAAAAGACCGCCGAGTAACGGCCAGAACAACGAAGCCGATGACGGCTGGCGAAACCTCCAGCGCCCAGGTGGGATAGTCCTTCGGGAATATAGCCGACCAAACGAACACGGCCATAAAAACTGCAATCCAGGCGGTTTTCATCGGCAATAGCGTAACACCGGCCGTGGCCCGAGTCTCAGGATTGGGAGCCTGTGGAGATGGCTCTGCAAGCGTTACGTCAGGCGAGCCAAGCCCCGCCGCGGCTGCATCACGTTTACGTCGGGCAATACTGCGATATGCTAGCGCTGTCGACGTGCCCCGGGGTCAAAAAGGGTGTTTGCATCGATTCTGAATATTGTCAATGTCACGACCGTAGCGCTGCTGGTGCTACTGACCGGTGTGTATGTGATTCGTTATCGCAAGGCTGACCCGGCTGTCTTTTCCCCTGCGGCCGCCTGGTTGAGGGCGTGCATATTTTTCTGCACCTGCTTTATTGCCGCATGGCTGAGCGGAGTGCAGGAACGGGTGCTCGACGCGCCCATCGTGAACCCGGAGCAACTGCAAAACACCCACTGGCTTTTATGGACCGGAGGCTTCGCGTTCCTGATCATCGCCGGCTACTGGGGCGTCTGGGCCCGTTACACCATTCGGTTCGAACGCAGACGACACCTGCCCTCGCAGGTTCCCTTCGGCGTGCTATGGGGCCTTAGTGTGGGGCAGTTCATACTCGTTGTTTGGCACGGCGTCACCCTTGTCGGTGCCGGCTGGCCGGCATGGGCGATCATTCTGGTCAGCTGGATATGCGCCGGCACGATGTTTGCTTTGTGGATGTTGTTTTACTGGGATCTGTATATCGCA
>Ga0209536_100017553_pt1 | contig 10130 bp, 8 predicted proteins | sample DeeMarSeWOR28_12_FD_187461 | JGI IMG/M metagenome (GOLD analysis project Ga0209536, IMG submission 187461) | Marine sediment microbial communities from White Oak River estuary, North Carolina - WOR-2-8_12 (SPAdes) (version 2) | ecosystem: Environmental > Aquatic > Marine > Intertidal zone >... | reverse complement strand
CGGACACCCAGTTAAGCCACCTTGGCTAATTTCTCATACTCAACCGGGCTTACATAACCAAGGTACGAATGTAAGCGCCGGTTGTTGTAGAACATCTCGATATAGTTGATCACATCCTGCCTTGCAACTTCCCGAGTCGGGTAGCAACGGTGGTTGGTGCGCTCGCTCTTCAGGCTACGGAAGAACCGCTCGATCACGGCGTTATCCCAACAGTCACCCTTGCGGCTCATGCTCGGGATCATGCCGTGCTCTTCCAGAATATCCTGGTAGTCATGACAGGCATACTGGCTGCCCCGATCCGAATGATGAATGAGGCCACGGCCTGGCTCGCGACGCCGGATCGCCATCAGCAGAGCATCACGCACCAGGTCAACCTTCATCCGTTTGGATAGTGACCAGCCCACCACGCGACGTGAGAACAGATCAATGATCACCGCCAGATACAGCCAGCCTTCATCGGTCCACAAGTAGGTGATGTCACCACCCCACGCCGTATTGGGGGTTTCAATATCAAACTCACGATCCAGCAGGTTCGGTGCAACAGGGTAGTTGTGTTTGCTGTCTGTCGTCACTCTGAAGCGCTTTTTCTGCTTGACCTCAACATTGGCCTTCTCCATCAGTGTGCCCGCCTGACAGCGCCCCACGTCCTCTCCATCAGCCCGCAATGCCTTCGATATCCGACGACTGCCGTAGGCCTCGTCGTTTGCTTTGTGGATCGCTCGGACCTTGACGATCAATCGCTGCTCCCGGGCATCGTCAGGCCGTTGCAGACGCTTCATAAAACCATAGAAACCACTGCGACTCACCTCCATCACCTGGCACAACAACGTCACTGGATAATTGGCCTTCTCCACCATAATGAACTGATACCTCAGCTCCCTTCCTTGGCGAAGAAGGCCGTCGCTTTTTTTAATATCTCCTTTTCCATCCGCAGCCGCTTGTTTTCCTCACGCAGCTTGCGGATCTCTTCCTGCTCTGGACTCAGGTTTGCTTTCCCGGTAAAGGCTCTATCTGAATCCTCTCTGGCTTCTCGAACCCATCGTCCCAGCACATTCCCATTGATATCCAAACTCCGGGCCGCCTCGGCTATCTTATAGCCCTCATCGGTGACCAGCCGGACAGCCTCTCGTTTGAACTCCGCTGTATAATCCTTTCTTACCTTCTTTGTCATTTCTCACCTCGTTTTGAGTATTATCACTCTTTTCGAGGTGTCCGTTTCAATTAGACCACTTCAAGGCAACCTTATTCAGTCGCATTGACCGCAATGCCGACGGAGAGATAGACCTTGCTGAGCGGGAAGAGGCGCGTAAACTCGCGGAGCGGGAGGTCTTACAGGAACACGCGGCGTGCGCATCGGAGCCTGTCCACATACGTTGGCTAAACTCGATTCAGATCGCCACCTATTCATTATTTCCACCACCTCACAGGCGTCACTCATTCGCCGCTATCGGCGCGTTTCTTTCATGGCCTTCGCGACCATGAGCGTCACCGTAGCGCGTCTGTTGTGGGCTATTGCTTCACGTCTGGGATGACCGTGTCTACGAATCAAATTACCCGCCCGTATGGTGTCTGCGTGCTGAATTGCACGGCTTGGAGCCTGCAGGGTGAGGTTGTGTTGGCCAGAGGGAAAAGAGCAGGAGTGACAAAGACTTAGATCACCATCTGATCGAGCGCCAAAGATTGACGATCGCGCAGCTATGCAGCGACGTAGGTAAAGGCAGCGGCCTGGAGAATTTGGCGTGCTGCGCTAAGGCCCTCGGCTGGTACGTAGTGACCCACCGGAAATTCGCGTCCAGTTCGACGGGGAGCGTACTAAGGTGCACGGGTGCGGCGGAACCAAAGCTGGCCAGGCCACGGCCAGGAGGCCGGATACAGGGGTTCGGGTCACGAGCGTGATAGTGGGTATTCCGATAATCAAAAGGTTTCCCAACTGTTGTGCTGCGTTGGCCAAGCCAAGCAAGCGGTGTCGCCAGCGAAGGGGCGGATAGCTTTGCGCATCCTGCAGGGCATGGCCGACCTCGTGCGCCGCGACCACGACAGCGATCAGCGATCGGCCGTCAAATTTCTCGGCTGAGAGACAAACCGTCCTGTCACGGGGACCATAGTGATCGCCCGTCTGCGGAACGTCGACATGGACATCTTTTAGGCCGGCACGATCCAGCAGGTGGCGCGCAAATTCCCCACGAGTACCGGAAAAATCATCACGCGGTTGCCGGTATCGGCGCATAACCGCTCGGACCCACCAGTGGTGGGTGAAAAACAGCACCCGGACTACCAGCAAAACAATTGATATTGATACAGGCATGTATATGGCAAGCTTTTTTGTGGTGGCACCACCAGTGATCGATTATGATGACAGTGAGTCAACGGTTTTCAATTGCGACTCGATACGCAAGCCATCATGAAATTCTGCAGCCACTGTGCAGCCCCTGTTACTTTGCGCATTCCCGAAGGCGATAACCGGCCGCGTTACGTGTGTGACGCCTGTCACAGCATCCATTATCAGAACCCAAACATTGTCGCCGGTTGCATCCCGGAATGGCAAGACCAGATTCTGCTGTGCCAGCGTGGCATTGAGCCGCGTTTTGGCTTGTGGACGCTGCCGGCCGGTTTCATGGAGAACGGCGAAACTGCACTCGAGGCCGCAGAACGCGAGACCCATGAGGAAGCCAGGGCCAATGTACGGATTGAATCGCTGTACACCGTTTTCAATCTGCCACACATCAATCAGGTATACATGCTGTTCCGGGCGCGTCTGCTCAATCTGGATTTCGGAGCCGGCAATGAAAGCCTCGACGTCCAGCTCTACCAGGAAAACGATATACCTTGGGATGACCTCGCATTTCCGGTGATTAAAGAGACGCTTGGCCTCTATTTTGCCGACCGGTCTACGGGTGGCTTTCGAGTCCACGTCGGGGATATAGAGCGATTACCTGGCGCACCGCGGCGTTACCGAATCAATATGCTTAATCATTAAGATCGCTCTGGTATCTCAGCGGTTGTCTCATAAGTCGTCACGCCTGGCCTATACTTGGGGCAGTAGATCCTTTTCCATTCTTGGTTGGGGAGGATTTGATCGTTCGTGACAGCGCAGGGAGGACAGGACCATGGCGATGGCGAAACGTGTAATGCAGTATCTGCAGGTCCACGACATTGATTATAGCGTTGTGGTGCATAACCACACGGCAACCAGCATGGAAACGGCACGGGCTGCCCACGTCCCGGGTAACCGCATTGCCAAGACGGTTGTATTGGAGGATGACAAGGGGTACGTGATGGCAGTACTACCGGCAACCTACAAGATTGACCTGGGTGAGTTACACCGGCAGACGAACCGACTCCTGGGGCTGGCGACGGAAAGGGAACTCGGCCCGATTTTCGACGACTGTGAACTGGGCGCTATTCCGCCTCTCGGCCAGGCCCACGGGTTGGAAACGGTCGTGGATGATGCCGTTGCCGAGCAGACGGACATCTATTTCGATGCCAGTGACCACGAGCAGTTGGTGCACGTCAGCGCGAACGTGTTCGCTGGCATGATCGGCGACGCGCGGCTTATGCGATTCAGCCGGCACGTGTAAATCGTCCCCATCGAAGAAGGCTGGTAGCCGCTGAACACCTATGCAAGCGGTGCGAACGCCGTCAGGCTGTCCATGAGGGTTGGATTGCCGAGTGTCGGGAACAGTAGAGGGAAGTTGGCCTGTTCGCCATGGAGCGCCATATAGTTGAGGATGACCGTTTCAACCAGGAGATTGACCTGATTGGCCGCCGGGGTTGAGGCGGTCTCGACAGAGCCATCCGGCCGGAACCAGCCAATCTGCTGATGCTGAGCCTGTTCCTGGGCGTTTGTCCCGAGGAGCAGAGGCCGGCTGCCTGGATTGTAGACGAGAAAGAAGGATGCAGCCGTCGACGAATTGTCGCCGGTCCAGACTCCCTTTCCGCGCCCATTGGCAGAATTGTCCACCGTTCCGTTACTGAACACTGAGCCATCACTGAATACGTACATCATTAGCGGCACACCCCTGCGCGCGGCGTATTCCAGGCAAGCACCCATACAGCGTCCTGCCCGCAGATCACGCACTTCACCGGTGGACCGATCACCCGTGTGGTAATCATAACCGCCCATAGTGATGGTGCCGGCGCCGGCATACCCGTCGATTACCATCTTCATGACTGAGGCGGTCTTGCGAAACTCGTTGTCGTTGTCGAATTCAGCCTGGCTGAAGATACCGCCGCCTCCAACGATCTCTGTATCCAGGGACGGATCGATGTTTACGCCCGCAAAACGTTCCGCGAGATCGGCGGACTTTAGGTAGCCGCAGCGCACCAGATTCTTGACCGCCAGATCAGCACCGGTGTTGAGCGCCGACAGTTTGGTATCGATCCGAGCGAGTTTGCTGTCGCTTATGCGCGCAATGGATTCCATCACAGCAACCACGTCGGCGGGGTCGTTGAGAACACCGGTAAGGTTGCCGGTATCTACCATGCCCGTGACATCACTGGGCCGGTCAACCTTGGCTGGGCGTATCTCAGGGTTGATCATCATCGCCGGCGCCATGGAGTTGCCGCCGGAGTCTGAACTGCGTGAGCCAATCAAAGTGACAACGCTGCCGACGCTACCCGCCATCGCAAGCCCGTACATCGGGTTGTGTGGATTATTGCCCGTGTCATTGTCAGAGCGCGCCGGTATTACAGCGCCGTTGACGTTGGCAGCTCGGCCTCCAGCCCTCTCTAGAATTCCACGCAGCATGGCGCTGTCGGAATGAAAAGCCAGCCCCAGCGTCGTATCTGTGTGGTCCCCATTACTGGTGGCAGTGGGCGTGGCCTCTGCTACACCGGGAATCATATCGCCGGGCAGCCCCATCTTGCTGTAGCCGGCCGTGGACAACAGATCCAGCTGTCCTCCCTGTTTGCCAACTAAGACATTTGACCCCGAGATGTTGGCGCCACCGGCAAGATCAAAACAGATAAAGGGAATTTTGGCGGTGCCCGCGAGACCCCCCAGTTCACAACCAATGGCCTGTGCCATCCCGTTACCACCAACGGGGTCATTCAGGTCCAACGACAGAGCGTGGGCCAGACGCGGATCGGTGAGCAGGCTTAAAATCGAAGGAGCTGTTACCAGTGCGGCGCCTCTGAGAAAACCTTGTGCAATGAAGTCTCGCCGCGTGATCGGGCGCCGATGATCCGGATGGCGCAGGGGTTCGTCCGGCGAGAATGACTTGTGTTTCTTTGCCATGATGAGTTCCTCACGAATGACCGATTACTGCCCCAGTATTGCAGCACTTGCCAAAGTTGCTGCGCACATTGATTTGACGATACTTCTGGTGCGGACCGCATCACAACCAGGTTGACAGGCAGCGGTAAGTCGGTCAAAGAGGTTGTTCGGGTTCGCACCAGCCGGACCGATAAGTTCCAGCTTAACTTCAGCGCGGGTTGGTGTGGCGGCCAGGTCGATGGAAGCTGTGCCCTGAAGTCCGACAATATTGTCATACAGCGTATTTAGAATTTCGTTTTTCTCTGCCGAATCACCGCTGCCGAAAGCGCTAGCCACACCTGCAGTGAACGCGAAACTCCCAAAGAAGTCGGTACGTAGCGCGTTGTCTTCGACGAGTGCATTGCAGTACTCGATGGCGAGTTGCGATATAGCCATCTGATGCGCGGAGAGGAAGCCCTCGATGTTCTCAACCGATGGCAACTGCTGTTTGATTGCGTCAAACGTAGTCTTAACGCCGGTCCGTGTCGCGCCGACACCCGTTATCTGGGACATTGTCGCATTGATCTCGTCAAAAGTACGCAGACCAATATCCGATGTCGCGGGCAGTAAAGGCGGCAGTCCAGGTGGTAGCGGCGCAGGCTCCGTAACTACGTTGACGTTGTTTCCGAGCACCTCGAACGTGAGAAAGAACTCGTCAGACTCTGGTCCCTTTTCGAGTGCGATGATGGTGCCTAAGTCAGATAGCGTCTGGCCGGTCGCCGTGTACTCGGCATCCGTGACGGCTGTGTTCAGATTCCGGTAGGCCTGGCCTACGGCCGCCTCCTGGCCGTTGATACCGATTCGCATAGCCTGAATGGGGATGGTGCCTGGCTGAGTGCTGGGATCCAGACTGATGAAAGTGGGGCTGTTGAACAGGTAGCTGTAGCTGTCGAACTGGCTGACCTCAAACATTATGTAGCTTTCCGGAACATTGACAAGGTCGCTCACGCTGAACAGTAGGAAAAATTTCTCACCGACACCGGCCTCAAAATTCTGGATGATCTGATCGAGAGCCAGGGCCCGGTTGTGAATGGCAACGAGGCGCAGTTTGCCTTGCCACAGGCGGTCGCCGGAGACTTCATTGCCTAGCACAAAGGCGAAACTATCATCCCACGCCGCCAGTGTGCCTCCCGGCACTGGATCGAGATCATCAGTGAAAACTCCATTGACGTAAGTGCGGCGGCCATTTGCCGGATCATACGTCACCACGACATGTTGCAGTGTGGCCTGCAGATCTTCATCAGCATCGGCCGTCGACAAGGCCGGCTGGCCATCGGCGTCGGTGCTGCTGCTCCGATGCATGAAGTCATAGTTATACTGGGTCTGCCCGAGCGTGAAGTTTCTGGCAGTTGTGCCGGCCGAGTAACTGACAATGCGGGAGTCCTCTTGAGTGACATTGGCAGGTACGACCCAGGCTTCGATTGAATACTCACCAGTTGACGTGATCAGGTCATGTAACTTCTTGCTCGCGGCTGTGGAGCCCTGGGCCTTTCCGTCAACGATTTCTATGCCATAGCCGCCTACCCAGCTGACATTGCCCGATAGATTCAGGTTAAGTGCCGGTTCTACACCGCTGGTGTCGTAGGCAATGCTTCCCTGGCCAGTCTTAAATTCATACAGTGCGATGACGTTGTTCTCAAAGCGGCTGCCGCCTGCCGCGACGATACCATCGCCGAGCTGCAACGCTTTGCTGACGACCAGCAAGGGATCGACCTGGGTCAATGGAATCTGGTTGGAAAAGGCGAGAATCTGTGCTTCCATTGTGTTCGCATCAATCTGGCAGTCGCCGCTCCAGCAGTTATGAAACTCGTCGCGTAAGCGAATCACCAGCCGCGATCGGGCCGGGTCATCGAGATTGATCTTGGATTTTGCAGCGTCGTAGGCAGAAGCGGGATCGCTATTGGCAAAGAACGGGGACTGTGGTGTTGCGGAAGACTCGGTATGGCAGCCGACGCAGTGGGCTGTCAGCAGCGGATGAACCGTGCTGGCAAACAGGTTGGAGTCACCCGGGAAACTCTTGCTGGCACCGACATCCTTGATCAGCGGCGCCTTAAGCTCGATCTGCTTGCCGCCACCAACGAGTGAGCCTCCGGCCCAAGCCTCAATGAATGCTGTCATGACAGCACCGCACGCAGCATCACTCTGGAGCCAGCAATTATGGCCCTCGGCCACTTTGGTAACCAGGCGGGAATCGGCCGGTGAGCTCAGATTCACTACGGTATTGGCGGCAGCGTATGCCAGGTTGACGTCATCCTGGCGGACAAACATCGGCGTCTGATCGCCGGCAATGTGGCATCCACCACAGCGGTTAGTCGCCTTCAAATTGTCCCACACGTTCAGTTTGAACGCTTGAACGTCCGCAGTAGCAGGTGCCGGACCGGTATAGGAATTGCTGATCGCGCTATTTGTAACGGGTAGCGTCTCTGTACTTGCGCCTCCACCACAGCCGGGCAGCGCTATTACGAGCACTATCACAGCGAGCAATGTTAATGTTTCGAGTGCGCCGAACCTGTGTCTGGACACGAACTGAACTGGAATGTTCGCCGGGATGTGTGAGTGATTCATGTCGTGTTCTCCGGAGACCTCGTTTATTCCCGTGGTGCAACCTGGATGGTGGTCCATCAATCACCCTTACAGTACACAGCAGCTTCGGCAAAGACCTGCTTCATCTTGTAGCCGTTAGCCTTGAAGTTGGATGCCATTTGGGCCACCTGAGTTCGGTCGAGCGGGTTACCCGGCTCGCGCAGGCAGACCGTTCTGAAGACTTTGGTGACCTGACATTCGGCAAAAGCATCGGCATTTCCCAGTTCCTCACCGAGAGCCTTGGCGCCGTTACCTTGGCCCGGCAGTAAGCCATCCCACCCCAGCAGGGCATTCTGCCCATTCCGCCAGTAGTTGACCCAACTGTCGTCGGTTGTGACGTAACCATATTTGAAATTGTCGGCGTTGATCAGGTGTTTGCCTTGAACGTTGCCCTGCGTATAGATGAGTTGTGCGGCGTTGTCGTCCCACTCGTAGTAGGCAAATGCCCCTGCCAAGCCATCCATACCGCTATGGCAACCAATACATGAGTTGAGAAAGATACGACTATCGCCACCTGGACTTCGGGACACATCCTGGCGAATGCGGTCTGGCGGGCGGGTAATGTCCTTGACCTGTTCGAGGTCGTTGCAAAGATGGTTCAGCATGGTGAAGCGGAACATGGCCCTGTTCGTGCCGGCAAAAAAGAACGCCTCTGCGCCTGCTCGGGTTGTCAAGACGCCTGCCGTAGCGGAAGCAGGGAGTGTGGTGAGTCCAGACTGCGTCGTTTTTACGAGATCGGTCTTGAGGTCAATCCCTTGATCTTCGAGTGCCTGATAATGGTTGTTATTACTCATGGAGTACGCCGGCAGTCCGCTGGAACTCCCGATATAGAGCACGTCAGCGGAAAGCACCGTGTTGAACGGTTCATCATCACGGACCATGCCTATGACCGTGGCCGTGTAATCGTTAAGGGGTGCAAAGACCGTCTGGTCCTTATTGGTCCATGGCGTAACGAAATTCTTCAGGGTTACGTTATAAAACGCACTGTTTTCCATCGCCCTGTACGCTGCTGTTTCTAGACCACTGACACCGCCTGTTGCGATGTCGTTTTCCATGGCGTCCAATACCGATGCTGACGGCGGCACGCCAGCGAGCCGATCGTGAATGCGCTTGGCCTGTTCACGAGTCCCAGCGAAGACATAAGGGATACTACCGGCGAAGACCGACAAGGTCAGGGTTGTCAGCATCGCAACCTTAAATACGGTTTTCTGTTTCTGCATTGCAGCGCGCCTCATAACATGCGTCCTGTGGGACGCAGGTGGCCAATAAAAGGCTTGCCAACTGACAAAGTGGCCTGGCCTTTTCTGCTGTCCCTTTCAATCCGTGGATTTATTGCGAGAGCCGATCCCTGTAGCTGTCGGGAACCAACGTTTTCTCCCCCCGGCGCTGGTATTGTCCTGCGACTGCGTCATCCGGATGACTTTTAGTTGTTCGGTAGAGATCGACAGACAGTCGATATTCTTTATTCTTAGCTGAACTTCTGTCGGCCAGCCAGGTCGTGAGTTCTATTCTGCAGAAGTTATGAAAACGTTTTGTGATCCTGGCTGCAGAAACAGGGAACCCGTCCGTGATTCTGTACGCAGTTTGCTTAGCATGCGGCGATTAATAATGAATCCTGGCAGCCCTATTGAGACAAGGGATCGGTTTTCTGCCAAAACATCCAGCAAGTCTGCATTTTTGTCGTGGTGAGTATAGAAGTTGGATTGTTGGCCGATTTACCCGTCAGTCCGCGGGCGACAAATACGGCTGGTGTGCCGCATTAGAAAGCCACGGGAAGACGGCGACACGGGCGGCACGGCCGTGGGTCCAGCGACGAAAACGGTACGTTGGGAATTGCAGGTGAGGCGCAATATGAAAAGTCAGAACGGTCAGTCTTCGACGAGGGGTTCCTTCCTTTCAAGACACGCGTTGCTCCTGGTCGTACTCCCGGTCCTGACGGTTGGCTGTGGTGGTGGTAGCAATGGAAGTGGTGATCTCGATCCGATTGTCGAAGATTTCGGTATTGCTTATGTCCGCCGCCCAGTGACGGTGCCGGATCAAAGTGACGTCCGCGAGGTGTTACCGTTCAACGCCGGTGGCGACCTGTTTTTCCGCGATCTTGCTTCGCCCAGTGCTGCCGAACGGAACGTAACGATCAGTGTGACCGGTGGCCTGGGTGACGTCAAAGATGTCGAGGTGTCTTTTGACGGAGCTAAGCTGGTGTTTGCGATGCGCCTTCCAGATCCGGACCCCACAGATGACCTGGTGCCGACGTGGAACATCTGGGAGTTCGATATCGATACCCAGCGTCTGC
>Ga0209536_100017551_pt1 | contig 10131 bp, 7 predicted proteins | sample DeeMarSeWOR28_12_FD_187461 | JGI IMG/M metagenome (GOLD analysis project Ga0209536, IMG submission 187461) | Marine sediment microbial communities from White Oak River estuary, North Carolina - WOR-2-8_12 (SPAdes) (version 2) | ecosystem: Environmental > Aquatic > Marine > Intertidal zone >... | reverse complement strand
TCCAGTTGGTTCCTATCTGGTTTCGCATCCGTAAGTAACTGGCCGTTTGATCCCATTGCCGCACCGTAGTCAGGGATTCCACCTCGCTCTCAGGTGTCGCGTTCACCGTGAGGTCATCCAGTTGTTTGACCTCAAAGTCACTGAGACCAGCAGCCCAGTTTGTGATCTCAATCTCTTTCGTCGTTTCGAGGTTGAACTTCCAGTCTATGTAACGGTCGCCCTCCATCTGGATCCCATAGTAGAATCCTTGAATGATGGGGAGTGCTATTACGATTACAATCAGGAATCCGGCAGCAAGAGCAAAGGACCTCTGTGAACCTCCTATAGGGATGAGTCGTTCAAGCTTCAATCGACGGAGTTCGTTTGCAATGTTGACACGGTCCTCCATCAAGAGGTTCACCCGTTTTCGATAGTCCTCAGCAGAGATGGCTCCAGCTTCATATTCCTGACGTAGAGAGAGGAGCTCGCCCTGAAGTCGAGCCAAATCGCCTTCTAGAGAGGCAATCTTGCTACGTAGTCGTTGTCGTACATCCCCTGATCTGACTCTGACCACCATGAAGACCACAGAGCCCACGAGGCTTGCACCCAATGCTATAAGGAGAGCGAGGTAGCTCATCCAAGTACCCGCATTGACTGTCCACATTGGAACATTGAGAATCTCAAGCCCAACGGCAAGGGCAACCACAAGGAGTCCTTTTGATATGATCACAAAGATGTCACGTCGCTGAAGCATGAGGTCTGTAATGATTGTCAGAACAAGTCGTGCGGCTGTGGCCACCAGCACTGTTGAAATCAAGCCAACATAGAGTTGGTAAGCTTCCATTGCAGGTATGAGTGTCTGAATTGAAGCGGCTGAAGTCCCTGGAGCAAAAGGAAGAGAGAACATAGTGGCAACCTGATCAGGGGCGATTGATATCGACCCATCTCCCATCAGCATCATCAGAAATGCGACATTCTGACCAGTGATCGAGTAACCACCCGTAGACACATAGTACAGGAAGAATGCTCCAATCTCAAGAAGTCTCCAGAGGACCCCAGTCTTAATGTCCAACGTCTTCAGTTGTGCCCCTGTCTGAGAGAGGGCAGACACAAATGAGAGAAAGGTCGAACGGGTCCAGAATGTGAATACGCTGCTCAGTAGAGCCAGAAGGAGTGAAGCAGTGAAGATGTTGTTATTCAACGTCCAAGTGTTCCAGAAGTTGACATTGGCCTTGTTGTCATAGACTGAAACATAGATACTCTGTCCGAGTACCCAGCCATAGACTGTGGCGGCAATAATGGTCCCAACCACAGCAACAATAGCCAGAATAATGATGATTCTAAGGTATCGCATTGAACTTTCCTCTCTCAGTAGTCCTGAGAGAAGACTAGTTTTAACGCATAAAGGCTTGGTGTTTTAGGGTGGGTGAAACTCAAACTCATCGAACTAAAGTTCGTCAGCTAGTTGATTTTCAGAGGATTATCAGTGTCCCACTGCTCTCAGGAGTGCACTCCACAGTGCCTCCAACATATACGTTATCGAGCCGTACCCAGTATTGTCCTGTAGTGACCTGACAGGTCAGATCCCCATAGACTGTCGAGTTTACGAGGTCGATCCCATTGTTCCCTGGACAGTTTATGCCATGATGAAAGTAGATGTCATCAAAGGTTGCACCAGTGGCAGTCATGTTGATGCTACCATGTCCCGCCAGCGCCTCGATGTCAATGGTGTATGCCCTATTGATGGTCACATTGACGAATGCCGTGGCATCCCCCTTGTTCAATGCGCAGACATCTGCGGGGTTTTCCTTCAGAATCTGGATGTTGAGATGCTGACCATAAGATGAGTTTGTTACTTGGAGATTGGTGTTCTTTCCTTTTGCTCCTTCAACAAGGACTGTGAGCTTCCAGTTGATACGGATGACAAAACCTGGGTCATCGACGACATTGAATGTCACATTGTGAAAGCACACATCGTAGTAGATAGAGATATTCTGAAGAGTTGGATAGTCGGCCTCCTGGAACACTTCAGTTTCATCATAGGCAACTATTTCCTCTAGTGTCATGAATATGTATAGTCCACCAACTACAATTGCAGTGGCCAACAAAACTGCAAAACAGATACCCATCGATCTCCTTCTCATACTACTCACTTCTCATTAGTTCAGTTACACTGTACAATTAAACATCCACGGATTTAATTGCGCATATTACCTTGGAAATTGGTCCTTGTAGGCGAAAGAAGCCCCATCTATTGCTCTCATGACTGCCAATATGCCGTCAAGATGGTCATACTCGTGCTGAAGGAGCTCGGAGAGATCATCCTGAAGTTCCATGGATCTCAGGTTCCATCCCATGTCCCTGTATTCGATGGTACAGCTCTTGTGTCGCCTCACCCTGACAAGGAGGTCTGGGAAGCACATACAATCATCCCAGAGTTCAATCATCTCATCACTCATATCTTTCAGGACTGGATTGAGAAAGACAACAGGAGAGTCGATGTGCATATACACGATACGTTTCATTACTCCGATTTGAGGAGCCGCAATAGCTCTACCAACGCCATGTTTCTCTCGGAAGTCCATCATCGTGTCATGCAGGTCTTGGACCACTTCTCGAATGGTTTCCAACTCTGACTCTTCTACCTCATCAGACACCCTATACAGCTGAGGATTGCCAAGTCTGAGGATTTCTCGAACTGTCATCCCACTATCAGGGTCATTGTTCTGATAAGAAGCTGTGGTTTCGATAGGAATATCAGAGGTGGTGCAAGTCGGTGTGATATGGCTCGACCTATGTGGTTTGTCAAACTCTTGAAGAAGACATTTCCAAACAGAGGACTGATTGCAAAGGCAACCAACCTCCCACTCATTGGAAGGGTCGTTGACAAGCTCCTCTTTGAGGGAGATGACATCATCTACCTGCCAAAGGACGATGTTGCACTGAAGACAATCCAAATCAACCAGAAGCTCGACAGGCCAGAGGAAACACCACTTCCCTCTGAGATAATCCACCATTTTATCGAGAAGTCAAACCACCATTGGATCATGGACTTCTGCATCTGTCGAGATTCATCCAAGTGCGAAGACTATCCTATTGACCATGGGTGTTTGTTCCTCGGAGAGGCCATTGAGGGAATCAATCCCAAACTGGGACGGCGAGTGACCAAGGAGGAGGCTCATGAGTATGCGAGGAGCTGTCGAGAGGCAGGTCTTGTCCATTTGATAGGTCGCAACAAGCTCGATGCATCCTGGTTGGGAGTGTCACCCGGTGATAAGCTCTTGACCATATGCAACTGCTGTCCCTGCTGCTGCCTGTGGAAGATACTTCCAGACCTGAATCCTGAGATAGGGCGAAAGGTCACCAAGATGCAGGGCGTGGATGTCAAGGTCACTGATTCCTGTGTTGGATGTGGAACCTGTACTGAAGGAGTCTGTTTTGTGGATGCAATACAGCTTGTTGATGGAAGGGCAGTAATAGGTCCAGAGTGTAGAGGCTGCGGAAGATGCGTCGAGGTGTGTCCAGAGGGAGCAATCGAGCTGACCATTGACAACACTCAGTTCATCGAGGATTCTATCAAGCGGGTCTCCTCCGTAGTGGATGTGGAATAGCCCGAAGAAGCCTTTTTATGAACACCATGGAGTTTTCGGCTCACAAGTTGAGGACTGTTTTCTCTATGGTCGTCAAGATATGCGTCATCGGTATGGGCTACGTTGGTATTCCCTGTGCAGCACTCCTTGCCGATGTTGATGGTTATCAAGTTACTGGGCTTCAGCGCAGATCAAAGAGGTCAGGTTGGAAGATCGAGCACCTCAATGCTGGTAAATCACCCTTTGAAGGGGATGAGCCAGGTCTCGATGAGCTCGTTGCTAAGGTCGTGGCGAAGGGGACCTTCAAAGTGACAGATGACGTGGATGTGTTGAGGGACTCCGACATCATATTGATTGACGTGCAGACTCCGACAGATGAGAACCATGTCCCCCAGTATGACTCCCTGAGAGAAGTCAGCAAACAGATTGGAGAACGTATCAAGAAGGGGACCCTGGTCGTGGTCGAGTCGACGGTTGCACCCGGGACCACTCAGAACATAGTACAGAAAATCATAGAAGAGCACTCAGGCATGAGGGGCGGAGAAGACTTTGACCTTGCGTTCGCCTATGAACGTGTGATGCCTGGAAAACTGATCAGGAACATAGTACACCTTCCCAGAATCGTGGGTGGAATAACTCCAGAGGGTACTGACCGTGCAGTTGAGATGTACTCCAAGATTGTGAAGGCGAAGGTCCACAAGACAGACGTTCTCACAGCTGAGGTCTCGAAGACGATTGAGAATGCCTATCGAGACGTGAACATCGCATTCGCGAACGAGATGGCCTTGGTCTCAGAGAGTCTGGGAGTCAATGTGTATGACATAATCGAACTGGTGAACGAACTTCCTAGCAGGATGATGCACATCCCCGGATCAGGCGTGGGAGGTCACTGTCTCCCCAAGGACACCTGGCTCCTCCGGCACGGTCTCAACGAGTACGGCTCGCAGAAGGTAGAACCAAGGTTCATCACGCTTGCCCGAGAGATAAACAACTACATGCCAGTGCACATGACTCTACTCATAGAAGATGCACTAAAGGCGAAAGGAACCAAGCTCAAAGGAGCGACTGTCACTATACTAGGAATCGCCTATCTTGAGAATGCGGATGACACCAGAAACACCCCTGCTCTGCCATTGATCAAGACCCTGGAGAAGAAGGGAGCTAAGGTTGTCCTTCACGACCCATATGTAAGGGAATGGGACCTTGGAAAACATGAGATCGAGAGAGACCTCCTGAAAGCAGCAAAGGACTCAGACTGTCTTGCACTCGTCACAAGGCATAGTGACTACTTTGACCTAGACTTTGTAAAGTTGGGAGCCGTTATGAAGACCCGGACTCTTGTGGATGGTCGGAATGTCTTCGACGCAGACACTGTACGCTCTCATGACTTTGAGTATCGAGCCATTGGCAAGGTTGGCCTTCGCGTCTGAGGTTCGTCTACGCACCAAACTTCTCAATGTAGCCGGAGTACCCGAGGAGGATAGGCATGACATCTATTCCCCTGATGGTGTGAAGTGCTCCTTGAGCAGCATCGATCTCAGAGAACTTCTTCACAGAGTCTGGTCGGATGAAGTTGGACCAGAAAAGGATTGGAACAGGATCACACTGATGCTCCCCAACGTCTACGGCGGTAGTATGGTCTCCAGTCACAGCAATGACGATTTCGTCTGCGACCGCATCTACAATCTTCCCGACCATCTCATCTGTCTTTTCAATTGCGAGAACCTTCTCCTTGGCATTTCCATCATGGCTTGCATTGTCTGGTGCCTTGATGTGAACAAAGACGTAGTTGAAGTCAGACTTGATCGTTTCAATCGTCTTTGCTGCAATGTTGTCGAAGTTGGTATCGATTGTACCTGTCTGACCTTTGACTGGGATGTGTTTCATTCCCACGTACTTGGCGGTCCCAATATAGAGAGCCCCTCCAGCAATCACAGCTGCTTTGATCCCATATCGCTCAGGTAACGGAGGGACATCGCTGTGACGACCAGGACCACGTAACAGAATCGCATTGGCAAGGGGGATGCCCTTCCTTGCACGTTCCTCGTTGGTCTTGAGACCCTTCATGCGATCGTGTGCCACTAGCATCAGCTTGTTGACAATCTTGGCAGTCTTCTCTGCCTCAGGCTTCAACGGATGAACTGTGAGAATCTTCTTACAAGTCTCATGGGGATCGACATCACTGATTTCGGCATACAGGCCTTCACCCTCTAGAACCAGTGCCCCCCTATGTTCGACCGTCGCGATGAACCTCACCTTGACCCCATCAATCTCTATTCCATCAAGGGCCTCCTGAAGCTCTGCCTGTTCCTCTGGTGTGAAGTCTCTTCCAGCCCTTCTATCCAATACGACCATATCAGAGTCCACAGTTGCGAAGTTTGACCTAAAGGCCACATCACCGGGTCTTGTCTCAAGACCAGCTCCGAAAGCCTCAAGAGGACCTCTCCCGGGATATTCAGCGACAGGGTCATACCCAAAGAGAGCGAGGTGCGCCGTGTCTGAACCCGGTGTGATTCCAGGCCCGATCACATTCATCAGTCCGTTTTGGCCCTCTGCAGCAAGCCGGTCAAACGTAGGGGTCTTTGCTGCTTGAAGCGGTGTCTTTCCACCCAGTTCCTTGATGGGTCTATCACCAACTCCATCCATCACAACAAAGACTGCAGTCTTCTTGTCACTCATCGTTCAGTAGTTCCTCCAGGCAGTCCTGAACTCAGAACCCGGGTATCCACATTTGCCATCTAAGACATCATAGATTTCGAGGAGTCGGTTGTACTTCTCGACCCGGTCGCTCCGCGCTGGACCACCAGTCTTCAGCTGACCTGTGCCAAGAGCAACACAGAGGTCTGATATGAAGGTGTCACCGGTCTCGCCACTGCGGTGACTCACGACAACTCCCCAGTCAGCTTGGTTGGCAATCCGTGCAGCCTCTATGGCCTCGGAAACGGACCCGATCTGGTTCACCTTGAGTAGAAGTGCATTCCCGGATTTGAGATCGATGGCCTTCCTGACAATCTCCGGGTTAGAAACTGTGAGGTCATCAGTCACCACCTGTGTCTTGGTCTTCTTCAGGTATTCAGTAAAGTCATCGAACGCCTCTTCCTCAAATGGGTCCTCTACTGTGTGGAGCGGGAACGTCTTCTCAAGATCGAGGTATAGCTCAAGAAGTCCGGAAGAGTCAATCGACCTTCCATCGATGTCATACTTGCCATCTTTGAAGAACCCACTTGCCGCAGCATCGATGCCAAGGACAACATCCTTCCTGGGGGAGTATCCAGCCTCCTCGATGGCACCCATGATCTCTTCGAAGGCATCTGTCGAACCCTTCAGACCGAAACCGCAGAATCCACCCTCATCCCCGACATGCTTCGCCATCCTGCCATGATGTTTTATCATTCTCTTTCCCAGAGTGTGATAGACCTCACTGATGCATCTCACTCCTTCGGGGTATGTCTTGGCACCCACAGGCAGAATCATGAACTCCTGAATTGCCAGCTCATTTCCAGCATGAGCGCCACCGTTGATTACGTTGGACATCGGTACAGGGAGCTGATACTTAGCGTCCTTTCCGATGACATTCTTCCTCAGATATTCAAAGAGTTCGAGCTTGAGGTGTTCAGCAGCAGCTACAGAAGTGGCCATGGAAACTGAAAGAATAGCATTGGCTCCCAGCTTGCCCTTGCCCTTGCTTGGATCAGTCTTCAATAAGGTATCATCAACAGCTTTCTGAGAGAGGGGGTCAACAGATTTCATGGCGTCGGCAAGTACTGTGTTGACGTTTTTGACCGCCTGTGTGACTCCCTTTCCAGCATAACGATTTCCCCCATCACGTAGCTCAACTGCCTCCAGGATGCCCGTTGAAGCACCACTGGGGACCTTGGCAACTCCAATGGTACCGTCAGATAGAGTGACCTTAGTCATGATTGTTGGGTTTCCTCGTGAGTCAAGGATCTCTAGAGCTCGTATCTTTGTAATCTTCACTGTCCATCACCAGATTGATTCGTCTTACTCCCTTGGAGTTGAGTTGGAACTAGGATTTATGTCAATCCATCTGAACGTCAGGACAAGTTCTATTACTTCGCATGTCAAGCGATTTGTGTGAGGGAGCCTAATGGTCTTCTATGAAACAAAATCAAAGATTGTCTGTACAATTGGACCAGCCTCCAAACCAAAAGAGGTTCTTGAAAAGATGGTAAAGGCGGGCATGGATGTGGCGAGACTCAACATGTCTCACGAAGACCATAAGAGTGCAAGGAAGACCTTCGAAACCATTCGCTCTGTGGATGACACACTTCCAATCCTCTTCGACCTTCAAGGTCCGAAGATACGTCTAGGCGAGGTCGATGGTCGTGTAGAACTGGTCACTGGGAGTGAAGTGGTCCTTTCAACAGAGGATTTCGTTGGTGATGCAAGCAGGATATCAGTATCTCATGATAAACTACCCAAAGACGTCAAGGTAGGAAGCATCATCGCACTGAATGATGGAATCGTAAGGCTTGTTGTCAAGTCCAAGACGAAGACCGAAGTCGTAACAGAGGTCGAACATGGAGGACCAATCTCCAGTAGGAAGGGTGTCAATATCCCTGGAATCAAGCTCTCTGGTGGTGTACCCACAGAGGAGGATCTCCGTGACCTAGACCTAGCGGCGGAACTAGAGCCGGACCTGATCGCATTGTCGTTTGTGACCGAGTGTGACGACGTCCGCAGATTGCGCGAGGTCATCACAGGAAACGGACCAGCAGATGCCTGGATAATCAGCAAAATTGAGCACACACTTGCAGTGAACAACTTTGGTGAGATCCTGAAGGAATCAGATGGAGTGATGATTGCCAGGGGAGACCTTGGCATCGAGGTCCCCATAGAGGAGGTCCCCATTCTCCAGAGAGACCTTGTTAGACAAGCCAACATCTGGGGAAAGCCAGCTATAGTTGCGACACACATGCTCGAGTCAATGACTGAGGAGATGGTTCCAACCCGTGCTGAGGTCAGTGATGTGGCCCATGCAATAATGGAGAGAGCAGATGCAGTCATGCTCAGTGGCGAAACTGCAGTGGGACACAATCCAGTGGGAGCTGTACAGATGATGGAACGGATTGTGAAGCGTACTGAGCAGACTCTCCCTCGAGAGGACCCCTTGGACATCACATCACCACGAAGGATGATTGTTGAAATCATCGGCAACATGGCCTACAATGCTGTGACACTGATTCCAGACAAGATAGATGGCATCATCACAGCCACACGAACTGGATACACTGCAAGGTGGATCTCCAAGTTCAGACCACCATGTCACATCTTCGCTGTCACGCCAAACGAGAGGGTGTTTCGGAGGATACGGCTACTCTGGGGAGTCTGTCCTCTGTTACACGAGCAGGACCTGAACAGTGTTGATGATATGGTCAAAGAATCGACTCAGGTGGCATTTGACAGGGGTCTGATCAGTAAGGACAAGGACATCGTCTTCACCTCAGGTACCAAGATGCTTCCAGGCAGGACCAATGTGGTCGGCGTGTTCCATGTCCGAGACCTTGTGGACTAGGAGTCCGTTATCCTTATGTGACAGGTCAAGTCATCATTAGCCAAGTGATTCATGTGAAACCATTCTTTGTGGTGGGAACGAGACCCGAGATTGTCAAGATGGCTCCAATCATACACGAATGTGAGAAGAGGGGCATTGGCCTGTTTCTGCTCCACACAGGGCAGCACTACTCTGACAACATGAGCCAGATGTTCTTCCGAGACATGGATCTGAGAAATCCTGATACGAATCTCAACATAGGTTCAGGTTCTCAGGCCGAACAGACTGCAAAGGCACTGGTTGGAATCGAGAAGGTCCTACTGAAAGAGCGGCCTGACGTAGTGCTGGTTCAGGGAGACACAAATGCAGTGCTTTCGGCAGCGCTGGCTGCAGTAAAGCTGCACATTCCCGTAGGTCATGTGGAGGCTGGTCTGCGGAGCTATGACATCCGGATGCCTGAGGAGCACAACCGTAGGCTCACGGACCATGTGTCTGAGTTCCTGTTTGCGCCCACGAAGAAGTCTGCGGAGATACTAGAGAGTGAGAAGGTCTGGGGAAAGATTTTCGTAACAGGAAACACTGTTATTGACGCATTGGAAGGACTGGTCAAGAAGGTCGAGGGCAAGAAGACGGTTGCTGATGCGCTGGGACTCAAGGAGTTCGCTCTGCTCACGATGCATCGTGCTGAGAACGTGGATAACAAGGCAACACTCACCGGTCTAGTTCAAGGGCTTTCAGAGTTGGACACTGACATCATTTTCCCTGCCCATCCTCGGACTGTATCGAGGTTGACTGAGTTTGACTTGATGGATGACTTCAAGAAGAGTGAGAAGGTTCATCTTATCGAACCCACTGGCTATCTTGATTTTCTTGGACTGATGAAGACATGTTTGTTTGTACTGACCGACTCGGGCGGTATTCAGGAGGAAGTGACTGCACCATCCATCAACAAACGAGTGTTCGTCCTAAGGACCTCAACTGAGCGACCTGAGGCTGTGGATTCGGGACATGCTACTATTGTTGGTGTCGACCCTGATGTGTTTCCCA
>Ga0209536_100017550_pt1 | contig 10131 bp, 6 predicted proteins | sample DeeMarSeWOR28_12_FD_187461 | JGI IMG/M metagenome (GOLD analysis project Ga0209536, IMG submission 187461) | Marine sediment microbial communities from White Oak River estuary, North Carolina - WOR-2-8_12 (SPAdes) (version 2) | ecosystem: Environmental > Aquatic > Marine > Intertidal zone >... | reverse complement strand
ATGGCCATTCGGGTATTCCTTATCATCTCCGTATTCTGCACTGCTGTTGCACAAAATGTGTTTCCACAAAATGCAATCCCATCGGAACCATACAGGATCAGGAAAGTGGTTATCGATCCCGGACACGGAGGTAAAGATCCCGGTACCATGGGTCATTTTTCGAAGGAAAAGGATATCGTATTGGGCATTGCATTGAAACTGGGGCATTATATTAATGAATATATGAACGATGTTGAAGTGTTATATACCCGAAAGAATGACACATTTGTTGAATTATATAAACGGGGAGAGTACGCCAATCGTGTGAAAGCCGATTTGTTCATCTCCATCCATGCCAATTGGTTCAAGAGTTCCAGTATCAGCGGAGCCGAAACCTATGTAATGGGTTTGCATACCGATGAGAGGAATCTGGAGGTGGCCCAGAAAGAAAATTCAGTTATTACTTTTGAGCAGGACTACACGATAAACTATGAAGGTTTCGATCCGAACTCCGCCGAATCATATATTATTTTCAGCTTGATGCAGGACACCTTCCTGGATCAAAGCCTGGAACTGGCATCATTGATCCAGGATCAATTTAAAAACCGCGCCCGGAGAAATGATCGTGGGGTGCGCCAGGCCGGGTTTGTTGTTTTATGGAATACCACCATGCCCAGTGTTCTTGTGGAGACGGGTTATATTTCAAATCAGACTGAGGAAAGATACCTCAATTCAAAGGACGGCCAGGAATATATAGCATCTGCGATCTTCAGGGCATTCAGGGAATATAAGGAAAAAATCGAGAGCAAAAGTACGATTCCCGCCCCCATGGTTGCAGAACCCACAGTTGTCTTCAAGGTTCAGATCGCCTCATCCCGAAAGCCCATACCCCTGGATTCCAAATTGTTTCAGGACCTGGACGGTGTGGAAGAATGGTTCTTCAATGATTGGTATAAATATACGGTTGGACAATCTTCAGATTATAATGAGATGCTGGCATATCAGAACGCCATAAGGAAACAATTCAAAGATGCCTTCCTGATCGCCTTTAAAGAAGGGAAAATAATTTCCATGTCGGAAGCCCTGAAGGAAATAAATGAGTAAATTAGCATGTGCATAAAATGCGATCCCAATCTATGATTCTGGGACTTTAATGGAGACTTATGAAAATACGTACGGAAATAAAAGCCGGCATCATTGCAGTTATTTCGATCGGTGCCTTTATCTGGATGTTCAGTTATTTCAAGGGACTCAACATAATCAAATCCATTGATACGTACCATGCCGTCTATAACCAGATCAGTGGCCTGAAAGAATCCAATCCGGTCCTGATTAATGGTTATCGCGTGGGTTCCGTGCGTAAGATTCGCTTATTGCATGAAAGGCCCGGGCATCTGATGGTGACATTCGCCCTGGAAGAATCAGTTGCCTTGCCTTCCAATACCATCGCAGAGATCTACAGTGCTGATTTAATGGGATCACAGGCTGTTCGGCTCATATTGGGCAATGATACCGTCATGGCCCATTCAGGAGACACCCTGGAGGGCAGTGTGGAAGGCAGCCTGTCACAGCAGGTCAGTGCTCAAATGTTACCGATAAAAAACAAAGCCGAACGGTTGCTGGCCTCTATTGATTCTGTCATGGCTGTCCTGACCGTTACTTTTAACGAAGACTTTCGTGAAAATTTCAATAAGAGTTTCGAAAATATTACGGGCACCCTGGCCAACCTGAACAGCTCAACCTATACCCTGGATACCATCATTACCAAGGAAGATGGAATTTTTGCATCCACCGTTTATAATATCCAGGCCATCACCCAGTCATTAAAAGATAATATGGATGAAATGGAATCCATCCTCCAAAATGTGTCATCCATTTCAGACTCCCTTGCAGCTGCCAATTTAAAAAGCCTGGCGAACAATCTGGATCAGACGTTGTACCAGGCTGAAAAGTTATTGGATAATATCAATGAAGGGCAAGGCACGATCGGGATGCTGGCCACCAATGATTCCTTATACCGACACCTTGAAAGTCTGGCCTATGATCTGGATTTGTTGCTGATTGACATGCGCGAAAATCCCAGAAAATACGTCCACTTTTCACTGTTTGGTGGTGGAAAATCTAAGAATAAAAACGCAAAAACGGTGACGGAAGAGAACCAGTGATCTTCAAATCGGTTTCAAATAATAAATACGTCGGTATTATATTTCCGCGATCTTCAATTTAAAATGATAATCAGAATGATTTTATTTTGATCAAGTGGAGATATTTTTTGATGAAAATTGACAGTATTTTTGGTCAAATCTATATTTTACTTGAACTTAACATACACAAAGTCTTCATTAACAAATTATTAACATTGTATATATTTAATCAACTATGAACCAGGCGTTTACATTTTTTTATGTTTTTTTTTAATATTTCAAAAAAATTAAAAACCTGATTCTAAATCGGATAGAATTTATTTAAGAAAGTCAAGTCTTTTTTAATTTTTTTTTTATTTTTTTTTTAACAAAATTGCCAGTTGAAAGAACTCCTGAAACTGAATTTTAACATCTGACTTTTTCATGTTGCGAGATCATCAATCTGTATGGAATGCCTGCCTTAAGATCATTAAAGATAATGTGCCATCCATCAGTTATCGGACCTGGTTTGAGCCGATAGTACCATTGAAGCTTCAAAATAATATTCTGACCATTCAGGTACCGAGTCCGTTTTTCTATGAATATCTCGAAGAACAATACATCGATCTATTAAAGAAAACATTGCGCAAGGAATTGGGTCAGGATGCCAAGCTGGAATATAATGTGGTGATGGAGAACAATGCTTTCTCACATTCAAAACCCTATACGGTTAAATTTCCGACCAGGAATAAAGGGCCCCTAAAAAACAAGCCGGTTTCCCTCCCCCTGGAAACCGAGGGACAAACCATAAAAAATCCTTTCATTATACCAGGCATTAAGAAATTGCATGTTGATCCGCAACTCAATCCCGATTATTCATTCGCAAATTTTGTTGAGGGCGAATGCAACAGGTTGGCACGCTCCGCTGGATTTGCAGTGAGTAATAATCCGGGCGGAACCGCCTTCAACCCGTTTCTGATTTATGGAAGCTCGGGCCTGGGAAAAACTCACCTGGCGCAGGCCATTGGGATACAGGTCAAGGAAGAACATTCTGAAAAAACCGTTCTATACGTAACTGCCAACAGGTTCCAGACCCAATTTGTCGAATCGGTTCGCAACAACACGAAAAACGATTTTCTGCATTTTTACCAGATGATCGATGTGCTGATCATTGATGATGTGCATGAATTTGCCGGGAAAGAAAAAACACAGGATACCTTCTTCCATATATTCAATCATTTGCATCAAAATGGGAAGCAATTAATACTCACATCAGACAAACCACCTGTCGAACTCCAGGGCCTGGAACAACGGTTATTATCAAGATTTAAATGGGGATTGTCAGCCGATTTGCAATCACCCGATTTTGAAACCCGGAAAGCCATTCTTAAGAAAAAAATATATAATGACGGGATCGAAATAGAAGATACTGTGGTCGACTACATAGCGACTCATATTTCCACGAATGTTCGTGAACTGGAAGGGGCCCTGATCTCCCTATTGGCTCAATCCACACTCAATAAAAAGGAAATCACCATCGACCTGGCCAGGGAAATGATTGATAAGCTGGTTAAGAACTCTTACCATGAAATTTCCATCGACTATATACAGAAAGTGGTATGCGATTACTACAGTATTCCAATCGACCTGATACAGAGTAAAACCAGAAAACGTGAAATTGTTCAGGCCCGCCAAATTGCCATGTTCTTTTCAAAAAACCTCACAAAATCTTCGCTGGCGACTATTGGTGCAAAAATTGGAGGAAAGGACCATGCCACTGTTTTGCATGCCTGTAAAACCGTTAATAACCTGATTGATACGGACAAACGATTCAGGTTACAGATCAGCGAACTGGAAAAGAAGCTGAAGGTCTGAGAACCGGATACCCCCATTCCTGTAGGATAAGAATTTAAAGAAAATTCTCACAATTGTAGATATTTCCATTAATTTTGATTCACAAATCTATTAAAAGTCTGTCATGGCCGTTCCAGGTGTTTTGACTCAGCTTACGAACCTCAGGCATGCCAAAACCGACCACTTTTTCCTGATCGCTGGACCTTGCGCTATTGAAGGAGAAGATATGGCCATGCATATTGCAGAGTCCATTGTTGAGGTGACCGATCGCCTGAGCATACCCTATATCTTTAAAGGGTCTTATAAAAAGGCCAATCGCTCACGAATCGATTCTTTCACAGGAATCGGTGATGAAAAAGCATTAGGCATCCTTTCAAAAGTCAGGTCTGTCTTTGATATCCCGGTTCTGACCGATATTCATGGACCCGCTGAAGCTGAAATGGCAGCCGGATACGTCGATGTTTTGCAAATACCTGCCTTTCTTTGCCGGCAAACGGATATCCTGGTGGCCGCAGCGAAAACCAAAAAGATTATCAATATTAAGAAGGGACAATTCATGGCACCGGGTGCCATGAAGTTTGTGGCCCAGAAAGCAATCGATTCCGGCAATCAGAATATCCTCCTGACCGACCGGGGTACCATGTTTGGATACCATGATCTGATCGTGGATTACCGGGGATTGGTTGAGATGCAAAACCTGGGATTCCCTGTCGTCCTGGACATCACCCATTCACTGCAACAACCGAATCAGGCCACGGGCATCACCGGAGGGCACCCCCAAATGATAGAAACCATCGCCAGGGCAGGCATTGCCGTCGGTGTGGATGGGCTATTTGTAGAAACGCATCCGAAACCAGAACAAGCCCTATCGGATGGAGCCAATATGTTGCAGCTGGAACGCCTCGAAAAACTGCTGGTTAAATTACTTCGGATCCGGCAGGCCATATCGGATGATTCACCTAAATATTAATATCATCAGAGAGCTTAAACAAAATTTTTATATTTCGAAAAAATATTTAATTTGCCCGTCTTAAAAATGAAGTTATTCAATATTTATAATCTAAATCCTACATTATGAAATCCAAATTGTTCGCAATCATTGCATTAATTATCTTCGTATCAGGTCCATTTGCTCTTTCTCAGACAGCCGATCAGGTCCTGAAACAACATTTTGAAGTGATCGGCCAGGAAAAGGTTCTCAAAATGAAAACGGCTACAATGACGGGAAGGATACTCCAGGGAGGGCAGGAATTCACCTTTACCATGTATCAGCAGCGGCCCATGAATTTCCGAATGGATATTACGGTTCAGGGTCAGAATATTACTCAGGCATTTGACGGGGAAAACGGATGGATGGTTAATCCTATGATGGGTACTACCGATCCGCAGGATATGACACCCGACATGGTAAAAGAAATGAAAAAACAGGCCGATATGGATGGTCAGCTTTGGGACTATAAATCAAAAGGTTCCACGCTCGAGTATCTGGGAAAAGAGGATATGGAAGGAAGTGCGGTCCATAAGCTAAAACTTACTGATAAAGAGGGTGATATAACCAATTATTTTCTGGATGCAGAAACGTACATTCTCCTGAAAACAATATCCGTTAATCTAGTACAGGGCGTGGAAGTGGAATCTGAACAAAGTTACGGGAACTACCAGCTGATTGATGGGATGGCCATTCCATTCAGTATCTCCACAGGCAGTAATGGACAGGTGATGGGGGAAATCGCACTGGATAATGTCGAATTCAATAAGGACATTGAAGACGGTTTCTTTAAAAAACCCGTAAAATAAGTTGACTGCGACTATGGGTATATAATGCTGGCTCTGTGATTGAATTTTCATGGAGCCAGTGTTGTTCTGTTCAAATCCAAAAATATCACCAGAATATTTTAATGAAAATCAATATGAAGATGACGCGTATTTACTTATTAAATTGTTTTATCATGATCCTTTTGGCCTGGGGTGCCATTCCAAACCAGACCCTGGCCCAGGATGTGTTTGATCTGGATGCATCCACCATTGATGCCATTAAAGCCAGGCATATTGGCCCGGCCACCATGAGTGGAAGAATCTCAGCTATTGATGCCATTGACTCAAGACCCATTGTTTTGTATGTCGGAACCGCCAGTGGCGGATTATGGAAAAGTGACAATGGCGGTGTGAAGTTCAAGCCTGTGTTTGATGACCATACCCAATCGATCGGGGCCATCCGAATTGATCAAAATCATCCGGATACGGTCTGGGTTGGTACCGGTGAACCATGGGTGCGAAATAGTGTTTCGGTTGGCGAGGGCATATACAAAACAACCGATGGCGGTAAATCGTGGAAGTTGATGGGTCTTGAGAAAACAGAGCGCATTGGTCGTATTGTTATTCATCCTCATGATCCCAATATCGTTTTCGTTGCAGCACTGGGTCACCTGTGGAATGACAATGATGAACGTGGCATATTTAAAACCACCGATGGCGGACAAACCTGGCAAAAGGTCCTCTTTATCAATACCAGTACCGGAGGGGCCGATATTGATATCGATCCGGAAAATCCGGATGTAATGTATGCCGGAATGTGGGACTTCAGAAGGCAACCCTGGACATTCCGTTCAGGAGGTCCCGGATCTGGTCTGTATAAAACCACCGATGGAGGTATGACATGGAACAAATTGACCAGTGGTTTACCGGAAGGTGAACTTGGCCGGATCTCCGTCTCGGTCTCAAAAGTGAGCCCCAACATGGTTTACGCACTTATTGAATCGGATGAATCCGCATTATACCTCTCTGAAGATTCAGGAGATACATGGACCCGGATGAATACGTCCATTCCCATCCAGGAGCGACCATTTTATTTCTCCCAGATCTACGCCGATCCGGTCGATACGAATCGCATCTATAAACCCAGTTTTGACCTCAATGTAAGTGATAATAAGGGCAAGAACTTCAGAACAGCCTATATTGCTGGTGGAAATGTGCACCCCGACCATCATGCTTTCTGGATCAGTAAGAAGAATAATAACATTCTCTATCTCGGCACCGATGGCGGAGTGTACCTATCAACCGATAAGGGCAGCAGCTGGACCATGTTGCGTAATCTCCCGGTATCCCAGTTTTATCATGTTGCTGTTGATATGGAAAAACCGTATAATGTCTATGGTGGACTGCAGGATAATGGTTCCTGGTACGGCCCATCGGAGAAACCGGGAGGCATTACCAATTCCGATTGGAACAGCGTGGGTTTTGGAGATGGATTCTCTGTGATCTCAGACCGCTATGATCCGGATATTATTTACTGGCAATTCCAGGGTGGACAATACTTCAGGTATTATAAGAGTACCGGCGATATCAAATTCATTAAACCGGTTCCGGATGATCAAACAGAAGACCTGAGATTCAATTGGAATGCCGGTATCCACCAGAGTAAAACCAGGGACGTCATCTATGTGGGCGCACAATACCTGTATCAGTCAACCAATAAAGGTGATACCTGGGCCAGGATTTCCCCAGATTTAACGACGGATGATATACGAAAACAGGAGCAATATAAAACAGGTGGTCTGACACTTGATAATTCTTCAGCGGAAAACCATTGTACCATTTTCACCATAGCAGAATCACCTAAAGATGTAAACGTGATCTGGGTGGGTACAGATGATGGCAATCTGCAGGTAACGCGGGATGAAGGGGCTACATGGCGTAATGTTGTCGGGAACATTCCGGATCTGCCGGCCAACACGTGGTGCTCCCAGGTATTCGCCAGCCCCTTTGATGCAGCAGTGGCTTATGTCACATTCGATGGTCATCGAAATGGAGACATGGAAAGCCATGCGTACAAAACCGATGATTATGGCGAATCATGGAGAGCCCTGGCCACGGAAGATGTGGAAGGATATTGCCACAGCATCATCCAGGATTTCGTGAATGCCAATTTGTTGTTCCTGGGAACCGAATTCGGTCTCTATGTCTCATTTAATGACGGATATTCATGGACACAGATGAAAGGTAAAATACCCCGGGTCAGTATCCGCGAAATGGTCATCCACCCGCGGGAACACGATCTTGTGCTGGGTACTCATGGACGCGGCGTCTTAATTGTGGATGACATTTCCCCCTTGCGACAGATCACACCGGAGCTCGTGGAGAAAGAAGTGGTATTCCTGAAATCGATGCCTACGATATTGGGTACAGTATCCCTGAATTTCGGCTATTCCGGCGATGATGAGTTTGTCGGTCAAAATCCTCCGGATGCAGCAACCATCACATATTATTTGAAAAATCGCCACATATTTGGGGATATGCACCTTGAAATATTCGATTCGGAAGGTCGCTTCCTGGTTGAATTGCCTGCAGGCAAGCGCAAAGGTATTAACCGGGTTAGCTGGACATTGATGAAGAAACCGCCCAAGGTACCATCATCTCCGTCGATGGCACAGTTTGCCATGTTCGGTCCGTTTTACGACCCGGGCACCTATACGGTGAAACTCATTAAGGGCGACGACACCTATGAAGGATCTGTTGATCTCATTCTGGATCCGGATTCTCCCTATTCAGATGAAGATCGCATGATTAAGATCAAAACGGTTAATCTCGGATATAACATGCTGGAGAATCTGGCCTACATTGATGCCAGGGCCGTAAAAGTCATGGAAGATGCACGGGCCCGCGCAGATAGTGTAAAGGGAGCAACTCAAAAACAACTCCTGGCATTGGCCGATGATCTGGAAGCGCTTCATAAAGAAATGGTAGAAACGAAAATGGGTGGAATTACAGGCGAGGAAAAATTACGAAGTAAAATCGCCTTACTCTATGCCACCTCCATACTATTCCAGGGTAAACCGACCGATTCGCAAATCAATGGTTTAAACGACCTCAAGAAAGAAGTCGATTTAAAAGAAATGGAAGTGAATGCCTTGCTGTCTGACCAGATCGAAAAACTGAACAAGGCGCTGGAAAAAAATGGTTTGGCACCTCTGACCATACTCACCCGGGATGAATACCAGAAAATGGAATAATAGAATGCATTCCTTTAATATTCCCTGAATACATTTCATAACTGCCGGCTTAACGGGATGTCGGCAGTTATGTTTATTTTCTGAAGCACTTGCATCCCGATCCGTTATCACCATATGAAAACCGCAGGTGATAACTTAATCTGGATCTACCACCCAAAAAAACCATTTTAAATTAAATAAAAAAGCAGTAAACCTGTAAGCCGGATTCTGTTCCCGCCGTCCGGCGGGCTTCTATCATTTATCTGAGTCGGATATCACTACCAGACTTTATCGACCTACCCCCCGGCATCAGGCGAGCCACCTTTTCCAGTAATCTGGATGCCGGTATACATGGTCTTTCAGCCCATATGGTGGACGGCTCCTGGTGTCACCATCAGGACCGGTGAGCTCTTACCTCACCTTCTCACCTTTATCTGCTTTCAGCAGAAAGTTATTTTCTTCTCCACTGCAATGCCCTCACGGGCATCTTCCCGTTAGGAAGTATGGTGCTCTGTGCTGTCCGGACTTTCCTCCCTTCCAGTATTGAAAGAGCGATAGAACGGTTTACTGCCCTACAAAATTACAGAATTTTGAGTACAATTCATGAAAAGGCCTGAAAATGTGACCCATGGTGAGAATACAATCGTCCTCTCAAACCAGGTTGTCGAGGGTTGAAATGAAATCATTCATATCAAATGGTTTCATGAAACTTTTAACCGCGCCGAAGTATTCAGCAATATTGAGGTAATCTTCAGGTGTGGAACGCCCACCACCCGAGATCGCTACAATGCGTACTTTGGGATTCACACGTTTCAGTTCCAGTATGGTTTCCATCCCCTCCTTTTCCGGCATGATGATATCGGTAATCACCAAACCCACCGGTTCATCACGATACAGCTGCAAGCCCTTCAGGCCATTTTCAGCCTCAAGAACGGTATATCCTGCCTTTATAAGCCTGGCACACAGCATTTTACGAAAATCCTGGTCATCGTCTATTACCAATACCTTTTTCACTATTCAATTGAAATTTATGAATGAATTTTGAATCACGTTATAAATATAAAAGGATAATTAGGAAAATCGTGTTGAAAGAAAAAAAATGATCCGGTTTTCAGCCTGGCTGATATGCCGGTCACACCTTTCAGCCAGATTTTAGGATGACCAGGGTGGCTCCATAGCCATATTCT
>Ga0209536_100017549_pt1 | contig 10132 bp, 10 predicted proteins | sample DeeMarSeWOR28_12_FD_187461 | JGI IMG/M metagenome (GOLD analysis project Ga0209536, IMG submission 187461) | Marine sediment microbial communities from White Oak River estuary, North Carolina - WOR-2-8_12 (SPAdes) (version 2) | ecosystem: Environmental > Aquatic > Marine > Intertidal zone >... | reverse complement strand
TCCGCGATACCGACATTGTCACCGAACAGCATGGTGTCCGGTTAGTTATTGACGAGATTTCTATCAATTATCTGAATGGCGCAACGGTTGATTATATTGACGAAGTGATGGGCAGCGGTTTCAAGATCGAAAATCCTAATGCAGTTTCGACCTGCGGTTGTGGTAGTTCTTTCAAGACCAGTGGTGATCCTGCAGCGAATACCAGTGGGGGCTGCAGCTGCTGATCAGAGCAAATCAGGAACTAGTTTTTTAAAGGCGCAGAACTCTGCGCCTTTTTAATTTCCCCTCAGCAATGAGATCAAAATACCAAAGATTCCCAACACCCCCATGCCGATAATCACCACGCCCATGGGGATACCTGCGGGTATAGTAGGTATTTCTTCAGCCGTAAAGGTTGGGATGATCAACTGGGGTGGAGCAGTAAATGTTGGTAATCGCGTGGGAGGGATTTCAAGGATAAATTGAGCGGCTAGTGTTGGATCTACAGTTGGGGTAGTACGGGGAGTTGGAGTTGGAGGAGGTTCCACGATTGGTATGCTTCCGCTTACTTCTACAAGAGGTGAATAAACCCATCCCACGCTATCAGGAACACCCGGGTAAAATATTTGGATCCAATCACCACCCGGAGTTCTACCCCGAGCTGGAGCAGTTTGTCCGACGATTAACACACCGATAATGTCATATTTTGCACTTGGTCCTGAGCGAACATTGATACTATCCTGATCCGCATCGCGGCGAACACTAACAATTGGGCCTTGTGGAGAGCCAGTAACGGTTGGGATAGCTACGGTTGGAATTTGGGCAGATACATCAAAAGCTGTAAGTTTACCAATCGATGGGATGGCTAACACACATAGAATTACAATCAGTATCAGGGTTCCAAGTTTTCTAAATCGCATTTTTTCGAATCTTTAACGAACTTTCCTCGAATCTCCGGAGCGGATTATAATCTATTATGAAAACCAATTACTGCACTCTAAGGAGCGATTAACTCATGGATCGCAGAATATTTCACGGCCCGGTAAATGCTCGTGAATTGGGGCAGGCATTAGTTGCCCATTTCAATCACGGTAATATAAGAGCACAACAATTTTCCAGGCGGGGTAAGGTTATTGTCCAGGTGGCCACCAGGACCAGACCAATTTCAGGAGGAAATACGGCATTGACCATTTACCTGGAGCAGGTAGAAGATGGAGTTGCAGTCCAGGTTGGAGAGCAAGCCTGGTTGGGGATTGCTGCCAGTATTGGCACGACGATATTGTCGGTATGGCGGAACCCGTTCAACTTAATTCACCGCCTGGATGATATTGCTCAAGATGTTGAGAATATCCAGATTTCTGACCAGGTTTGGCAGGTGATTGAGAATTACGCCCAAATGCGTGGAGCAACTTTTGAATTATCAGAACGATTTCGCAGGATGACATGTGAATTTTGCGAGACAGCCAACCCAGTCGGTGAATCCAGGTGCCTCGCTTGTGGTGCGCCATTGGGAGATGTTCAACCAGATACGTGCCAGAACTGCGGATACGTGATCAGTCAGGATGAGCAAATCTGTCCCAACTGCAATCAACCGGTGCGGATAAACGCAGATTAAATTGGATTTAGTGAGATTTCAGGGAATTGATCGCTTGTTCGACCAGGGGGAGTAATTCGGATTCATTCGAGCCAGATTGTGTTACGAAGCTCATCGACTTTTGACCAGATAATTGGGCTTCAAGTCTTTTGGCAATCTTCTCCATAGCTGGAAGCGTGTAAAGATAGCCAACTTGCCCAATCATGACTGCTGCCTGCTTGCGAATCTCAATGGGATTCTTTCTCTCTTCAAGAATATCTATAAGATGGTTACCCCCAAATGAACTAGCACCCAATAGTATGGTTACACACGATTCGAGCCGGGGAAAATGAGCTGAAACCTGTAACAATGCATAAATTTGTCTGGTGCGAATTGTGGCAAGGTAAATTCGCAAGCTGTTGCGAACTTCCTCTGGAGCAGGAAGCCCTTTCTCATCAATTGTTAGCACACTGCTCAAGATCTCAATTACCCTGGCTCTCAGGTCGAGATTGGGTTCGATAATCCTGGTAACCAGAAAGTAGCTAACTACCGGGGAAACCCTGGCAGCATTCATTTCTGAAATCTGGTCCAGAGCCGAGCCACGTGCCAGCTCATCTTCCTTGGTTAAATCTTCAAGTGCTTTCCAGATGGTGGGGAAAATCTCGACAGAATCAATACTCCCTTCCAGTACAAGGAGCTGTGGTTGTTGAGATATTGGTTGTGGAATGTCCGGGTACATAGTGGAAAATAAGTATACACTAAAATATATTCATGTCAAAACCAGGATAAATTAGAATTTTCCATAGTCTCACGAATCATTCTGCATTTGATAGGATACAGTAAGAAAACTTGCTTTATTTGATAGAACTGCCTCAAAATTATTGATTCAAAAATTTATACCTTTTTTCCGGTCAAGGAGTTGAGTAAAATCCATCCCAGATGTTCGATCCAATGGAGATTTCTTTACTAACTTTGTGCCTATACGCATCCCGCGTTAATTTTATCGGGATTTTCATAAAAAACTCGCTATCGATCGAATACGCTTCCAAAATTTAGAAATGTATCTTCCCAGGGTGATTATTTGCTTGTAATTCTTTTTCTTCAAAGCCTATTAATCGGATTGTCAATCGCCGCACCAGTTGGTCCAATTGGAATCCTTTGCATCCGTCGCACCCTTGTTGATGGACGAAAAGCTGGTTTTATTGCTGGTTTAGGTGCTGCAACTGCAGATGCGTTTTATGGGGCAATTGCGGCTTTTGGCTTGACAATTATTGCTTCCTTCCTGGTAAACCAATCATTTTGGTTGAGATCGGTCGGCGGATTGTTCCTCGTCTACCTAGGAGTAAAAACTTTTATTGCGTCCTCCAAAGAATATCAAATTGCCCAAAATAGTCACCAGGATCAGCCAAGTATGCTTAACAATTATCTCTCGACATTTTTCTTGACAATCTCCAACCCTCTTACGATTCTATCCTTTGCAGCCATTTTCGCAGGATTTGGATCCACGACTATACAATCCAAGGATTACTGCGCTGCTTCTGCTATGGTTGTTGGGGTCTTCCTAGGGTCAACCACCTGGTGGTTCGCACTTTCTTATCTCACCAGCCAATTCCAAGACCGGCTGACTTCAAAAAGCATGACTTGGATTAATAGAATTGCAGGGATAATTATTTGTGCTTTTGGTGTTGCAGCATTGATATCACTAATCCCCTACCGCATCAATTAATCCCTTATTTACCGGAATATTCGCACGAATAAAAAGGAGCTTTATACTTTGCAATATATTGACAATTTCTGTACATCGTGATAAATTAAGGGAAATGATACGATCAGTGAGGTGCAGATGTCAGCGACGACAATAGAGTCTGGTCAAAGAAGTAATGAAGCCATGACCAGGAAAGACAATATCGCTTTATGGGCGGGTATTTTGTTCAGTTTTCTCTTTACCGCTCTTATATGGTGGACTGGACAACGTCTGTTATCTATTCCGCATTATCCAGATACTGGTGCGTCGTGGTATTACTGGCGATTGATGGATCCTACAATCGTCACACGGGTGAGTGCATGGGGTTTATATGCTCTACATCAGATTTCCTTTTGGGGATTAATCTATTACGCCCAAAAGAATTCATATAAATACAAACCCGGGTTGCACAGGTTGAATGTTATTGCATTATCTGTGAATGCAGCATTCATTCTCCTGCACCTTTTCCAAACTCAGATTTGGTATGACGGTTTGGCACAAGATGTCTCAATCTGGAGCTCGCAGGCATCGGTGGTGATCCTGCTAGTGTGGGTTTTGCTCATGGAAAACTCCCGCCGCGGTTTATTCTTTGGAAAAAAGGTCAAATTTTCTAACCAGATAAATCGTTTTGCCAGGAAGTATCATGGTTACTTATTTGCCTGGGCAATCGTATATACCTTTTGGTACCACCCTATGGAAGGCACCAGCGGACATCTGATTGGTTTCTTCTACATGTTTCTACTAATGCTGCAAGGGAGCCTGATGTTTACTCGTGTACACTTGAACCGCTGGTGGAATCTCACATTAGAAGTGCTTGTACTGGTACACGGAACACTGGTAGCCATTATGCAAGGAAATGAACTCTGGCCTATGTTTGCCTTTGGATTTGCAGGGATTTTTGTTATCACCCAGATGCATGGCTTAGGATTGAAAATGTGGAGTCGGGCCTTGATCCTCACACTTTATATCGCCGCCGCCATTTATGTATACAGTGGTCGAGGTTGGGTGCAATTAAATGAGATTCTGCGAATCCCAATTATTGAATATGCTGCAGTATTTTTATTGGCGGGTTTAATTGCGGGTGGCTTGTGGATTGCCCGTAAAATCAAAAGTCGAAACCCGAATCAAGAAGCACAGACCGTATAGCTTCTAATAACAGAAAGATCTTGTCAATAATTGATAAATGAAGAATGGATCATGAATGTTAAAAAGTTATTACTTGGAATTGTTATTATCGTACCCATAGTTGCTATGGCTGGATTTATTTTATGGGCCTATACACCTCTCGGTCCGATGCCTGAAGCTTTAGATGCAATGGAATCCAACCCTAGGGTAAATGTTGAAGAGAATTCATGGATCATTTTCGCTCCAACTAAAGAGTCAAACAATACAGGATTGATATTCTATCCAGGTGGACGAGTTGATCCAAGATCTTACGCCCCGGCAGCAATGCAATTCGCAGAGAGAGGTTATTTGACAGTTATCGTCCCAATGCCGCTGAATCTTGCGATTTTTGGTTCGGATAGAGCAGACGAAGTCATTGCTCATTTCCCAGAGATCGATAATTGGGTAATTGCTGGTCATTCCCTGGGTGGGAGCATGGCTGCCAGGTATGCGTTTCGAAATCTAGATGATGTGGATGGCTTGGTCTTGTGGGCTGCTTATCCCGCCGAGGGTGATGATTTATCAAACTCTGCCATATCCTCCGCATCTATCTTTGGGACAAATGATGGTTTAGTCAGCGATCAGGATATTCTGATCGCAGAATCAAACCTCCCAGAAGATAACCTCTTTCAATTGATCAACGGTGGAAACCATGCCCAATTTGGATGGTATGGCGAACAAGCTGGTGATAATGCCGCAGAGATTTCGCGGGAACAGCAGCAGATGATGATTATATCCACCACCAACCAAATTCTAAATCAAATCAAAACAGGAAACAATTAGGAATAAAAAATGAGCAGCGCAGTCAAAATAGATAAAGAAGCACCTGATTTCGCGCTTAAGGATTTTAATGGTGAGCCGGTATCACTTTCTGATTTCAGGGGAGAGAAAAACGTTTTGCTGGCGTTTAATCGCGGCTTCACCTGACCATACTGCCGAGCACACATGTCGCAGTTGCGAGATCATTACCAGCAATACCAGGAAAGAGATACCGTTGTACTCGTGATTGGACCAGAAGGTTCAAAAGCATTCACAAAATACTGGTCTGAGAATAATCTACCCTTCATAGGTTTACCGGATCCGCGCCATTCCGTTTTAAAACTCTATGGACAGCAGATAAAGATTTTTAAATTTGGGCGTATGCCGGCACAGGCGATCGTAGACAAGAGTGGAATTGTTCGCTACGTTCATTATGGATTATCAATGTCCGATATACCTTCGAATGAAGAATTATTTACTAAAATTGACGAGATTAATACACAAACCAAACTTTCTGCTAATTGAATTTTCTCAATCGAAGGAAATACTGGCAATTAATCCGTAGATTACAAATCTCGGTTGTTTATATTGGGATTGGTCTCTCGGTGTGAGAAGTCTTCCGGGATAGAGCGAAAGTTTTATTCTCTACGATCACGGAATTTATTTTGACCAAGAAAGAAATATAACCAAACAGCCAAGATTATCCACAATAATGCTAATAATAAAATAATCAGCCCGGTTCGGTTAGGAATACCCGGAATAGCACCTTGTGGGGGTGTCTTGCTAGGAGTAATAGTTTGAGTTGGAGTATGCGTGGGGGTTATTGATGGTGTAGAGCTCGGGAACTGTATCGTGATAGAAATTAATGGAATTAATGTTGTGGTCGAAGTACTCGTTGGTGTTAGAGTATAAGTTGGGGTAATTGTAACCGTAGGGGACACTGTCGCAGTAGGTCGAGGGGTTGAGGATCTGAAAGGAATCCTGGTTCTTGTGGGGGTTCTTGTCTGCGTTGGTCTGGGTGTATTTGTTGGTGAAACTGGAACAATAAAAGAATAAGCTATGATTGGAAAATATAAATTTATCTGTCCCTGGTTTTGTACAGCCTTATGACCCGCACCTGATCCAATAGGCACAAAAATTAATACAACCATAAGTAGAATAAATAAAACTCTGGTTTTATGTCGCAAAACGATTCCAATCTCCAGTAAACACCCACTGCAATATTACAATGTCTTTGAGAATTGTGCAATAATTGCTAAGAATCCCACTTAAAATTCGTCTTTCCAATACTAGATCAGATGATAAAATCCCCTTCCAAATTATTTCTTCGCAAGATCCAAAGGAGGATTAGTAATACCATATCCGTAAATCGAAAATTTTCAAGAACCGCTAAAGTAAAAACCAGCGGCGTTTGTCCCCGTTTTTGGAAACTCAACCCATATATAACTCATGCTTACGGCTCATAATATTTCATTCAGCTATAATCTCGATCAAATTCTGCAGGATATATCATTCACAATAAACGCCGCAGATCGGGTTGGATTGATCGGAGCAAATGGCTGCGGAAAATCAACCTTGATCAGAATATTGACCATGAACCTTGAGCCAGATCATGGGCATGTATCTTATAATCCACCCAATTTATCAATCGGGTATTTACCGCAATCCCACGAATTTTCACCTGGTCTGAGTTTGAAGAAGGTCCTGGCACAAATCACTCGTGACTCCAGCTACCTGGAAGAAGAACTGCAGAAATTAGCCCAATCTGTTTCGCTTCAGCCGGAAAATCAGGATTTTCAGGACGCATATGACTCAACGCTCAAGAAATTGCAGGACTATCACCCTTCCCGCATCCATCCCAGAGATATATTAGCAGCATTTAATTTAGATTCTATTCCTGAAGAAATCACAATATCGCAGCTCAGCGGTGGCCAAAAAACGCGCCTTGGTTTGGCAAAAATATTGATCGGGGAACCAGACCTATTGGTCCTTGACGAACCCACCAATCATCTGGATATTAAAATGCTGCAATGGCTCGAGGACTGGATTGCTGAATTCCCGGGAGGGATCTTGATAGTTTCTCACGATCGCACATTCCTCGACAATACTGTGAATATGATTTTCGATCTGGATTCCAATTCTCACAAAATCCTTCAACATAAAGGGAATTACAGCCAGTATCTAGAACAATTTCTTAACAGCCAAGAAAAGCAGTTGGCTGCGTATCGCGACCAGGTCTATGAAATTCGTAAAATGAAACAGGACATTTCAAAAACCAAGAATCAAGCTTACCAGGTTGAAATCACTACTACTTCCAGACAGCCTAATGTCCGCCGGTATGCGAAGAAAGTTGCACGAAAAGCGAAATCTCGCGAGAAAAAATTAGCCCGCTATCTTGAATCAGAGGAGAGAATTGAAAAACCAGGTGTTTCCTGGCAAATGAATGTTGAGTTCGCAGATGACAAGCATCACAGCCAGAATGTTGCCAGTTTCAATGATCTTTCAGCAGGATATTCACCGAGTCATGTGTTGGTAAATAAATTTTCTCACTCAATTATGCATGGTGCTCGTATCGCCCTGTCTGGTCCCAATGGTAGCGGTAAAACAACACTATTACGCACGATGGCTGGCAAAATTGAACCATTATCCGGCACGTTAAAAATTGGGGCAAATATCCATGTGGGCTTTATGACGCAGGAACAAGAATCATTATCAAATAATCTCAATGCATTTGAGATTATTCAGCAAGAAGCAAATTTAAGTGAAACGGATATCAGATCATTCTTACATCACTTTCTTTTTTCCGGCGATGAGGTATTCCAAAAAATCGAGGCGCTGAGCTTAGGGGAGCGTTCACGTTTGCAGCTAGCTCTTCTTGTTGTTCAAGGATGTGATTTTCTCTTATTAGATGAACCAATTAACCACCTTGACATCCCCTCCAGGACACAATTTGAATTTGCGTTAAGCCAATTTGACGGCACGGTTCTTGCAGTGATTCATGATCGATATTTCATCCAGCGTTTTGCTAGCGAGATATGGATCCTGGATGAATCTGGAACGATTACTATCGATCAAGTTAATAAAATTTGATTGATGAGGAACAGTTTAATCAGTAGTCAAGAATAACCAGATCAACATTGCATATGAACCGAAAATTAGTGCTGATCTTATTTCTCATTTTCACCTCGATTTTCCTGGTTGTCTACGCGGTGTCAACTACCGCGGCCCCTCCGCCCCCACCAGACTCAAATATTGACGAAGAAAAAGAACGAATAGCGAAATCGGTACTCCAGGCAATAGAAGATCAGAAAGAGTATCTTCTCGTATACCTGGTGAATGAGATCCAGATCTCCAGTATTGAGCTATCCCAGGACGGAACCGAGGGAGTTATATTCCTAGAACTGATTGACCCACAAACCGGTGAAGTCTTACCAACTGAACCAGGTCTGGCATTCACTGCCCTTGTAGATGGAGAATGGGAGGTTATATTACCCAGCGATCCTGCTTGGATTGACCTTGTGGAAGCAGCACCCCAGGAATTATTAACAGACGAGTACAAAATTTCATACATAGAAATGTACCGCACTGCCATCCAAACCACAGGGATGACTTATCCAGGATATTTGCTTCCCTGGGAAGCGGGAAGAACCGTTTACCTCTCCCAGAGTACTGGCCATGATCGCTACATTCCATCTGGCAGTGCCCATTATTCTTTCGATTTCTATATTTATAAAACTATGTACCAGTTGAGAGCCTCAAAAGCTGGAACTGTATGGAGAACGAGATGGGATGTCCCAAATGGTAATGATCAGGATATGGGAAATTATATTGTGCTTAAAGATGAAACAACATCACCAACCACTTACCAGTTGTATCTTCATCTGGCTCAAGATAGCATCCCAGAAGAATTACGCACAATTGGAACATATGTCGCTCAAGGTCAATTCATCGGGGTAGCTGATGATACTGGTCAAAGTACCGGTCACCACTTGCATTTTCACGTGCATACCAATCCAAACTCGTACTGGGGCACTTCGGTAGATATCACTTTCGAGGATGTCGAAATCAATGGTGGTCGACCCAGACGGGAGAGCGATCTACCGTACTGCACTCGTCCAGGAGATGTTTGCAACCAGTTTCGCACTTATTATGTATCCGGCAATGGAGAACCTGTAGACAGCATTCCACCAATAGGTGACTTATTCACCCCTCCAACCGGGTTCCATTTGAACTCCAATTCAATTTTCATCGATGGTTGGGCTTATGATGAACACAGCGGTATCGAATCAACCCACTTATTAGCATATTTCAACAGTACATGGCATGAAGTTGGCGAAGCTATACCAGGGACTTCATTTTCCGGAAATTGGGATTTATGTTCGGATAATGTCCCTGATGGTCCAGTCTCTTTAGCATTGCGAATCAGGGATATAGCCGGGAATTATTCCAGTGAACTTCCAGGATTAACTCATATTGTGAAGGATTACAGGTGCCCCCGGCCCCTGATCGAGTGCACACCGAACGCAAATCAAATTGCTGTATATTCTGATCCCGATTATCAAGGTATCTGCCAAGTGCTCGATACCGGGAACTACAACCAGCTAACACCAGATATTGACATCAATATTGAATCCATTTTATCCGGCGCTGATGTAGTTGCTGAGGTATTTAGTGATATGGACTTCTCCGGTAGAACTGATACAGTCCATACCGATGACAGCGATCTTGACGATAACCTGATTCGTGGGGACCAGATTCGCTCTATAAAAGTCACTCCCCGATCCAGCGTAATCCTGGCTCCCGAAGTACTCGTTTACCCACAGCCCGGTGAACAGTTTTCTGCTGGATCATCCTTGAGCTTTTCTTGGCGCTATGCTGGACCAGGAACAGAATTCCAGGTTCAGATAAATGGT
>Ga0209536_100017547_pt1 | contig 10132 bp, 9 predicted proteins | sample DeeMarSeWOR28_12_FD_187461 | JGI IMG/M metagenome (GOLD analysis project Ga0209536, IMG submission 187461) | Marine sediment microbial communities from White Oak River estuary, North Carolina - WOR-2-8_12 (SPAdes) (version 2) | ecosystem: Environmental > Aquatic > Marine > Intertidal zone >... | reverse complement strand
ATTGCAACACTATTTACGCCACCTTCGACAACGGCAGCATATCCGCTCAGATAAATTGCCGGTCAGCCCCGGGGGACCGTTTGCCACGAAGCCGTTGGATCACGCTGACTGTGTGAACAGGTATCGAGATTTTGGGGGCGTTTAGAAACCGTGATATCATGTGTTGCCCCCCGCAGGGGATTGCCCCCGGGCGGGCTGCCAGAGATGCTGAAGGGCAGCGTTCATCGCGGTACGGGCGTTGGTAAAAACACCCCGCCCCCTCATTTTATTAGACAGTGCTTATCTCGCATACATGATACGCACGTCAACCTCCTTCACGTCTTGCATCAATTCGAGCAGTTTTGTCGTGTCCGTTTCACCAAAATGATAATGGTAGGGATAAAGTATTCCGGGTTTGAAGGCCCGGGCGGCGTCCGCCACCATTTCCGGGGTCATGGTGTAGGGCAGATTCATGGGCAAAAACGCGCAGTCGATATTTTTCAATGCTTTCATTTCCGGGATGTTCTCGGTATCCCCCGCCACATAAACGTTTTTGTCGCCCAAGGTTATGACATATCCGTTGCCGGCACCCTTTGGGTGGTAGGGAACGCCTTCACTGCGCATGTGCACCAGATTGTAAGCCGGCACGGCCTCAAATTTGAGCCCCTCAACGGTTTTGATATCACCGTTTTTCATAACCAGGCCGCCGTCTATCTTCGTTGCACTATCTTGGTTCAATATCAATATCGTTTTCTCCGTTCGAACGCTTTTCACGGCTTCCGGGTCCAGATGGTCCCTGTGATCGTGGGTAATCAGAATGATGTCGGCCTTGGGCAGTTTGGAATAATCCGCCATCCGGCCAAACGGATCCACATGGATCACTTTGCCTTCAAAGTCAAAAATCAGCGAAGCGTGGCCGATAAAGGTGATTTCAAGGTCGCCCTGTGATGTTTTCAGCACATCGGTCTTGAAATGGTCTTGAGCGGCTGCCCCGGTGGCCGTCAGTTCAATGAGTATCGGAATTAAATATAAGTATTTTCTCATGCCTCGCCTCCCTGTTCACATATTCGTTGATCGTTTCTCAGCAGCGCGGCTCGTTTATCCTATCGTTTTCGGTCGAGGTCATTGACTACCGGAACCTTTATTCGGATCCTGATATCCGCCTGAGGCGGATACAGCCGCAGATCGATTTCCAACCCGGAAAATGGGACTGAGATGACGGCTTGCAGCAAGAAAAATTCACCTGATTATGTTCTGCCGAATAATATGATTCCACTCATCAAGAAGTTTGCGACGATTCTGCCTGACCCACTTTTCGCCGTTCATATCGATCAGTTCCCGGATTCTGATGCAAAGTATGTTGCGCTCTTTTTCCGATCCCGGAATGCGGCTCGTTCCTAAAAGATCAAACACTTTTTCAAGGGAAAGCCCGGCCATGAGAACCTCCTGCGTTGCTATTTTTCTCACACCCGCTTCCCTTCGACAGGTCTCGGGGCTGCTTCAGCCCGCAGAGATCGCAGAGGGAATATTTTTTTCCTTTGCCGCTGAGCGGGCGACAAAGGAAAATCACTCAGCAGCTTTGCTGCCATAAATCAGATTTTCAGGTTATCATTTTTTCGTTGCCTCTATAGTAATCTTTTGCAAGAGTTCTCTGTAATAAACGTAATTTTCAAAGGGCACATCCTCGCGCACCCGTCCGTCGGCCAGCGGGACATAGCCCCCGTCTGCCAATAAGGGCGGCACTTTGGTTTCAATTTCACGCCTGATGGCCTCCTTGCCCTGCCGCAGGGCATCGAGATCGATGCCGCCGATCAGGCGCAGGTCGCGGCCGAACTCGCGTCGGATATTGCGGTAATCCATTGCTTCGATGTAGACTTCACAGCCCCACAGGCAGTTAAATCCCCAACGTAAAATGCTGGGGATGAGAATCCTGGCGTTGGCGTAAGTTTGAAAAATAATGGTATCGACCCCGTGCCGACGCAACACATCCAGCACCGGTTCATAACTTTTGAGGACGTATTCCTCATACATTTTGGGAGAGATCAGGGGCCCCTCGTTGCCACCGATGGGTTCACTGAAAACGGCGGCATCGATTTCGACCTCGTTTAAAATACGTTCCGTCAGCCGGGCGGAAAATTCCCCCTGAATTGCCAAGATCCTACGAACAAACTCCGGGGTGTCCACCAGAAGATACATTGTTTCCCGAAACCGTCGCCAGTTGTGCACACCCATGGTCAGGAAAAATCCCCGGTGAACGTAAAGCATCAGAACATGATCACGCGTTTGCCAGTCACGTACGCATTTCGCCCATTTTTTGGGTAAGCGCTGTTTGTCGCAGGGATCCAGATGCCGTTGAAAATTTTTGACATCCGCCATGGTGGACGGCCAACGCTTTAGGTCCGGACGCGGTTCCAGATCTACCTGCATGCGTTCACGACGGTCGGTGGCAAACATCCGGGAGAGTTCCGAATTTCTGGAAAGCCCCTGTTGGCGCCAAGCCATAAGCACCTCTTTTCGTATGCCCTCCTCAAAATAGGGGACACGGTCAGGGCTGCCATAATTCATGGTTTCCCGAAACCGTTTGCGGCCTGACATTTCAGCGGTGGTTTGCGCAGGCATTGTTTTTCCTGGAAGGTTTGAAATCCATTCGGGGAAAAAGAATCGAACAGCTCAAACAGTATGCTAATTCGCTGCCGGTGTCAATTGCAACCGGAGGCGGCACGAATTTTTAGCTTGACAGACACCCCGCTCATACAATACTTGAACAGGTTAACGGTCGTTCATTAACCAACCCGATTTATTTTAAACACAGACCCGATATCAAGGGCGCCCGGATGCGCAAGCAGGTCTCCAAGAAAAAAATGCTGAACAAGGCCAGGGCCCTTTTCTGGAGCAAGGGATACAACGCCACCAGTATGCGCGACATCGCCGCCGCCTATGGCTGCAAGCCCGCCAATATATACAATTTCTTTCCCAAAAAAGAAGACATTCTCTTCGAGGTGCTTCTGGAGGAAATGGAGCAAATCATCAATCCTATCAAGCACCTGGAAAAAGATGAAAATAACCATCCCGCGGAACAGCTGAAATTTATAATCGACAGCCACTTAAGAATTACCCTGAGTTACAGAAGGTCTGCCAAATTGCTGTTTGATGTTTCCCTCGACAATCTGTCGGCTGCCAAACGAAAAAAAATCGTAGGTTTGCGGGATACCTACGACCGGATTATTCGCAATGTCATCGGCAGGGGCATAGACGCCGGCTGTTTTTCGAAAACCGACAAGAAGCTGGCCGGCTTTATGATTGCATCCATGATTACCCGCAGCCGGATATGGTATCACTCCCAAAAGGGCGCATCTGTGCCGCAGCTGGCAGAGTTCATATATAAATTTGCTGTTGATGGACTAAGCGGGGATCTATCAAACAGGAAAAAACATTGACAGACATCGAACGTGGTAATAAAGAAAAAGACCACTCGGTCTGTTTTCTGACAGGACGAGAGCATCCTTAAAAAATTGCAGAAAACAGATCTCCTGGGGATCTAAAGAAAGGAGGTGAAAGAATCTAGAGGCCATCTCAAAATTATTTTTGAGATGAGGCCCAATAAAATTTTCGATTTGCACCGTTTATCTACCGTTTTAACCTGATTGGCCTTAATCGATAAAGGAGGGAAATATGAAATCGATCTTTAAGCTTTTTCTGACGATTGCTATTGTCTGCAGCTTCGCTCTGGCGGGTGCTTCCCCGGTGCTGGCTGTAAATGCCAAACTCGACATCGACAAGATGTCCGATATGTCCGATTTTGACCCGAACAATCCGGTTCTTGCCTCCGGGGATGTTGTCAAGATTGGTCTCCTTCAGATTTTTTCGGGACCGGGTGCCGGAAACGGCGAAATATTCTGGGCCACCTGCAACTGGGTCGCCCATGACATCAACAAGCGCGGCGGCCTGATGATCGACGGGAAGATGAAAAAAATACTGTTTGTCAAAGGCGATACCAAGGGCAAGCCTGCCGATACCAAGAAGGCCGCGGAAGCCCTTGTGCTCAAAGACAACGTCGATATCCTCTGGGGCACCTCCGGCAGCCATCTGGCGGCGATTATCGCCCAGGTGGCCGATAAATATAAAAAAATCTATGTAAACACGCTGGCCTGCTCCGATTATCTCATGGATGCCGAGCATTTCAACAGATACACCTTCCAGACCTTTACGAGAAACAGCACTTTCGGCCTGGCCGGTGCCTATTATTACGGCCAGATTCGCAAAAAGGAGAAGAAATTCTATATCCTTTGTCAGGATTATGCCTTCGGTCACTCCCTGGCCGATGAATTCAAGATCGGTCTGCAAAAATACTATCCGGATGCCGAAATCGTTGGCGAGGATTACCATCCCCTGTTTGCCAAGGATTTTGCGCCATATGTGACCAAAATAAAAGCCTCCGGGGCTGAGGTCATCTATACGGGCGACTGGCTGCCCGACGGCGGCAACCTGGTCAAAGCCTGCCGCGACATGGGTGTCAACATCCCGCTGCTCAACATCTTTATCGATGAGCCCAATGCCCTGCATGCCATCGGCGTTGAGGGCACCAAAGGCCTGGTCAACATGAACCACTATATGGGGGATTTCAAGGACCCGGCCCGGGCTAAATACTACAAGGCCTGGAATGATCTGTGGGCCAACAAATGGGAGAAACCTTACAACACCTGGTTATACAAATGGCCGGCTGGAACCATCGGCGACAATATAATGGTGAACTACTGGTTGATGAGCGTTCTCGAGCGCGCGGCAAGTACCGATCCGGAAAAGATCATCAAGGTTTGGGAAGGCGACGAGTACCAAACCCTTGCCGGGGTGCTGAAGATGAGGGCCGACGATCATACCGCGATTCGGGATATGTATATTACCGAATATGTGCCGCCGGCCGAGCAGAAAGTATCCATGACGGTACCGCCATATTACTGGTTTGAGGGTATTTCCAGCACCGGCGAGATCGTCACCATACCGGCGGAATACTGCACGCCCAGATTGGACCCGAAACTGGAGGGGCGTGCGAGCAAATAATCATCTATCCATATGATGCCCACCGGGCCTGCCCTTGCCTTCTGAGCGGGCGGGCCGGGCGGGCAACTTGAATCTTTGTGCTTGAAATAATCTGAAGTTTCATTTGATGGGCGTTTGAGGATAGGCCAGATGGCTTGCAAAGCGGACCTGAGTGCCCGATGTCGACAGATAGATATAAGCACGCCATGCTGACAATGAAAACATCGGGTCATTTTAGGCATTTTTTTATCCTGAACAGGAGGTAGAACAGTAATGGATTCGACTACCGCGATGTATATCGCGCAGAGCCTCAACGGGCTGGCATACGGAATGCTGCTGTTTCTGGTGGCATCCGGTCTTACCCTGATCTTCGGTATGATGGGGATACTCAATATCGCCCATGCCTCCTTTTTTATGCTTTCCGCATATTTTTGTCACACTTTTCTGGACATGACCGGCAGTTTTCTGCTGGCGCTCCTGGTGGCCCCGCTTATCGCGGCTTTTTTCGGCGTGCTTTGCGAGCGTTTTCTGCTCAGAAAAGTACACGCTTTCGGCCATATCGGGGAGTTGCTGATCACCGTGGGAATATCCCTGGTAATTTTAGAGGGGGTCAAATTTTTCTGGGGGACGGAACCTTATCTGGTTGCCGTGCCCGAGATGCTGAACGGATTCGTCCCCATTGTCGATCTGCATTATCCGGTCTACCGCATCTTTGTTATCGGACTGGCGCTTTTGATTCTGGTTCTTATGGCCGCCATCCTTTTCAAAACCCGGCTGGGTATGGTGGTGCGCGCCGCCGTATCCGATGCGGACATGGTCAATGCCCTCGGGGTCAATGTGCCGATTGTTTTTATGCTCGTTTTTGGAATCGGAACCTGGCTGGCGGGTGTCGCCGGCGTTATCATAACGCCGATTCTGACCGTGTTTCCGGGGATGGCGGATCAGGTCGGCCTGGATGCGTTTGTTGTGGTCGTTACCGGCGGTTTCGGGAGCCTGCTGGGGGCCTTTATCGTGGCACTGTTTCTGGGGGAGTTGAACGCCTTTGGCATTCAATTCATACCCAAGCTTGCACCGGTGCTGATGTTCGCCTTTATGGCCATTGTCCTGGCGTTTAAACCTATGGGCTTATTTGGAGAAAGAGAATGAAGCAAAATCTGTTAAATTGGATTTTTTTAGCAGCCATTGTTATCATCGCAGCCTTCATTCCGATGATCTTCGGCATCTATTACAGCAACGTTATCGTGCTGTTTTCCATATTCGCATTGTATGCGGTGAGTTACAATCTGTTGCTGGGCTATACCGGACTGCTCAGTTTCGGGCACGCGATGTTTTTCGGCGGCGGGGCCTATGCTACGGCCCTGGCACTGACGCACATCCCGGGCTTTCCCCTTTTGCTGGCGCTTTTAACCGGCGGCCTGGCCGCAGTTTTCCTGGCCCTGATCGTAAGCCCCTTGCTGGTTAGGGTGAGCGGGACCGCGTTTGCAATGCTGACACTGGCCTTTGGCCAGCTTTTGTACGTGATCTGTTTAAAATACAGGGAGGTCACCGGCGGCGAAGACGGTGTGGGGGGATTTCCGATACCATCGTTAAACATTCCGGGGATTGTTTCCATCGAGATGACGGATCCGCTGAAATATTATTACTTTGCGCTTATCGTCGTATTATTGAGCCTCTTTATCATGTGGTTTTTTACCAAGACACCATTCGGCCAGATTGTCGTCAGTATCCGCGACAATGCCAACCGGGTCGATTACCTGGGGTTCAAGGTGCCGCACTCCAAAGCCATCGTTTTTATTGTTTCCGGCTTCTTCGCCGGAATTGCCGGGGCGCTCTACGCAATGCTCCAGGATCTGGTTTCCACCGACGGCGCTTTGACTGTCTATATGTCGTTTTTCCCGATTATGATGGCTTTTATCGGGGGTATTGGGAGCTATTTCGGGCCTATTTACGGTGCTGCGATCCTGACCATCATCGATGAGGTGGCCGCTGCCTATACCGAACACTTCGAACTGGTAACCGGCATCATTTTCATTCTGGTGGTGCTGTTTGCCCCCCTGGGGTTTGCCGGTTTTCTCAATTTTGTCAAAATCAAATGGTCAGCGAGATCATCCCACCAGGGCACTGCGGAGGAAGTTTCATGAATATAATGGAGACCAAGGGGCTTTATCACGATTTCAAAGGATTGAAAGTTTTATTCGACGTCAACCTTGAAATAAAGGAAGGTGAGCGGCATGCCATCATCGGGCCCAATGGTGCCGGGAAGACCACCCTTTTCAATGTCATCACCGGAACCTACGAACCCAGCAAAGGGCATATTTTTTTCAAGGAAAGGGAAATTACCGGGTTTAAGCCCCATCAATTGACACGAATGGGAATGGGCCGCTCTTTTCAGATTACCAGCACATTTACCCGGCTGACGGCCTTTCAGAATATTCGCATGGGCGTTTTGTCCAAACGTGGAATTCGATTCAATCTGTTTCAATTGCTCGACGGCATGAACGAAGTCACCGAGGAAACCGACCAAATCCTCAAGCGCATCAATCTTTATGGTGAGCGTGATGTGCCTGCAAGTGCACTGTCATACGGCAAAAGCCGATCCTTGGAGATCAGTATGGCCTTGGCGACGGATCCGGATCTGGTCATGCTGGATGAGCCCACCGCCGGCATGTCTGTCGATGAGACCCGCACTGCCGTCAAGCTGATCCGCAAGCTTACCGAAGGCAAAACCATGGTGATTATCGAGCATGACATGGATGTGGTTTTTTCCCTGGCCGACCGCATTACGGTGCTGCACCTCGGCGCGATCCTGGCTTCAGGCGCTCCGGATGAGATCAAGGACAATCAAGCCGTCAAGGACGCTTACCTGGGTGAATTGGAGGTTTAAGGATGCTTCTGGATGTCAAAGACCTGAATACGTATTACGGTGAAAGCCATGTGCTGCAGAATATGTCCGTGGCTGTAAAAGACGGGGAAACGGTGGCGCTTCTGGGCCGCAACGGTATGGGAAAAAGCACGACGTTGAAATCCATCATGGGGCTGGTAAAACCCAAATCGGGAACCGTTTTGTTCCAGGGGAAAAACATCACCGGGTTTCAGCCTTACAAAGTGGCTCGGGCCGGCATCGGTTACGTACCCGAGGATCGGCGTATTTTTCCCAATCTTCCCGTGATGGATAACCTGAAGATGGGCTTAAAGCACGGCGCTGCGGCCCAAATAGGCCGCCAGACGCAGTGGACCATAGAACGAATTTACGATCATTTTCCGTTCATGAAGGAGCGATCCAACCAGAAGGGGGCGCTGCTATCCGGCGGCGAGCAACAGATGCTGACTATTGCCCGAACCCTGATGGGAAATCCGGAGTTGCTGATGGTCGACGAGCCCACCGAGGGTCTGGCTCCGGTGATGGTTCAGGAAGTCAGGGACGTCCTGGCTGAAATCAGCAAAACCGGGGGGGTATCGATCCTGCTGGTCGAGCATAACCTTAAGGTGGCGATCTCGCTGGCTGATCGCGTTTACCTGATGGGAAAAGCCCATCTCGGATTCACCGGAACGGTGGATGAACTGAATGCCCAGCCGGAGATGCGGGCGAAATATCTCGAGGTTTAAGGTCAGAGGTCAGAGGCAAAAAAGTATTCACTGTAAAATGCAGTTAATTTTTTGGCCTCAAACCCTGACTTCCGCAGGAACGATCTTTGAGGCCTGCGCAGGCCGATCACGAAGGGAGGGCTTTATGTCAATCGTGAAAATAAAAACCGTTGCGGATACCAGGGAATTTGAAAAAACTCCCATTGAAGAGAGGTTAACAGCTTTCAACACTTATGATCTGCTGCAAAAAGGAGCGTCCATAAACCCGGATGCCCCCGCGATCAGTTTTTTTCTGACCGGAGACAGTTACGATCAGCCCACACAGATCAATTACCGCGAGTTTATCGCTCAAATTAACCGCTCGGCCAATTTCTTTCACGATTTGGGTATCGGGCCGCACGATGTGATATCTTATTTGTTACCCAATTTGCCCCAAACTCACTTTGTGCTCTGGGGCGGTGAGGCCGCCGGCATCGTCAACCCCATCAATCCGCTGCTGGAGCCGGCCACCATCGCTGAAATTTGCCGATCGGCTGGCACCAAAGTACTGGTGAGCCTGGGTGAGTTTCCGGGCACCGATCTTTGGCAAAAAGCCGTGGCGGTGCGTAAGGAATTGCCGGATCTCAAAGCCGTGGTGCGGGTGGCGGGGCCCAGTGATGAGAAAGAGGGTATTTACGGTTTTGATGAAGTCGTCGGCAAGTACAACGGTGACAAACTCGATTCGAAGCGGGTAATCGACCCCCAGGATATAGCCTCCATGTACCATACCGGGGGAACTACCGGAACGCCCAAAATTGCCCCGCATACCCATTTCAACGAAGCGGCGCTGGCTTTTCAGATCTCGTCTGTCGCCGAAATCAATACCGGTGAAGCTACCCTCTGCGGGCTGCCCCTGTTTCACGTCAACGGAACGATGGTAACCGGCTCGGCGCCGTTTTCGATCGGTGCGCACGTGGTGCTTCTCGGCCCCATGGGTTATCGGGATCCATCCATTATGCAAAATTTTTACAAGATTGTCGAACATTACCGGCCGGTGACCTTCTCATCCGTTCCCACCGTATTGTCCGTATTGCTGGATATCCCCAAAGGGCAGGCAGACATCTCTTCGTTGCGCTTTGCAATATGCGGAGCCGCCCCGCTGTCGGTTGAGCTTTTCAAGCGTTTCGAAGCGCACACCGGCATGAAAATCCTGGAAGGTTACGGGCTGACGGAAGGCACCTGCGCCTCCTGCATCAATCCCTACCACGGCGAACGCAAAGTGGGGTCTATCGGCATCCCACTGCCCTATCAGGAGATGAAAATTTTTGTCGTGGATGCCGAGGGCAACTTCGAGCGCGAGGCGCAGACCGATGAAATCGGCTGTGTTTGCCTCAAAGGTCCCAACGTGTTCAACGGCTATCTGGATGATGCGCACAACAAAGGCATCTGGCCCAAGCAGGGCTGGTTGAACACCGGGGATCTCGGCAGGAAAGACGCCGACGGATATTTCTGGCTGACGGGACGGACCAAAGAGCTTATTATCCGCGGGGGC
>Ga0209536_100017546_pt1 | contig 10133 bp, 6 predicted proteins | sample DeeMarSeWOR28_12_FD_187461 | JGI IMG/M metagenome (GOLD analysis project Ga0209536, IMG submission 187461) | Marine sediment microbial communities from White Oak River estuary, North Carolina - WOR-2-8_12 (SPAdes) (version 2) | ecosystem: Environmental > Aquatic > Marine > Intertidal zone >... | reverse complement strand
TAAGTTTGCTAGATGGCCTGCCACACGCTCAAAAGATCGACGAAGAATTTCACCTGCATTCATCGGGAGCATCCTCCCGCCAGTTAGTCTGCCTCTTCTTCGCCCCATACAGAATAGGCTAGAATTAGCATCAGGGCGAAAATACCCATCGCATTCAAGATGATGTAGATTGTGGATTGAATGAGATCGGCTTGCATAGGAATCAGACGTCCTCGGATTAACTGTGCTTATAATCGTTGCTGATAGATTAGCGTCGTACTAGATGCTATGCGGCTTGCCTGGCCTCATAGTATTGGTCGATAAAATCTCCAAAAACATCAACAGCCTCAGTCAGTGGTCCTATTGAATCGATGGTGTCTTGGAGGCCACATCTACCACATTTTACTGACGCAAAGTCATTGTTCCTGAAAATTACTATCTGAATCGCTGCTTCCCCACATTGAGGACAATCAAAGACGTCTGGAATCTTTTTCTGCGGACGTCTTCTAACTTTCTGTCTTCTTCGTCTTCCCATTATAATACACCTATGCCTATTTCACACAAGGTGAGGATGAGCCCTGAAAAAACCGGACGGGCTCTTCCAAGATGGAATTTATTTAAGGCTTGTGTTGAATCGAAGTGCATACCCAAGCAAAGCCTTCATATTGTGCACTGCACCGCGACGACACAAGATGTCCGATCTTTCCAAAAACGCAGAGTGTGTTCTCAAAATTCTAAGAAATGCAACAGAGCCAATGTCAACTGCTGAGATACTTGAAGCGGCACGGAGACCCGAATTTTCTGATATCTGTCAAGACTGTGCTGGCGGCGATACGTTTGTGGTAGCAGCTAGACAACTTGTAGAAAAGGGACTCATAACGAAGAAACTTGGAAAGGGTGGATATCGCTGGCAGATGATTGGAGGCAGCTAGAACATGCTGAACGTTAGAGATGACTTCCCTGTACTAGAGCGCAAGATCAATGGTCACCCATTGGTCTACCTTGATAGTGCATGTATGGCACTGAAGCCCAAGCAGGTCGTCATTGCAATGAGGGCATACTATGAGCAGTATCCCGCATGCGGTGGGCGAAGCATCCATAAATTGGGGGAAGAGGCATCCAATGCCTACACGGCAGCACGAGAGAAGTTCGCTCATTTTATCAATGCAGGAGAAAAAGAGGAGTGTATCTGGACTCGTAATGCCACAGAATCTCTAAACATTGTTGCTCGTTGTGCAGACCTTCCAAAAGGATCGAAGATTGTTACAACTTCTCTGGAACATCACAGTGGCTCTCTTCCATTTGTAGAGAGAGCACGAAGAGATGGTCTGAAGGTTGAGGTGGTTGAGGTTAATCCAGATGGAACATTCAACATCGAAGACTGGAAACGGACCATCGATAGTAACACAAGTCTAGTATCAGTAGTCCACTCATCTAATGTAACTGGAACAGTAGCTCCTTTGGATGAGATTATCGAAATCGCTCACGACAAGGGTGCCTTAGTCATGTCAGACGATGCCCAATATGCTCCCCACCACCCCTTGGACGTTCAGGCCAGTGACGTTGACTTCTCTGCCATTTCTGTCCACAAGATGTGTGGGCCTACTGGAATGGGACTGCTTTACGGAAAGATGGAACATTTGAAATCAATGAGCATGTTTCTCCATGGTGGGGACACAGTCAGTGACGTACGCTATGAAGATGGAGAGATAATCCCAGAATATCTCCCCCCTCCAGAGAAGTATGAAGCTGGTCTTCAGAATTATGCAGGCGCTATCGGCGCCGGTGCAGCGGCTGAGTACCTCCATTCACTAGGAATGCATGAAATCGAGAAGCATGAACGTGCCCTGCTCTCTGTTCTTTTGAAGGAACTCAAGGACATGGAACATATCAGAATCATCGGAACAGATGATATCGAGATTAAGACAGGTCTCTGCACGTTCATGGTTGATACAGTAGACTCTGCACACGATGTTGCTACATTTCTAAATGATGAGTATGCAGTAATGGTCCGCTCAGGGGCTCATTGTACACACCCATTCCATTATCAGCTAGGAGTCAAGCCTACAACAGGAACCGCAAGAGCAAGTTTCTATCTCTACAATAACCATAAGGATGTTCAAATTCTTCTGGAAGGCCTTAGAGCTCTCATCGACGCCACGTCATAATCACTAGACGCAAACACCCTAGTTGATGCAGTTATCCCATCAACTCGTTTAAGGTGTCTTTCATCCGTTTGACTTCCTCGACAGGGTCCGCAAATTCAAGTGCATTTGCAGTGATATCTAGAGAGTCCCGGAACTTTGAAACACGACCTTGGACGGCCACATATCTTCCAAGAATCCTATCTGAATTCTCTTCAAGAGGCTTTAATTTGTCACCTGATTTTTCTATCAGCTTCTGTGCATCAGTAGCAGTCATCTGGAGCAGATCTTCACCTGCTTTTCCAAAGAGAGTTGCTCTTATTGATCCGGAGCCATCGTCAAGAGTAATCTTGTACAGCATTCTGTATTCTGGCTTCTTCACTTGCTTTTGGCATGCTGCGCAGGTGAATTTTCCATCTTCCTCCTCTAACTTCTTCCTACAACTGGGGCATGATGGATAGACCGGACTGGTCTGAGATATGCCAACGATTACTCCACACACTTCAACACTCTTTCCAGCCGTGTCATCGCCAATCTCTGCAATCATCACCCTATCTGCTACCGCCTTTGGCTGAGTAGATATCTCCGATAAATCTAGCTGCTCAAGTTCAGTTCCTTTCGGATTTATTCCAATCTCAGCTCGGCGTCCAGCTGTAAACTCTAGAGCATCACGAAATCCCTTCTTTACATAGCCGTGTTTAACTTCAATGATATCGCCCTCTGCCAATTTTTCGATCTTCTCAACGTCTTCGTTCCAGAAGGTCATTCGAATACTACCGGATTCATCAGCTACAACTATGTTCTGAACCTTGCCTTCTCTGCCGTCTTTTTCAAAAGTCGTCACAGGAAATATCTTTGCGACCTTTCCAACAAGGTCAACGTCTCTCATGTCTGGAGTCAGTTCGCCGATGTCCTTCTTGCCGAGCGGTTCAGCGGCTGGCGCTCCAGAGGCTGATTCGACAGCCTTAATCTTGATCTTCAACCCTCTCTCAATCTGAGATGATCTGCCAGCATGAACTTCGATGTCCCCATAGCGTCCTGCCTTTGTATAAGCTCCGGTGACCTTGATGACCTCGCCCTCCTTGGCGTCCTGCATATCTTCTGCATCTTTGTCCCAGAAGACAAGCCTTGTTGAACCAGTTTCATCAGCCACAATCATACTGAGGACTTTGCCTTCGGTCCCATCTTGTTGACGTGTAAAGGTTGAGAGTCCAAAAACTCGTTGAATCTGTGCAACCAGTGTGACATCGTAGACCTTCTCTTTGAGTTCAGCAATATTGGCAGCTTCTTGATCTTCTATCTTGATGTCCAAGTCCTCAAGCTCATACTCATCTAGAACCTTAATACCACCCTGCCTTCCTAGATTAACTTCCAAAGCATCCCCCAATCCTTTTCGCATATAGCCCCCGCGAATCTGTATAACATCCCCTAGCTTCACATTGTCTTCTGAAACTACGCTAGTAATGTCATCCCAGAGTGCAACTCTAATTTGACCGGTGTCGTCTGCAAGGACAATACTAGCCACTTTTCCTTCTCCACCTTCTCCCTTTCGAGTGAATGTTCTCACTGGTCCAATGCTTACAACTTTTCCAGTGAGGGCGACAGATCTTGTGTTCTCATCTATGTCTTCAATCCTAAGGCGCGCTTTCGCAGATATTTGCTGCAAATCTATTCCAAGTTCGCGTGCGACAATCATTGCAGCTGACTCTTCATTAACTACCTCGGGACCTAGCTCCTGTCGCTTCTCATCAATCATCTTCAAGATATCCTGCCTCTGATATTCTGGCAAGTTCTTCAGAATGAGTTCAATCGTTTCTTCAAGTGTGAGCAATAATCGTACCTCCCACAAACAACTGGTAGCGTTTGGTCACTCTAGAGTTCTTTGCAGTCGCTTTAAAGCTCACTGCTCAATGATACCGAGCTATTGCTACCTGTCAGTGTTAGAATACTGGCGCCTAATAATTAACTCCACTCATAATCCCATGTCCGCTCCGAAACATAAAAGACACAATCAGTTATGATTTGCCTGACTTATTGTGACAGAATCCGAACCCGATCTTCCAGTGCATAGTATTAGTTATCAATTGTACTTTGAGAGTCTTAACAAAGAGATTGAAGCAATCTACCGGGTTGCTAAGGATGCCAGAGCTAAAGGATTTGATCCCACAACTGAAGTGGAGATACCTCCAGCACATGATGTAGCTGCACGTGTAGAGGCTACCTTAGGAGGTCCTGAGGGCGTTGCAAAGCGAATCAGAGAACTATCGAAAGGTAAGAAGACGCGTGAGGATGTTGCTTTTGCCATAGCCAAAGAAATCGCCTTGGGTGAGCTTGGCGGTATTGATGAACAGGAGAAGGCGGCAGATAAGGCTGTCAGAGTAGCACTTGCCATTCTTACCGAGAGTATTACGGCAGCCCCCATAGAAGGTATTGCAAGTGTTCGGATTAGAGGCTCGGGAGAGAACCGATACCTTGCGATATACTTAGCCGGACCAATTCGGGCAGCCGGTGGTACAGAAACCGCAATGACGGCTCTTGTGGCCGATTATGTCCGTCAAGTCCTAGGGCTACCAGCCTTTATTGCCACAGAGGATGAGATTGAACGCTATCTCGAAGAGGTTGAGCTATATGCTCGTTTTGCCAATCTGCAGTATACTGTATATCCAGATTTGGTGAGATACGCAGCATCGAAACTACCGATTATGTTGACTGGTGACCCCACAGAGGAGTATGAGGTTTCCGGCAGTCGTGATTTACCCCGTGTAGAAACGAATCGAGTTCGTGGGGGCTCTGTCCTAGTGCTTAATGATGGAGTTGTAGGTCGTGCAGCAAAACTTCTCAAAATCGTTAGACAGATGGAGATTGCTGATTGGGATTGGCTGGCAGACCTTGAAGCAAGAACAAAGGTCGATTCCTCGAAGGATGATGAATCGCCTGACAAGAAGCTTGCGCCAAAAAAGGATTACTTAGCCGATGTTATCGGAGGTCGCCCTGTTTTTGCGCACCCCTCAGAACCACATGGATTCAGACTCAGATATGGTCGTTCACGCAATACTGGTCTTGCTGGAGTTGGAGTTCATCCTGCAACAATGTTTCTAGTAAGAGAATTTCTTGCAGCTGGTACTCACATTCGAACAGAACGCCCTGGGAAGGGATCGATTGTGGCCCCAGTTGACAGCATCGAAGGGCCAATAGTCCTCCTGAAAGACGGTTCCGTAAAGCAAATCCAATCTGCTGAAGAAGCCAGAAAAATCCAGCACAAAGTATCACGAGTTATCTATCTGGGCGACATTCTTGTGGCCCTTGGCGAATTCCTAGAAAACAACCACCCACTTGTTCCATCTGGATATTGTGAAGAATGGTGGTCTCATGATTTGGAACATGCTTGGAGCACATTGAGTCCTAATCAAATGAAGAGGCGTTTAGCTGGCTCTGATATCACAGCGGCAGATATTGATTCCTATATTGAATCACCACTGAGTCACAAACCAACATCCGAGCAAGCTCTTCATCTATCTGAGAAACTAAAGATCCCACTCCATCCAAAATACTTGTACCGTTGGCGAGCTCTTTCAAGTAAGGATTTGCTGAAGTTAAGAAAATGGATTCTGGCAAAGAACAAGGTGAAAGAAACACCTGACGGCCAGCGATTGATTCTCCCCTATAATCAGACATTCAAGAAGATGCTAGAGGATGCAGGTATTCCTCACGAAGTCACTGACAAGAAAGGAAAAATCGTCCTTTCAGATAGTTCAAACACAATACTTGCACAAATTGGGAACAAGGAGTCAGTCCTCAAGAAGACTGAGAATTCCCTTGAAATGCTCAATAGCTGTTCGAGTGTGGAATTGAGGGACAAAATGGGATTTGCAATTGGCGCTCGAATGGGTCGGCCAGAGAAAGCAGAGGAGCGCAAGATGAAGCCCCCAGTCCAGGTGCTGTTTCCTGTGGGCAGGACAACAGCCAGCGAAAGAAGAATAGAGCGAATCGCTAAGGCCTCTGAACAAGTTCTAAGTCTTGAGGCATTCTATATGGATTTGGAAAATCTCCCTATCGATGCCATTGAAGACATCAGTGATGAAAACAGAGAGAAACTCCAATCAGCTAACATCAACGCGTTCGGAGACCTAGTGAGTATCCCCGCCGCAACTATTGCTGAAATCTGTCAGATTAACGAATCAATAGTGTATCGTTGGATTACAATGGGAATTTTTGCTTGGTTAGGCATAGTTGCTTCTGATGAGAATCCCCAGACTATTGTTTTTGCAGCTGGGATTACAGATGCACATGCACTAGCAAGAACAAACCCTGATGAATTAATCAAGAAGATCAAAGATGCGGTAAAGACTGGAGATAGGTCTGATGCTACACTTGATTTAGTACATAGAATCTGTCCGAACTGTGAGAATAATACATTCGAATCACGTTGCCCAGTCTGCGGCACGCATACGAATGTCCAGAAATGGTGTTCCCAAGATGGATGTGGCTTGCCTATAGATGCAACAAGTGGAATGTGCCCTTATAGTCATGATGTGAATATGATTAGATTTACGAAGAAGACTCCTGTTGACATTAACGCTCTATTGGAGCGAATGAAGGAAGAGGTGAAAGAGCCTCAATCATATGGTGTACGTGCAGTCCTAGGATTGACCAGTGACCACAAAATTCCTGAATACTTAGGAAAGGGAATTCTTAGAGCAAAGCATGATGTTTACTGTTATCGTGATGGAACCGCTCGTTTTGATGTCACTGATGCACCATTGACGCATTTTACTCCGTTCGAAGTGGGAGTTTCTGTGAAACGCCTACGCGAGCTTGGATATTTGACTGACTACAAAGGCGCAACGCTTGTTTCTGATGACCAAATTTTGGAATTGAAAGTACAGGACCTGGTTATCCCCGAGAATGGAGCAGACTATCTAATTCGCGTCGGTCGTTTCATTGATGACTCTCTTGAGAAGATATACGGCATGGAGCGATACTACAACTTCAAGACACTTGATGATGTAGTTGGGCAACTTGTTGTTGGCCTAGCCCCACATACATCCGCTGGCATAATTGGAAGAATCATAGGCTTCACAAATGCCAGTGTCTGTTATGCACATCCCTATTGGCATGCAGCGAAGCGAAGAAACTGTGATGGGGACGAGGATGCACTCATTCTTGTATTGGATGCTTTAATCAACTTCTCGAAGGAATACCTGCCAGCAGGACGTGGAGGTTTCATGGATGCGCCTCTTGTACTCTCAGTCATTCTAAATCCTGGTGAAGTTGATGATGAGAGCCATAACATTGAGGTATGCAATCGTTATCCAGCTGAGTTCTTTGAAATGGTTTCAGAAGCAAAACATCCCAGTGTAGTCGAAGGTCTAGTTGACATAATCAGATCACGTCTTGGAAAGGAGGCGCAATACGAGGGCTTTGGATTCACTCACGATACTACAATGATTGACACTGGTCCTCGCAACACCAAGTACAAGACTCTTGGGACAATGGCAGAGAAACTGGAGGCTCAACTGGAACTTGCGATTCTCCTAGATGCCGTAGATGTGAAAGACGTTGCTGAGCGAGTTCTCTCACATCATTTCCTTCGAGATATCAGAGGAAATCTCAGAGCCTATTCGACCCAAAAGATGCAGTGTCGCAAGTGTCACAGAGTCTATCGAAGAATTCCACTATCGGGTGAATGTGTCTGCAAAGAGAAACTCGCCTTAACAGTGAGTCAGAAGAACATCTCAAAGTATCTTAGTGTTGCCGAGAAGATGATACGTGACCATGACTTGAGTGAATATCTAAAGCAGCGACTACGACTAATCAACTCTTCATTGGACTCGCTATTTGTTTCTGAGCAGACGACACTCACCGATTTCTTTGACGTATGACTATACTCTACTCATATTCAAGTGCAGCCAGCTTTAGAAGGTCCTTGTCTTCAATCATTCCAATCAGGCTACTAGTTGCAGACAGAACCGGTGCCTGGTCAATGTCATTCTTTCTGAAGACTCTGACACACTCGGGAATTGTGGTTACTTCACTTACGCTGATCAGATTCTTGGTCATCATCTGCTTAACAGGGACGCTAGGTAGTCGAAGCAGCTTCTTGGTTACCACCAGAAAATCCTTCGAAGTCCATCCCCACTCAACTGCAGTGTCAGTTCCACTGTAGGTCTTGGATACATTATCCTCAACCTCCACTTCGGACAGGCGAATGAAGTCACTCACAGTTATCATGCCTGTTACTCCACCGCCCTCATTGACAATGACAAGCGCATTCTTACCTGCCATTTCCATCAGGATGTAGGCAAGTGGTAGAGGCGTTTCCTCCCATACCGCGCTAATCTGCTTCTGCACATGCTTCTTAATCGTGACATCCTGGTACTTCTCGTTCTCTTCCAGAACCGCCCCTAGGATATCAGGGATTGCGACAAGACCAACTAATTCGTCTTTATCAACTACCGGAAGTCTTCTGAACCCCTTCTCGATTATGATGTTGATTGCAGTCTTCAGGCTAGTCCTCGGTGTGACTGTCACAGGGTCTCTAACCATCAGCATAGCGAGCTGTGGCTCGTCCGCCTTCTTCAACAGGTCACTCCTAGTAACCATACCCACTAAGGTCTTGGTACCCTTCTTGACGACTGGAATTCCATTGGTTTGCTTTTCAGCCATAAGCTGCAACACATCTTCCCTAGTACCTGGTACAGAGATGTGAACTACATCCTTTTGCATGCAATCAGATACCTTCATTGTTGATTTTACTCCGGTAGCTTAGAAATGGTGTAGCATAACATTCAGCTTTACACCATGGCCCACAGGGTTCAAAACTAGTCATTGAACATGAAGCGGGCCCTGACGGACCTTTGTTCTTTACCTTTAAAACGTTGGCGGAACCAGAATCTTGGTCATCTGACTGCCTCTTTTCTCGATTCCGCTACCAAGGATTCTTCTTGAAACCAAGAAGATAGCCAAGGGCATTGCTTATCCAGTGTATTGCCAGAGTTGTAAGAATCAGAATCACCACGAAGACTGATTCCGGTTGTAGCAATGGATATGCGAAGATTAGACCCATAATGATGAACCCAAGCTGATCCAGCATTGGTGAAGGTCCTCCGCTCTCAAGACTGACCCTTCTCTTGAGGAATGAACCCACAATATCCCCGACCAAGGCCCCAATTGACAGCAGAACTGCAACGGGAATGGTCATGAACAGGACATACTCCATTGCTGAAGTGACCTCCACAAACTGACCTAGTAGGGGAAGCAAATACGGAGCGGCAAGGAATTGACCAATGCCAGTTAGGGTTCCGAAGAATATACCCACAACGAATCCACGGATAGTCTTTCCATCTCCAAGCAGTCTTTTTCCATCCCGTAGAACCATCCCTCTATCAATTGGCTTACCACCTCCAAAAATTACTGGAGTTGCGTTGGCAATCCAAGCAGGCAATCCAAGCCAAATTGATAATTCAAACACAGCCAAGGCTTCAAACATTGATGCTGCTCCTGTATGGTGAACCGCAAAGTGTCACATTTCACTGTTTCCCTTAGATACGCCTTCAGGCATTAATCCTCGGTCGGTCAGGTATAGCACGGCTTTTGACGGCTCTCCCTCCGGTCTTGTTCTTAGGAGAATCCTTTCTCCTGTGCTTCTCCCGATATTCATTCTAAGAACATAATCAGCCCAATAATCTAGGATATTCTTCGCAACAGGTTCAATATCGATTATACCATCCATTCTGGATCGAACCTGATTAAGCACTAAAACTGACATGTCTCTATGTTTGGCAAGACTCTTCAGGATTCCTGCTTGTCTATTCAGCTCCCTATGGTTGGCATAGTTGGTCTTCTTGTCATCGAGTACAGTTCTGTATAATTTTGTGAGCGTATCCAAAACAATGAGTTTTGTATCCTCTCGCGCATACAATTCAATATCATCGATTAGAGAGGCTTGCTCTGCAAAATCCTTTGGGACCAAGATACGCAGATTTTGCTCAAGTTCGCTGAAGTCTTTTC
>Ga0209536_100017545_pt1 | contig 10134 bp, 8 predicted proteins | sample DeeMarSeWOR28_12_FD_187461 | JGI IMG/M metagenome (GOLD analysis project Ga0209536, IMG submission 187461) | Marine sediment microbial communities from White Oak River estuary, North Carolina - WOR-2-8_12 (SPAdes) (version 2) | ecosystem: Environmental > Aquatic > Marine > Intertidal zone >... | reverse complement strand
GAACAGCATCCGTGACTCGATCTCCTTGCCCTCGGGAACCTCCTGGTTCGAGAGCACGATCAGCCCCGCGTCTTCAAAGATCTCCTGCGCGCCCCGGGTAATCACCTCGGGATAGAAGATAACCTCGTGGAGCTCGGCCTGCGGCTCCATGTATAACCGCTCCAGCTCAGCAAAGACCTGCTCCAGGTTAAGCCGGTTCTCCGCCAGGATAAAAACGGACTTATCCACCGCCGCGATCCCGACCTTAGCCGCTCCCTCGGTCTCGATATCAATGGTAACGCTGTCTCCCGGCTTAGCCTCGTCCTGGCTAAAGGCGACCGCGACGGCATGAGGGTACTCGGCGGCAACCTTAAACGGCAGGTAATCGGCGGCGACCTCGCTATTGGGCAGGACTTGATAGACCAGCAGCTTGGCGGCGGGTGCCATTAAGGGCGTGGTGGCAAAGACGATATCCCGGTCCTTGGTGTAGTCAGAAAAGACTACCTTGTCCCGCGCCACGACCTCGTAATAGAAATTGGCGGCCTCGCGGGTAGCGTGGACTCGGAAGCTGACCTCCTCGCCCACCTGAGGGATCCCCTCGCTTGTCTGTTCCACATGGATGAAGCTGGCCGAAGGGGAATAGGAGGCCTCGAGCAGCTGTGAAGCGCGGGCTGGCTCTACCGAGGATACCGGTGTCAGCTCAAAAGACTCAACCACCAGCGCCACGCTACCTCGGGGCGGCTCGATCTCAACCACCGCCTTACCCCGGGTCGTGGCGACTTCCATCTCATCTGTCTTAATCTCCTCAAGCTCATCATCGAGATAGGTCACCTCAACCGCCACTTGAGCCTCAACCGGTTGACTGTCCGGAGTCTCGGTGATGATGAGCACGCTAAAGGGTAAACCGGGCTTAAAGGTAGAACCCTCCGGAATCAACTGGATATTAAGCGGAGACGCGGCTACGGTCAGCAGTCGACTGGTCTGCTCGGCATAGCCGGTGGCCTCCTCTCGGACCGTAATCTCCAGCATGACGTTGCCCATGCCCCCGGCTTCGGGTACTCCGGCGACGTAGTCCACCGCGGGCAGCTCAAACTCCGCCTCGCCGTTAATCGCCTTGGAAAAGGTAGCATACTCTTCCCACTGGCCAACATATCGGCTCGCCTTTATCTCGAGCTCACCCACCACCGGCTTACCAAAGCTGTACTCTGCGGCGATGATTCCCTCGATCGGCTCACTCACCAAAAACCACTCTTTGGGAAGCTCGGCCGTTACTTCGTACTTGGGGAGCACATACTCTTCGATTCTGACATCGAGCTGGGTCTCCGCCTGTTCCGTTTCCGCGTTTATCTTCCACACGCCCAGATTCGGTTCCGTAGAGACCGGCAGGTCGAGACTGGCCATCCCGTACTCATCGGTCTCGACTTGCTCACGAAAAATCTTGATCCCCTTGGCATCCAGTACTTCGACGGTCACCGGCGCGGTCACCGGCTTTAGTTCCCCATTCAGGGTCACCGCCCTGATCTGGATGGTCTGGCCCGGTTTGTAGATTGGCTTATCCGTTTCCAAAAACAGCAGCCGGCTCTTTTCCACGGTCACCTGAGCCCGGTCGGTAAAACCGTTACCTTTAACCAGAACCTGGTACTCCCCCGTTTCAATCTCGGGGACATCAATCTCAATCGTACCCTTGCCGTCGATACGACCACTGGCCCTAACGATCGTCTCACTTCCTTTGAGCAAGCTAACCTCGACCGTGCCCGGTACTAAACCACCGGGACCAAAAAGGCTCAGCGAAATCGCCTCTTTACTCCCACTATGCATGACCTGGGGCACAATCGCCACGTAGCCCTCGGCTGCCTGAACCGGCCGGCAGCTCAGCGCCAGCGGAGCAACCAGAGCCAATACCAAAGCGACTAACACACCGGTGAGTTTGCTGGGTCTCATAACTTCCCTCCCGTTCCGAACGATCCGTTTAATCAATATAACGCAACTAAACGGAAAAGGTTGGCTCACGGCTTTGATTGCTGACTACCGCGCAGGGTATCTTGAAGCGCCAGAGCACTTGCCGAAGAGTGAAGAATACCCGCAACCAGCCCGGTGGCGGGGCGAGGACAGACATCGGTGAGGACTCTTCGCTTAGTACTGGAAGATATAGGAGTTAAGCATCTTGGCTTTCTCCGCAGTAGTGGCAAAGTCCTTGGTGGTCTGGCGCAGCCGAAAGCAAAGATATTTAGCCATCGTCCGGTAGATGCGATGGGCAAGGTCAAGGTCCGTGGCCAGGAGATTTTCCAGATCCTCACGTTTGATCTGAACCAAGGTAGTCGGCTCGGCGGCCTCTATGGTCGCGGACCGGGGGCCGTCATCAATCAGCGCCATCTCACCAAAATGCTGGCCGGAGCTTAGGGAAGCCACTTCCTCACCCCCGACGCTGGCACCCTTGACCACGCACACCGAACCGGACTCGATGGCAAACAACGAATCCCCGATGCTTCCTTCCTGAAAAACATGCTGTCCCTTATCGAAAGTGACATCCTTCGCGATATCGCTGAGTTTTTGTAAATCGGCACTGGTCAAATCCTTGAACAGGGGAATCTGACCGAGTATCTTTACCCTATCCATACGCTATACTCCTCTTTTCGTTGATAATTACAAAGCAACCTGCCTCAAAGTCGGGGGGCTCAGGTGGCCGCGCTGGGAGCACAGCCCTTACTTGAGGAAGCCGTCCCAAATACCGATAAGACCCGCCGGTGTTGTCCAAGGCCACACCGGGGACACTTTACCCCGCGATCCCGGTCGGCGATGCTGCGGCGGAGCTCAAACCTCTCGCCACATTTGGTGCATTCGTATTCATAAATCGGCATGACGCAGATCACCTTTTCCTAAGTTCCCCGTCAATTCTAACTCCATTATCCCGATATTTACAAATACCGACCAAAAGCGACATATTTACGCCGAGGGCAAAATCACCCCCCCAACAACTTGACAACCAACAGTTGAGGAATTACACTACCCGATGGGAAGCAACGAAATGGGGTATCAGCCCCGATAAACCCACTAACACGGCAAAATAATTACAAAAGGAAGGTGAGCCATGGTTACCACAACGAGGAAAAAAGAACTCATCAAGAAGGACCTAGAACATGTTATTCACCCCTTCGGAATGATGGGAAGCGAGGTGGCGTTCATCTGGGAAAAAGGAGACGGTGCCTACATACAGGATATCGATGGCAACAAGTACCTCGACACGACCTCAGGCGGGGTACACCTGTGTAACCTGGGACACTCGCCCAAGGCAATCAGAGCCGCCGTCAGCGAGCAGATGCAAAAACTGGCCTACTTCTCCGCCGGAGCACCCAACGCCGCCACCGAGGTCTACATCGAGTACTGTACCGAACTGGCCGGGGTACTCCCCGGTGACATCAACCACGTCTATCTCACCTGCTCCGGTTCGGAATCGACCGAGGTCTCCGTACAGATGGCGCGACATTACTGGGACTCGGTAGGTCAACCGGAAAAGTACAAGGTCATCGCCCTACACCGGGCCTACCACGGCGGCACCCTGCTCAGCCGCAGCCTCACCGGCAGCCACATCGGCATGGGTTCCTTCGGGCGCCGGGTCCCCGAAGTGGTCAAGGCACCCAACTACTATTGCCAGGAGTGCGCCTTCGGCCTCACCTACCCCGAGTGCGCCATGGCCTGCGCCAAATACATCGAGAGCGTGATCATCCAGGAGGGTCCGGAGACCATCTCCTGCATGATCGCCGAGCTGGCGATGGGTAACGGCGGCGTGATCTGGCCGCCGGACGAGTGGTGGCCGATGGTGAGAGAGATCACCAAGAAGTACGACATCCTGCTCATCGCCGACGAAGTACAGACCGGCTTTTGCCGCACCGGCAAGTTTTTTGCCGTTGAGCACTATAAGATTGTCCCCGACATCCTGAATATGGCCAAGGGCATTAACAGCGGGTTCTTACCCTTCGGAGCGGTCGGCGTCAGCGACCGACTGGTTAATGCCTTCCCCAAGGGCCAGCCCTTTAAGGGCTATACTACTGCTGACGCGAATGCTCTCTCCGTCGCCAGCGCCCGAGCCGCCTTAAAGGCCTATAAAGAAGGCATGGCCGACAAGGTAGCCAAGCTAGGGGCACACATGAGCAAACGCTTTAAGGATGAGTTCCAGCCGCTGCCGGTGGTAGATTCGATTCAGGGTAAGGGGCTCTATCAGTCCTTCGCCATCGAACTGGGGAAGACGACGGGTAAGCCCTATGACCTCGCGGCAACCGCAAAAGCCCGAGACCAGCTAGCAGCGAAGGGCCGGGAAAATGGTGTCCTCCTGGGCACCTGCGACGGCTATCCCCGACGGCAGCCGATTGTCCCGCCTTTCATCATCACCGAACAGGAACTGGACAAGGTGCTCGACGTCACTTTGAGTGCGCTAAAGGGGATTAAACCAGCCTAAAGAAAAGCGGCGGATAAAGACGCCACGACACCAATGAATAGACATTATCGAGGCTTTCCTTTAAGGAGGGCCTCGATAATATTTTTGTTCCTGAAGACGATGGCCAATGATGCTACACTCAAGTCGTGGCAATCCGGAAGGAGAAATGGTAGAGATATTTGACAATCGCTCAAGAGGACTAAGATAATAAAAGGTGGCGATGAATAGTACAGACCGTTTTTGTCTCGACGAGGTACTCGATAAAGCACTTCACCGGGGACCGATCGACAGAGCAGAAACCCTTTATCTACTCGGGTTAAATGAAGCAGCCGAGATAAAGAGGCTTTTTGCCGCCGCCCAGGAAGTAAGGCATCAGCATTTCCGGAATGAGGTCTTCCTTTATGGGTTCTTATACTTTTCCACCTGGTGCCGCAACGACTGTGCCTTCTGTAATTACCGCGCTTCCAACCGGCTATGCCCGCGCTATCGCAAGACCGATGCCGAGGTCATCGAAGCGGCCCTCTCCATGGCAGACTCCGGGGTGCATCTACTCGATTTAACCATGGGAGAGGACCCTTTCTATTACGAAAAAGAGAACGGGTTTGCGCCCCTCCTCCGTCTGGTCAAAGAAATCAAGCGGCAAACCTCGCTACCGATGATGGTCTCCCCCGGCGCTCCTCCCGATGCCGTCCTCAAGGAGCTATGCGATATCGGAGTAGAATGGTATGCCTGCTACCAGGAAACACATAATCGCAAGCTCTTCCACCAGCTCCGCTTGCACCAGAGTTATGATAACCGGATCCGCAAGAAATATGAGGCAGTCAGGCTGGGGCTACTGGTAGAGGAAGGGATATTAAGTGGGGTCGGGGAATCTTTAGCCGACTTGGCCGATTCCAGTGACGTGATGAAGGAGCTGGGGGCCCACCAGATACGCGTGATGAACTTTGTCCCGCAGGCGGGAACCCCGATGCAGGACTTCCCACCCCCACCGAGACAACGCGAACTGGTCATTATCGCCGTCTTACGCCTGCTCTTTCCCGACCGGCTGATTCCGGCCTCGCTTGATGTATCCGGCGTTAAGGGACTTAAGGAAAAGTTAGCCGCCGGCGCTAACGTCGTGACCTCACTGATCCTACCCCGCACGGAGATGGTCGGGGTCGCCCAAAGCACTTTAGACGTCAGTGAGGGGTACCGTACGGTAAAGGGCATCACGCCGATACTCCGTGAACTGGGACTGGCTAAGGCGGATCCCCGTGACTACCGGGCATGGATTGAGAAGGAGCGAAAAAATCGTTCCGCCAAGGTACATTCCCGGGAAACGATCGAGGCACAAACCAGATGTGGTTAGGGCCTGAAGACTAAATATTGCCGAGGAGGAATGGTGATGAAGGTACTCAACCGGGCTGATCTATCGAAGGTGGAAGTGAGTCCAGAAATGTTATGGCGACTGCTGGGACATCCCAACCCGGATAAAGTAGCCCCTGCCTTACAAAAGACCTTTGAACAGGTAATGGAGACCGGGCCGGGCCTGATTAAACCGGCCGCCGGTTACCAGATCTTTCCCGTAAAGGGAATCACCCCCTCCTCAGTGCAAGTGGACCGCGTTTCCTTTGAGAGCCAGGACTTGGCACGACACTTTCAGGGGGCCAAAGAAATGGCCATTTTTGTCAGTACCATCGGCTTACCTCTGGAAGAAGAGGTGGAGAAGCTCTTTGCGAAGAATAATCCTGGCCTAGGGTTCTTCCTGGATATCTTCGGCTCAGCCGCCGTAGAAGTAGTTGCTTATCAGGTTAGAGAGATCATCGGCGGTGAGGTCCAAGCTAGGGGTTATCGGGCAATGACTCACGGATACTGCATCGGGAAAACCTGTCCGGCATACGTGGATTGCGGCGGCTGCGTGACCTGCTGGTGGAGCCCGGGCTACGGGGACCTTAAGACGGCGGAACAGAAGAACCTTTTTTCGCTGATCGATGGTAGTCAGATCGGGGTGCATCTTAGTGAATCGTGCATGATGACGCCCCGGAAATCCTACGCCTGTCTTATGCCCGTCGGCCCCCAAGAAGGGAAATCACCCGACCCCTGTGATGAAGGCGAGAAGGAATGGATCACGATGGGTAGTCTGGCACCGGGCAGGTCAAGCTGAGTTAGCTACAACAAGGTGTCCCACCTGCAATTCAGATAGACTGGTTTTATGCACCTATCTTAGTGAAAAGCTCAGGCGCGCTAGTTTAATCTCAGTTCCGCTACTGCTTCGCCGCCTTATCTTTAGCTGAGGTTTCCTCAGTAAGCTTCTTATCCACGGCGGTAATACCGTTTACCAAAGCCAGCTTTAGTAATTCCGCCAGTTGCAGGGCACTTTGGGCTATTTTTTCCACCCCGTCAATGCGCTCATTAGCCACTCGGGTCGCTTCATTGAAGGCTCTTTCTCCCGCCTTATTGGCTTCCAATGCTGCCGCTCGGGCATTCTTGGCCGCATCGTTGGCCAACTTGATACTTTCCTCAATCTCATCCAGGATCTGAGGAAGTGGTTTGGTCATAATTTTCCTGGCTTCGCTCTCATCGGCCATTAACATCGTCCTCCGTCTCAGTATTTCCCATCGATCTCAGGTAACACGTTATCACCAAGCAGACCACCTAGTTACACCATTATATACAAAAATAGGGATTATGGAAATCCTACCGAGATTCGGCCCAGTTATTGACAATAAGCACAATTGGCTCTACAATCAAAGTTTGTAACTACAATAATCTCCAGACCGGTTTTACCGTCGCCAAGCAGCATCGAACATTAGTGGGTAAGCGCTAACACCACGAGTTCAGTACTTCCCCGGTCCAGTCTGCTTGATAGTTTAATAAGGCTTCGCGAAAAGGGGCAAGAAGCAAAGGAGAACGAATTTGGAAGACGAACCCAAAATCTTAACCAAGCCGCTCCCTGAGATCCTCGAAGAGATGGAGAAAAATATCAAATCGGCCACTGAAGCGGCGATTAAAGCCGAGAAAGCAGCCCGCGACGCTCGGATAGCCGAGGAATCGGCTACTTCAGCGGCAACTCAAGCCGCCAGCCGGGCTGAGGAGGCAACACTCGCCGCCAGAGAAGCCGCCGAAGTCGCCAAAAGGACATCCAAGGAAGCCGCCCGAGAAGCCTCCCGCAAAGCCGAGGAAGCGGCCAAGGAAGCCCGGAAGGCGGAGGAGACCGCCATCACCGCTTCTCAGGACGTGGTCAAGAGGGTTCATGAAGCCAAGAAGGCATCCGAGGAGGCGGTAGTAGAAGCCTCCCGTAAGGTTGAGCAGGCGGTGAGAGAGGCCAAAAAAGCCGAGGAAGTGGCCATCACCACGTCTCAGGAAGTGGCCAAGAAGGCGGAGGTGACCAAGAAGGAGTCCGAGGATATTGCGGCTCAAGTTTCGATGAAGGCCGAGCAGGCGGTCAAAGAAGCCAAGGAGGCAGAACGGGCGGCCGTAGCCGCCGCCCAGGAAGCAACCAAGAAATCGGAAGAAGCGATGTCGCTCGCCAGAGAGGCGGCGGAAGCGGCCAAGAAGACTTCCGGGGAGGTCGCGGCTATCGCCCAAGAGACCGACCCCAAGAAGATAGTGAAGCGAGTGATCTCATCCCGACAGTTCCTGATGTTCATCCTGGTGGCGATAGTCGTGTCGATCATGTCGGCAATCGGCATCAGTGTGGGTTTAAGCCTACTCGGACCCTAGACAAAGCGGCCCGGATACCAATAATCAGCAAATTGTATCAACGGTCAGCATTACATCTCCGGCAATTAAACAAGAAACGGAGTTCAGAAAATGGGAAGAATTGACCTAGACGAACAGCAGAAAACGGTGTCCCTAGAGGGGGGACAGAAAATGATTAAACTCTTAACCTTATCTAATGACGAGTTCGATAGATTTAACCCCGACATACTCGGTCTGGGAGACGTGAGTGCCCCTTCGACACAGGTCGAAGCCCTGGCCGCCATGTTTGACCTATCCGGTTTTACTAACTTCTGTGGTCAGGTTGACCCGCACCTCGCAGTACCCGAATACCTCAGCCGCTTTCTGGACTGGCTATTCAGTGAGATCAAGGAAGGGTTGCTTAAAGAGAGTAATGAGGAGGAAAAGGTACTCTGGGCCAGCTTACCGTTTCTGGCCAAGTTTACCGGAGACGGTGTTTTGTTCCTCTGGGATACGAAGAACATGGGTGGCGCCGAAATCTGTAACGTGGTCACCTCACTCTGGGAAATCCGCAGTAACTACTCACAAGAGTTTTATCCCTCGATACGAAGGGTAGTGACTAATCCCCCGTCGTTCCTGCGATGTGGCATGTCACGCGGTATGGTCTTCTCCGTGGGCAACGGTGAAGACTACGTTGGGCCCTGCATCAATATCGCCGCCAGATTACAGAAGCTGAGTCTACTCACCTTCTGTTTCTCCCGCCGCGGTTTCGACGTCGAACAGCACATGCCCGAGGAAACGGCCACTAAATACGCGCTTAAGGTGGCGCCCCTCCGCGGCATCGGCGAGGACGAACTGGTCTGGGTTCGCCAGGAAGAGTTCGATGGCCTGCCCGATAAGGAAAAAGCCCTGTTCCAAAGCCCTTGATACTAACTCAACGCCAGCTACTTAACGATGATGCCACCATATCGTGCCATACTCTGAGACACGGTAGCAGCGAGAAAGGATAATCCGTGATGAAAAGGGCCGATGGACGTGCCTATGATGAAATGAGGCCGATCCGAATAACCACCAGCTACCAGAGCTTTGCCGAGGGCTCGGTGTTGATCGAGCTGGGCAAGACGCGGGTACTGTGCTCGGTAAGTGTTGATGAAAAGGTACCCACTTTTCTACGGGGTAGCGGGAGTGGCTGGGTCACCGCCGAATACGCCATGTTGCCGCGCGCTACGGTAACCAGGACACCCCGGGACTCGGCACTGGGCAGGGTCGGCGGCAGGAATAAAGAGATACAACGCCTGATCGGGCGTTCGCTGCGAGCCGTAACCAATCTTGAGGCACTGGGAGAGAGGACCCTGATTGTAGATTGCGATGTGCTCCAGGCCGACGGCGGCACCAGGACCGCCGCTATTACCGGCGCCTACGTTGCTCTACACCAGGCACTGCAGAACCTGGCCAATATGGGTATCATCTCTTCGATTCCCTTGATGACGACGCTGGCCGCAAGCAGCGTGGGCCTGGTGCACGGATATCTGATGCTCGACCTGTGTTACGATGAAGACTGCAACGCCTCGGCTGATTTCAACATCGCCATGACGGAGCAAGGGGAATTCGTCGAGATTCAGGGGACCGCCGAATTAAAACCCTTTTCCCGGGAGACCATCGATGCGGTACTCGCCCTGGCCGAAAAGGGTATCCGTCAGCTATTTCAAGCACAAAAAGAGGCGCTCCAGCTAAGCTAGAGCTCAGGGTCTTACCTGTCCGCTGCCGAAGATAATCCACTTATAGCTGGTCAGTTCTTTCAGTCCCAACGGGCCACGGGCATGTAGCTTCTGGGTGCTGATACCGACCTCGGCCCCCAGACCGAACTGGCCACCATCGGTAAACCGCGTGCTGGCGTTGACATAGACGCAGGCCGCATCAACCTCGTTGAGAAAACGCATGGCCGCCCCGTATTCCTCGGTGACAATCGCTTCCGAATGTCCCGAGCCGTAGCACTCGATATGCCCCAGCGCTTCTTTCAGGGGCACCGTCTCGGTGCCGGTGACGGGCGACACCTCCGCCAG
>Ga0209536_100017544_pt1 | contig 10135 bp, 19 predicted proteins | sample DeeMarSeWOR28_12_FD_187461 | JGI IMG/M metagenome (GOLD analysis project Ga0209536, IMG submission 187461) | Marine sediment microbial communities from White Oak River estuary, North Carolina - WOR-2-8_12 (SPAdes) (version 2) | ecosystem: Environmental > Aquatic > Marine > Intertidal zone >... | reverse complement strand
GACCTCTGCAGTGTTCTCCGGGAGTTGTTCTTTTATCTCATCGTCGAGGTCATCGAAATCGAAGTCGTAGTCGAATTCAGGAGGCTGATGAACGAGCCCGAAGTTGAGCGAGATGACCTGACCCATGGGTGCATCAAGTCAGCCTTATGATCACCGGCACGTTCGGCCTCGCACAGTCTAGTATGCGCGTTGCCTCTGCACTGAAGTTCGACCACTGGCCCTGCGCTTGAACACGCATGACGAAGAAGTACGTCTTGCCGCACTGCAGGTCGATGGTCACGGTCGTGTCCGGAGTACTCACTGTCTGGATGATGGCGCTCGTCGGAGGCACATCCGGATCGGCAGTACAGGTACCGGGCTGGCGTGGGATAGTCTGTTCGCTGATGTAGATCTCAGCAGACTGGATGTCGGCAATATCGAGAGGGTCACCGACCTGCTGACCGTTAGCGGGACAGTACTCAGTCGGCCAGTCCCATTCGAGCGTGACCGGGGCAGCGTGAGCGAAGAGGGGGACGAGGGCGAGCAGGGTAATTAGGTAACGCATGGTGACTTCCTCTGCGGGTTGACCAAGGGTGCCACGCGAGCGTACCGCAAAAAGAAGGGCCTCGCTAGGAGGCCCGGTCAGTAAGTTTCTGCTCGTAGTATCGTCGCTGCTTGTAGAGCTTCTTCAGCGCGGTGGTCGCTCGCTTCTGTTTGGTCTCCCATTTCTTGATGCGAGTCTCTATTCGTGCAGCGCGTTCCGCAACCAGATCGCGCACCTTCGCCTTCGGTGGCTCGTAGGGCTCATCGCGTAAGAAGCGTCGGCAGATGAGTGCTGCGCCATCGCGCTCCAAGCGCAGGTGACTATCCGAGTGAGCCTTCCCAGTAATCATGCGTTCGAGGAAGTGACTCATGTCGTGGTTGATGTCGTGCCAGCCCTGCTCCGGGTTGACCGTGAAGCCCTTGCTGTCACGCCACGTCCTGCGGTTGCCGGATCCGATGCGCAGCTTGTAAGGGAACTTGCGCCCCATCACCTGCTTGTAGAACGCGCGCACGTAATTCATCGCGAGGTTGGGGTGGACGTTGAGTCGCTGCTCTCTGGTCGAGTTCTCTTCCCAGATCTTCTCGACGACGTTGTTGTAGTCTCTAGCTGTTGGCATTGCTTTTGCTCCTGTTTACACAGAAACGTTAGTTTAGCACAGCTAGCTTAGGATTTCAACGGGAGCGTTGCCAGCGAATCTCGAGTGAGTACCCGAACGCGATCACACAGAGGTGTTTTACGTCAGGAGAGTACTCGTTGCCTTTGAGGTGGAAGTGGAAGCGCAAACGAGGCCAACCGGGTGCGAGCGTCCATGCCCACCACCAGTTGTCGTACTCGTAGATGCGTGCTTGCATCAGCGCTTGCCTGTCATGTAGTCGAACTCGATACCTATAGTCATCAGCGTGAGCACGAGTGCGGTCCATGGGCCTGTCTCTATGAACACGAACTTCCAGATGATGACGAGTTCAAGAGCCCATCGGATGAGGTGACCAAGGAGGACCGGGTTCATTACGGGTTGCTGATCGGAACGGCTTTAATCACTGCACGGACTGCTGAACCGTCCGCACCCGTATCCGCATTCTTAGCGACGCGCAACGAGATCGTCTGGCCCACCCCGTCTGCGATGAGCAGTCCTTGGATCGCAACGTACGTCCCGTTCGGGCTTGCAGAGCCGCTTGTGGGAACCAGCACGTTGTTCGTGATCACTGTACCCGTCGCACTTTCGATCTGGCTGAGACCTCCTGTGATACCCGTACCTGCGTAGGTTAGCACCCCCTTGAAAACAGACCCGGTGTTGATCGTGAGTTGGATCAGGATGTCGTCTGCCGCAGGAGCCGTCACCTCGACGTTGCAGAAGAGCATGTAATTCTGGCTCTGCACGTTGCCGATGTTCGCGCAAGCAACGAAGCCCGTGCCTGCAATCACATTGGTACCGACAGACAAATCCGAATCAGGCAAACCAGCAACGATGATGTCGTTGCCGTTGTCGTTCGTGAACATGAGCTGATTCGAGAACGGACGCGTCTGCACCCAGAGCTGACCCTGTGTCGTAACGTCCGGATCCGCTGACGCTTGTTCACGCATGAACAGGACGCCCATGTCATCGAGATCGAACCCGTTGCCGTCGAGATCTGCGGTCATCGGGTTAGTGACGCCCCCACCCAGATCCGAAGTGGTCAGTACGCGCTCAAGACCTGCACCCGTCGCCAGATTGTTGACCTGAAAACCACCCGCTGCGGGAGTTGCAGTCTGGGCAACAATAGTCGCCGCACCCGTATGTTGAAGCTCAACCGCGACACCGTTGTTTACCGTGACATTCGCACCGTTCGGATCACCGATGGAGACGTCACCACCCGAACTGTTTATGAACAGCGTCGCGTTGAAACTGAAGGAGCTGGGACGCGTCTGGATCCTCTGACGAGACAGCTGCGTCATGCCTTGGGTACCTACAAGGTTCGCACCAATGTTGATCGGGACGTTGTTGTAGGGGGATCCTGCAGCCGGATTGAGTGCACTGGTCAGGTGGATCGAGCTGACAACTATCGGATCATCGACATCTAAGATCGGATCTGCAGCGGTGCCGCTGTTCGTGATGTTGGATCCGCCTGTGACGGAATTAACACCACCACCACCTGCGCCCAGTACGGTATCGACGCCCGTATCATCGGTGAAGACGAGCACGTTTGGCGCGTCGTTGCGTACCCAGAGTTGACCGTCACCTGCAACCGGTGTGACAGGAGCACTTGCCTGCTCGTCGAAGACGATGGCCCGGTTCATCTTCAGGTGTGACCAGCTGCTGCCCAGTTCGAAGATGCCGGATCCAAAGTCTGCACCGGCAATGCCCCACTGCAACGTGGGGCCAAGGTTCTGGACGAACGTCGTGGACGTGTCAGCTGAGTTACGAATGCTCAGAGATACATTCGGCCTCAGCTGAACGTCGTCAGTTGGGTTATTGAAAATCGTCTGGCCTGTGAACGTCCAATCGCCTGAGATCGTCTGGTTAGCGGTCGGGTCAAAACCTGCTACGTCGAGCCGAACCTGAGCTGAGCCATCGGGTTTGTAATACAGCCCGCCATCGGAAGTGAGCGTATACAACTGACCGTAACCAGCCTGATCGGCAGCAGCGGCAGCTCGCTCTTGGATCATCAAGGTTGCTTGGTTGAGGATGCGTACCTGATTGGTCGCAGTCGTCGTAACGATGCCAAATGTGTTGAGTTCGCTTGGAATCCAGATGTTGCCTTCGTTCTCGAACTCCATGAGCGTGCCGCCGGAACTCGATTCGATAGTCAGCTCATGGTTGGGCGTGGACAGTCCGTAGTCGTGACGGATCAGGAAGAAGTTCGCTCCCGTCTGGTCGTTCATGCGTAGCGCGATGTAATTCGTCGAAAGCGTCGAATCCATCACCATGCCGACTGACGGGTTGTTCCCCAGATTGATCTGCAGTGCGGGGGCTGACGATGTCGTGTTCGTAATCTCGAACGTGTTGTCGTCCCACGTCAGGTTCGGAGTGGCACCGAACACACCTGCGTCGTTGAACTGAACTTGGGTATCGGCACCCGCAACGGCTGCGCCCGGTATCGTGATCGTTTTGGTTGCACCCGCACCAGTTGCAGTAACGCCTGCACCGACAAAGTCGAGTGTCGTTGCCAGCGTCGGCAGTGGCGTGCCTTCATCCTCGACAGTAATGCCGCCGCCCAGATCGGACGTAGTCAAAACGCGTTCGAAGCCAGCACCTGTGCTCAGGTTGTTAAATTCCAGACCACCGCTGGCTGCAACGACCGTGCGCGCTACTTGAGTACCAACCTCAGACAGGACCACTGAGTTTGGTCCTGCAGGCGTCAGCTCGACGACATCAGTGAATGCGTAGGTGTTGGGTGCAACGTCGAGGTAGATGACGCCGCCCAAAGTGCCTGCGGGCAGATTGTCCTCGACGGGTATGACGTTGAAAGCGGCTTGGGGGAAGGAGTTGCCAAGCCCTCCCTGAATCCCCTGAACAGTCGCGATCTGCTCAGCTTCCAAAACGATGTCGGCAACTGCCGCGTCAAACGCCGGTTGGCCTCCCGGCCCCGTTATAGGCCCAAGGCCCCCTTTCTGGATGCGAATTGCAGCTTCCCAGAGGGCGTCATCTGAGTTGGGGAACTCCGTGCGGAGTGTTTCGACAATAATTTGCAGCTCATTGAGCTGAGTCGGGGTAAGCGACATCGCGTGCTCCTGAACAGGTCAACAGGCACCCACGCCGATGGAGCTTACCCCATGTTGCCCTAAGCTGCGAGCTTCTCCCAGCTATTCGCCAGCCCATAACTGCCGTACTTCTTGATCATCTTGGCGATCACGGGCCAGTCGCGCTTGCGCGTGTAGGGGTCTTGGGAAGCACAGGACTCCCAGTCGCGCCCTCGGACGTACTGGTAGGCAACCAGTGTTCGTCGAGCTGCGTCACGAACCACGACAACTCGATGGTCGTGGAGTCGGGCGCGTTCTAGGCCGTGCAGTTTTCTTTCTTCCTTGCGGATGATGCGAGCCTCTTCGGCGAGGCTCTTCACTTTGACTTTCAGTTCGATGCTCATTATCAGTTTCCTCTTGATTGATAGATTTCGATGGATATCGATCAATCGGAAACCGGGGGTGCTCTACATTCAGTTCATCTCGCTTCTCCTATGGACCCGCTATCCGGACTCGAACCGGAACCGGTCAGGATTGAAAGCCTGCCGCTCTGCGCAATTGAGCTATAGCGGGGAAGGTGGTTGATTGCGTTTCTCCACCAGCACGATCTGGGCCGGAGGAATCCAGTACTGCCCCTGAGACTCTCTGCACAGGACATGCTCAACGGTGACCCAGAAGCCATTTTGCAAGTCTTCGAGGTTCCAGTTCTCGTGATCAGGGGTCGCGCTCCGACGTTGTCGGCCTGCGATAGTGAATGTAACCCAGAACGGTCCTTCAGCCATTTGCGCAAAATATCACGGTGCCGCTGCCGAGGAAACCCCTTTCTCGCGAAAGAAGCCCTTCTGACAGCGAACCTTGACCAGATTGAAGATCCATGCGCGCCATTCATGGCTCTGGCCCGGAAGTTTGACTCTTTGGAGGTCAGGCGTGTGCCCATGGCGCGTACCGACGAGCTGCAGCTCCTCGCGCATGAATTTGGCGATCATCTGCCTGTTGACGCCTTCCGCTTGCGCCCACTGGACGATATCGTCGGGGATTTCGACCGTGAACTTCATGGAGCGGAGTTTAGCAGACGCAGCGGTCGGTGAGAGCCCTGAAATAGGCCACAGGCTCGGCTTCGTCACTCCGGCGAACGACGATCCAGCCCTCCCACTCACCAGTGCCCTTTTTCGTCGTCACTTCGACGCCGGGACCGGCTCGGGCCTGAATCTGCCGCAAAGAGCAGTAATTGCACTGCGTCAGCTCGCTCATTCGAGGTACGCCAGCACGTTCTCAGTCACGCAACGCTGCGCGAGCTGTTTTGGCAGTTTTTTGCTCACCAGCTCCTTGCGAAAGGCCTCTACGGTGACCGTACCGATGCCTTTCTTCTTTTCGAGCTTCTCGAACACGTATCGCGCCTTCCAGAGCTGCGATTTTTCGTTCGGCTCCTTGCCAGTCATCGTGAGCAGCGAATCGGCGCGCGAATGCATGCGTCCGCCTCTGCCATTCGTCTTTTTCGGCGGCTCTTCGACCGGCACGTGCTCGCACAGAGCTTTGTAGCCTTCCAGTTGCGAAAGGAGCTTCCCGATTTTTGCATCGGGCACTTCGATAGTCACTTTAATGGTCATTTTCATCCTCCGTGAAGTAGTAGTCGTACAGAGCGTCCATGCCCTCCATAACCACGCGAATCGTGCGCTGCGGAACCTTCGTATAGTGCGATAACAAGATGATCAGCGTGCGACGCGGAATGCCAGCGTCCACCCACGAGTCGAGGGTCTCCTGCAGCTTCGAAATGCTCTCTGCAAGAGCATCAATCTGCTTCTGATTTAGTGCACTCGTCATCCGGAAACTCCTTTGCGGCATCGATCATGAATTGGTTCAACCGACCATAGTCCTGCAGCGCGCATTGGCCGACGTTGGGCAAGAAATCGCACACGACTTGGTAACCAGTGTGCGCAAGCGCCTTGTAGTCAGGTGCAATTTCGATTGCCTGACCCTGACACTCACGTTCGATCACATTGATGAGCTGACGCTGCGCTTTTTCGATGTGATCCATGTAGTGCTTAGCTTCTTTTGATTGCAGGATCTCCTTGATCGCCGGAGTCAGCCTAATTTGCAGGGTCGGTATTGTTAATACGTCGCTCATTGTCGCGTTCCTTCCATTCCAAGTAGCTCAGAAAAATTTCATGGGCATCGTCGATGTCCACGCCCCAGTGATCAGCGATAAGACCCTTCTGCGCTTCAAACCACGCGCCATCAGGAAGGTCATCATCGTCGTGAACTGCGCTCAGGTACCCGTCGAGGTAGTACATGTCATCCAACGGATTCGCAGGACGGTCACTCATGATTTTTCAGGGGAGCCGCCTTCTCCCATGCCTCGATGTCCTCAGCGTAAAAGTCGAGCAACTCTTGGTAGCGCGGGTGATTCTCGACTTCGGGCTTCACGATCATCGTCTTGTTGAGGTGCGGCAGCTCGACACCCGCCAGATGCGTCGTGCCTTCGAGCCGGTACAGCTGCAAATGCTTCACTGCACGGTGTTGTTCGAGCTGACCCCAGCAGTGCGGCGAACGAACGCCTTCAACATCGTCGAGCACGCCATTGATGTACTCGTCCATGGGCATCGGGCCAATCTCGACGAAGCCAGTTTCAGGATCCCGGATTTTTTGATCAGGCAAGATCACTTGCGCGCTGCGGAATCGCTCGATGGGGTTCTTCAGAAGCAGCGTACAAGTCTCCGGAACCTCGTCCAATGTCTTCGCACCGTTGTTTAGCGCAAGAAACGCAATCGACGTGCATCCCGCGCGCCAACAATACGTAAAGTTGACGCCGTTCAGCTCGTAGTACGCGACAACAGGGATGTCCTGTGGGTGTTGGTGCATGATGATCTCCTAGAGCAGAGCACGCAGGATGATCTGCGTCGCCTTAGCCTGTGCAATCGCGTCGTCCTTGGCATCGTGCTTGTCGATACCCTCGTACGCGCTCTGGTAATCGATGCCACGCTGGTGCGCGAGTGCCTTCAGCGTGCGGAAATCGCGTTCGGTCCTGTAGTGCATCGGAAACTTCACGCCGCACTCGTCGAACAGGTGGCGCAAGATGATCAGATCGAACTGCGGAGGGTTCGCCCAGATCTCCTTGGCGTTCTTGTAGATCCCGCAGAAGCGCGCGAGCATGTCGCATGCAGCCCAAGGAGGCAGCGTGCCGGAAAACATCTTCTCGCGCACATGCGGCTCCTGCTCAGACCACCACCGAACCGTCTCGGGGTTGCGATGCCCAATGGCTAGCGCAGGATCGATCAGGATCTCCATCGAATCGAAGATCTCGTGCTCATCGAACGCACAGATCCCAATCGCGATCACTGCCGCGTCATTTCGGGAGCTTAGGGTCTCGATGTCCGTCATCAGTTTGTCGGTCAATTTCGTCTCTCCAAGTTGGGCAATTAAGGTCGAGGTATGCAGTGCGCGTGTCGTAGTTTCCGATCAGCCGATGGCGACATTCGCGGTGCACGCAATACGCGCTCCCTCGGTCGAAATCGCACGGGCTCGGTTTCGCGCACCAGTCAGGCTTGGGCATCAGCTTCTCTCCGGGGTGCATTCGATCTCTTTGATGTCTTCGACCGGGATGCACGTCTTCTTGTACCACTCGTCAGTGATGATCGCGACGCCACCTTCGAACGACAGGCGCTTCGTATACGATCCGCCGGGACGACCCTCGTGCATGAACTTGCGCACGGTGCCATCTTTCATGGTCACGACGATGTCAGACATAGCGAATGCTCTCCACGGTCAACTCCCCTTTGCAACAGGGGCAGTACTTCGCTTCCTTGTCGCGTGGGGTGACGATTTTCATTGAGGCGCGACACTTCTCGCACCAGACTCGGATAATTCTCATGGTTCGGGCCTTGTTTTGCTTCGCGTCCATTACTCTTTCCTCCGATACACGGCAACGCCGTCTTCGATGGTCTTGGTAACGAGCCCACGGCGCACGAGCGATTCGAAAATGCGCGTCGTTTCGGAGGGGGTGCTCCACGTCCACCTGCGATCACGTCGCGACCAGCTCTTGAAGACATCGAGACCATCGAGGCAGTCCTGCTGCCTTTCGCCGAGGTATCGCGTCATCGTTTTTTCCGCTTCGGCGCATGCCGGGGGTTGTCGAGTATAAACTCCATCCGGCTCTTCAGGCGCTGAATGCGGCCCCAGCGGAATTGCTTGTCCTCTTTCGAGCGCCCACGCCATGTCGCAAGGCCTGAGTAGCACGCTTTGCAGACGCCGAGGTGGATGTAGTGAACGTGTTCGTCGCAGTCGGGAATGATGCAACGCTTGGATCGGGGATCGGTCGCCAAAATGTCAGCTCCTCATCTCTTTGTAGTAGAATTGCGGTCGGAGCCCCCCGCTACGGCATGGTGAAATTGCGAGGTTTAAACTTTGCGGGCCTCGCAGCCTGTAAACACCTAAACCGAACGGGGGGTTCCTCACCCGCAGTCAGCCTGTCGTATCGATCAGGCTCACAAGCGATAGTACACACGAGCACAGCCGTGCGCAATAGCCAAATTGAGGGGAGACATTCCGCCGGTCGCACCGTACGGTGGTGAGGCGTACGGCTTGGGCACCACCCGGCGACCGGCGGGCGCACATAATAACACGAAACGCGCGCGATTTTTACACGGGAGCGTACTAGCCGTCCCGGTCGTCCTCATACAACCTCAGGAACCGCTTCCCGGCAGGCGTCCTTCGATACTTGTTCACGCGACGCAGGTAGGACCGATAGCCGCCGATCTCGACGAGCCCTTTCGAGGCGAGGAAACGCAGATCGGAGGAGTGATGCGAGCTGTCAGTCGCACCCAGCTCCATGGGCTTCTCGAATTTCTCGTCATCGAGCCATCTCAGCAGCTCCAGTCTGCGCAGGTGGACGTGATCGGTCGTGCCGAGGCGGGGGATTGATACCACTGTAACGCTCCCGTGGGATAAGGTAACTCATAGTGTACCAGAAAAATATAAAATTTGGAGGCGCATTATGTAAAGTCGTTATGTTAAATGGGAGCGGGGTGCCACCCTGCATTATGTAAAGTGGCACGGTCGTTGCCCGGAGGTGCATTATGTTAAGTCGGCCCGCCCCAGATTATGTAACATGGCACGCCGCTTGCCCGGAGCGGCCCTCTCAGATTATGTCAAGTCGCTTGCGCGCGCGTGTCTCTTGACACGCCAGCGCAAACGTGGTACGCGCGGCATGCGCAACGCGCCACGCTCCGCGTGTCGCATGCGCCATGCAGCTAGCGCCATGGGCCGCACGCGTAGCGTGCAGGCCGCATGGTGCGCGCGTCTCGGGCAATGCCCAGCGCGCCGCATCTCGCATGCTGGATTATGTCGCAATGCATTTGACACGCGCAGCGTGTCTATGCTAGCGGCATTCCACGCGAGCGGTGCCGTTATGTTACCTATAGCGCGCACGGCGTTATGTAAAGCCGCTGTTCGGGAGCGCCGCCATTCAATCTATGCCGTAGTAACGGATAGCAAAACGTACTATCCAGCTCCCGCCTTGCTACGCCTAGCTTTCAGCCTCAGGATAGTAGGATAGTAGGATAGCAATAGGAGGAGGAGAGGGGTCACGTTATAGGGGATGTCTGTTACTGTGAGAGTGTGAGAGGGAGTAGAGGCTACTATCCTACTATCCTGACTATTCACTTTGCATTCATGCACTTGCGCCTACTACCCTCCTGCTATCCGTTACTATCGCGCATGAAAAAGCCCGCCGAAGCGGGCTAGTTCACAAGTGCAGCGCTACCGTGTCATTCTGGCGCGATTGAGTACCCGCGTCCGTGGCATGTATGACACAAGGCGGAGGGCGCAGGGTCGCAGTCCTCGCACCACTTCGCGCCGCAGTTTCCGTTCCACTCCGAGATCGACTTCCCGGTGGACGACGCCGCCGGATTCACGTCCCCCACCCCCGACGGGAAGTTCCTCTTCTACGGTCTCTGCCAC
>Ga0209536_100017543_pt1 | contig 10135 bp, 8 predicted proteins | sample DeeMarSeWOR28_12_FD_187461 | JGI IMG/M metagenome (GOLD analysis project Ga0209536, IMG submission 187461) | Marine sediment microbial communities from White Oak River estuary, North Carolina - WOR-2-8_12 (SPAdes) (version 2) | ecosystem: Environmental > Aquatic > Marine > Intertidal zone >... | reverse complement strand
TGTAAATCCCCAATCCCCGCCCGCCATCGTCCGCCTCGGACTCAGGCGGACTCAGGCGAGGCGGGCAGGCCAAATCCCAAATCAAAAGACCCGCACCCCGTAACCCGCATCCCGCAACGCACAACGCTCACCCGCTTCAAAAAATCACTCAAGTTTTTCGTTAAACGGCCGATATTTGGTAACAAGATCCCAACCCTATCATCGGTCTACCGTGGCGTTTTGCAAATTCTAAATCGGGAATTTGCAATTTGCATAAAATCGACCCGGAAGACAGCGGGTCACCGCAAACGCAGATTAGATCATTGGATATCATGGGGGCAAAATCCGATAGACCGTGTAACTAATTAAATTTAAAGGTGGATTTTTAAAATTTACTGACTTTGAAAATTCGACCGGCCAGGGCGATGGTCGCTGGCTAGACGATCGCTAGCTGGAAAATTAGAAAATTAGCGCAAATTTTCTCCGCCAATCCAGGCAAATTTTTGCAATTTGCAAAATAAACGAGGATGGTTGGCCGGCATCGGTGCGTCCCCCTTCCTGAATTTTCATCACCGGTTTTTTTTTGGTAGGTTTTCTTTTTTCCTGACCCCAGAAGCAGTTCCACAAAATATAGTAGCGGCTATTCCGGCCAACATACTTCATGTGGTAAATATGTTTTGACGCACGCAATACCATCCAGGGCTTGGATTTTTGCCGCCAAAGGTTTAACCGCATTGCGGCATGGATATTGCTAAAGCCCTATACTGCCCGGTCAGATCCATTCGGGTAACCCCAGACTAACTGTCTTAATTTCTACTCTTTTATATAAATATAAAATAGTGTCATGATCGTAATAGGATATTAATATATTTGTTTGAGGAGGACGCCTTGCAGAACGCAGCGCTACGGAACTTAAAATCGAATCCGGTTGACGCTAATGATACGTGTAATATTTTATCCACCCAGTTGAATGCGGAATACGGATTTCATGATATCATTGGTCAAAGCAATAAAATGCGGGAGGTGTTTGACCTTGTCGAAAAAGTAGCTGATTGCGACAGCACCATCCTGCTCAATGGTGAGACCGGTACCGGCAAAGGGCTGGTTGCCAAAGCCATTCACCAAAAATCAAGACGAGTAAATAAACCATATATTTCAATTAACTGCGGTGCAATACCTGAGAATTTACTTGAAAGTGAATTGTTCGGGCATGTCCGCGGTGCGTTTACCGGGGCCACTTCCTCCAAACAGGGAAAATTTGAACTGGCCGACGGGGGCACCATCTTACTCGATGAAATCGGTGATATGAGTTCAGATCTTCAGGTTAAGGTTTTGAAGGTTTTGGAAGAGGGCGAGTTTGAGCAGGTCGGAGGCTCTAAAACCCTAAAGGTTGATGTCAGGATCATCGCCGCCACCCATCGTGATTTATGTGAAGAAGTTCAAAAAGGAAATTTCCGGGAAGATTTATATTATCGCCTTTACGTTATTCCTTTGTTACTCCCGTCGCTGAAAGATCGCAAGTCCGATATCCCCCATCTGGTTTCTTATTTTACAAACCAGTCCAATCAGAAAAATGACCGCCAGGTCGACGGGGTTGCCGAAGATGCCATGGCCAAGCTGATGAGTCACTCCTGGCCGGGAAATGTCCGGGAACTTAAAAACCTGATCGAACGGATGGTGGTCTTAAAAGGAGAGGGCAAAATTACCGTGGCGGATTTGCCTGTTGAATTGAAGAAGGCCGACCAATACGAACCCACGTCGACCATCGAAATATCCGATGAAGGAATCTGTTTGAACAGCGCGGTCACCGAGTTTGAAAAAGCCTTGATTCTGCAATCCCTGGAAAAAACCAAATGGGTCAAGAATAAGGCCGCCAAGCTGTTGCATCTAAACCGCACCACCCTGGTCGAAAAAATTAAACGACACCAGTTACAACCCTGCAATATATAGAAGTGTTCTCAAAATCACGTCCGAGGTTAATCCGCCTGTGGAGGGCGGGCAAGCCTCAACTCACGTCCACAGGCGGGTAAGCTTTTCCGGCCAGGGATCGGTCTGATACCGCGTATGAAACTCCGTAGATCAACGTATCCATTTTAATCAAATTAACCGCTACGATACCGGGTCTGGATTGAACGTCGAACTCGCCCGAGGCGAGCAAGTCCGCCCCGGGCGGATCCGCCTCCGGCGGATCGAACGTCGAATATTGATGACGCTACGCTTTATTGATTTTAAAACTAGAGAACAGTAGAATACTAAACCATAAAATTTCCAAGGGTAGATTCACTTTGCCCCGTCTTTTTTTAAATTGGCAGAATACATTATTCGATGTTGGACGTTGGACGTTGGACGTTCGATGTTCGATGTTCATTTTTTTAATTTAACCCCTTATATGAATCTTTCTTACCAAAGTTTCTTTTTCAATTAGACTGGCCGCTTTTCAGGACAGCGGCGGCGCTGACACCTGAAACCTGAAACCTGAAACCTTGTCAAGCCACCGTCAACACGGTGACTCCCACCCCTGAACAATTGACTCATTTACCGCCGCCGCACAAATCCGACCGGGTTTAAATTAAAATGTAACCATCTGAATTTATATACATTTAAAATTTATGGGCGTTGATTTTACCCGATCTGGTCGTGGCATGATATTTGCTCATTATAAGACGGTTTACTATCTATCCCGGACAAGCTGGAATTTTACGATTGAATGGTCTTTGTCCAATCGAAAATATTCAATCGTTTACAAATGGAGATATTCTTTGGCAGACGGTTCCCCCATATTGGTTGTTGGTGACCATCCGGATCTACGCACCGAGGTTTCCCGCAACTTGAATTCAGCCGGTTTTCAGGCTGAAACAGTGTCCAGCGGATCGGAGGCTTTTGAAAGATTCAGCACCACGAAATACAGCCTGGTCATTTCAGATGAACAAATATCCGGAATCGGCCACCTGGACTTATTGAATTCTGTAAAAAAAATATCACCGCAAATTCCGGTGATAATTATGACCGCCAACGGATCCGTACACAACGCGGTCGAGGCCATGCAGGCCGGCGCCGCTGATTATCTACTTAGACCTTTTTCATCGGAATCACTGGAAAAAACCGTCAAAAGAGCCATCGCCAGCGCCAACGGAAACGGTGGGTCCCTATCCAGCGACAGGAAGTCTGATCGACCTGTGGCCGGCAAACAAATTATTACCCACAATCAAATTATGCTGGATATTTTAAAACAGGCCCGGGGGGTGGCCCCCAGCAACGCAACCGTGCTGATCCAGGGCCCGAGTGGCACCGGTAAGGAGTTGTTGGCGGCTTATGTGCATCAGCACAGCCGGCACCCGCAAGCGCCTTATGTGGCCCTCAATTGCGCCGCCTTACCCGACACCCTTGCTGAGAGTGAACTGTTCGGGCATGAAAAAGGATCATTTACCGGGGCCGTGGGGCGCAAAATTGGAAAATTTGAGCAGGCCAACAAAGGAACGGTGGTGCTGGATGAAATCAGTGAAATGCCGCTGCCCCTTCAGGCCAAGCTGCTGCGGGTTCTTCAGGAAAAAGAAGTTGACCGCATCGGCGGGACCCGCCCGGTCCCAATTGATGCCAGGGTTGTGGCCATTACCAATGTCAATTTGAAAACTGCTGTGGCCGAAGGCAAATTTAGAGAAGATCTTTATTACCGCATCAATGTCATACCTCTGATTCTTCCGCCGTTGCGGGAAAGAAAGGATGATATCGAGCTGCTGACCCACCATTTTTTGGAAAAATTCAGTCTGGCCAATCACAAAAAACCGGCGGTTATAGACAAGGCGGCCTTGAATATGCTCGTTGACCACGATTGGAAAGGCAATGTCCGTGAACTGGAAAATGTTATCGAACGGGCGGTTCTGATCAGTGATGGGCAATGTGTGTTTTCCGAGCACCTGCTGTTGGATCACTCGGGAAGCAGGGCCGAATCCGCAGATCACTTTGAAGTCAAAGCCGGTTTTACGGTAAGGCAAATGGAAAAAAAACTTATTTTTCAAACCCTGAAAGAGGTTGATGACAATCGGACCCAGGCCGCTGAGCTTCTGGGAGTCAGCATTCGAACCCTGCGCAATAAATTGCATGAATACAAGACGGAAGTGGCAAGCATTTGAAAAATTCATATAAAGTTCAATGTTCCAGACCCTGGCCCAAGGGTGAAGAATCAAAGGAATGCGGTTTCAGGTGTCAGGTTTCAGGTGTCAGGAAAGAAGCAAAAGGATCAGTTTGCAATTGTCATCTGTTTTCTGTCATTTGTCCTCTGACTTCTGCCATCTGTCATCTGACTTCTGACCTCTGACTTCTGTCATCTGTCATCTGACTTCTGATAATTGGTATAGATTTTGCTTTATTTTATGAAAATAATTTGCAATCCCATTTTTCAATGGAGGGAAGAATAACGTGCCGACCGATAGACTTTTTAGCGCTACCATCGACGTTTTGGCAAAGTCCCTGAATTTACGATCTATCCAGCACAAGGCGCTGGCGTCAAACATTGCGAACATGGATACGCCCAATTATAAAGCCGTTGAACTCGATGTTGCTGAAAAAATGAATAAAAATAAAGGATTGGTCCCCGGCATTCCCCTTGTGCGAACCCATGCCGACCATATTCAGTTCAGGCGTAATCGCGCCGACCAGGTGAAACTTACGGCCGTGGCGGCTCCGGCATACAGTTTGAGAGGCGACGGCAATACGGTGGATATTGACCGGACGATGGGTAAGCTGGCGGAAAACACGCTGCTGTACGATGCCGCCGCTCAGCTTATTTCAAAAAAATTCAAAGGGTTAAAAAATGTTATCAAGGGAGGTAATTAATCATGGATTTTTTTAATTCGATCCAGACCAGCTCGTCCGGCCTGAGTGCCCAGCGGCTTCGCATGAATCTGATCTCCGGAAATCTGGCCAATGTAAACACAACCCGTACCCTGCAGGGAGGGCCCTATCGACGAAAAGAGGCAATATTTTCCGCCCAGTCGATCAATTCCACTTTTAACAAAATTTTGACGGATCGACAGAAAGGCCAATCCACCGGTGTGCGCGTTGACCGGATTTATGAGGATCCGAACCCCCCTGTAATGAAATATCAACCCTCGCATCCCCATGCCAACGACAAGGGCTATGTTGCCATGCCGAACATCAACCCCATGGAGGAAATGGTAAACATGATCTCGGCCACCCGGGGATTTGAAGCCAATGTCACCGCCATTAAAGCCGCCAAGGATATGGCATTAAAAGCACTGCAGATAGGTCGTTAGCCATGAATGATATCACCATACCCAACACTACATTACCCCCCCAGGGGGGGGCTTCTCCGATCGCTCAGCCGACACCGCAATCCGGCTCTGTTTCTTTCGGCCAAATGCTGGAAGGCTCCATGGAGCGTGTAAATCAGCTTCAAACCGAAGCGGATGCGAAAATCAACAATTTGGCCAATGGACAGCAAACGGACATTCACCAGACCATGATCGCAGTGGAGAAAGCCAGTGTGTCCTTCGAGCTGTTGATGCAAATTCGCAATAAACTTATTGCGGCCTATGATAAAATTATGCGCATGCCGGTGTAGATGGGTTGCGAGTTGCGGGTTACGGGTTACGGGTTGCAAGTTGCGGGTTGGAAGGTATTTAGCGCCTCCTTTCCTGACACCTGACACCCGACACCCGAAACCATCAGTTCCTGAAAACATGCTGTCAGAACAAAGCCGATAAGGCCTAATACCGATTTTAGCACAATTGAATAGCAATTCTCCGCCGCAGGCGGATTCGAGTTAGGAGTTTTATGGAAGCCATTCGTCAGATACTGTCACAACTCAATGCCGCCTTTTCCAATCTGAGCCTCGGAAAAAAAATAACCCTGGTGACGCTTATTTTAGGTTCCATGGCCGGATTCCTTTTTCTGATGAACTGGTCGGGGAAAAGTGAATTCCAGCCCCTGTATGCCCAACTGGATCCGGAAGATGCCAGTGCCATCTTATCCAAACTGAAAGAACAAAAAATTGATTACCGCATTGGATCCAATGGATCCACGGTCCTTATTCCCCAGGAGCATATATATGAAATCCGAATGCAAATGGCATCCGCAGGGCTTCCGCGTGGCAGCGGGGTCGGTTTTGAAATCTTTGACAACGCGAAACTGGGGATGACCGCTTTTGCGCAAAACGTTAACTATCAGAGAGCGCTGCAGGGGGAGCTGTCCCGGACCATCAACCAGATATCGGAAATCGAAAGTTCCAGGGTCCATATCGTGATGACCGAAAAAACCCTTTTTGTCGATCAGGAAGAACCGGCAACGGCCTCGGTTGTCCTGAAGTTGCGACCCGGCAAATGGTTGAACCAGGGTCAGGTTAACGGAATCTTGCATCTGGTATCATCCAGTGTGGCACGGTTGAGTCCGGAAAACGTGACCATCGTAGACAGCATGGGCAAGCTTCTGGCGGGGGTTAAAAATCCATCTTCCTTCGGCAGCCTCAGTTCAGACCAGCTCGATTACCAGGACAGGGTCGAAAAAGCCCTGGAAAATCGAATCCGGACCATGCTGGAATCGGCTCTGGGAGAAAATAAGGCCATCGTCAGACTCTCGGGTTCATTCGATTTTAAAAAGCAGGAGACAACGGAAGAACACTATTTGCCGGAAAATAAAGTGGTTCGCAGTGAGCAACAGTTAACGGAAACCTCGGTTGATCCCAGTAGAACCCCCCAGGGTGTACCGGGCATTCGATCCAATCTGCCCGGCGATCCATCCGTGGGTGAGCAAAACTGGTCAAACGATTCGGGTCTAGCCTTTGAAAAAAACGATCGCACCGTTAATTATGAGATCGGGAAGGTGATCAGCCACATAAAAGAGCCGGTGGGGGAAATGACCCGAATTTCAGTCGCGGTTCTGGTGGATGGCACCTATAACCGCATCGAGAAAGCCCCAGGGGAAGTTGAATGGCAATATGTGGCCCGAACCCCGGAAGAGATGCAAAAGTTTGAAAGCATCGTTAAACGGGCCGTAAATTATGATAAAGCACGGGGAGACGAAGTCGACATCGTTAACATTCCTTTTGAAACGACCAAATTGGCCGTTAAAGACACCGAAGTCGTCGCGGAAGGATGGATGGACCTGCTGAAACAATACCAGCCCTATCTGAAATATGGGTTTTTAAGTCTTTTCTTGTTACTGTCGTTTATGTTTTTTGTAAAACCACTGGTCCGATGGCTGACCGAATATTCTTTCGGGGATATGCAGATGTTTAAACAATTGCCTAAAACAGTGGGTGAGCTCGAAGGGGAATTTAATCCGGAGGCCAACCAGCTAATATTCAGAGATCAGGCCTCTGAATTAATTGCCAACGATAGGGAAGCGTCTTTAGGTGTCATGCGTGACTGGATTAAGGAGAGTTAGGCGCTCCAATTGTCAATTGGGATTGTTTGTAAGCCCTGATTCCTGAAATGGTTTTTTTAAATAAAGTGTTTCGGGTTACGGGTTGCGTGTTGCGCGGGATATTCAGAGTGTTCAGAAACCCGTAACCCGTAACCCGTAACCCGTGACCCGTAACCCGTAACGCGCAACACTTTTTATTTTTTTTGGCAAACATGGATATCAACAATTTATCAGGCCCGTTAAAAGCTGCCATTTTAATACGTTCCTTGGGATCCGAAGTGACCGGAGCCGTACTAAACGGCCTGTCTCAAGATGAGCGAAAAGTGGTCAATCAACATCTGGACCAAATGGGTACGATTTCAACCCAGATTATAGAATATGTGGCCAGAGAGTTTACGGCCATGGCAGCCAGGAGATCGCGAGCGCGACAGCCGGCCATTTCGGCCGGAGATTACCAAGCCAAAAACAAGGACGGGGATTCGGGAGATTCCTTCGAGGGGGCTGAGGGGCTGGAAGCCATTTTGTCTCTGAAGGCCGACGAAGTTTACGAATTGATCAAAGATGAGCATCCCCAGACGATCGCTATTATACTGATTCATCTTAAAACACCTGTCGCCAGTGATGTTGTGGCCCGATTGCCGGACGAGATCAAAACAGACGTCGCGGTAAGGGTCGTCACCCTGGAAAAGGTGAACGCTGATATGATCGAAGAGGTCAATGCTGTTTTTAAAGAAATTTTAAAAAACAAAAAAAGTTCCCTGGCCAATATCCGCGGTGGCGTTGACCGTCTGGCGGAGATTTTAAATCAGACCAATGAAATTTCGAGTGAGCTGATTTTAAACGAAATCGAAGATACCGATGCGGAAATGGCCGCCCAGATAAAACAGAAAATGTTTGTTTTTGATGATCTGGTGCTGGTGGATGACCGAGGGTTCCAGAAGCTGCTTCGCAAAGTCGAGACGATGGAGCTTGCCATCGCGCTCAAAGCGGCTTCTGAGGACGTCAAAGAGAAAGTTTTCAAGAATATGTCGGAACGTGCCGGCGCAATGTTGCAGGAAGAGATTGAAGACCTCGGGCCGGTCCGGATGAACGAAGTCTCCGATGCCCAAATGGTTATCACAAATATTATCCAGGAAATGGAAGCAAAAGGAGAAATAATTATCAGTGGCCGCCGAGGAGAAGAAATCATTGCCTAGCAATGAACGACCACCGTCGCCGAGCAGACAAACCGGATTCAGGTTGCACTATTTTCCTGATATCCCGGTGGGCCGCCAGTTGGGTGTTCGACGCTGTCCGTCCACCCAAGCAAATTTTCAAAGGACCCAGTATGACAGTGACGATCCGGCCTGTCAGGGTTTCGCCGGAGGCGTTGATGAGCGAAGATCTTTAGCCAGACAAACGGCCTTAACTGCCGACGAACGGGAAGAGCGGGCATACCAAAAAGGCCTGGCCGAGGGCAAGGCCCAGGGCTTGAACGACGGTGAACGCACAGGGTTTGAACAGGGGACCAAAAAAATCGAGCCGCTTATAAGCAGTATAAAAAAGGCCTTGATCCAGCTGAATGCTATTCGGGAAGAGACCTATCAGCAAATTGAAAAACAAGTGGTGGAATTGGCCCTCGCCATTGCCCGCAAAGTTATTTGCCGCGAAATTTCCACCGACAAAGAAACGGTGGTATGTGTTGCCAGAGAAGCCCTGGCAAAAGTCGATGATCCCGGTAAAATAAATATCAAAATGAATCCTTCCGATCTGCAATTTATCAACGAGACCCAATATCAGCTTTCAAACCTGATCGCCGATGTTAACAATGTCACCTTTGAGGCCGAAGAAAGCGTTCAGAGCGGCGGCTGTGTCATTGAGACCGATTTAGGCGAAATTGATGCGCGCATCGAAAAGCAGCTGCAGGCCGTCGAGGAATCCTTTCGAAGCGCCATGGAAAAAGAGAACGCGGGAAGCTAATCCGCAGTCATTCTTAACATCAAAAATATATGGGGTTATCCCGAACCGTGACAGTTTTCCACCAAATTCGAAATCCGAAGTACGCCTGATCTTATAAAATTAGGTCGAAACAAATACTAAATCCGAAATTTTCAATGACCAAAACAATTGCAGGATTCAGCTTCCAAGTGTGAACCCTGTTTGGGTCATTTGAATTTTGGTATTCGAGATTGTTTCGAATTTCGGTTTTCGATATTCGAATTTAATTGCAGTTTTTAAATCTCAAAGAAAATAAATTACTCTTAACATTCAATTTTCATTATATAGGATATAATAGGATTTCATGTCTGGTGGCGTCAATTTAACAAAATATCATTCCTGCCTGGAATCAACCTGCCCGATCCGTGCAACCGGCCGCGTAACCAATGTCGTCGGTCTGGTGGTCGAAGCACGGGGACCCGTATCCTGCCTGGGAACCGTGTGTGATATTTATACCCAGAACAATCATAGCATTGCTGCAGAAGTTTCCGGTTTCAAAAACAATAAGGTGTTACTGATGCCGCTGGAAGAAATTCGGGGTATCGGACCGGGATGCCGGGTTGTCGCAAGGCAACAGAATGCCGTCGTGTCCGTAGGGCCCGGTTTGCTGGGTCGGGTCATCGACGGACTCGGTAATCCTATTGATGGCAAAGGACCGGTGGTGTCCGAAACTGAATATCCGATTTATGCACCGTCACTAAATCCGCTGCTGCGCAGGAGGATACATAAACCCCTGGATCTGGGGGTGCGGGCGATTAACGGGCTGTTAACCGTCGGCTGCGGTCAGAGAGTGGGCGTT
>Ga0209536_100017542_pt1 | contig 10136 bp, 7 predicted proteins | sample DeeMarSeWOR28_12_FD_187461 | JGI IMG/M metagenome (GOLD analysis project Ga0209536, IMG submission 187461) | Marine sediment microbial communities from White Oak River estuary, North Carolina - WOR-2-8_12 (SPAdes) (version 2) | ecosystem: Environmental > Aquatic > Marine > Intertidal zone >... | reverse complement strand
GTCCGGCTGCTTTCTACCCCAGGTTGCCACTGAGACAGGCTGGAGCAAAGAGGAATTCCTCTCGTACTGCTGCGCTCACAAAGCAGGCCTCGACGCTGATGCATGGCAAGACCCGCAGACTGAAGTCTATCTCTTCACCGCCGATGTCTTCGGAGCAGACTTCAAGGATATATAGTTTTTAGCGAGAGAGCCGAACAGTAAAACATAAACAGTTCGCGGGCAGAGTTGGTTTCCGACCGACAGCAGGTTTCAACGAAAAATGATGCCCTTGTGGACAAAATATTGTGGATTTATGGTTGTTTACTGCCGATGGTAAATACAGCGAGGAGTTGAGGAGGTGATTCATGATCTTTCTTGATCCCGGCAATGCGGAGGATTGCCGGTTTAAATGCCTGACCATATATTCGGAGGAAGGTTTGTGCTGAGAAAATCTACGCTGATTTCGATCATCGTAATTATCTGTCTAACCAACAATCAGTCCGATAGAATCCAGGCCGGAAATATTGTTGCCGAGCAGAGGCATACCGGTGCCGAAATGATCGAGTATTTACGGCAGCAAAATCTGTCGGACCTGCGGACGGTTGAGGTCTGGAACAATCAATACGGTCCGGGGCTGAAACTAACGACTCGGCACTATGAGATTTTCACGACACTCTTAGAACCTTTGATGCTTCGGCGAAGCGCCGGACTTATCGAGTCAGCATATAAGGCCTATAATCTTCAATTACCCAATCCGATTGAGACAAAAATTAAGTTCACCATTTATCTTTTCGCCGACCGCCGGCAATGGGAAGCTTTCACAAATAACTTTGCCGGCGAGCAGGCGGAAATCTATCGCCGGATAAAGGCCGGCGCATATTGCCATAACGGCGTTTGCGTAGCGTATGATATCGGCGTCGAGCGGACTTTTTCTGTGCTGGCCCATGAGGGTTGGCATCAGTTCAGCAGCAGGCATTTCAAGTTTCGTCTGCCAAGCTGGCTCGACGAAGGTGTTGCTATGTTATTCGAGAAGCAGACAATCAAAGACAAAGCTTTTGATTTTGAACCGGCCCAAAATACCTATCGATTGGAAACGCTGAAAAAGACGTTATCGAAAAATCAAACGTTGCCGTTAAGTAAGTTGATAGCAACAACTCCCGGTGAGGTGCTCGCAACCGACCAGACCGAAACAGTTGTGGATTTCTACAGCCAGTCTTATGCTTTGATACGTTTCCTGCGGGAAGCTGATGGCGGCGAAAGGCTGGATGATTATCATCGGCTGCTCGCAGACGGCCTGAGGGGAGACTGGCCGCTCGATGAGACCAGCAAGAGAATCGCCGCCGATAGAAATATCCCTCGAAATATCCTCTGGAATCATCTTGTTAGTCTGGTATTATTTCACGAGTATATCGGCGACGATTATGAGCCGATCGAGAAAGAGTACAAGGCTTTCTGTCGGCAGATTGTCGCTGAGTTGCCTCAGCAATAAAAAAATACGAGACGCTACACTAAGGTGTACAATTGGGATAATCAATGCCTAAGAAAAATCCGGCACTAATTATTTTAGCATCGGCTTCACCTCGTCGCAGGCAGTTAATGTCCGAAGCTGGCTATGAATTTAAGGTAGTTTTGCCCAAAGTCGACGAATCGGCCTTTGATGCCGACCAGACAAATCCTGTTGAATACGCCAAAAGGCTGGCGCTGGCCAAGGCGAAAAGTGTCGCTGGCAAGTACCCGGACTCATTTGTAATCGGCGCCGATACTATCGTGGATTTCGCAGGACGGATCATCGGCAAGGCAGCCGATGCCGAAGAGGCCGAGCAAATCACCAGAAATCTCTTCAGCGCGCCTCATAAAGTAATCACCGGCGTGGCAATTGTCAAATTCAGTGACGGCACGGAACAGGTTCGCAGTGACAGTACAACAGTTTATCCAAGGAGAATGACTGACGAGCAAATCTCCAATCATGTAAAAGGCGGTTCCTGGCAGGACAAGGCCGGTGCGTATGCCATACAAGAGACTGGCGACGAATTCGTCGAAAAAATCGAGGGCAGCCTGACAAATGTAATGGGCCTGCCGATGGAGTTGCTCGAATCACTCCTTGACGGACTGAATGTGTCTGTCAAAAAAGAACGAAAAGATTAACTTTCCCCGCAATTTGCCCGTTCCGGTTCAGACGGCACACATAATCTCATTCCGATATTATCCTTGACGAGAGCCTGCTAATCTGGTATAAATAAAATTATAAACAATTATGGTTTTTCATCATTTGTTACTTATATTACTTTTGTTGAGGAGGATTATTATGAGCAGTAAATCGATTTATTTGGTCTGTTTCATTTTCATGCTGGGCTTTGTTAGCAACGCGCTGGCCGATGACTTTCGATGGGACAACAGCAGCGGTGATTCACTCTGGAGAACTCCGGAGAACTGGGACCTCAATAAGCTCCCTGGCGAAAGCGATTCACTCTACGTAGATTGGCTTCGCGATCCCACCGAGGTGGTTATCGATGCCGATACCGACGCTAAGTGTAATAGCATAACCTTGAGCAATGATTCTGTCAGCAGGCAGGACTTTATCCACTTGCATATGACCGGCGGGACGTTAAATGCGGTCGATCTGATCAGAATAGGCAGGGAAGAATTGGGTATGTTTACGCTCGATGCCGGAGAAGTGACGTGCAGCGCTTTTCAACTCGGGCGGAAAGATCCCAGTAAGGGCGTGGTTTATATTAATGGCGGCACGGTTACAGTCACATCGAATACGAGGGTCCCCCGTGGCGGCTCCCAAGGCAGCGAATTACACCTTAACGGCGGGATTCTTTATACCGGTGGCCTCGTGATGAACGATCCGGATGATGAAATGTCCGGGACCAATGGATGGACGGATATCACCGAAGGAGTAATGATTCTGACGGACGAAGGAGATCAAACCGAGAAAATGAAGCAATATGCGACGAACGGCTGGCTCACGGCCTACGGCGTCAAGAGCGGCGAGCTTCTCGAAGACGGCCGGCTTGCCATGGTGGAGATGGACTATGACGTGACCAATCCCGGCATGACGACGGTATGGGCCACTGCAAGCGATCCGGTCCAGGCCCGTGCTCCGCAACCACGGGATGGCGCCACGGTACAATTGGTAGATGCGAAAGCTGTTAGCTGGACGCCGGGCTACAGGGCGATCCAACACGATGTGTACTTCGACGTCGATGGAGATGCCGTAACCAATGCCGATACCTTAGATACGACAAACATATACAGGGGCCGCAAAAACGAAAGTGGTTACATTCTGCCTGAGACTCTCGAATGGGGAGAGACTTATCACTGGCGGATTGACGAGATTGAGTCCGATGATACGGTACATGCAGGCCCGGTCTGGAGCTTTACAGTAGCTGATTATCTTCTTGTGGATGACTTCGAGAATTACGATGCTGGTGAGAATCAGATATGGTACTCGTGGAAAGATGGAGTCGGCTATGGCGCACCAGATGATCCGAACTCTTATGCCGGCAACGGCACCGGTGCCGCTGTAGGTGACGAGGCCACCGCCTCTTATACCGAGGAGATTATGGTTCAGGGAACGGGACAGTCGATGCCGTATTACTACGATAATAACAAAGAAGGCTATGCAAAGTATTCCGAAGCCCAGAAGACCTTGAGCTATCCGCGGGACTGGACCGAGCAGGATGTTGCAGAATTGTCACTGTGGTTTATAGGTTTTCCGCCGTACGTCGGCGGCTTCACAGAAGAACCGGCAGGTACCTACACCATGACCGCCTCTGGCATCGATATCTGGGACGCATCCGACCAGTTCCACTTTGCTTATAAGGAAGTCTCCGGTGCAGCAGCAATTCAGGCGCAGGTGCTAAGCGTCAGCCATACGGACGACTGGTCGAAGGCCGGCGTGATGATTCGCGATTCTCTCGATCCGAATTCCGCCCAAGCAATGGTGGCGATAACGCCCGTTAACGGAGTCTGGTACGGACGCCGAATCGCGGCCGGCGAGAGCAGCACCAGCATAAAAGATCCCAATATCACTGCTCCCCAGTGGGTAAAGTTGGAACGCAGTGCGGGCGGACTCGTCAGGGCATATTATTCACCGGACGGCAGCACATGGACACAGTTGGGAACAACCGAACCGATCACGATGAAAATACCCTTCTACATCGGATTAGCAGTGACCAGCCATAATCCTGATGCGACCTGCGAAGCAAAGTTCTCCAATGTCGGCTTCCCCGGTACCAACGTAGATCCGCAGTGGATTGATCAGGATGTCGGTATGCTCTCGAATATTCCTGAGCCGATTTATGTTTCTGTGGCCAACAGCACAGGTACGCCGGCGGTGGTTTACCATGATGATCCGAACACTACGGTGATTGACACGTGGACCGAATGGATTATCCCGCTGCAGACTTTTACGGACCAGGGAATCGACCTGACCGATGTGGACAGGATTACCATCGGCATCGGAACCAAAGATAATATGACGATACCCGGCGGTTCGGGCAAGATGTTACTCGACGACATCCGGCTGTATCGTCAGCGTCAGGAGCCGGAGCCTGAACCGGTGCTGGAACCGTAAACCGTCGGCAGACGTGTCAATCCGTACATAATTTCTTCGGAGAGACAAAGGTAGAATGCAGTTGTTATCATTCGTGCCTAACATTAACTTTGTTTATGGAGGATTATTATGAGCGGGAAATTGGCCTGTTTGGTTTCATTTTGCCTTTTGCTAATTCTGGTAACTACCATCCGCGCCGAATCGAATCTCGTGGCACACTATGAATTTTCGGCAGAGGGTGATTATAGCGACAGCATCCCCGACGGCGCCGCCGGCCAGCCGCAAGGTGATGCGCAGGTAATCTTGGACGATGAAAGAGATTCATACGTACTGAGCCTTGATGGTGACGGCGACTATGTGTTCTATGAGAGCGAATGGCACAGGCTCGTTACGGATGCAATAACGGTTGCCGCTTGGATAAAAACGGATTCTCTTGGTTCATACGATGGCGTAGTCGGGCTTGGGTACGCCTGGAGATTGTACGGCGGCCAGGATAGCAACGTTATCTTCCAAATCATGGACACGACGCCGGAATCCACAGTCGTCGGAACTACTGATGTAAACGATGGCTTGTGGCATCACGTAGCAGGTTCGTTCGATGGAACACAGTACAATCTGTACGTCGACGGCAAACTGGAAGCAACGGTCGCTACTTCGGGATCAATTTCGCCCGGGACCGCTTATTACGGTTGCATCGGCGCACATTATAAAAAGGACGATGAGCGCGATCCGAGGCGTTTCTTCGATGGTTTTATCGACGATGTGCGTATCTACGACAGGATTCTGTCGGAAAGTGAGATTCATTATATATTCACTTTCAAGCCGGGAATGGCCTCTATACCCAATCCGGCTGATGGACAAAAAGAAGTGGACAGGGATGCCGTTCTTAGCTGGCTGCCGGCAGAAACTGCCGTCCTGCACGATGTGTACTTCGGGGCTGATTTCAATGACGTGAACGACGCCGATCCCGCTGATACGACCGGAATATATCGAGGCCGTCAAGATGCGGCTTTCTACAATCCTGACGAAATTCTTCAATGGGAAACCACTTACTATTGGCGAATCGATGAAGTTAACGATACAAATCCCAACAGTCCATGGGTAGGTAGCGTGTGGAGCTTTACCGTAGGCAATTATCTCGTTGTGGACGATTTTGAAGATTACAACTATGCCGATAATCCTATTTGGCTTTCCTGGAGAGACGGGCTTGGCTACGGCGCGCCGGATGATCCGAATTCTTATTCCGGCAACGGAACCGGTTCGCTCATTGGCGAAGACGAAACCTGGCCTACCTTCGATCCAATATTAGTTCACAGCGGAGATCAGTCTTTGCGGTATCTCTACGACAACAATAAAGAAGGCTATGCCAAATATTCCGAGGCGGAGATGACTTTGATTTATCCGCGGGACTGGACCGAAGAGGATGTTATAGAATTGTCATTGTGGTTCATAGGCCGACTGCCTTATGTCGGCAGTTTCACGGAAGGGCCTGTCGGTACATACACGATGACTGGCTCCGGCACGGATATCTGGGGCGTATCTGATGAGTTCCACTTTGCCTTCAAGATGCTCTCAGGTCCTGGCTCAATCATAGCGAAAGTTGAGATTGTAGAAAACACCAACGACTGGGCCAAGGCGGGCGTTATGATTCGTGAGACTCCGGATGTGAACTCGAAACACGCCATGATGGCTGTCACCCCAGGCAACGGAGTCTGGTTCGGATGGCGCAAGGAAGAAGGCAAGGACAGTTTCAGTCTGAAGCAAGATGCAATTACCGCGCCGCACTGGGTGAAATTAGAGCGCGATATCTCTGGCAACTTCAGGGCCTACCATTCGAGCAATGGATCCACCTGGCAGGCTCTTGGTGCAGCACAAAATATCCAGATGAACAGGGATGTATATATTGGCCTGGCGCTAACCTCTCATGACGCCGATTTGACATGCCGGGCCGTCTTAACAAATATCACGATAACAGGAACATCAGGCCCACAATGGATCAACAAGGACATCGGTATAGAAAGCAACGATCCTGAGCCAATGTACGTTACGATTTCCAACATTGCAGGTGAGCCCGCAGTAGTGTACAAAGAGGATCCAAATGCGGCAACGATGGACTCCTGGACTGAGTGGAGAATCCCGCTGCAGGTCTTTGCCGACCAGGGCATTGACCTGACCGATGTTGACAGGATTGCGATTGGTTTCGGAACCAAAGGGAACATGACAACACCCGGCGGTTCAGGCAAGATGTTCTTCGATGACATTCGGCTGTATCGACCAAGTCCGGAACAGGAACCTGACCCCGAGCAGTAAAAAAGGCTTACAGGGTGGGCAGGTTCTCCACCGTAAGGTGTCCTGTGGACTGCTCTTGTAGTAGTTTAAGGGCTGTAAGCATTTGCTTACAGCCCTTCTTTAACAATACGATTCTATTTCTTAAAATCCGAACGAGCCGGTTTTGTCGGGTTGATTTTTATTTTTTCGATTTTTTAGCCGAAACTATCTTGACGGTGTCGGTCCCGGATACTACCGCTCCGCTGCTGCTGGCTTGCGCTGCTGACAGTGTTTTCATCTGGCTCATCAATTGTGCTGTCAGCGTGGCCTCCGTGCTGTTCTCGTCCAGATCCAGTTCCTGCGTCCTGAAGTGGAAAATTATATCGTCATCGCCGTCGTGATCGACGTCTTCGGTACTCCAGTGGCTGGGTGATGCCCCGGCGAATATTGCCGTGGCCGGGTCAATCGTAGCCGCATCGAAATCACCCGTCGTCAATGCTGCTACAGGTACGACCCCGTTGGACTTTAGGTTGATGTTGTTTTGTTCGTTGCCCGGCTTGATGTCGATCACCATCCCGGAAGCAAGGGTAACAGTGACCAGATTAATGGGGATATTGCCACGGAACCTCAGTATGATGGGATCCCCATTTTCATAGACCCCCGTTAACTCATGGTATGGGCGTAAATAATCAATGGTAAATGACGTTGCCGAAGGGTCGAGCGGTTCACCGTTGACGGCGAAGTTTGTACCGTAGACTGTAATTTGTGGATTGCCCAAGGCATTTATTCGAGCAGTCTCGCCCATTTCTCCGCCGTAGAAGTTGATTGTGCCGCCGCTAAAGGCCAAGATCCCGGAATAGATATTGGCGCCCGGGTATAGGTTTGCAGTCCCCATATTAAGTACTGTGAGATAGTCTTCCCCGTAGTCGATATTGACTGTGAATGTTTCGCCCTCGGGAACCGTCAATGCACTGCACGGCGCGGCACACATCAGAATAAACAGAATAAAACATACAATTTTTGAGAACTTGACTCTGTGACTATTTTTCTGCTTTTTTTCCATAGCTCCATCCCCCCAAATAGAGCATACTGGTTTTCTATTAACAATATATTACTTCAAATAACAATAGGTTATTGGGGGTGGTTGTAAGGATTTTACTCCTGTTTTACTCCTGGCTTAGTGTGATGAACGAAATATCCTTGCATATGTACCATTGATAAACTACTCCCCTTGCGAAAAGCTACTGCCTATCTAAACCATAAAAAATAATCCGGCGAAAGCAAATAAGAATTTCCTAATAAATAAACCAGCTCTGTAAATGAAGCGGATTTAGCATAGGACTTAAAATAAATTTCCAAGGATCTATTTCTTTGACTTCTTCGGTGGGACTATCCGAACTTCGTCAGTCCCGGAAACTTCTTCCCCGGTTAACGACCGGGCCGTCAATGTAGCTTCCGTGCTATCCTGGTTTAAATCCAATTCCCATGTTTTGAAAAGGAACATCATGTCATCATCGCCGTCGCGATCGACGTCAATGAGTTTCCGGCGCTTGGGCACGGCTCCGGCGAATTCTACAGTGGCAGGATTAATCATTGTAGCATCGAAATTATCGGCTGTCAAGACCGCAACCGGCACAACTCCCCTTGATTTGAGATTGATGTTGTTCTGACTGCTGTAGGGCCTGATATCAATCTCGAGTTCTATGGTGTCGCTGCTCCCAACCACCTCCACTGTAATATCTGATGAGGTCGCGATACTTAGAGAGTAGATGTTGCCATCATACACCCATGTTAGCACTCCCATCCATCCATTTATAGTATCTACTGTGATTGTCGTACCGGACAGAGTGGCATCGGGTCCGGACACTGTGTTCAACAGAATCGAGTCTGTGCTATCAGTAAATAACATTACATTAGCAGTTTCGGCAATGATAATGAGAGCATCGTACATGTCCCAGGTATGAGAACCGTAGATATTTATCGTACCTCCGTTATTAATATATACTCCATCAGATGAATATCCTCCCGCCATTAGATGAAGGATTCCTGGTCCTTCCGACCAAATGGAAGAATCGCTACCTGCCACTTCGATAAAATCGTCAACTTCAGTTGTGAGTGTATAGGGAGAATTCGCCCCATCGACGACAACGTAAGCTGCAGAACATGGTACGGCATAAAATAGAATTGCCATAATTGCCAATTGAATTACCCTTGCAGAACGCTTCATTAAATAATTTCCCCCTTGTAAAAAGATATTACCTACATAAACCATACGCCAAGATCCGGCAAATGCAAGCCCCAATTTCCCAATAATTTTGCTTCAGACACAGATTGACATGAACAAAAATTAATATAGGACCGACAAGGCATTATTTATCTCGATAAAATGATAAAAGGTCTGTTCGGAACATGCCCATAGCCCCTTGATTGTCAGTTACGAACTTTTTTCAAACGCTTGCTAAGGTAACGTCCAATAAATATATTGTTCGATAAAGTCGCTTCCCTTCAAAAGTCAGTCTTAGAAATAGTCGATAAAGTTTGTACTCACTGTAATCTCTACCTTTATGAGGACGGGAAAAATGGCAAAAAGGGGTTTTACGCTCGTTGAATTAATATTGGTTATAACCATTCTTGGCATCCTCGCCGCATTGGCTATGCCTACTTTCCAAGGCAACGTTGCAACAGCTAAGGAATCGGCTGCCAAGAGCAATCTGATGGCCATGCGAACGCAGATCGAATTGTACAAGATACAGCACAACCAATATCCGCCGGGGTATGTAAATGGAGCTGGTGCCCCTATCGCAACTGTTTCGCTTCAACTAATTGGAACGACAACAGTAACCGGTCAGGCTTCACCCAGCACAGTCCCAACCAATCCCTTCCTCTACGGCCCTTATCTGAAGAAGATCCCCCCAAATCCGTTTAACAAGAAATCGGATATAGCCTACGTGGCCGAGGCGACCGCCTTTTCCGCCGTGGTGGACGGCACGACCAGCGGATGGCTGTACAAAAAAGAAACCGCCGAGGTTGTACTGAACTGGACCGGCACTGACAGCGAGGGTGTCAACTTTTACGATTATTAATATCGCGGTTTTTTCACGCCGGGGCCGGGAACGGCTACCAGGGCAGCAGGAAGCTATAGTGCCTGTAGAACAAACCTATCGAACGCATAGTGACAATCGCCAGCGCCTGGACGGCGAGATTGGCCAGAAGGTGTAGTCCTATAACGAAATAGCCGCTGCCGATGAGCTTGCCGTAGCCGATAATTCTCAATTGCAGCTCCCATACCAATAGGAAAAGACCCGCTACGAGAAGGTAAGGCCGAAAA
>Ga0209536_100017541_pt1 | contig 10136 bp, 6 predicted proteins | sample DeeMarSeWOR28_12_FD_187461 | JGI IMG/M metagenome (GOLD analysis project Ga0209536, IMG submission 187461) | Marine sediment microbial communities from White Oak River estuary, North Carolina - WOR-2-8_12 (SPAdes) (version 2) | ecosystem: Environmental > Aquatic > Marine > Intertidal zone >... | reverse complement strand
TGAATAATTATAATTAACCCCAACTTCAAAAGCGTAATTATGTTCGGGTTGAATAAATGGATTTGGTTTTACGGTAATACCCGCTGTGGATGTTGAAGTAAATGCTTCAGCAATTGTTGGAGCTCTGAAACCAATTCCAAATGCTGATCTAAAAACTAAATTTTCCAGTAGTTTATAGTTTAATCCTACCTTCGGTGAGAAATCGCCGGTTCCGTCAAGAGTATCAAGTTTGCTGCAATCATACCTTAAACCAACTGTTGCTATCAAAGGGAAACTGAAGTTGATATCTGAGAGTAAATAGATTCCTGATTGAAAAGAATGTGGATTACCGAAAAGACTTGATCGAACAGTTGATGCAATTCCTTCGACTCCGCCGGTTAATGAAACTACTTTACTCAAATTTGAATGGAGTTGAACTTCTCCACGGTACAGATTTGAAGTTGACTCATTTGAAGGAACAACGTTATCTACAAAATAATTTCGATAGTAGCTACCTCTAAGATTCAGAAGAAGAGCATCATTTAACAAACTACTGTAGATTAATCCAAATAGATAACGATCAGTTTCTATCCTGTCTCCCTCATTTCTGCCAGGAGGGATTAATGCATTTCTTGAATTCTTCCAATAAAGAAATTGACCTGCTCTTTTGTTGAATGTGTTAGCAATAAAGGTCAACGAGGAGATTGGTGTGAAATTATAAACTGTTTTCAAGAAGCCAATATATTTTTTGAAATCATCGTCCTGTCTGTAATTTTCATTTTCAAGTCGTGTGAATGAAATATTAAAACCAAATTTGTCAATCTGCTGCGAATGGGATAAAGTTAAACCGTTAAACGGTCTTCTCTCATCAGACCAATCCCACTCAGGATAGTAAGGCTTATCATAAACTCCAAAGAATCCATTTATTATCGTGAGTGGCTCTTTCGAAATTCCTCTCGTTATATTATTTATGACACCTCCAATTGCTGCCGATCCATATAATGAGCTAGCCGCACCTTTGATTACCTCAACTCTATCTAATTCTGTCACGGGGATCATTTCCCACACGATTTCACCTGTATCGCCGGTATAAAATGGCAAGCCGTCGATAGCCATCAATGCCCTGGCTCCTGTTCCTCTGCTGTAACCTGCAGAACCACGAATGCTAATCTGATCTTCTGTCATCACTACGCCGGGCACAAATCTAATCGCTTCCTCAAGATTGCTGAAATTTCTGTTCTCGAATTCCTCACTGTGAATAATTGATGAACTCACCGTTATATCAGATTGCTTTTGTTTGTACTTGCTTGCTGTCACTATAACTTCTTCTGTCTCGATTGCCTCTTCAGTCAGAACAATATCTAGTGTTATAGATTGATTTTTGATTTCAACATTATCTTTTTTTACTGTTTCATATCCAATTGCAGAAAACTCAACTGTGTAAATTCCAGACTCTAAGTTAGCGATTTCATAGTGTCCGTTTTTATCCGTCGCTGCGCCAAAATCAGTACTGATTACAACTACATTTACACCCAGCAACGGAATTGATTGATCATCAACCACCTTGCCCGAAATGCTGAAAGTTTGTGCAAGAATATTACCCGAACTCAAAGCCAGAGAAAAAAGAATAATTAAAAATCTTTTTTTAATTGATAAATATTTTATATTGTTATTTTTCAATTCCCACCCGGAGGTTGTGGCGGAGGGTTATTGAAATCTACTCTGATATTAATATTTCTCACAAATGTGCTGTCGGGAATTACCATTATTCCTGGTTTAGTTGTATCGCCACTAGCATAATACACTCCGGAAACAAACCAGTCTTTTCTAGCTAATGAAAGGTTTTCTGTAGATTGTTGAACTACAGCAATATAGGCATAACTACCGGCAGGGAAAGGGCCGGGATCCGGAGGGATGTATGCTGAATCAAAGGATGAGTAATTATATTCAGAGATTCCCAGTGGAATTTCACGACTAAGATATTTAAGATTTGTAATTACAAAGTCAGTGTCACCAAGAAGAGGATTCTCGAACACAACAAGAAATGATCTTTTAACACTGTCAGGCCAATCAGAAACGAAGGTTACAGTTCCGCCAAAACCTGAAGTCTCTGCTTCCAGTGGTTCAATCCCATGATCGCAGGCTAATAAACAATAAATAATTGCAGAGACAGCAGAAAAATATTTTATTAATTTTTTATTCTTCTTGATCTGCATACATAATATTAGGTGTATTCAATCACTGTGTTCTGCAGGAGGAATATTTTCCGCCCCCTCCAGTCTTCCAATTAACTGCTCAGGATGATGAATTAACAGCGGAAGACAATATGAACAAATATACGCCGGCTTTGCCGAATATGTTAAGGTAATGAGAGGAATTTCATTTTCTGATCTATTGCAGCTAAGACAAGTCTTAATAGCATTTTCTGTTTTCATAATTCAGTATATCCTTTCAATAAATATTTCCAATTTAAAAACTTTATCTCAGAAGAATCATTTTTTTGATTTCAGAATAATTTGTAGACATCAATTTGTATAAATAAATTCCACTCGCTAAACCTGATGCTCTAAAATCTACCTCATATGTGCCAGCAGATTTTTCTTCGTTCACAAGTGTCGCAACCTCTTCACCTAATATATCATATACTTTCAGTTCAATTTTTGCAGTTTTAGGAACTGAATAAACTATTTTTGTTGAAGGATTAAAAGGGTTCGGGTAATTCTGTTCCAGACGAAAATCAGAAACAATATTTCCAGATGATTCAACACTCGTCGCAACTAAGTTAAGATCAATTTTGTACATCGATCTGCCGTAAGTACCTGCAACCAATTCTCGTGTTGTCGGATGAATTTCGATATCGCCTATTGGTAGGATTGGTAATCCTTCCCCTAAAACCCACCAGCTTTGTCCTGAGTTAAAACTAACGTACATACCGACATCATTTCCGAGATACAAACGAAATGGTTCAACAGGATCCACTACAAAAGCATTAACAGGTGCATCAGGTAAATTACTGCTGATATCTGTCCAGTTACTTCCTTTATCGCTACTTCTGAAAACGTGCGGTTGGGGGTCGTACCATTTTAATCCATTGAATGTTGCATATACAATACTTTCGTCTGTTGGATCAACAGCAACTCTTGTTACCCATCTTTCCGGCAGTCCATCTGAAATTTCATTCCAGGTAGAACCATTATCAGATGAAACCCAAACGTGTGAATCATCAGTACCAACATAAATAACATTTGAATTTGAAGGTGCAACAGCCATAGTAGTTAATGTTCCCAATCTTCCACCACTATAATCTGTTAATTGAGGACTGATTTTTGTCCAGTTGCTGGCACTATTAGTGGTTCTGTACAAATAGTTAGTTCCATAATAGAGAATATTGCTGTTATTTGGATCCATCACAACAGGTGTGCTCCAGTTAGTAGGTTCACTGCTATTAATTCCGTCAGTTGCCGAGAAAAAATTATTTCCACCATTGGTCGATTTTCCCAAATTACCGTACTGTGATTCAGCATAAATGATATTCGAATTGGTAAAATCGACTAATACATAAAATCCATCGCCACCATAGATGTGATCCCAATTATCCAGTCCTCCATCTAGAGTTCTGTTTGTTCCGTTATCCTGTGTTCCCCCGTAAAAAGCGAGAGAGTTATTTGCATCGAGACCAATTTCATAAAACTGTGTTGCTGGAATTTGAACCGGATTAGACCAGTTGACTCCGCCATCGGATGAAATATTTATTCCTCCATCATTTCCATTGAGTATTAATGATGGATTTGCAGGATGAAATGCAAGAGCATGATGATCAACATGAAGTTGACCCGGACCATTATATCCATAAATAATAGGCCAGGTATTTCCTCCATCTGTTGATCTCATAAATGCAACGTCTAAAACATAAACGGTATTTGGATTTGTTGGATCCACACGAACCTGTCCAAAATACCAGCTGAATGATGAGCTGCCATCTCCCAACTCGTCATCCGGATCAACATCAGTCCAGCTATTTCCGAAATCAGTAGATTTGTATAAGCTAATAATAAAATAGCCATCAGTGAACAATGAATAAACAATATCAGGATTAGATTGACTTAATGCTAATCCTATTCTACCTACATTTTGAGTGAGTGGATTCGGCAAGCCAGAAGATGCAGGTATCAAATCCCAATTATCCCCTCCGTCAACTGTTTTGTAGATCCCGCTTGAAGGACCATAAAGATGAGAAGTAGTGGGTCTCCTAACTCTTTCCCACATTGAGGACATCATCCTGTCAGGATTTGTTGGATCCATAATCAAATCAATTGCACCTGTTGAATCTGAAATAAATAAAATATTATTCCAGGTTAAACCTGCGTCAGTAGATCTGTAAACTCCTCTTTCATGATTTGGTGAGAAGTATGATCCGACAGCAGTTAGATAAATTATATTTGAATTTGTAGGATGAACTAAAACTCTGCCTATTGAAGTTGTCCCTTCAAGACCGAGAAACTGCCAGCTTACACCTGCGTCAACAGATTTGAAAACTCCACCACCGGGAAAATTATTATGTCCGCCATTTGCTTCACCGGTTCCCACATAAATTACATCAGTGTTCTGCGGATCAACGGCAATATCACCGATTGTTAAAACTGCAAGCGAATCAAAAATTGGGAACCAGGTACTGCCCATATCTGTTGATTTAAACACGCCGCCAGTTGAAAATCCTGCATAAACAATATTAGCATCAGTCGGATCAAATTCTATATCTACAACTCTTCCGCCAACATTCACCGGACCTAAAAATTCCCACGCTACAACATTTACACCTTTCTGCAATCTATCTTCGGTAGTTTGCTTATGAAGTTCTTTTGCTTGCTCTATTGCATCAATGTATGCTCGGGGATCTGCTTGCAGATACGGCCATGTCTTCTTCAAATAAGCCCATTCATATGGATAAAATTTCTCATCATTTTTGTTTTCTATTTGAGAATTATATTTGTTTCTGTCAGTATTATAATTGGAATTAAATACAATTGCAGATAAAAGGACAGACAATACAAAAATTAGTATAAATGAGTATTTCATTTTTTGCCTTAATATTTATTTGAGTTTTTAATTTTTATAAGAATTTCAAAGTTTATTTCATTGGTTCATTAGAAAGATACTCAGTTCTATAAATTTTCCACTTACCATTATCTTTTTTCAAAGTATGAATTCCACTTGCCCTTGTTGGTGCAAATCCCTCACCGCGAATCGCCTGAGTGGTCTGGACATAATATACTTTTGCCGAATCTCCGTTGACTGAAATTACTTCAACCTTCTCAAGTTTAAAATCCATATCAAAATTAGCAAACACATAATCCATACCTTGTATAGTAGAACTCAACTGAGGAGAATCCTTGTGAATAGTTTTTAAAACTCTTTCTTTATCCTTTGCTTTTGTTGCTTCAAGATTCTTTTTAATAACAGAAATTATTTCAGCTGAAACTTTTGGATCTATATTTTCTTGCTTAATGATTGGCTGCTGAGGTTGTTGAGTTTTTGGTGGTAAAATATTTTGCTGCTTACTAATTTGTTTTGGTTCGTTCTTCTGATCTTCAGATTTGCATCTGCTAAAAATTATTAAAATAACTAAAGAAAAAATTATAAGAATCGATTTCATTTCATTGCTCATTGAGTGATAATATTTTTTGAAGTTCTTCATCGTTCACGTTTAAAAGTCCAATGGGAACTAACCGCGGAGTAAGCAGCTTCCAGTTTTCATTTTTTGAGAATACTTCTTTGAAAAGAGGTAAAGCTCCTTTAAGATCTCCATTGTTAACTAAAGTTGTTGCGTGCCAGAATTTCATCTCTTCGTTATCCGGAAACATTTTTTCCGCTGCCGAGTATTCTTTCATTGCCAATTCCATATCACCGTGTTCCGTTGCAAGATCACCCGCATTCATATGATTGTATGCTCGATGCACTTTGATTAATCTGTTCAATTCTTTAAGTGGTTCAGGACTGTCCTCTACTCTTAGATCAATCAGTCTGTCTTCCCAAACTTTTCCGGTCGATTCACCCTTCACAATTAATATTGCTGCAGATTGTTTACCCCTGATATCTCCCCCTACTTCCTGAGCTGCAAAAAGTGCTGCCATCATTCGGTCAGCTAAATTACCTTCCGCTTCTTCAAATGCTTTTGACATTGCACCCGGGACTAAATCATTTAACATCAGGTTTGCCTGTACAGAATAATTTTCTCCAATAATGTTTCCGGCACCGGGGATACAATTTTTTCCCGTATAACTTTTAACATTTCCATTTACATCAAGGACTGCAAGCTGGCGGACATCCCTACCTTCATCTTGTGCAATTAGTTTATCGACAACTTCTGAGGCTGTCAGTCCTGATTTCAATAACTCCAGACCATCCGGTCCGAATGCTGGATTGACAAAAGATTGCGTTGCAACAACACCAACACCCGCTTCTCCCCAGGAAACTATTGTTCCCACAGAAAACCAGTGTGACTGAACAGCAACGCCCATTTCACCAGTCTCCGGATCCCTTGCAACTATTGAATAAGTGGATACTAATGGATTTTCATGATAAAATAATTGAGCGGGCGACTCGTTCGATAATCCGATCAGAATCATTAGAAAAATAATCACATTGAATGGTTTCATTTTCACTTCCTCAAAAACTAAAATTTAGTATTAACAAGATAGCTCAAGAAGAAATTTTTAACAATTGATTAATTTAAGTTGTGCTTGAAGTTAGAATATATTAAGCCGTATTTTTGAACATCCAATTTCATTTTATAAACAATTTAAATTAAGTTTTTGGAAATCCTGAGTTTTCAATCAGTAGTAATTCTGTTTTTTGTGGGAATAATAGCAGGTTTTCTAAACGTGACTGCCGGCGGCGGTTCAACACTGACTCTCCCTACTTTAATATTCCTTGGACTTGAATCTTCAGTCGCAAACGGTACAAACAGAATTGCTATCCTCATACAAAATATTTCAGCAGTTTATTCGTTTAAACGAGAAAAATACCAGGATCTGAAAGCAAGCTTAATACTTTCGATATTTACTCTTCCAGGGGCAATTGCCGGAGCTTTGCTTGCTGTTAAACTTGATGATGCAATTTTCCAGAAGATACTCGGAATAATAATGATCGGGATTATCCTTTCTATGTTCATACCTACAAAGCAAGTTATTCCGAATGGAAAGAGTAAAATATCATTCATTACAATGGTTTCAATTTTTGGAATAGGATTTTATGGTGGTTTCATCCAGGTAGGAGTCGGGTTTATAATTATGGCTGCACTAAAGTACTTAATGAAATTAAATCTCGTACTAGTAAATATGCACAAAGTATTTATTGTGTTGATTTACACAATTCCAGCACTGCTTGTCTTTGTTGTTACAGGAAATGTTAATTGGTTCCTGGGATTGAGTCTTGCTGCAGGCAATGCAATTGGAGGTTGGTGGGGTGCCAAGATATCGGTTAAAAAAGGTGAGGGATTTATAAAGGGTGTTTTAGCTGTAGTAATAATGATAATGTCATTAAAGCTTTTAAAGATCTTTTAATTAAATTCAACTTTAAGAAACTTGCCTGTTACGCTTTTTGAATTTTTTATTATCTGCTCAGGGGTGCCTTCAGCAATAATCTTTCCACCAAACTCTCCGCCGCCGGGACCAAGATCGATTATCCAGTCAGCCATTTTTATTACGTCCATATTATGTTCAACCACCACCACAGTATTCCCTTTATCTACAAGTTTGTTCAAAACGTCAAGCAAAATTCTCACATCCTCAAAATGAAGTCCTGTTGTAGGTTCATCCAGTACGTAAAGCGTCTTTCCTGTACTTACTTTACTAAGCTCGGTTGCCAATTTAACTCTCTGTGCTTCACCGCCAGAAAGTGTTGTTGCCTGTTGACCAAGAGTAATGTAGCCAAGACCAACATCGTTAAGAGCTTTAATTTTTCTTTTAATCCTTGGAAGATCTTCAAAAAAGTCTAACGCTTCAGAGACCCTCATTTCAAGAACATCAGATATTGATTTAGTCTTGTAAAGTACTTCAAGTGTTTCCCTGTTGTACCTTTTTCCTCTACAGGAATCACAGTGGACATAAACATCCGGCAGGAAATTCATTTGAATCTTTTTAAGACCATCTCCGCCACATTCTTCACATCTGCCGCCTGCTACATTGAAGCTAAATCTACCTGTTTTATACCCTCTTATCTTGGCTTCAGGCAACTGAGCAAATAAATCTCGAATATGAGTAAACAGTCCTGTGTATGTTGCCGGATTTGAACGTGGCGTTCTGCCAATTGGGGATTGATCTATTTCTATTATCTTGTCAATATTTTCCAATCCCTCAACTTTTTTATAAGGAAGCGGGACCGATTTAGAATGGTAAAGTTTGTTCATTAAAATTTTGACAAGAGTTTCATTTAATACTGAAGATTTACCTGAACCGCTTACTCCGGTTATTAAAGTCAAAGTTCCTAGTGGAATTTTTAAATTTATATTTTGCAGGTTGTTCCCCCTGGCTCCTTTAAGCACAATAAATTTATCCGAACCTCTTCTTCTTTCATCAGGTATCTTAATCTTTTGCCGACTTCTTAAATAAGATAACGTCAATGAATCAAAACCATTATCAGAATTTAATAGTTTTTTTGTATCACCATCGAGAACAACTTTACCGCCATTTTCTCCGGCACCTGGACCAAGATCAACCATATAATCAGAACTTTCAATCGTCTCTCTATCGTGTTCAACTACGATAATTGTATTGCCGAGATCCCGAAGATTTTTTAAAGAATTGATAAGCTTGATATTATCACTTTGGTGAAGTCCAATCGATGGTTCATCTAGGACATATAAAACACCAGCCAGCTGCGTTCCTATTTGTGTTGCAAGTCTTATTCTTTGTGACTCGCCTCCAGACAATGTTCTTGCTGAACGACCAAGAGATAAATAATCCAAACCAACATTGTGGAGAAATTCTAATCTCTCATTAACTTCTTTCAAAATAGGTTTTGCGATCAACGCTTCATTACCCTTTAACTTAATAGTCTTGAAGAATTCCATTGCTCTGAGAATCGACAACGAAGTTATTTCACTAATATTTTTTCCACTAAATTTAACTGCCAGGGATTCTTTTCTTAACCTTCCTCCGTTACAAGTTAAACAAGGAATAGTATTCATATAAGACTCGACCCATTCACGAATACTGTTTGAAGATGTGGTATCGAAATAATGCTTTAAATATTTTATTATGCCGGAAAACCTGTGCATATATTGAACCGGTTTGCCACCACCATAGGTATAAGTAAAAGGAATTCTTTCCTTGCTTCCATTAACAATTACTTGCTTCTGAGCTTCAGTTAATTTCTTTAAAGGTGTGTCAAAATCAAAATTGTAATTTTTAGCAACCGCTTCAAGTTGAGTAAAAAACCATATTTTTCGTGGTTTACCAAGAGGTGCAAGCCCTTCTTCATTAATTGACTTATCCCAATCAGGAATGATTAAATTGATATCAAGTTCTTTTTTCTCACCCAATCCTTCGCATTCCTGGCAGGAACCATAAGGAGAATTAAAAGAAAAAGAATTTGGAGCAAGTTCACGGTAACTAATTCCACAATCAAGACAAGCAAGCTGCCTGCTGTAAACAAAATCTTCCTTTCCATCATTTACTATTATGCTTCCCTCTCCATAATTCAATGCAACATCAACTGATTCAGTAATTCTTGAACGAGATGATTCACTAACTGTAAATCTATCAACTACAATTTCGATATTATGAATTTTATATCGGTCAACCTGAAAGCCTTTTGTAATCTCATTTATTTCTCCATCAACTCTCACTCTTAAAAATCCGTCTGAAAGTACTTCTTCAAAAAGTTCTTTGTAATGCCCTTTCCTCCCTCTGATTAACGGAGAAAGAAGAATAACTTTTTTGTTTGTAAAAGCTGAAATAACTGAATCGATTATTTGAGAGGAAGATTGTTTCTTTACCGGTTTGCCGCAATTATAACAATGAGGTATTCCGACTCTTGCAAAAAGTAATCTAAGGTAATCATAAATCTCAGTTACAGTTCCGACAGTTGAGCGAGGATTTCCGGTTGTTGATTTTTGTTCAATTGATATTGCAGGGCTCAGTCCTTCAATCAGATCA
>Ga0209536_100017540_pt1 | contig 10136 bp, 6 predicted proteins | sample DeeMarSeWOR28_12_FD_187461 | JGI IMG/M metagenome (GOLD analysis project Ga0209536, IMG submission 187461) | Marine sediment microbial communities from White Oak River estuary, North Carolina - WOR-2-8_12 (SPAdes) (version 2) | ecosystem: Environmental > Aquatic > Marine > Intertidal zone >... | reverse complement strand
GAAGCGGCTGCCAGATTGAGTCATTTATTTGACCACCATCCTCAGATGTAAATTAAGTCTTAGGTCCAATTAATCCATTTACTGCAGAGATTTCTCAATGAAGTGTCGGCATAAGCCGATATTGCCCCAGGATTATCGTTACATTCCCGCTAATAAGTACAGCTTTCATTATTGTCAATGAATCCTAAGATCTAGTTCGAAGAACTAAATCTTTTTTTCAATCGATTTAATGAAGCGCCAGTCCTCTTCATTGAATCTTTTTTAATTCTTTTGATTTATTTTCTGACCCTTCTTTAAAGCCCACAATTTGTGATCAGCGACAAACTTCCGGAGTTAGCCAGTGGACCAGAAAAGGATACTACTTACGGGCAGTGGCTCGGGATTGAGGGGGATTCTCCAGGAGGCGATACAGGAACACCCCGACATGGAATTGCTGTTCTGTGATACGGCGTTGGGGAGTGGGAATATCGAGACTGAAAACCAACTAAAAACCGCAGTTCGAGCGAACAACGCTGATGTCGTTATATTGGATTTGGGAGAGCGAACAATGGATAACAAGGGATATACGAGCGAAAACTCCGCGATAAAAGCCGATTTGGTTCGCTCTATACTCGATCAGTTTCCTTCATTGTTGGTGATTGTGTTATCAGCCTTGGGTAGTAAGGTCGTTGTGCATAGCGCATTTCATCTAAACAACCCCGGTGTTAACCAATTTCTTAACGCGATACGAATGTGCACCGCCAGGGATGAAGGAGCGGTGCAGGCCTAGATTGTTATTCGTGTGAAAACGAAGTGCTAACTATTAATGGGTATGTGTATAGCAAATAAAAGACCTGATTCAACGACACAGGGGGGGCGCTGGTGCTGGTTCGTCCGCTAATCAACGGGTGGGAGGTGCCGCGCATAGCCGATATCCGCGCACAGGAAGCCAGGCGCTTGGTACGGCTGCCGATTCCGGGTTTGTCCGGTGATTTGCACCAGGATCTGGGGCGCAGCGCCTTAGTGGTTGATATCAGCGGCTCTTTATACGGTGATGAAGCCCGTGATGAGTTCCTCGCCGAATTGCGCGAGAAGTTTCTCGCCGGCGAGCCGGTGGACTTTGTGGCTGACATCGTCAACGAGTCCGAACTGGAACAAGTATTAATCGAAGCCTTTCAGCTGGAAGAATCCGCCGAGACACCCGATCAATTTCACTATCGTATTCGTTTGCGCGAGTATACCGAGCCTCCCGAGCCGCCCGGTGCCGAGCTGGGCTTGGAAGGCCCGGACTTGGGATTGGATGTGGATCTGGGTTTAGACCTGCTCGACCTGCCGGGTTTGTTGGCACCTCTGCCCGACGTTGGCGATTTATTGCAACCGATAGAGCCCGCCGCGCAAAACCTACGCGATACTTTAGGCGGCGCCGCGGATTTATTTTCCGGTCTGGACAGTCTTTTTGACAGTCCGCCTTCAGGGGGTGGCACGTGAGCTTAAGTGCCGAACTGGGACAAAGGCTAAACGCCAGCGGCAGTATCACTTCGTTGCAAGGCAATACCACCACCGCACTGGGGGAGATGGATAATGTGTCGTTGCCGGACATGTCGGCGGACCTCACTCAAGCTCAGCAACACAGTAGTGGAATTGATCTTTCGGCAATCACCGCCGGTGTGCAAACAGCGTTGACGAATCTCACACCGGCGCTGGCCAACCTGCCCGTGGCCAACGATGCGTTAGGCTCGATTAACAGTGCGTTGGAATTAGCAGGCAAACTGAGTGACCTGGACTTGCCCAATAGTATTGGCCAGTTGGCGACCAGCATTGACGAGCAATTATCAGGTAGCGGTGATTATCTCGGTAAAATCCAGCAATTGGTGGAGTTACTGGCAGGCAACGCCAGTGTGCAAGGCGCAAGCGAGTTAATTGGCGCGTTTTCGCAATTGACCGGCGCCGACTTCAGCGCCGATGATTTAAAAGTGCCCGCTCTGGTGCCCGCAATACAATCTCTGGTGCAACTAGTAGGCGGACTGATGCGCTTGCAGAGCGGGCTTGAAGAAGGCCAGCGGCTGGCCGACCTCGTCAACGATCAGCTGGATGCACAACGCATCACCGCCGGCATTGAACATGTGGAAAAACAATTGGCCATGGACGGCGAGTTGCCGCTGCATCAATACCTGGCAGGCATTGATGTGAATGACGCCATACAAGTGGCGACCGCCAAACAAGCCATCGCCAACGTGGCTACGCCGCTTATTGCTCTGCACCGATCCGTTGCAGAAGGCATGGCTTTCGGCGAGGCCACCTTGATCCACCTGGATGCGTCCAACTTGAGCCAAGGCTTGCAAGCGGCGGCTCAGCAACTGGGCAGTGTGGACTTATCGCCGCTGGAAGAAGGCGTACAACGCTTGGCCCAACGTATTGAACCTTTGTTCCGCGTGGACTTCAGCGCGGCCCCTGCGGCAACGCTAGACGACTGGTTAACACTGGTGGAAGCGCGCGTTGCGGATATCGCCACCGGGATTAACGACTTTGACGTGGATAACATCACCGCGCCCATCACCGATGGCATAGAAGCGATTATGGCGCTGCCGCAGACGCTTACCAAGGCGTTGGAAGCGTTAAAACTCACTGTGAAGCAAGCCTTGGACAGCATTCGCACGGCGATCGAGGCGATTCCATTAGATACGGTGGCTAACGCCATACGTCAAGTGCTGGAACCTATTGCCGAGGCGCTTGCGTTTGTCGGCGACTTGGTGGAACGGATTCAAGCCGCTCTGAATACGGCGGTGGGTGTCTTGCAGGGCGCATTGGATACCGCAGAAAACGCCGTGGACACGGTGAAAACCGAACTGGACAATCTGTTTCAAGGCGTCAAGGGCTACATCGATCAGCTCAACCTGGAAGGCGTGATCGGCGAGGTGGCGCAACAGATCGACAACTTCGTGCAGTTGCTGGCCCAAGCGGACATGAGTCCGTTTTTCGATACCGTGGTGGATGCCATCAATACCACCACCGGAGTGGTCGACAAAGTACCTTTTGAGATGTTGCCGGATTCCATGGAACAGGAAGTCATCGATGTAATACGCCCCGTAAAACAAGTGGATGTCAACGCGTTCAAGGGGCAGATCGAAAATTTGCTGCAGATAGGCCCCGACGGCACATTTCAATTGCGCCCCGAGCTGGAAAACACTTTAAGCGCCATACAGGCGAAATACGACGAAGTGTTGGAGACCATACGCCAGGCCGATCCGCACGCCTTGTTGGCCGACATCAATACCGAGTTGCAGAAACTTCAAGACCGTATCGAAACGCTTACGCCCAGCGTCGCCTTAGAACCGGTGCAACAAGCCATCGACCAAATCAAAGCCGTGATTGGTGATTTTGATTTAAACGCCACCTTGCAGCCGTTGAGCGATGGGTTCAATACCGTGTTGGAGAAAGTGGATGAGTACAAACCTTCGATGTTTCTACAGGAGGTTGAAAGCAAACTGAGTGAGGCGCGTGAGGCGGTGTTTGCCCCCTTGCAACTGGAGCGCTGGACCGAAGAGCTGAACAAGCTACGCAGTCAAGCACTGGAGTTGATCGATCCGCTGGACCCCGCCAACTTGCAGCCCTTATTGGAATCTGTCGTCGGTGAGCTTCAATCGCACGCCGCCGATTTACCTAAACTGGAATTGGCAGGCGCGTTGGGCAGCTTATTTAGCGCTATCCTGGGCGGCAGCGCCGGTGCGGTGCGCGCCGGCAGCTATGCCTCGATATTGGAATGGATGCAGAACAAAAACGGTACCCAACTGCTGGGTGAACTGGCCCGCCAGGCTTCAAGTTCCATAGACGCCGCGCGCGTCAGCGTGCAACAAGTCGATCCGCAAGCCATTATCCTGCGCTTGCAACCGGCGTTGAACCAAGTGCGCACTACGTTGCAAACGTTGCCCGACGGTGACGGTAAAACCGAATTGCTGTCTTGCTCAGTCGCACTCAACATCGAAACGCCGTTGTCCGGTTTTGCCGCGCAACGCCAAACCTATTTAGCGACCTTACAACAAGCCAGCGCCAGCTTCACTCAATTGGCCAACACAGGTTTGTCGGAAGTGGATATCGCTGTAGAGCGGTTACTCAACGCATTTTCGCCTTTTAACTTTGCCCGCGATTTGTTCCGCCAACTGTTGGGGGTAATTGGTGTCGAAGGTCTGGAGCAAGGACTGAGTACGATTGTTAACAATGTATTTGCGGTGGCTACACCGCAACGCCTTACCGATATATTGCAACCCATCTTTACTGCGCTAAAAGGGCGGGTGGAAAATTTACTCGATGGTTTTTTCAATCCGGTCATCGATGCCGTCGCCGACTTGCAGGCATTGAAAGACCAGCTGAGTTTGGCATCGCTCATGGCGGATTTGGATAGTGTGCATGCCGCCGCCCGTGCGCAGATACAAACCTTGCATCCCGATCAGCTGCTGGGTGATACCGTGAGCGCGTTTAACGACACCCAGGCCCAGGTGCTGGCATTCGATCCCCTTGGGCCTCTAACGGAAGCGCTAACAATGTTACAAATCAGCAGCGTGCGGGTGCTGGATAAACTCGATGGCGAGGAAATCCTGAAAACACCCTTGGCCATTTACGACGACATCATGCAGGCGTTGGAACAACTGGATTTGGAGGGGTTGTTGACACCGGTGCTGGATGTGCTTGATACCATAGCCGCCAAGGTTGACAAAGGCTTGGACGACACAGCTGATTCATTTAGTCGCTTGCAACAGGCGTTACCGGATAAAGTGGGTAGCACGTCTATTTCAGCATCAGCGAGCGTGAGCGCTTAGGAGAAATACTATGCCAGCGGTTATCACACATAAGACCATCATGCTGTTAGCGAGAGAAAGGCTGGTGGAGATTCGCGATCTGCTGCAGGACAAAGTGGATATCGGCGTGGCAGACCTAACCGATTTGGATCGCCAGCTGTTGGCTATGGCCAAAGAAGCGGCGCGGGTGTTTAACACTGAGCCGCGTCCGCGTACTGAGTTAAGCGGCATTCTTTTCACCGAACTAGAGGGGCCGGATAACGACCGTTATCCTATTTCACAATACGCCGTGTTGGGCTCCATGGGTCCTGATATTACGGGTTTTTCCAACATATTGATTCCTGGGCAAGGTTGGGTGTTTGACACGGTGCACAAAGGCACCCCGGACGGCGATCGGGAGTTGGTTAACGCCCAAACCTGTGATTTCATCATGACGTTTTGGAACAAGGCCAGAGACTTGGTGACGGCGGAATATTCTGACGTGTCGGAGCGCAACAAAATCCTGGACCGCATGCGAGCCTACGTACTGGGCCATTTATCCCACATTGCAACAGACGTAATCTCCCATCCATACGTGAGTGACTATCAGTGGCAGCAAGCCACCAAAGATATCGCCAAGTTCCACAGTGAAATTGAATACGACATGGAAGCCGAAATTGCCATCGGTATACTGCGGCGCGCCAGTTTGCGCACCGGCCAGGATTGGGACGACTGGTGGTTGGACGAGTCCATACCTCCTCAGTTTTTTACCGCCTACGCGCAATCCTTGGAGCAAGTCTACACAACCAATGGCCAGCGGCGACACGGGTACAAGGAATTTGAAGATCACTTGACAAGCTTAGGTTTTCCGGCTTTGAACGCCGATTTTGTTAAAGACGGCTATAGCGTGTTGCGCCATGGGGTGGTGAGCAAAGGTTATGTGTACGGTTATTGGAGCTGGTGGGGATGGTTGACGTTATTGGCGGTGCCGGCGGTGGCCATGCCGCTAGTGGTGGCGGCCATGCCCAACGGTAGCAAGATGCTGCTGCCCGATTCGGACCAATACAAGGAACGGGCATGGATGGAGTTTCTTGCCACGCCTATGGCGTTTAGTTTGCCGGCGATGATTGGTTATGGCGCGTTGGTGGGCAGCGTGACCACCGGTGGCATAGCGGGGCGTTATTGGTTTGGTATGATCGGGGCGATAGTCTCGGCAATATTGGCCATAGTGTTGTTCGCCACTACCGCTGCGGATGAGTTGCATCCGGGCTTCAGTTGGACAGTGTTGTTTGCCATACCGTTGGTGATAGCCATCGTGCAACTGATTTTAGGTGCAGTCGATTTGGGCGGCACTCATAAAGGCCGCGGCGGAGTAACCATGCTGTTCGCGTTACCGCTGGTCATGTGGATACTGTTTTTACTTGGTTTCAGCGTGCTGTTCATTATTATCGACGGAATCTTCCGCGTGGCCGATTCGGACTACAAGCCCGACACACCGTTTAAGTCGCCGGGATTTTGGATCACTTTCGCCTTGTGGACCATCACTTGTTTCGTGTTGTGGTTTTGGGCGCCGACTAAATTGCGCAGTCTCGGCCGCATACCGGAACAACCGAAAGGCGACCTGGTGACGCGCCGATTCGTCCGTTTGTTCGATGACGCCACTTTGCATCGGGAATCACAGTTGGCGAGCGTTAACGTGCCCGATGAGGTTTATCCAAGCGGCCGGCGCAAGTTGCTGAAACTGTGGTGGACCGGCACCGGTGATCTTTATGTGCGTTCGGACCGTTATCAATTGCACTTTTCCGCCCATGAAGATGGACGCGACGCGCAAATTGTGCACGCGCCTATTGTTCCCATGACGTTGGAAGAGTTTTTGAATTTTTTAAAGCGGACTGTCAAACAACCCGGCACAAACGACACTGATAAATTAGAGGGCGCGTTCACTCATGATGAAGAGAAAGACTATCGACTGCCAATAGGCGCGGCCTTTAGCGATCACGGCGATGATGAGGACACCCGGGCTGAACACGACAATAAAGCCGCCACTTTCATTAAGCTCGGGACTTCGGAAGAGAACTCCGAATATATTCTCTATCACGCGCCTAAAGTGGCGCAGTCGGTGGGGTATGGCGAAAGGGGCGCGGTACCTCCGGAAAGAAACCTCGGCGAAGTACCGGTCACTCACGACGGTGCTGAAGAGGGTTACGAATTTTTGCACAATCCCGGGATTGCTCAGGCAACGGATACTTTGATGAGTTATGCCGCGGATTTCAGCGCCATTTTGAGCATGGGGGCGGTAACCCATATGAAAACCCTGTCCTATAGCGACGGCAATAATCTTTCGAAAATCTATCAAGTGTTTCGCAACTGGAATCTGGACCGGCGCCGGGTCAATGAGTGGCGCACCATTGTTGCCGGCGGCGCGGCCAACGAAAACGCCGCCAATTCCGCCGGCTACTTTGCAAATATGCTAGGTGGCAGTTTGCGTCCGGATAATCACGACAGCTGGCATTCACCGCTGCACGATTCTGATGCGGCGGCTTTTACCGAGGGTGAACAAACGGCGCGCCAACTAGGCTGGGTTAAAGTGTTGCGCGAATGGCTGGCGGTACGCCAGGAAGACAGTCAGAATCCCTTGGCCGATACAGCCTTTACGCCCGGTAACCCCAGCAATCGGGCATTAAGCCGCGCCATGGCGTATTTGTTTGACCTCAATGATCCCGCGGGCGCTCCGTAAGGAAGACAGGCACTGACTATGATAGCCGCAATCGCTTTAATCAACCTACTTCAGGACTATCTGAGCTCGGCGGATTTATCCCCGACACCGAAGACCATCGGTGTTGTGGAAACCGCTAACAATAGTGAACTACCGGCGATTGTCATTTCATTTAAAGATTTAATTGTGCCTTCGGTCGGATTGGGTGAACACCGTTTGGCCGTGCGCGGCGCCTTAGCCGCAAATAGCGCCATTGATCTGGCCAATCCCTTGTTGCCCGGCACCGATTTTAACTTACTCAGTTCGGACCGGTTGACCTTAACGTTGTTTCACGGCGGATTAGTGGATAAGGATGGCAGTGACACGCCGCTGGGGGCGGATGATCTCCAGGTTCGATTAAATGCCACTAACTTTGATGTTGTGCCGGCGCCTCCGGCCAGCGGCGAGGTCAGTGTGATACCGGCGGCGGGGCAGCTTGTATTTGCCGATCCCCTACCGGCCTCCGGTACCTTGAGCGCCAATTATTTCCTTGGCCGCTGGGAACGGCGCGTGGAACAATTAGGCGGCAGCTTGAATGTGTTGATCATCGCCGCCAACGACAATGATGCGCAGCAACTGAGTAATGCCGTAATGATCGCGATGGCGCAAGCGTCCGATAGTATCACTGGTTTGCGCAGGTTGCCGCTGCAAAGCGCCGGCACCGTCACCACGTATTCCTCGGGGCCGCAGGCCAGGCGCCAACGCTTGTTAAGCTGGATGTTTGATTTTGAACACATTATTGATCAACCGGAGTCCTCCGGCGGCATCATCCATCGCATCCAACTGGCAAGCCAAACGGACACATCACCCATAGAGAAAGAGGAAGTTACTTGAATCCAAGCGGTTGGGTATCTCTGTTTGAATTTAGGTTTATGCGAGCATTGCGCACGCAACCACCATCGACCCTCACGACTAGCAATTATGTCAGGGGCTTATTAACTACCGCCATCTTAAGCAAGAAGGAGAGACTCGCATGAGCGAAAGTATCGGTGAAATGATTCTACCCGGAACGTATATTGATGTCCGGGCGGAAGGATTAATCGGGGTCGGCGGCATCGCTACCGGCAATATAGGTATAGTTGGCACCGCCAACCGCGGACCGGTCAACGAGGTCCGGATTCTGGGCTCATACACCGAAGCGCTGGATACCTTCGGCGATGCCGATGAGTGGAAAACCACAGGAAACCCGTTGAGCTTGACCCGTTCATTGGCGCAGGTATTCAAAGGCGGGGGATCCACAATATACGCCGTGCGCGTGGCCAACGGCACACCCGTGGCCAGGGTGATTACGGTGCAAGACGCCACAGACGCCAGTTTGTTTACTTTAACAGCCACATCCGGAGGCACCTGGGCAGAAGCCATTACCGCCACCTTGACCGCCGGAGCGACGGCGAAATTGGAACTGGTATTCAAGGGCAACAAGGAGGTATTCGAAGGTGCTGACGCCAAAGCGCTGCACGCGGCGATCGCTGCCGGCAGTCAATTATTTGTGGTGGGCACGCTGGCGGCGGCCAATGAAATCAAAGCGCCGGCCAAGTTAGATAACACTACGGCGGGTTCCAACAACGGCGCCAACGCTACCGTGACACAACTCGCGGCTGGTCTGGCACAATTGGCCACCCAAACGGTGAATATCGTGGTGGCTGCCGGTTTCGGCACCAAACAAGCCGCCGGCACGGTATTGGCGCATTTAGAGGCCACTGAAAACGACGGTATGGAACGCATGGCGGTATTGGGCGTTACCAAAGACGCTGTGGCCGATGTCATCAAAGACGATGTCGCGGCGGTGAGCAATAAACGGGTGATTCTGGTCGGCCCCGGTATTAAAGCCACCGATCCCGTCAGTAACCTGCAAGTCGATTTGCCCGGCAGTTACGCCGCGGCGCTGGTGGCCGGCCGTTTATCCACATTAGCGCCCCATATCAGTCTCACCAATAAAGACGTCGCCGCCGACGGACTGTCCACCGAATACACCCGTGCCGAACAAAAGAATCTGCTGCAAAACCGGGTAATGGTGTTACACAAGCATTTCGGCATACGCGCCCTCAAAGGTATCACCACCGATACCGGTGCTTTTAAGCAAATATCGGTGCGCCGCATTGTGGACTACGCCAAAGCGGGCGTGCGCAAAGGCTCCAACCCCTACATAGGTAAACTCAATAACGTCCGGGTGCGCGCCGCGTTAAAAGCGACTCTGGATGGATTTCTTGCGGGTATGGTGCTGGATGAGATGTTGACCGAGTATACCTTGGATGTTACGGCCACCCGTGCAGAAGAGATTAATGGAATTGCTTTGGTGACCATGACCCTCAAGCCCACTTTCTCCATTGACTACATCAAAGTCATTATGAACTTACAATAAGGAGCAATTGTTATGGCTAACAATGTTTATCGCGGATCAGACGGCACCATTTCAGTGGCAGTTGAGCAAGGCTCCGAGGGCGACGCCGCCAATGCCGTCACCGAAGAATATATATCTGAAATGGAAGCCGCCAGCGGAATTGAGCTGCAGCAGTTTTTCGATCAATGGGTATACGGAGATTATTACCCTATTTATCATCACTCATACCTGAGCGAACAAAATCTTTCAGGCACCTGGACCACTTATTATAATATAGCCCAGAAACAAA
>Ga0209536_100017539_pt1 | contig 10136 bp, 9 predicted proteins | sample DeeMarSeWOR28_12_FD_187461 | JGI IMG/M metagenome (GOLD analysis project Ga0209536, IMG submission 187461) | Marine sediment microbial communities from White Oak River estuary, North Carolina - WOR-2-8_12 (SPAdes) (version 2) | ecosystem: Environmental > Aquatic > Marine > Intertidal zone >... | reverse complement strand
TGAGATGGCAGAATATTTCGGCATCTCCAAAGGTGAGGTGAGAGTGGTCTCAGAATTTACCGGTGGAGGATTCGGTGCCAAACACAGTGTAGGCGTTTATGGGCCCATGGCTGCCGCCCTTTCCCAGAAAACCAACAGGCCGGTTTGGCTGATGCTGGATAGAAAGGAAGAGCATATTTCAATGGGAAACCGTCCGAATTCAATCCAATATCTTAAGATCGGCGCTAAGAAGAACGGAGAACTCACCGCCATCCAGCAGCGGTCCCATGGTACCGCGGGTGTAGGCCTGGGTGCTGGTGTTGGCCGTATTGCCCAGGTATTGTATGAGTGTCCCAATTTTGCTACTGAACAATATGACGTATATACCCATGCCGGCCCGGGTGCTGCATGGCGCGCACCAGGCAATGTACAAGGCGCCTATGGTGTGGAGCAGGCCATTGACGAACTCGCTGAAAAGCTCGGTATGGATCCGCTCGCCTATCGCGATATCATTGATAAAAGTGAGATCAGAAAAGTTGAAAGACAACGCGGAGCCGAGAAGTTCGGCTGGTCACGAAGGAAAGCACCGGGATCGGACCAGGGCCCTGTCAAAAAAGGTATGGGCATGGCACAATCCACCTGGCCCCGTTTTGTAACCCTCGATTCAACGGCTGAAGTAAGGATCATGCGGGGAGGTGCTGTTGAAATTCGTTCCAGTGTCCAGGATATTGGCACCGGAACCAAGACGATATTGGGGCAGGTCGTTGCAGAGGAATTTGGCATTCCTGTGGAGGATGTTTCCGTATTGATCGGGGATACCTATTTCCCGACAGGTCCGGGTTCAGGAGGAAGTGTAGCCACAGGATCTATTACACCCCCTGCGCGTAATGCTGCCTACAAAGTTAAACTTGAGTTGTTGGAACAGATCGCCACCAATTGGGAATCTGATCCTGCAAACCTGGTGATGGAAGGCGGCAAGATCTTTGACAAAACGGATGATTCGAAATCTATGTCATTTAAAGACGCGCTGAGGGGAATGCGGACCAGCCAGATCATTGCTACTGCCTCCAGATCAGATGATTATGGTGGATTTCAGCAACCCTGGGGATTGGCCTACGGTGACCTTGGTTCGGTCCAATTTGCAGAAGTTTCCGTGGATACAGAAACAGGGTTTGTCAAGGTGGATAAAATTGTTGCTGCACATAGTTGCGGAAGGCCCTTGAATCCTGCCCATGTGGAAAGTCAGATCAACGGTGGTGTGATCCAGGGACTTGCTTATGCGTTGTATGAATACAGGGTGATGGACAAGCAGACCGGATTTATGATGAATGCCAACGTGGATCAGTACAAGCTGCCCTATGCCATGGAAATACCTGAGATCGAATCCCTCATCATCGAGGATTATTCGGGCACCTCATCCACGGATGCGTATGGTATTGGCGAACCTGCCAATATAGCGACGGCAGTGGCCATAGCCAATGCGGTATACAATGCAATAGGAGTAAGGATCTATGAAGTTCCGATCACTCCGGATAAAATTTTAAAGGCTTTAAATAAAATCTAAGAACCATGAATAAATTCAGTTGGTACGAAGCAAAATCCGTGGAGGATGCTGTAAATAAAGTGACTGCCACGGCTTCAGATATACTTGGGAAAGCACCCAGCGGCTCTTCAGTTGTATTTAAAGCAGGAGGGATCGATCTGCTGGACCTGATGAAAGAAGGACTTGTGAATCCTTCCACCATCGTGAGCATTAAGCAGATACCGGGTTTGGACAAGATAGAATATGATGAAAAGGAAGGCTTGAAGATCGGCGCTAATGTGACGCTTGCTGAACTGGAGGACAATGCTATTATCCGGGAGAAATACCTGGCATTGCATCAGTCGGTTGCACATGCCGGTACACCTCAGTTGCGTAATTCAGCAACATTGGGGGGTAATCTGGCGCAGCGTACCAGGTGCTGGTATTTCAGATCAATCGACCACCAGTGTTATCGAAAGGGTTCCGGAACCTGTTATGCACAGGAGGGTGAAAATGAGTTTCATGCCATCATGAATAATAAAACCTGTGCCAGTGTACACGCTTCTTCAATTGCTACCGCATTGATGGCTTTCAATGCTACCGTGGAGATTGCCGGCAGCAATGGTAAAACCCGTTCGGTGGATATGGAGAAATTCTTTGTACATCCCGATACGGACAGCCGTACTGAAAATGTGCTGGCATCCAACGAACTGATTACGGGCATTACGGTACCTGCAGTCAAGGAGACAGTAAAAAGTTATTACATCAAGCAGGGTGCGCGGGAATCGCATGACTGGGCCATTGCAGATGTAGCTGTGGTTATGGAGATGTCCGGAGGACAGTGTAAATCCGCTGAGATTGTACTGGGTGCAGCAGCGCCGGTACCTGTCAAGGTGGTTGACGCTGCAAGGACCTTAAAAGGGAATACCATCAATGAAAGCCTGGCAGCCTCCGCAGGAGATGCTTCCATGAATGGCGCCACACCACTGGCGAACAATGCCTATAAAGTGGCAATTTTTAAATCAATTGTTAAAAGAGCCATTCTGAAGGCGGTTTGATTTAAAATAGCTTAAAAGTGATCTTAAAAAGATATGATAATGTAAAACAAATCCTTCAGCTGTAGCGAGCTATTTGGATTATAAAATATAAATACAATCTTATGAAGACAGTAAAACCTTCAAATACAAAATTCTGCAGATTCCTGAAAGCTAAAAATCCGTTTGGGACCCTTGAAGGAGGGAGTAACGGGTTTTATACCTTCGATGATGCCAACACGATTTACTGGTGTGTGAAATCCCTGGGTGCGGGAGGACCGGATGATGGTCCCATCGAACCTGGAAGGTGCATCGCCGGCCGATCGTGTTATCGCGAAAGAGAATAATCGAACATTCCATACTATGAAGCCCTGGTCTATGCCGGGGCTTTTTTGTTGGACAAAAACTGAAAAAATCAAAATTTCTTCAAATTCATTTGTTACCTTGAAAGTATAAGCAGATGATTATGAACGGGAAAGTTTTGAATTGACTTTAAATTCAAATTTCACTCCTGATGTTGAGGTGCCCTGGCACTGATTTTTTAACACTTTTTATAAAGAGGATATACTATGAACCAGATAAAAATTTTCGCATCATTTATTGTTTTAATGGGAACATTGGTCTTTGCCCGGGCTCAGGACTGGCCGCAGTATCTTGGTCCCGACAGGGACAGTTCATCGGAGCAGAAAGGGATATTACGCGCCTGGCCAGAAGCAGGACCGGAGGTGTTGTGGTCAGTCGAGGTAGGCCCCGGCTTTGGAGGTCCCGTGATTAAGGAGGGAAGGGTATATTTGCTGGACAGGGATGATGAGGTGGGTGATATTCTGAGATGTTTTGAGTTATCCTCCGGAAAAGAAATATGGAATTTCAGTTATGAGGCTCCAGGAACCGTGATGTTCCCCGGTTCCCGCAGCATCCCCACTGTGGAGGGTGACTACATATATTCCTGCGGTCATAATGGGGATTTGTATTGTCTGGATATAAACAGCCATACCCCAGTGTGGAATAAAAACATCTGGAAGGATTTTGGAGGGGAAGATATCCCACGTTGGGCCATTACACAGAATCCACTGATATATGGGGATCTGCTTATTCTGGCCGCACAAACCCCGGAAGTTGGCGTAGTCGCGTATGATAAACATTCGGGCGATGTAAAATGGACTACCCCCTCGCTGGGTCAGCTCGGATACGTAAGCCCTTCATTATTAAAGGTGAATGGTGAGAATCACTTGGTGATGGTAACTGCTGCTGCCGGCCGCCGTGGGGAACCCGGTACAGGCGGAAAAGTTGTTGGGATCGAACCGCTTAGCGGTAAAATACTATGGGAATATTCCAATTGGCAATGCCGGATCCCGGTAGCAAGTGCCTATGATGCCGGTGAAGGAAGAGCGCTCATCACAGGAGGCTACGAAGCCGGATCGTCCATGATTCAGATAGCCCAGCATGCGGATGGGAGTTACGAGGTGAAGGAATTGTATAAAATTATTGATTTCGGGACGCATACAAAACCCCCGGTATTGTATAAAGGATATTTTTATGCCCAGTATACCACCAATGAACGCCGTGACGGCCTTGTATGCATGAGCCTGGATGGCCAGATCATGTGGAAAACAGGCCGTGAACCTTCATTCAGTAAAGGCAGTATGATCCAGGCCGATGGACTGATACTGGCAACGGATGGTGAGAAGAAATTGTACCTGATAGAGCCTGATCCAAATGCATTCAAGCCCCTTGCCTCCGTGGAATTGCTGGTGGCAGAATCAAGCGAAGATGGCATGGCCGCACGGTTTGGAACCCAGAACTGGGCTCCGATGGCACTTGCCGAAGGCAAACTGCTGGTCAGGGACCAGGGACGACTCAGGTGTGTCAAAGTGACTGAATAAATTCTGTATTATAAGATCCTTTAACGGCCTTATTGCCTGATCGCCATGTAATTACAGAACGATAAAACCATCAGTACCTGAATATATCTATTTCCGGACATCATAGACCGAATAAAAGATAGTGGAGGTTAATTTGGCCTCTTTCCGGATGCCTGCTTGCTCTAACAGTCCAGTAACTTTTTTATCAATTGCCTTTTGACCGGGTTTTTCATGAAAGATTGCCCTATGGTTCATATCGGATAAGAGCAAATGGACAAGATTAGTTTGGCTGATGGTGAAGGAAATGATTTCTTCCTCAGAAAAGCGCATTGCCAGCTTGTCATTGATGACAAGACCAGAGAAATCTTCCCGGTGATTGTATCCCCCGTCTGGATCATCCGGTATGTCTTGGTCATCCGGTATAATCAATCCCAGCGTATTCAGTATCTCTTCCACATGGATCCTGAAATCGTAGACCAGGATAACAGAGGAAGATTTGGCGACCCGGAGGGTCTCATCCAGAAGCCGTTGCGATTTGGCATAATACAGGGACCCGGCAAAAGTAATGATATCAAAACTATCGTTCTTAAAGTTTATATTTTCGAGGTCATAGATTTGATATTCAACACCTGGATGGGGTAGGGCATGGGATAACATATGTTCCACAGGTTCGATTCCGATTACCTTCTTACAATAATAGCGCAAGGCGATGGATGAGTGTCCTGTCCCGCTTCCAATATCCAGCCCCAATTGATAGCCTTCAGATCCCTTTAGACATTTACTTAGAATTACATCGTGTAATGGAGGCCTGTACGAAAAATAATGAAAAGCCGTGATCTTATCGTATTCTTTCATCTGCCTACGGCATCGATTTAACTAGCCTGTTTCAATTCTTGATAAACTACTCCATCAATGCCTGATATACCAATGTTCTGAGTTTGTCATGGTCGTCGAGATCACCGGCAGGTATCACCTGGGTAAAATATACCACTATGAGTTCTTCTTCCGGATCAACCCAGTAGGTAGAATGATAGGCTCCACCCCAGCCAAATTCCCCCAATGAACCGGGAATCCCTCTGTTCCCAAGATCTTCGACAACCGAAAAGCCCAGGCCGAATCCTGTGCCTGCTTCCCAGGGATAGGGGATATCCCCAAGGTGACTTACCGTCATCAGTTTGACTGTATTCGGGGATAGTATCCGCTGCCCATTGTATGTTCCCCCATTGAGCATCATCTGCAGGAACCGGGCGTAATCTGAGGCTGTACTCAACAAGCCTGCTCCACCGGAGAAACTCATGCGTGGACCATCCACATAAGCGCCTTGTCCAACCATGCGCCCCGGATCGGAGGCTCTTTCCAGGCCCTCCTCCGTGGCGGAATAGACCACCGTTAGCCGGTCTCTTTTGTTTTCTGGAAGATAAAAATGCGTATCCTGCATCCCCAACGGATCCAGGATGCGATTCCTGAGAAATGTATCAAGGGATTCACCGGAAACAACTTCAATCAAGGCGCCAAGTATGTCTGTATTATAGCCGTATACCCACTTTTCACCCGGCTGCGCATCAAAAGGAAGGCTGGCCATTCTGGTGACCGTGGCCTGGATGGGTTCTTCACGGTGTGCAAAATACCATCCCTGTATTTCCGCTTTTTCCCATAGATCACTGGCAATACCCTCCCCGTAACCAATTCCAGCAGTATGCGTTAGCAGATCCCTGATGGTAATAGGACGGTCCGCCTTGACCACATCATAATCTCCGTTTTTCCTTGAAACGGCTACAGTAGTCTCCTGATAAGCAGGGATATACTTTCCCACCGGATCGGTAATCAATAATTTACCTTCCTCCTGTAACATCATGATGCCCACACTGACGATCGCCTTGGTCTGTGAGGCGATCCGGAAAATGGAATTTTCATCCATGGGCATGTTGCTTTCCATGTCTCTTTTTCCAAAGGATTCAAGATAGGCAATCTTGCCCCTCCTGGCCACCAGTGCCACGGCACCCGGCAGCTCCCCATTATCGACATATTCCTGGAATGTGTCCGATAAATAGGCCAGTCTTTCTGCTGATATGCCGACCTTTTCCGGATCAACTTTTGTTAATTGCTGGGCACATAGGAACGCAGGGAAGAGGAAGGTGATTAATACAATCTGTAATTTAAATGATAATCTGTTCATCATAATATTTTTTCCTTTCATAAACACGCACTCGTATAAATTTAGCAAATGGTCTACAGCAAAACAAAGGGCAAGGAGGATACCTTCAATGTACTGCCTGTGTGTTTCGGGTTGTATTTCTTTTCCTTACAAAAAAATAATTGATCACAATGGCCAGCATGGATATGCCTGACCACAAAAGCAGGTACCCGTCTTCCTCATATAGCTGGAAACCATCACTTGCCCAGACTGACAGGCAATAGAACATTATTAAAAAATAAAGTACGGATTGCCTTATAAAATCATTTTTCCCGGGTTTTTGCCCCTTCTCTACATATTGCATCAATACATTGGCAAGCCAGAATACCGGGATCCCGCAAATAATGATGGCAAAAAAAAACAGGATTGCAGTAGGCATATCAATAACACCTTCATATTCTCCTAAGAGGCTGATATTCCGTGCTATCAATTCAATGCCTACGGTAAGGCCGGTCATCGGAGGTAGAAAAAAAGCATGAATTACCGGAGTAATGAGCTTTTTCATACGTTAATTGTTTGTTTCCAGATACTGACCCTTCCAGCATCAAGAATCTGTAAAAATAAAGGTATACATCAGGCCAAAATCCACCGGGATATCTTCACAGGCCAGGTATTATTAATCCCTTTTGCTGAGCGACCCCAATCGTTCACCCATTAAAAGATGTTTGTATGACTGGCCATCCTCACTTCTGGGTGCATCCAGGCTGAATTCTACCCGATCCTGAAATAACATAATGAAATCCGAACCACCAAATGCAAAATACCCCAGCATGTCACCTTTTTTTACTTCGACACCGGATTTAACATAATCTTCAAAATTTACTGAAGAAACGGCTACCATACCTATTGGCAGCAAGGCCACCAGTCCATAGCTTTCTGTATCCAGAATGACACAACCCCGGGTTTCCAGCGTTTGCCAGCCCAGGGAGGACGGATCGAATGCGTACCGGTTGTTTTCAGCATCCCACCGCAAAGAACCACCAATTGGGTTTGTGCCCTGGATAATTCGGACTTCTTTAACGGTCCCTCCCAGGGGAAAATGATACCTGTGATAATCGTTTACATTCAAAAAGGAATGGGTGAAGGTGCCATTGGCAAATGCATCCTTGTACTGGCTGTCCTCGCCGATAAGTTTTGAGATCGACTTCAGGGAGGCGGATTTTACTACGACACCCACTTCCACATCCAGGTCAGAATTACCATCGATAGCCCATACGCCCTGCGGTTCTGAATCGGCAAAAGAGACCACGATAGAATTGTCTTCAGGGGCATCAATAGGTCGCTGGTCAGGACTACTGAGTTTTCTGGCGAAGAAATCATTATAGGAATACCAGTTCGAGGGATCTTCATACCAGCCATTCTGAAGCCCAAATGCCGGGTCATTCAGTGCCAGCTGATAGTATTCATCATTCCAGGAATCTTCGGACTCCAGGAAGCTGGCCCAGGAATTACTAAAGGTTACCAGCCAGGAGGCAAAAGGATTTGCGTATTGCAGTGAATTATGATGCAAACCTTTTCCTTCCAGTTCCTCCAGGGGTTGGTCAATCAGAAAATAAAAGTAGCAGAAGCTCTGGAACATGTTGGTAAACATGTCATCATACGACGTTTTCTTTCGCAAAGTCCATGGCATGGCCTTTTCACAATACGATATAAAGTCAAAGTACGCCTCAAGGCTCTGGACCGGATTGGTCACTTTGTCCGGGTTGATTTGCCGGGCCTTTTCGATGGATGACATGAGCATTGATTCCAGTTCCGGGTTGCTTTCAACAAGTTTTATCAATTCCTGTGTGGCTTTTCCATATTCCGATTTTTGTTCGGCAACTTTCCTGCCACAGGAAACAAGAAGTGCCAGGACGAAAATGAAATAAAAAAGGTTAGAATAAACGCTTCGTTTTCTCATGGTTATGTGTTTAAATAGTCTGTTGAGTCTAGAAATTCGCTTTAAATTCTACAATTCGTCAAATGGTTCTTTAACGTCTGGGTTACTAAAGTCAATATACTATGGATGCGGCGATAAAGCCAGAAAAAAGTCGAAAGGTTGCTTGTGGTGGTTAAGAAAAATTTTCCCCTATAACATCCTCATCAAACCTGAAGTATTTCCTGTAATCCTCCAGGGTTTCATCATCATCGAGTTGTCCAATATAATCCACTACACCAGGGATCTCGATTCTTCTTAACCATCTTTTTAAGACCTTTTGTTCTCCAAACCTATCCCCATAGAATTGCTTCTCCACATGGGTAAAAGGGAGTACATATTCCGCCATCTTTTTAAAATTATAATTATACGCAATAGCCTTATTATAGACTTCATACAAGCTATCATAGGCATCCTTGCAAATTACCTGAATGGCAGTTTCTGGAAATTTATACCGTCTGCAATAAAAAGTTGTCCATCCAGTGGTCAGGTTCGTGATATAATCGATCATATTTCTGCTAACGATGTAGAAATCTGATTCTATGTGAATTATCTTCTCAATATTATATTTTCTCGCAAGTTCTATGGAAAAGGTAAAACTTCTCCACCAGCCGGGGTATTTTCTTACAGAGATCCTACCCAGTCTTTCTTCGAAATGGAATAAACAGACTTCGCTTTTCAATGTTTGAGGCAATTCATTTGATGGAATTACCTCCATGCGCTCATCAGCGGGGAGGTACGGGCTGCCATCATCAATTAGGAACAATTTGCTTGAATTGAAAAGGTCCAACCGCGGGGAATAGTAATCCATCCATTTTGTATATCGCTTACAATTGCTTTCATTGATATAACTGGTACAGAAAATAATCGTATTCATATTGTACGCATTTTTTATTTCTTCCTAAGGCATATTGTCAGCCTATATCGTAACCCATCTCTTGTTCATCTATCACCTTTCTGATCAGGGATATTTGTCCTAAATGATAGTATGCATGTTCAATCAATCCTTCAATATTCCGGCGATACGATCCATATTGCTCATCGATAAATATTTCATCCAGTTTTTCTTCAGATAACTGACCGATATGCTCAGCCAACCTTTCAGTGTTTGTCCAGAGATCTGTTAACAACCTGTCCCAATCTTCCTGAGAGGCTATTGGTGGCGCATCAAAACTGAATTTATCCCTTATCTTGAACGTCCCAGTTTCAAAGAAGTGCAAAATTCCAGTGATATAATACTGTATATGAAATGAAAGGGCTGCTATAGTGTTCAGAGCACCAATCTTTCGGTTTGCCTGTTCCCAGGTTACCTTCGATAGTTGATCCCGATAATTGGTATTGGCAATCCATTTTCCATCGAGGATGACTTCTTTAAAACGATCGGCCAGTTGGCTGGGATTTTCCATGGGTTTGATGGATTTGAGTTCTATGAATTCCTGAAGGTATCAATTCCAGTCAAATTCCACAATCGATTGTTTCTCTAAAAATCGCCTGGGAATAACTTTATGAATGGCATCCTTCAGCCTGGACCAAGGTGATGAACCTGGATCGCTTCCATCTGTCGTAATTCTGACATTACTAAAAGGCGCTGAATTTAAGATAAAGACCACGAGTTCTTAGAATTTCATGA
>Ga0209536_100017538_pt1 | contig 10136 bp, 6 predicted proteins | sample DeeMarSeWOR28_12_FD_187461 | JGI IMG/M metagenome (GOLD analysis project Ga0209536, IMG submission 187461) | Marine sediment microbial communities from White Oak River estuary, North Carolina - WOR-2-8_12 (SPAdes) (version 2) | ecosystem: Environmental > Aquatic > Marine > Intertidal zone >... | reverse complement strand
TGTCTTGCAATACCTTTAAAAGACCACTCGTGAGAGTCACTGATTTCCCATTCATCAGTTGTTTTTTGATCTTTGAAATGATTTGTGGATCGAATATTGCACTTTCGGTGAGCAATACCATTTCTTCCTCCTCAGGAAATTCAGGAACGAGGTTGATAGGCAAACCAATCATACCCAGATAATTGGGAAGAAAATCTTCGCCTACCGAGTGATACGGCCGGTAACATTTGATGCCTACCGGATTGCCTAAATAGGAAAGATAAAGGTCCACCTTTTTAAAAGCATAACCGGCAGCCCCTGCAATGGTGCCAGACTCGATTGATCTATTTTCTGTAGTCACCGTTTTTTCCATGGCTTCCATATCAAAACTGGTTTCCATGCCCTGCCAGGGGGCCTTTTCAAATTGCTCCAACGACCGTTGCAACTGACGAAAATCAAAAAGGGTAATTTCCGGTGCTTTGGCAAATAAGGTTAACCATAATTGTTCCGCATAACGGTCGAGGTATCGAACTCCTCCGGTATCAACCCATCCTCCCATATTAAATCCGGGTTTAAGGTTTTCAAAATACCTGAATATGGCATAACCAAGATAAGGCTGAAGATGCTGGGCGCTTGTTATTGCATCCCTGGTTTCTGTCCCCGTATATAGACCGTAAAAGATCTCAGGTCCAGTGTCCAGGTTGAAGCCCAGGCCTTGAAAATGTCCGTACCAGTTGGGGTATTTTATGATCACATTCACATCCGGGTTCACTATTTTTGCTGGCCCTATAATCAGGCTCCTGGCTGCCTCATCCATCAATTTCAGACGGTAATCAGTCCAGCTTTGCTCACCCTTGGCTTTGATGCAAAGGTTACATTTACAATTGGTAAAGAAAAAATCATCCAGAATCACCTCATTGAAATGTTTTGCTGTAAACTCTACAATCTCCTGTACTTTGATTCGCTGTTCCGGATTGCTGTAACAGAAGGTCTGGAAGCGGTTTCTTTCATCAACGGTATACGTAATACCGCCAGCCGTTTGAATGTCCTTTTTCTGAAAATAATCTTTTACTCGTTTCAGCGTATTTTCATCTACGATTACCAGGTCACGGTGGGTTTCAAGGTATATTTTATCAACATGTACCTGGGAGGAGATTATGTTCCAGAGGGAATCCAGCCATTCCAGATTCTCCATTTTCTGTACCTCATAGGATCGGGCATAAACAGCCACCTTAAAATTATCATAGGATTTTTGAGCAAACAGATAGTTGCCCGTAAGCAGGATCGGTAAAAAAAGCCGTAATATTAATTTTCTGGACATGGACTTCGCAATTATGTAATTGGAAAATAAATATTTTGTAAAAATAGTATTAATAGTTAATGGAAAGAATAAATGGCTCCGTCAATATGCATAGCCATGTTTTAATTTATAATGTAAGTCAATTAACTGGAAACCAACAGATTGAAAGGTGGTAACAGCAAATCTGATTATTAAAAAAATGTAAAACAGAAGAATTCTTTAGTTCAAAATATCTTCAAAATTCATCCCTATCTTTTGGTGGTTGACAAGTCCAATTGGTACTTTAAATCCTATTATTTTTTAAATAAATCCATCATGCCCCCACCAGACGGTCAAATATTTAAAAATTCATTTCTGGGAAAATTCAAACACACGGTAAGCATGACGGTATTCATATCGATCGTGTTGATTCCCGGTTGCAAAAATGATCCTGATCATTATACCCGGGGAATTGGGATTTATCCAGGGGATCCCAGGGAAGATTTTTCCCCTTCAATTGAAAACGGTGATGCCTGTGCAGATAGAACCAATATGAAAAGGAATTATCAAAATAGGATGATAACGTGGAACGTAATGATAATAACCCGGTGCTTATAGAGAACCGATCAATAAGATAATGTTATTTATGAAAAATATTTAAGATATTCATAATTATAATCCACTGTGTGATATAAAAGATTTTTACTTTAATTACTGATAATCAATTATTTAAATTAAAATTAAAATGAAATAAGAATAAATTCCCTTCCCAGGAGGGGGGCCGGATGATTCCGGACTTGATCCGGGACCGGGAACTAGGAGTGGGTTTAAATAATTGGTTACGAACGGTTTACATCTTTAAAGAATATTAAATAATCAACGTTATAATCTAATTCACACAACCGGTTAATTATGGTTCATAATAATACAGACAACATACAAGTTCATTATAATACATACAAACATGTTACGTTCATTTCTATTCAAATCAATTTCCATATTTTTCTTATTGATTATTCAGGTATCGTTAACAAGTGGTCAGAATCTTGAAATAAGGCCAATTACACCCAATGCTTCAAAGGAGACCATCCAATTGCTGGAATATATTTACAGTATTTCCGGGAAACAAATCATGGCGGGTCAACATTGCGCCCCACTGGTTGGATCTACGCGGCTGCCAGTTGTTCATAGATTAACAAATGAATATCCCGCTGTATTTGGTCAGGATTTTGGATTCAGCTTTCCAGGATACTGGGATGGGATCAATTATCGCCAGAATATTGTTGATGAGGCTATAAGACGCCATGAGGAAGGTCTGATCATAACCCTCATGTGGCATGCGGTACCGCCCACGGAGGATGAACCGGTTACTTTTAGAGAATCGATTCAGGGAGACCTGACGGATGAGGAATGGAATGATCTGATCACTCCGGGAACGTTGATCCATGAACGGTGGAAATCACAGGTTGACGTAATCGCCTGGTTCCTGAAACAACTCAGGTTTGCAGAAGTACCCGTTCTCTGGCGGCCTTACCATGAGATGAACGGCGGCTGGTTTTGGTGGGGAAAAAAGGAAGGTGAAAATGGGTATAAAAAATTATGGCAAATGCTGTACGACAGGCTGGTAAATTTCCATGGATTGAACAATCTTATCTGGGTTTATAATACGAATGAATTCAAGGAGGGCGTTGATCCACATGAAACCTATTATCCGGGAGACGAGTTTGTCGATATTTTAGCCACTGATGTTTATACCGAAGGATTCAACCAGGAAAATTATGATCAGATGCTGAAACTGGCAGGGAATAAACCGGTAGCTTTGGGTGAAGTAGGGAGGGTGCCCGGTCTTGAGATCATCAACAGCCAGCCACGCTGGACCTGGTTCATGCAATGGGGCGATCCGGGTGGATTCAGAGAAGGATTCCGGGAATATACGGATGTTTATAAGGCAGAAAATGTGGTAAAGAGAGATCAACTGCCCTGGGTAGTCGAAAAAGATCCGAAAATACACTACCCGGTGTTGAAATAATTCATTGATCGAAAAATTTTAAGGAAACTAATAATCCCCAATAAAGTGATACAGGCTGCTGAAATAATCAATATTTTGGTTTTTTTATTGATCCGATTCTGAACTCAACTAATTAAAATTACATGAAATATATTTTAATCTTAGCCGGTACCATGATCATGATGAATAGTTCTTTTTCCCAGGAACCCGAACTCGGGATTTTCCAGCATCAGATGGATATAGGTAATCCTAAGAAAAAGGGTATTACAAGGTATGATCGGTCCTCACAAACTTACGATATCAAAGGAGCTGGTTACAATATCTGGTTTGAAAGGGATGAATTTCACTATACATATAGCCCGCTGAATGGAGATTTTATCCTTTCCGCCAATTTTGAATTTGTGGGAGAGGGTGTGAATCCGCACCGTAAAATTGGATGGATGGTCAGAGAATCGACCGATGACGATGCGGTTCACATGAGCGCAGTTATTCATGGTGATGGATTGGCGGTCATGCAGTGGCGGGTTGGCAAAGGCAAGGCAATGCGGGATCCTGAGGATGAGATCTTTTCCACCAAGAAAAATGTACGGGTGATCCAGTTGGAACGAAAAGATAAGATATTTACTATGAGGGTAGCCTGGTGGGGGGAATCTCTTCAGGAAGTAGGCTCACATGAGATGACTGACATGCCCGATGAGGTGTTGGCGGGTATTTTTATCTGCTCACACAATCCGGAGGTGGTTGAAACAGCAAACGTATGGAATGTCCGGATCGACAAACCCGTTTCAGGGGATTATAATCCGTACGAACAAGGTTTTTTAGGATCCAGGCTTGAGATCATCAACGTATTTGATGGGAAAAGAAAGGTGATCTATGGTTCGGATCAGGGATTCGAGGCTCCAAACTGGATGCCGGATGGAAATCATCTTCTGTACAACAGTGGCGGAAAACTTTATACTATTTCAGTTAAGGGAGGTGAACCGGTATTATTCAATACCGGATTTGCTGACAGAAACAATAATGACCATGGAATTTCCTTCGATGGCAAAAAACTTGCGATCAGTCATCACCGGGAAGGACTACCGGGTGGTGGATCCACCATTTATGTACTCCCAGTTAGTGGAGGCGAACCCCGGCAGGTTACCGAGCTGACCCCTTCCTACTGGCATGGATGGGCACCCAATAATGAAGAAGTGGTTTATGTAGCGCAAAGGAATACCGGGGTTTATAACCTCTATCGAAAAAATATAAACGGAGGTGAGGAAGTTCAGTTGACATTCAACAAGGGTGCTCATGTGGATGGGCCGGAATACACTCCGGATGGTGAATATATTTATTATAATTCAAGTGTGACCGGTACCATGCAGCTTTGGCGCATGAAGCCGGACGGCTCTGGTCAGGAACAGATTACTTGGGATGAATACCATGACTGGTTCCCACATATTTCTCCTGACGGGAAATGGATCGTGTTTCTGTCATTCCAGCCTGAATTGCCGGCCAATGACCATCCGGCCTATAAACGTGTGGAATTACGCCTGATGCCGGCTACCGGAGGAGCCCCCCGGGTGATTGCCTATCTTTACGGGGGCCAGGGAACAATCAATGTGCCATCGTGGTCGCCGGATAGTAAGTACATTGCCTTTATGTCCAATCCGGGAAGATAGGAATCATCCAACACTGATCACGACACCTTTTCCGGTTGTTAATTTGAAGTCCGATCGATTAGGAGCTATCAGAAATCTATGTGATTGGAGTAAAGATTTCTACACGCCCGTTCGAAAAAAGATTGTAGGTGGCAGATGGCTCCTATAGAAACCGGCTGTTGATAAGGGAAAAAGCCTTTTTCTCTTTTATTATTCACCAAACCAAAATCGAAAATAATATGACAATTAGTATTTAAAATGAATCATATCTTGTACTTTTGGCCCCTTATAATTAAAAATTAAATAAATGAAATTATTATCTACTACGGTCCTGACAGCTGGACTCGTATTTTTATTAGGCTGCGGTGGGCAGGAAATATCACCGAAAGAGGTTCAATTGAACAATGATATTGACAGTGTGAGTTATAGCCTTGGGGTTAATATTGCAAAGAATATTAAATCTCAGGGAATGGATGAAATCAACACAGGTGCACTGACTAAGGCATTTAATGATGTATTCGAAGATCAATCGTTGGCATTGGATGAAAGCACTTGCAACATGATTATTAATACCTATTTTCAAAACCTGCAATCCTCACGGGCTGAAGATAGCAAAGAAGCCGGTATTGCTTTTATGGAGGAGAATAAAAACAAGGCTAATATAGTTACTACGGAAAGCGGTCTTCAGTATGAGATCATTACCGAAGGATCGGGACCCATTCCAAAAGAGGATGATAACGTAACTGTCCACTATCACGGAACGACCATTGACGGTACCGTTTTTGACAGTTCGATGGAACGTGGGGAACCTGTAAGTTTTCCCGTGAATGGGGTAATTTTGGGCTGGCAGGAAGCCCTGAAACTGATGCCTACAGGATCCAAATGGAAGATATACGTACCTTCCGAGCTGGCTTATGGCGAAAGAGGTGCCGGAAGGGATATCGGTCCTAATGAAACCCTGATTTTTGAAGTAGAATTGTTGAACATTGATTAAACTTAAGACTCGGGATTTAATTCAGGTTGTTGATAAAGATATGAATGGAACATCCCAGGTGTTCCATTGTTCACAAAGAATTATTGGTTTTTTTTGATCTATTCTCAGGTAATCAATATTTTGAAATTTGCATGATCTGGGCATTGCCAACAATTCAGTGGTAATGTATTCAATGGATAATGGTCCACATTATAGTACCCCCGATACCGGAACAACGCCTTTCAGAGGTTAAAAGAACGCTGTTTGGGAAGGTGCTTATCGGTTACCCGATTTTGTTCGTTAACCAGGCCATTTCTTTGCTGATGTTAACTTAAACGGTATTCTCGCGCATAAAGACAGGTTTCCGGATCGTGTATTCGCATTTGTTCTATATCAACAACTGGCTGCCAGGTCTTTACATACAATGTGGGATTATTCACCCAGGCGGAGCCCCGGGTCTTTTAACCTGAGCACCATTCAAGAAAATCTGGGCAGCAATTAAGACATTCAGGGTTCTCGATAATTTTACAAATGGCAGGCTGTATCATCAGCATACTACCGGTTCTTTTTGCTTTTATCGGGAAAAAAGATACAGGATGGTTTACAAGAGCAGAAGTAATAGGGCTTATCCGTAAGATCAATGGATACTGTTTGACTGATTTCAATATTTTTACAAAATAATTTAAAAAAATGAAGGTAAATTATGGATTAGTAACCGATTCCGTCCGTGAATGGGCCTATGACCGCGAATCGCACGTGGGCCGTCTGGATAAGGGGATGGATGAAGCGATTAAGAATGGATGGACAGTGATCAGCATGAAAGATGACTGGCAAGTGATTTATCCGTTTGAGAAATGAGGCAGGAGATCTTCAAGATCTGATCATGGAACGTGGAAAAGGTGTTTCGTTGAAATTCCTTTCAGCGCTTATGAAAGCGGAAAGGGAGATGATTCATTACGAATTCCCGAATTTCTTGATTTGAATTTAAAAAATATATCTGGAGGGGGATCCCAAAAAGCTCTACATGTTACCCGGTTAGATGAACAAACCTGGGAAAGTTCAGGATCTATTTTAACCTTTTGTTGAATCCGTTGATCTCTGAGAATCGGCAAGATCCAGGGAGGTATCCTTTGCAGAGATAATATTATTTCTTTTCGTAAACCACCTGTCCCAGCGTATGTGTTTCGATCCGGTTGTTATCCAGTTTCGGATCCGATCCGTTTTCATAGATATATAAGGCAGCTTTTTGTGTACCCTTTTCTGTGTCCCTTATTGTATTATCTTTTAAAACCAGATCCTGGGCCGGTGAATTAATGGAAAATCCGTAACCCCCGCCATCCATGCCATTGTTCTCAATAATATTGCGGGCAAAGGTATTCCTGTGGGGTGCATTGGCCTCCCTTTCACCCCGTAGATGTACCCCATCACTTCCATTACTGTAAATATGGTTTCCTTCAAACAACACATCGGTATCTTTATGCCCTGTACAGATGCCATACCGGCCATTATGATGAAATTTATTCCCTTTTACCAGGCTATGGTGAACCCGCCAGCAGATGAAAAGCCCGTCCACGGTATTATGGTGCACATCATTATTTTCAATGACCGAAAGGGGAGATCCCGTCCCGGGATGAAGGCCTATGTTCCCGCTTCCGCTGATTTCGGAATTACGGATCGTCACGTTTTCGGTGATCTGCCAGCTGATCCCTTCCCCGTTAAAATCCTTTACATGCACTTTGTCCACCGTCACATTCTTTGATTTGAAGATATATACACCGGCGCCGTTACATCCATCCGCCCGGAAATTAACTGCTTTATTGCCGTCTGCCACCAGATTGGAGACCTGCACATTTTCAACTTCGATGATCTCAATCACCGAACAGGCATTGGATACAAGGCCTCCCCGGTCGGACCGGTAATCGCGGATCAGATAATCATCGATATAAATCAAATTATCCTGAATGTCGGTAATGTAAGCAGTGGAGACGTTCCAGCATGAACCCTGATCGTCATCCGTCACCTGGATCTTCATACCGGGCAAGAATCCATCCGGATTTTCCACAGTCAGTTTCAGTTCCCCGTAATCGGCATCCACAATAAAGCGGGTCTGAACTCCTTTCATTCTTTTCAACACGGTTTCCTTTCCGGAACCCACCAGGCTAACATTCGATCTCAGGCTGACCGGCGCCAGCAACTCAAACGTTCCGGGATCGAGTTTGACTATGCCTCCGGTCTCGGCAACCATATTGATGGCCATCTGTACCGCCCATCGGTCATATCCCTTGATATCCGCATCCGGACCTCCGACACGTACGGTTTTTTCAACCTTCCTGGGAGTAACGAGGGCATCGATCTCAATCGCAGCCGGTTGTGAAAAAATGGTGAAGCTGATGAACGGGAGAAAGAGCAGAATATACGATTTCATTACCTATAAATTAATTAGTTTCAAGTAAATTTAAGTGCTTACACTTAAGTTAATAAACATTTTTAAAGAATGAAATATTTTTTATACGTTGCCTTTCTAACTTTCTGGATATCCTCCTGCATTCGCCCCGATGAGTTGATACTTATTAAAAATGGAAAATCCGATTATTTGATCCTCATTCCAGCCGAACCGGATTCACTGGAACAGCGGGCCGCATCCGAATTACAATATTACCTGGAACGGATTGGGGGCACCCGAATCCGAATTGTACAGGAAAGTGATTCGTTGCCGGAAAGATTGATTATAATTGGAAATACTACTTTAAATAATAAGATAGAATTAATTAATAATCAGATATATATAGAATCGAAAAATAGACAACTTAGAATACTGGGAAATAATCCCAGGAACACATTGTATTCGGTATATACTTTCCTCGAGACTTATTTGAATTGCCGTTTTTATTCGCCGGACGTGGAATCAATCCCGCAGAACGATATCGTAAAAATTCCGGGCCCCGTCCGGTATACGTATGTTCCGGATATTAGCACAAGGACCGTACATTCCCGGTTGTTTTATGATCATCCGGAATTTGCGGATAAAAGAAAAGTGACCCATGAGGCCTTCCCAACCTATGTTCCCACGGCAAGGGTTCACACATTTCATGTCTTTATGCCGGAAGAAGTATATTACCAGTCGAATCCTGAGTTCTTTGCCCTACGTGATGGGAAACGGCTTCCAACCCAGTTATGCCTCACAAATCCGGATGTCTACAGGATCGTACGGGATTCTGTTGCGGCTTCTTTAAATCGATATCCGCAGGCAAAGGTCATATCCGTCAGCCAGGATGATAACGTTCAATATTGCCAATGTGAAGATTGTTCCAAAATCAACGAAAGGGAAGGGTCGCCTTCCGGATCCGTGATCGATTTTGTCAACCGGATCGCCCGCGAATTTCCTGATAAAACAATATCTACGCTTGCTTATCAATATACACGGGGAGCACCAAAATATATTAAACCTGAGGATAATGTGCTGATTACGTTATGCTCCATCGAATGCGACCGGAGTGCACCGATAGATGAAAAATGCGAGGATTTTGCGAAGGACCTGAAAGAATGGGGAGCGAAATCCAATAACATCCGGATATGGGATTATACGACACAATTCACTAATTTTCTGGCTCCTTTTCCTAATTTCTACACCTTACAACCAAACATCCTGCTTTTCAGAGCGAATCATGCAACATGGATTTTTGAACAACACAGCCATCAGCCCAGCGAATTGTTTGAATTGCGATCTTACCTGACCGCCTCTCTTTTATGGAATCCTGATATAGATATGGACAGCATAATGGGGGATTTTCTCAGTGGTTATTACCAGGAGGCCGGTCCGATGATCGAACAATATATCCTCACCATTCATAAATCATTGAAGGATGATCCGGATTTTTTCCTTTTTCTTTATGGAGATCCATCGCAGGCCTTTAATTCCTTTCTCAATCCTTTCTTGCTGGATCGGTATGACAGTTTGTTTGCCGAGGCCGAAAAGAGGGTTGCCGGCCGACCGGATATGGTTAGCAGGGTAAAAAAGGCACGTTTGGGTATAGACTATGCCATCCTGGAGGCCAGTAGAAAAAACCTTTCAACTAAATTTACCCTAACGGAAAAGAAAAGTGGCCGAAAGGAGGTTCCGACTAGGTTGCGAAAACGTCTTGAAGATTTCAGGAAGACATGTAAGGACCATGCGATTGTTTATATGAATGAAATGGGTCTTACGGTCAACGAATATCTTGATTTTTATGAGAAATCCTTAAAAAATCATCATCA
>Ga0209536_100017537_pt1 | contig 10137 bp, 6 predicted proteins | sample DeeMarSeWOR28_12_FD_187461 | JGI IMG/M metagenome (GOLD analysis project Ga0209536, IMG submission 187461) | Marine sediment microbial communities from White Oak River estuary, North Carolina - WOR-2-8_12 (SPAdes) (version 2) | ecosystem: Environmental > Aquatic > Marine > Intertidal zone >... | reverse complement strand
TCTTGATTGGCGCAGGCCCCTGGCCATTCTTTAATTCGTACACCGTATGATATTCCTTCGGATCAACGATTAGCTCCTCGTCAATAATTGCAGGATTCATGCTTTCGCTTAAGCCCCATCCGATGCCGCCACCTTTTCCGGTTTCAATGAAGCCTTCCTGCGGCCTGGTGTAAAATCCATACTTGCCATCAATGAATTCGGGATGTAAAACGCAATTCCTCTGCTGTGGAGATGGCGTTTTTAGATCAGGAAGCCTTTCCCATTTAATTAAATCTTTCGTACGTACAATGCCACATTGCGCTATAGCCGAATGCTCATCACCTACAGGGGCCTCAGGATCTTTCCTTTCTGTACAAAACAATCCATATATCCAACCATCTTCATGTGAAACAAGACGCATGTCATACACATTGGTATCCGGCACATCTGTTTGTGGAAGTTCGATCGGTTTATCCCAGAATTTAAAATTGTCTATTCCACTCTTGCTTTCTGCAATGGCAAAAAATGATTTTCTATCCCATCCTTCCACTCTTGCACATAAATACACCTTATCTTCCAATTCGATTGCACCGGCATTGAATGTAGCATTAATGCCCATCCGTTCAATCAAATGCGGATTGGTTGATGGATCAAGGTCATAACGCCAGAAAACCGGAGTGTGCCTCGCGGTTAAAACCGGATATTCATACTTATCATATATACCATAGTTGTAGGATTGTTTGATATTACGCCTGGTAATTAATTTTGCGTGGGCCGAGAAAAGTTCTTTAACCTTATCCTCAAATTTGAATTCTGTCATATTATAATTTAGTAGCTTTTTAAAAGTCCGTTAAAGTTAAATAAAAAACAGCAAGGAATTATATGCCATTTCAGGTAAATATAACTGGCTGTACCGTTCTTTATACTTTATTGGTTATTGGACTTGAATGCAGCATTTACTAAATTGGACATACATTTCTGGTAACTTAAAGATTTTTAAATCATGTATAAATTAAAGACCTCAATTGTACTTTTTCTAACGATCAGTGCTCAATTGTCTTTCGCAGACGTTTCATTGCCTTATATGTTCAGCTCCAATATGGTGCTTCAAAGGGATATGGATATTCCTGTGTGGGGATGGGCAAGCCCTGGAGAGAGGATCACAGTTCGTCTTGGCGATCAGGATGTCCGTGTAAGAGCTGAAGATAATGGGACTTGGCTCGCTAAATTACCACCCATGAAAGCTGGTGGCCCCTATGATATGATAATTGATGGAAAAAACACAATTCAATTTACGAATATAATGATAGGAGATGTGTGGATCTGTTCTGGTCAGTCCAACATGGAATGGAGCGTGTCACTTTCAAATAACGCGGAAGAGGAAATAAGTAATGCCAATCACACCAATATTCGATTGTTCACTGTGCCGAACAAAATTGATATGCAGCCTCAGAATAATACGGAACTATCCAGATGGATGATTTGTTCCCCTGAAACTATCGGTTCATTTTCAGCTGTAGGATACTTCTTTGGAAGGGATCTTAATAAAGAATTAAATGTTCCCATAGGATTGATCAATACCACGTGGGGGGGAACAGATGTAAAATCCTGGACAAGTGCTGAGAGTGCCCGGAATGATCCGGATTTAAGCCTGGAATTGGCTGAACTATACGAACTTAATGTAGAGGAAGAAAAAGAAAAAAGAGAAGAAGAATTAAATAAATGGTATGATGACCTTGCCAAAATGGATGAAGGATTCGAGGATGGCGTTTATCTATGGGCTTCCTCGAGTTATGATTATTCTGAGTGGGAGGAAATGGAATTGCCAACCTTATGGGAAGATCAGGGTCTGGAGGCTGTTGACGGAGTGGTGTGGTTCGTAAAGGAAATTGAGTTGCCGGAGGAAATGATAATCAACGGTTTTGACCTGAACCTTGGTCCGATCGATGATAGCGATATTGTTTGGATCAATGGCAGTAAAATTGGTGAAACATTTGATAAGTACAACATTGATAGAAATTATCATGTGAATCCTTCAGTTCTGGTGCCAGGAAAGAATGTTGTTCTTGTCCGGGTAGAGGATTATCGTGGTGGCGGAGGAATTTACGGAGACAAAAGCCAATTGTATATTGAGCACGAATTTAACAGGATTTCAATAGCAGGTCCATGGAAATATAAGGTGGGTACGGCGAAATTGCCTTCTAATCCACCCACCAGTGATTTTGGACCTAACAGTTACCCGACGCTGCTATTCAATGCTATGATAAATCCATTAATACCCTATGGCATAAAAGGGGCAATATGGTATCAGGGTGAGAATAATGCCAACAGGGCCTACCAGTACCGCAGGATATTTCAGCTATTGATCAAAGACTGGAGAAACCATTGGGGTCAGGGAGATTTTCCCTTTCTGTTTGTGCAGCTTGCTAATTTTATGCAACCTCAGGATCCTCCCCGGGAATCCGCTTGGGCGGAACTCAGGGAAGCTCAGACAATGGCGCTAGAATTGCCAAACACAGGCATGGCAACGATTATCGATTTGGGGGAGGCAAATGATATCCATCCCCGCAACAAACAGGATGTTGGTAAAAGACTCGCTGTTTCAGCATACAAAATAGCCTATGGTAAGGACATAGTCCATACGGGACCAACGTATGAATTTATGGGGATTGAAGAAAATAAAATACATATCCGATTTAGTAATATAGGATCTGGATTGGTAGTAAAAGATCCCTATGGGTACATCAAAGGATTCACCATAGCCGGTAAGGACAAAAAATTTCATTGGGCCAAAGCAGTGAAAACAGATGATAATACAATTGTGGTGTATTCTGATGACGTTCCAAATCCTGTTGCTGTGCGGTATGGATGGGCAGACAATCCAAATGATCTGAACCTGTACAACAAAGAGGGTTTACCAGCAAATCCCTTCCGCACTGATGATTGGGAAGGCATTACCTACGGTAAGAAATAGACTGTAAATACAGCAACATAACAATATAACTCAATTTAAAACAAGAACCATTCATGAATAATTCATGGTTTCTTCTAGTGGTTTTTCTCTATGCGTGTTCAGCTGCAGATGAAAATTTCTCAGATCCAGCTACAGAAAACACGATAACCTATTCCGGTGATTCGCTAAAATATATCGCAATACCCCTGGGAGGAATCGGAACCGGAGATGTCCTTATCGGGGGTAGGGGAAATATTAAATCATTGGAAATTTTTAACCGCTCCGCCATGTCAGGAGAACTTCCCTATATGACTTTCTTTAGCATCTGGTGTAAAAAAGATGGAGAGAAGGCAGAATCCCGGATCCTAGAGGCAAGATTACCAGATGATTCTCCCGGACCCTATGGAGTTGACCGGCGACAACTCGCAGGATTACCCAGATTTCAAAACATTGAATTTGTTTGTAAATATCCCTTGGTAAATTTCAGACTAAAGGATGAGAAAATCCCGGTAGATATTGAGGCTGAATTCTTAAATCCATACGTTCCGCTGGATGTAGATAACAGCAGCCTCCCACTGGTCCAGTTCAATTGGAACCTGACCAACGACAGCAACGAACCGGTGCGGATAGCCCTTGCTATGAATATGTGCAATCCTTTATACAATTATGACGATAATAAAAGGGTAACTCATGAGGGAAATATAAACCGCTACTATGAAAATGATGATCTAAAAGGTATCACCTTCCTGAATGGAGAAACAGAAGATTCTCCACTTTTTGGCAATCTTAAAATGGCGACAAGTTATAAATCGAGCACTGTACAAACTGCGTGGTTTGAGGGTGCATGGTGGGATGATGCCACTATTTTTTGGGATGATTTTGCTGAGGATGGAAGAGTAACTGAAAGAAAGGAAGAGGTAACATGGCAGGGAAGTGACTGGTATGGAAGCAATAATCAAAGTATTGTCGGGAATATTACGGTCCAGATTTCGCTGGAGCCTGGAGAAACAGTGAAAATACCATTTTACCTGTCCTGGTTCGTGCCAAACCGGATAATGGAAACTTCTCAGGCATTTGGTAACGAAGCAGTGCAAAATGCGCGTACCAGAAATTACTACGCTACCAGGTTTAAATCCTCAGGGGATATTTTGAATTATTATCTCCAAAATGAACAACAGCTCTATGAATATACGCTGCTTTTCACCGAGCGACTTTATAATTCTACCATTCCTTATTATGCGATAGATGCGGTATCAGCCAATTGTGCCATCCTTAAGTCCACACTATTAATGCGAACAGAGGAAGGGTGGGTTCATGGATTTGAAGGGATGGGCCCGGACTCAGGATGTTGCCCGGGGAATTGTACCCATGTATGGAATTATGCGCAGACCATGGCATCGCTATTCCCAGCACTTGAACAGAAAGTGAGAGAAGTTTCCTTCCTGCATGATACGCATGATAACGGATATCAATGTTTCAGAACTGTCTTTCCATTAGGTGATCATTGGTTCAAAAGTGTAGCAGCTGACGGGCAAATGGGCAATATCGTCAGAGCGTACCGTGAGTGGAAGAATACCGGGGATTCGGACTGGTTAAAAGCCCTCTGGCCCAAAATTAAACTTGCCCTGGAATTTGCCTGGAAAGGAACTGGAGAGGTATCCGATAAATACAAATGGCAGGAAAATGCAAAAATTCCATGGGATCCCTATAAAGAGGGTATAATGCGGGGACGGCAACATAATACCTATGATATTGATTTTTTTGGCCCGAATATGATGACAGGATCCCTTTATATGGCAGCACTCAGGGCATGCAGTGAGATGGCATCCTACTTTGGAGAGGAGGATAAGGCCAGGGAATACAACTTGATATATGAGAACGGCAGACGGGAATATGAACGCTTGTTGTGGAACAGTGAATATTTTATTCAGAAGGTAGAGGTAATCGATGGAATTCAAATTCCGGACAGACTCAAATCTCCACCTGATGAAAATGGACTTGTCATCCCAAAATACCAGTTTGAAGATGGATGTCTGTCGGACCAGCTTCTGGGTCAGTTTCTGGCATTCAATAGCGGCATGGGGTATATCGTCGACTCATTAAAGGTTCAAAAGGCTATGCATTCTGTTTATAAATATAATTTTATTCCGGATTTTTCTGAACGTCACAATGTACAGCGTGTTTTTGCAATGAATAATGAGGGAGGCATGGTAATTGGTACCTGGCCCAATGGGAATAGGCCCCGTATTCCTTTTGTGTATGCCGATGAAGTCTGGACAGGTGTTGAATACGAAGCAGCTGCTAATATGATATGGTCCGGATTGACCGATGAAGGACTGGAAGTAGTTAAAAAAGTCAGACAACGATACAGGGGATTTAATCGAAACCCCTGGGGTGAAATTGAGTCGGGCATGTATTATGCCAGAGCCATGGCAAGTTGGTCTATCCTTCTCGCGCTTTCAGGATTTGAATATGACGGAATCAGGCAATTCATGAAGTTTGAACCAAGGATAAATCAGGATAAATTTTCCATTTTCTGGTCCTGTGGCACCGCCTGGGGGAACTATTCTCAAAATCAAAATGCAGCCAGTATAGAGGTGGATTTTGGCACATTGCGTTTGAATTCCCTGGGGCTTTCTTTCGACAATATTGAGAGGGTTGTTATAAACAATAAAACAATAGAGGCTACATATAAAAATGACTGCCTGATATTTGATGAACCAATAGAGATCAAAGCAGGGCAGGTTTTACAGATAAATTAAATGACTTCCATCTAGCTACTGAAGTATCGCAAATCTAATTCAATAGAATTTTCGATCTATAAATTTGATGGCTGCTTTGACATTGCCTTAAAATAAAGTTAAAATAGTGTATAGATAGTGAGAATCCGATTGCTGAAACTGACATACTTAAATTTCTTTGTTTAATGTACCCGTTTGATAAGAAAACCTACCTTAAGAGATATGCCGCCATACGTGAGCAAACTGTAAATATTTGTAAACCATTAGCCGTTGAGGACTTTGTGGCGCAACCTGTTGTGGATGTCAGTCCTCCCAAATGGCACATGGGGCATACAACATGGTTTTTTGAAGCAATAGTCTTAAATAATTATTCTGACAGCTATAAAGAATTTGATCATAGATACGGCTATTTATTCAATAGTTATTACGATACCGTAGGCGACAGGGTTCAACGTCCAAACCGTGGTCATATGACCCGCCCTACCGTTCAGGAAATCATCCAGTACAGGGAATATGTTGATGAGATGATGATTAAGTTCATCAATAATGAACTAAAAGAAGTGGATAAAGATCTTGCCTATATTCTTGAACTTGGACTGCAACATGAACAACAACACCAGGAACTTCTTGTGACTGACTTGAAGTATATTCTTGGAATGAATCCCATATTCCCGGTATACAAAGATTATATTGAAAGCAATAAAACAGCTTTAAAAGATAAAGCCAGCTATATTGCGGTTGATGAAGGAATTTATGAGATCGGTTTTGACGGCAGTGGATTCTGTTTTGATAATGAACTTGGTAGACATAAGGTATATCTGAATCCATTCAAATTCATGGATCGCCTCATAAGCAATGGTGAATACCTGGAGTTCATTGACGATGGTGGTTATCAGCGCTTTAATTTCTGGTTATCGGAAGGCTGGGAGTGGGTTAAACAGCAGGATGTTCATGCCCCGTTATACTGGCATAAAATCAACAACAAATGGTGTCATTATACCTTGTCGGGCCTCGAGGAAATCAAATCCGATGAACCCGTAACGCATATCAGCTATTTTGAGGCAGATGCATTTGCCAGCTGGAAGGGAAAAAGATTATTGACAGAGGCGGAATGGGAGGTTGTAAGCCAACTTCATGAACGCATTCCTGATAAAGAATCTAATTTTGTTGAAAATGAGAACTTCAGACCACTTCAATGTCCAAAAGATGGGATCCAATTAATGGGTGACACATGGGAATGGACAGGAAGTGCGTATCTCCCGTATCCCGGATTTAAAAAAACTGACGGAGCAATAGGAGAATACAATGGCAAGTTTATGGTAAATCAGATGGTGCTCAAAGGGGGATCCTGTGCTACTCCGAGAGATCATATTCGTGCCAGTTACAGAAACTTTTTCCATCCCTATCTCCGATGGCAATTTACTGGAATCCGCCTGGCCGAAAGTCTGTAATATGGATGAAAACATTAAAAGATTTGCCGACGATGTAAGGGAAGGATTATCTTCTGAACCGAAGTTTCTTCATTCTAAATACTTTTATGATGAAGCTGGCGACTTCCTGTTCCAGCGTATAATGGGCCTCGAAGAATACTATTTAACTGATTGCGAGCTGGAAATATTCGAGGAGAATAAGGAACGACTCCTGCAGTATTTTTCCAGTGATTCGGAAATCTTTGATCTGATCGAATTCGGATCAGGCGATGGATTGAAAACAAAGATCCTGCTAAAACATTTTGTTCAGAAAAACGCCGGGTTCAACTATATCCCCATAGACATCTCATCATCGGCTCTTATCGGACTTACCGCAGACCTGGATGAAACGCTACCGGATCTTAATGTCAATCCAATTTGCGACGATTATTTCCATGCATTGGAAGAACTGAATAAGGTCGATTTCAATAAAAAGATAATACTTTTTCTGGGATCGAACATAGGGAATTTCAGGGGTGATAATGCCATACCTTTTCTGAAGCACCTACGGGCCGATATGAATAAGAACGACCTGTTGTTTATTGGCTTTGATCTTGTCAAAAATCCCCGGATCATTCTGGATGCCTACAATGACAGTGAGGGCATCACTAAAGAATTCAACTTCAATCTGCTCGACAGGATAAATAAAGAACTTGGAGGGAATTTTCTTCGAAAGAATTTCAGTCACTATCCTTCCTACAATCCAATCACCGGGGAAACAAACAGTTATCTTGTCAGCCTGGTAGATCAGACGGTTTGGATTGAAAGCTTGGCACAATCATTTGCCTTCGAAAAATGGGAACCAATTTTTACAGAAGTTAGCCAGAAATACAGGATGAGGGATATTGTGCATCTTGCCAATCATTCTGGATTTAAGGTGCTGGATAACTTCTTCGACAGAAAAGAATACTTTGTGAATTCGCTTTGGCAATTGGACGGCTAAAACCATTTTATACTAAAATCGTTTTACTTCTTAATTCAGAGAATTTCTACAGTGATACATTTATTCAAGAGCTTTAAAGAATACACGGATACGGGTTTCAGTACAATCTCCGAAGGCCAGCCCGACAGACTGATCAACCAGGATGGATCCTTGAATGTAAAGCGGACCGGGCTCGGTTTTTTCACTCACCTGAGTATATTTCGTGAACTGATAGAAATGAAATGGTGGAAATTCAATCTTACAGTTATTGGGTCTTATATTTCTATCAACGTCTTTTTTGCCTTAATATATTTATGGCTGGGAGTTGAAGGATTGAGTGTTCGGAATACTGATAATGAAACCAATGACTTTCTCAATGCATTCTACTTCAGCGCCCAAACCTTCTCAACCGTAGGGTATGGCCGGGAAAATCCTGTTAGTCATGCCACCAACCTTGTGGCGGTTGTAGAAATGCTTGTGGGGATGATGTACCTTGCCCTGGCCGCCGGTCTTCTCTATGGTAGGTTTTCTCGTCCCGTATCAAAAATAATATTTTCAAAAAATGCGTTGATTTCTCCCTATAAAGGAGGTAAAGGATTGATGTTTCGTTTTTCAAATGCCAAGAGTAATCTGCTCATAGAAGTTGGCGTTCAGGTATTAATGTCGATGGACGTATTTGAAAATGATAACCATATCAGGAAATTCTATCAGCTTGAACTGGAAAGAAAGAAAATCAATATGCTTGCCATGACCTGGACTGTTGTTCACCCTATCGATGAAAATAGTCCACTTCAAAACTTAAGCGAATCAGATCTCAAGGAGTCGAATCCGGAATTTCTGGTATTTGTAACTGCCGTTAACGATACCAATTCCCAATTAATTCATGCAAGAACTTCATTCAAAGGAGATGAAATTATCTGGGGAGCAAAATTTACATCCATCTACGAGACAAGGTATAAAAAGACCATTGTCAGCATGGACAAAATCAGTGAATTCAACCGGGTATGAGGAACATATTTTTTAGAATACGTACAGATGCACCTATTGAGTAGTCCAATAGTATGATATAGTTTTTTCCTAAACTAGTTTAAATTGATTTGTAGACATACAAATTATCAATTTTCAAATCAATACCCTTTTCAGATTATTTCAAAAAGGTTAACTTTGTCGCCCACCAGGATACTGCGCACGTGGCGGAACTGGTAGACGCGCTAGGTTGAGGGCCTAGTGGGAGTTTTATCCCGTGGAGGTTCGATTCCTCTCGTGCGCACAAGAAAGAGTTCAGAAATACTGAACTCTTTCTTATTTTTTGTAACTTTCCCATTGCCAGAGATGGCCCTCAACTATGAATTGGAAAGTAATTATTACAGGCTCGACCGGAATGGTTGGAAAAGGTGTTTTGTTCGAATGCCTCAAAAACAAGAACATTGAAAAAGTGTTGGTGGTAAACCGAAAATCCCATGGCATTCAGCATGAAAAATTAATTGAGATCATTCATTCTGATTTTTTGAATCTGACGTCCATTGAAGACCAGTTTAAAGACTATGATGCCTGTTTTTTCTGCCTTGGTGTGTCAGCATTCAGGATGTCTGAGGAGGATTATACCCGGATCACCCATGACCTGACCCTGAATTTTGCTAATGTCCTTTTACATAGGAATCCACAAATGATCTTTTGTTATGTTTCCGGCCAGGGCACGGATGGGTCCGGGAAAAGCCGGATCATGTGGGCCAGGGTTAAAGGTACAACCGAAAACGACCTGCTTACCCTTCCATTTAAGAAATCCTATATGTTTCGTCCGGGATTTATCCAACCTATGGATGGTATTAAGTCAAGTACCAGGTTGTATAATGCATTGTATGCAGTTTTTAAACCGTTCTATCCGGTGCTGAAAAAGTTATTCCCCAATTCCATAACCAGTACGAGGCAGGTAGGTCAGGCTATGATCAATACCTTGCAGCCGGGCTATCAAAAAACGCATCTGGACAACCACGATATTAACCAGCTGGCAGCATTAAATCCTACCCAATAACATCACCATGAAGACAATGAAAGCCCTGGTTCTTGAAGCAT
>Ga0209536_100017536_pt1 | contig 10137 bp, 9 predicted proteins | sample DeeMarSeWOR28_12_FD_187461 | JGI IMG/M metagenome (GOLD analysis project Ga0209536, IMG submission 187461) | Marine sediment microbial communities from White Oak River estuary, North Carolina - WOR-2-8_12 (SPAdes) (version 2) | ecosystem: Environmental > Aquatic > Marine > Intertidal zone >... | reverse complement strand
ATCTGATGCTGGATTAAAATCGTTATCTAAACCAAGAACTGTTACAACTTTTCCATTATCAGAAGCATTAGCAATTGAAGCAGTGATTATGCCAGCAGTAGTCCAAACACTCCAAGGATATAATGTATCATTTTTATCCCAAATAGTTCCAGTGGTATTTTGAGACATCGCTGGTACAGCACCAAACTTGTGAATAGTTGATGCTCCACGAACTTTTCCTCTGGAAACATTTAAATCAAATTGTTCATCCCAAATATAATTTTTAAAACCCATAATCTAAATCCACTCCAGTTTTCCTGGATGATATCTTTTTGAAGAAACTACCGTATTATTTTTTTCTATTAGAGGATAAATTTGATGAACAACTGCTCCAGGATAGTTTCCTTGAAGTTGTTCACCAAGATCTCTTTTTGAAGGAATTCCATTTTCGGACATTATTTGCATTCTGTATATGCTTCCATTCCAGACAACATCTGCAACGTATTCCTCACCAATTTCGGATTTTTCTGGTGAAGAATTTACATAAAGATTTCCATTAAAATCTCCAGAAATATTGATTGACTCTGAAATAAACTCCTTATAAGATCTCATTTCATCCCTCTTCGTCTTCGTATTCTTCTTCAGATGGATCATTAAAAAGTGATGCTGCAATTCCTGGTTTAAGATCTTCTACTTTTTCAGAAGCTTTTGTAAATAAAATGTTCTTTATTTGATCACTAATATCATTCGGTGATTGATCAGTAGCAATCATATCTAGTAATTCTTCCATAATAGTAAAATAAAGTGTTTTTATTATTTATAGTTAAATTTCCCCACCTTTAGGGGCTTGAACTGGTTTTTCATTAACTTGTGGTTCTAATGGAACTTGTCCTAGTTGACCATTTATAGCATCTCCCTGTATAGGCATACCAGTTTCAGGGTCTACAGGGGCATTTGGATCTGGGACAACACCATCTTCAATTTCCTTTTTCATAATCTTATCTTGTTCAATAATATCCTCATCAGTTTGACGAAGGATTTTTCTTCTTACATAATCTTGTGAAAAATATCTACCAACGTATGGCTCTGCTGTTGCAACTAAATTCAATCTCTCAGACATTAATTCAGATTCTTTTAATTCTGAGAAGTGATTATCATATAAGAAATCATATTGAATATGTTCAGTCATTTTTTCCCAGTCTTCTGGGGTTACAATATTTTTAAGAATAAGTTGAGTTTTTAAAATATCATTAAACATATTTGAGAATCTTTTTCTCAATCTACCCACAAATTTTGTGAATTTTAATTCATCTCTGAGGATTTCTGATGATCTTCCCAGATTAAATCCACCTTCGCCATCCATTCTTGATGGTGGAACGTTTAAAGATCTATAAAGTTTCTTTTTGAAATATTCAATATCAGTGATTTCACCAAGATTTTGTCCACCTGGAAGAGTATCAATTTCTGTACCTCTACCACCTTCTCTTCTTGGTAACCAAAAGTCTTCTAGCATACTCATAAACTTTTTATCATCACGAATCTCTCCTGTAGATGCGTCATAAACAAGTTTATTTCTATATCTCATCATTACATCTCTGAGATATTGTTCTGCCTTTATTTTTGGTAGATTTCCAACATCAATATAAAAAATTCTTCTTTCTGGTGCTCTCGAAAGTCTGTAGATTACTAGTGAGTCCTCAATCATTCTTAGTTGATTAAGTGACTTAATTGCTTTATGTAGGTATGAAAGTACAGTATTCTTATTTCTATCAATCAATCCTGAAGTACAATATGCAATAGAATCTTTAGCAATTTTAATGCCACTATTGCTAGTACTTGAATATGCATTAGTTATTTTTGGAGTATATTCAAAATACTCATCAATTTCTGGAAAATCAAAATCTAATGGATTTTGATTTGTTACATTTACTTTAACTAAAACATCCTTTTTGTCTTTCTTTTTCTGCCTAATATATCTAATTTTTAATGCATCAATATATCTAAGTTCTTGAATACCTTCGTGGGGATTTTTGAAATCTATTAATTTATGGTAATGCAATCTACCGTCAACATACCAGTTTCTATAAATTTCATGACATTTTTTATCAAAATCCAATAGTGTTAAAATGTTCTTAAACTCCTCTCTTATTTTATTTTTAAGTCCATCGCTTGCATTTAAGTTTGACAGTTCAATCTGAACTGGTGTATCATAGGTATCTGAAACAATAGCCTCATTTACAATATCCTCAATAGAACTGTCCACTTCTGGATGAAGAGCCATCTCACGATATCTTTTAATTAAATCAAATTCTGTTTTATATACCCCTTCAATATCAACATAAGATCCAAAAAATCCTGATCCAGATGATATATAATGATCAACCCCGTCCTCATTATTTTGAGGAACGGGGGATACTATATTTTTGGATTTTTTATCAGAATCATCAATTGAAAAACCAAATAGTTTTGCCATTATTTAATTACTGCTTAATCTTAATATATTTATAAAAAAATATCAAGTAGCATTTCCACTAGCAGTTCCAGATCCATTAGTTGGTTCCCAATATTGAACTTGGAATTCGACTGTAAATTCTTCAATAGTATCTGCAGTATCAAAGGATAAGTCAATTTGAGAAATAGCTGTTGGGAAAACATCAACAAATTTGTATGTTGCAGCAGTATCTAAACTATTACCAGTCGCGCCTCCAGATGATTCTTTTCTTGTTAATTGCTTAACTTCCGCAGTTGCCATGTAGGAATTGGGATCAGTAGCACCACTTGCATCCCCATATTGGGCAATTATTTGCATCCACTTTTCCATTGCCTTTCTTATTTCAAATCCAGTGTCATTAATAACAGTTATTGTCCAAGGATCATAAGTCCTATCTCCAGCAACTTTAAATGTTCTTCCTCTAAATGGTACATCTATTGGGGAAACATTAGATGCTGGAAGAGCAGCTGCTTTGCAAAGTAGACTAAAATTTTCAGTAACTTCAACTCCACTAGGAAGACTAGTTAGAGTTACTTCAAATAAATTAGGTCTTGCTCCACCCCCACGTAATGCTGCTTTAAAATCTGATAATGTATGTGCCATTGATTTTAACCTCCGTTTTTGTTATAAGATATTGAAAAAATTAGACTGATCCAGCAACTTCTTCAAATGCAACACCAGTTCTTGTTGCTACAAATGTTAGAGTTACATAGTTAATAGACTTAGCAGGCTTCAGGAAGATATCAGCTCTGAATTCATTGTTATCAATAACATCAGGAGTGTTATTAGTTTCATCACAACGGACGAAGAATCCATAAACACCTCTTTGAGCCATAACTTGACGAAGATATGGTTCAACAGCATTTACGAAGTTTGCCCTAGTAATTTGATCATTTAATTCAAATAGTTGGGCCTCAGCAGTTCTTTCAAGAGCTTGCTCAACAGTTAAGAACAATCTACGGACATTAATTTTGTCAAATGCAGAAGCATATCCCAAGGCAGTTTTGTCTCCAAAAAGCAATATACCAATTCCAGGTTTATTAATAATTGCGTTAACTCTTTGTGGATACAACTGATCTCTTTGAGCTTTATTTGGATTATATGCTAATTTAATAGCATTATTCAAAATTCCTCTTTGCTGTCCGGCAGGAGAGAACCAAGGATACGCAAAGATTGAAGTTCTAACACACAATCCAGCAACATCAGCATTACAAGGAATATATCTAAATTTGTTATTAAATCTATCATAAGTGTACTTATACCCACTATCAAATATTGCATATGAAGAGGATGGCAATGGTGAGAAAAACTCAATAATATTATCAGTTTGTCTATCAGTATTTGTTAAGTCAACAACATCTGCTCTATGAGGAGAAATAACAGCAACACAATCTTTTCTTTGATTTACCAAAGAAATTAAGTATCCGGCCTTTGCTTGGGATTCAAATTTATTTCCCAACCCAGGTCCCATAATTAGATAGTCAAGTGCAACATCATCTCGGTTCAGGAATAATGTATATGATGTAATTAAATCTCCAAGAGTTGCTATCATTCCTTTGTTTTCACCATAATCTTTACCACCACTTAAATTATAGACAACATTTCCAAGGGCATCAAAAATCATATCTTGAGCGGGAACATTCCAATCACCATTAAATGGTTCATATCCTTCTCTAAATCCAGTGTTTACAGTAAGTTCAGTTGGAATTAGGTTATCTGATGGATTATCTCCTGCATAAACTAAATTAGAATAATATGCTAAGTAATCCTTCCACCAAATTTTTTGAGGAGAATTTACTGCAGAAATTGCATCTACAGCTTTTGAAAGACCAATATGCTTTTCTAGTATACTTCCCTGAATACCAGTAACGTTCCCAGTATCATCAATTAATACAATGTGCATCTCATCATTTCTGGCATTTCTATCAGCACAGTATGCAGACGTTTTTGGTTTTGGGGCAATAGATTTCCAATAAATTGAAATATTTGTTAAGGAAATAATTTGTTCGTCATACCAATCTTTTACGCTACTAGAAGAAGTTGGAATTTGGTATGGGACAAATGAAATTGGTTTTCCAGCATCATCAATAATATCTAAAGTATTTCCTGGTCTAAATGATCTCAACTGACTATTTTGAGCATATTCAATCGGGGTTTCAACACCATTTTCATCAACAATTGAAGTAATTTTGACCTCAATTTGATCATTGCCAACTATTCCCGTGATAATTGACTTCAAATATCCATTAAATGATGAAGTTTGTCCAACTCCTGCTGAAGTAATATTAACAAGAGGTGTAATGGCAGATAATCCCACCGTTGGTTTTAGTTCGGTAGTAGATTGGATGGATCCAAAATTTAGTGATGTTGCTGATATTGACCTGAGTGGGTCTTTTGACAAATCAATATATCCAGTAACGACTCCATCAACAACGGTAGTTCCAAGTCCGACAACTGATGTTCCAGATCCTATAACAAGTGGAATATTTGAGGTAACTACATCACCAACTTTAATAGTAGTTCCAGAGCCAACTATTAAGGAGGTACTTATTCCAGTTATTCTTTCGTTTTCAGTATCTAATCCAAATACTGGAACATTAGAAATTCTATTGACAAAAGTTTGTACTTCTTGAGTATATGCCTCATCTTCAATAGTTCCAAATTGGAAAGTTGTTGTTCCTGATCCAATAGTGGGTTCTGATAGAGTTATAACACTTCCTGCAATTCCTATTACTTTTGTTTCTCTATCAAATATTCCATTAGTGGTATTCAAATACTGTCCAGTGTTAAGACCGCCTGTTGATGCAACAGATACTGTAGAAACTCCAATTGTAGATGATGTTCCTACTACTGATATTGCACCATCATTATCAAATTTTTTTATAAGTCCAAAATCCACACCAGAAATAATTTGGTCGGCTTTATCATCGATAACACATACCTTCAAATCATTTGCCCAAGATCCTGGATGCTTTGCTGTAAAAATATAGTTTGCAAGATCATCGGCATAATTAGACTGATAATCTTGGAAATTTTTTATCTTTAATGATGGTTCACCAACAGTAGAAATGCCAGAATCATTTCTAATGGCATTTGCATTAACTAAATTTTCACCACCAGTTCTTACTACTTTTAAAACACCACCATATGAGAGGAATGAGGATGCACTCATCCAATATTCATATTGCCCATCTTTGTTTTGAGGTTTTCCAAAGACATTAATTAACTCTTGCTCTGTAGTAATATCAACAGGTTCATCTACTGGTCCAATTGCAAATGGTCCTGCAATCGCCCCGATATTATCTAAAACATTATCAGCTCTCCCTACAGTTAAATCAACCTCGCGGATAAGTACACCGGGAGATAATTGAGGAGTCGCCATTTAATTTTCTCCTAATCTCAGTTTATCTAAAAAATATTTATGAAAAACTGCATTTACAGAAGAAATTAACTTAGATAATCCCACATATAAGACATATTACCATATTCATCAGTATACCATCTGTCTCCAGAAGAATCTACAAAACTATTTTCATCATTTACTCCATCAACGATAAAACCAAAAGGACTCATATCTTGTTCTATTTGATTTTTTTGTTCTTCATATAATCTTTTTCTAATATCTTGATCCGTAAGTTCTCTAAAATAATCTTGAAGAATCAACCAAGCATAGATTACCATACACATTACTAAATCATCATTTCTCCCTTCTTCACATTCAAACGAATTATTTTTTTGAATAAAAGTAGTAAGTTCGTTGATAATTTCAAAATCTTCAAATATTAATTTATTTTCTTCGATAAGTGTTTTGAGATTAAGGCATCCAACTTTCTTTGTTGCCTTGGACATTTTGACACCAAGTTGAACCTTCTTACCAGAAAATCCTTGTCCCAAAACTTGACCTGCCCTGCCTCTCATAGAACTCATCAAAAGATTTTCGTACTCTAAATCATAATGCAATCCAGCAGCAACTTGATCTCCAACATCATTTACTTCACAAAGAATATAAGCATTATTATAAGACCTAGCAACATCTTTAATAATTTGTGGAAAAAGTATAGGACGTATCTGATTATTCCTATATTTTGCCACAATTCTATGTGGATATTGTGATATATCAACTACAATAAATGCAGAATAATCTTTCTCTACTCCTCTTGCAACATCAACAGTAATTACATAATTATGATCTTTTTGTGGATCCTCATAAACATCTAATCCAGAACTTGATTTTTGTGGATCAGTGTAAACTAATCTACTCAATACTGGGCCAGAAATTAAGGTATCGGCAGATCCAAGAAACTGACATTCAAATTCTTGTCTCCACTGAGATTCGGAAGTATTTGCTATAGTAGTTCTTTTAAATTCTTCATCTCTTCCCGGTACATCAGTCCAATGAACTTCAATTGGAACATACTCATTTTTTTTGTTTTGAGCATCAGCCCATAGTCTATAGAAATGGTTCATACCATATGGGGTACTGACCACAATAACTTTAGAAGAAATACCGGATGTGATTACAGGATATACTGAACTAAAAAAGTTATCTGCAACAGTATTTGGGACGAAAGCAAATTCGTCCAAGAAAATAATGTTATAAGTTCCTCCACGAATAGAAGATGCTGATGTAGATGCTGCTGTAATCTTTGATTTATTTTCAAGTTCTAAAGATCCCCTATTCCAAGATATAACTCCTTGCTGAAGCCACCAGGGAAGGTTCTCATATCCAGTCTGAAGACGATTCAGGAGGTCCCTGGCTGTGGATGCTTTGTTTGCAAGGATTGCGATATTCACATTATCATTAAAGATGGCATAGTGGAGCAAATACGCAACAACTGTGGTCGATTTTCCAGACTGTCTTGGCAATTTGCAAATACTAAAACGATTATTATTAAATGTCTTAACCATTTTCTTTTGGAAATCATACATTCCAAAATGTTGAAGTCCGTGATCAAGAGTTACAATTTTGATATAGTTTTCGGCAAAATATACAGGATCTACTGCACATTTTACCCATTCGTCAATTTGTTCTTTAGTATAACTTAATTTAGTATTTGCCTTTTTTAATAAAGGATTGCCAAGATAAAAATTTTCAGCCATTTAAATCACCACTTAACTTTATTTGCCCAATAAGCCGCGCTCATTTTTCCCTTTTTAATATTCTTTGCGTGTCGTTTTTGAAATCTCTCACGACGACTTGCATATGCTTCAGATTCTCCTTTTTTCTTGGGAGAACCTTTTACTCCTCTTTGCCCAAAACGAATAATTTTCTCAAGTCCTTTAGAGCAAGATTTAACTACGTGAGATTTACCTGTTTCAGAATCTCCAACTGGATCTGGTTTAGGATCATCACATTTTAAGTTTTTTGGATTTATTGCTTCAGTTTTCATAGATTTAGGTAAAACAGTAGGAATAAATGCTCCATAAGGACCAACAGATTTATCCTTTTTATTCACAAATCCATCAAGATTTGAATCTTGATTTTTTACTGCTTTTTTTGTTCCTTTGATAAGTTCTTTCCCACTTTTAGGTGGGAGTTCTACTTTTTTTCCGAAAAAACCTCAACCTCTTCTTTAATCTTACTATTACTAATTTGAATTAAAGGTTGTCCTGGTGAAAGATCTGATACCGCATAGTTTATTACTTTACCTCCAGGATATACTTTATCAACCTCATATTGAACTTCTTTTCTTGAAGGCATCTTTGTTGTTGGGAAGAAAGTTCTAATAGAAAAATACTTCCCTCTCCAGGAAAGAACGATTGAAATAATATTTCCTGTTTGTGCTGGCAATCTAACTGCTTCTTCTAATTCAACTTCTTCCTTTTTGTATCCCTTTGCCTTTTTCACACCCTTTGATGGAACACAATTGGGAACTTGTTTACCATTTTTATCTTTCATACCAACCTGTGTATATCCTTTCCAGCAAGGATCTTTATCTTCTTCTTTAATTGGTGCTGGTTTGATTATATCAATAAATTCTAAGTATGGATTTCCATTAGCATCTTCAATAGTTACATTTTCTTTAATTTTTTTCTTACCCTTCTTTTCAACATTTTTCAACTTACTATAATAATTTGGAACTTCTTCTAAATGCTGCAAAGCAGTTATTCTTGCCTTTGATTCATCAGAAGTATGTTCTAACTCCACTTTTGTCCCCATTTCAATCTGCCTCTGAATCATTTTTAAAGAAACTCCATGAAGTTTTGCGATTTCTTCTGGAGATTTATATGGTTGAGTAGGACCCTTAGGATCTTTTTCTTCAGACATAGGGCATGACTTTTTGCCGTGTACCGGACAATATTCACCCTTTTTAGTATGAGTACAAGTTTTAGTTCCTTCTACTGGCTTTCCTATTCCCACTTCTGTTGGTTTTATTTTTTGTCCAGGAACTTTCATACCAGTTGGCATAGGTTTACATACCTTATCAGTATTGCACCAATACATTCCTTTACCACACTTTTCCTCACCCAAAATCTTTTCAACCAAAGATACTTCTTCCTTTTTAATGCTAGGTAAAGAAACTTGTGCTGCTTTTTTCTTTCTCAGATCAACTGCTTTTGACCCAAGTTGCTCTGCAGCATCTTTAGTTAATGCACCAACACCGGAAGATTTTTTAACTTGACTTTTAGATCCTGGTAGAATCCCTTTCACCACTTTTGCTTCAGATACCTTTTCCCCACTTTGCAAATACTCTGATGCAGTATCAATATAATCTGCTGCTTTAGTTATTTTTGATTGAACCCACGCAGGTAGCTGTTGGTTTCCAGATTTAATGGATTTTTTTAGTGCCTTTACAGACCTTTCTATGCTGCTAAGTTCACTTCTTGCCATATATCCTTCACTATCTTTCATCTTACCACTAGCAATTTCTTTATGATCTTCTCTTAAATAACTCATTTTATTTAAAATACTTTATGATTATTTATCATTCAACTCCTTTAATTGACTTTTAAGCATTTTTGAAAGTTCAGCGGTACTTCCCACAAATAAAGTATTATTAACAGTTGTTGGTGGTAACGATTTTCCAGTATCCTCCAACTCTTTCATTTTTTGCTGCAAATTTATAAGTTTATCTGTAGTATCTGAGACATTTTTTATTAATTGTCCAAAAACTTCATATGCCCTCGGAGATTCTGTCTCTTGGGCTAGTTCTAAAGCCCCATTTATTGCTTCTTGTCCCTTTTCTATGAGTGAATATAAATTTCCTCTTGTATATTCATAATCCTTTTCAATATCATCAGATTTTATTGGATCAATATTTTCAATTACTTCTTCTATAATTTCTGGTTCCTGAGACTTCACAATCTCCCCAGAAACATTAAAAATATCATTTAAATTTTCATATTGGTCTTTCACTCAATTACCCTCCAAAACTTCCTATAAATCCAAATTCATCTCCAAATTCAATAAGATCATTATCTTGAATAGTTATTAATTTCACATCAGATCCCGAAACGTGATTTTTTATTGGGGTTCCATATGAACCACGTCTTACTGTCAAAACTTTTCCATTTTTCTCAACAACATTTAAAGTTTCTTCATTAATAGTAATGTAAGAGTTTATTGATATTGATGTAGAATCCGAAACATTTATTTTAATGTCTCCTATTGATACGTTTTCAGTTAAAGATGCAACAACATTATCTGAATAATTTTTAGTTGCTTT